>Ga0307436_1000672_pt1 | contig 16033 bp, 15 predicted proteins | sample SalMarWE160440MG_FD_202513 | JGI IMG/M metagenome (GOLD analysis project Ga0307436, IMG submission 202513) | Salt marsh sediment microbial communities from the Plum Island Ecosystem LTER, Massachusetts, United States - WE1604-40 | ecosystem: Environmental > Aquatic > Marine > Intertidal zone >...
AGCGAGGTACTGGCGCGCCTCACCCGCGCCGTTGCGGTTCCGGCGGTGACGGCGCGCACCGCCGCGCCCGGCGCACGCGCCGCCGGAGGCTGACGATGTCCGACCTCACCGTTGGCGGCGAGCGCCGCCAGCCTGCCCCGCCGCAAGGGCCGCGCCCGCCGAACGATTCAGCCCGCGGCGCCATCATCACCGGCATCGGCATCCTGCTGGTGTTTTTCGGCGGCTTCGGCGCCTGGGCGGTAACGGCGCCGCTCAACGGCGCTGTCGTCGCCAACGCCGTGGTCAAGGTCGAAGGCAACCGCAAGAGCGTCCAGGACCTCGACGGCGGCATCGTCAAGCAGCTGCGCGTCCACGAAGGCGACCGGGTCGCCAAAGGCGACGTGCTGCTCGTCCTCGACGACACCGACGCGCGCGCCGACGTCCAGGTTCTTGCCGAACAAGAGACGCTGTTCAGGGCGCTCGTCGCGCGCCTCGAGGCCGAGCGCGACGGCCGCGACACCGTCACGTTTCCGCCCGATCTCGACAGCCGCCGCGACGATCCCTCGGTCGCCGCAACCATTGCCGGCCAGATCACCGAGTTTCAGGACCGTCGCACGGCGCTCAGCGGACAAAAGGCCGTCCTCGATCGCCGCATCGCGCAATTGCGCGAGCAGATCACCGGCGACCAGGCCCAGCGCACCGCCTACCAGCAGCAGCTCAACTCGATTGTCGGCGAGAAGGCGAGTTTGCAGGATCTCCTCGACAAGGAGCTGATCACCCGCGACCGCATGCTCTCCCTCGACCGCGCCGAATCCGGCATCCGCGGCCAGATCGCCGAGATCGACGCCGCCATCGCCAAGGCCAACCAGGCGGCCGGCGAGATCGCCGATCAGATCGCCCAGCTCGGCAAGGACCGCGCCGCCCAGATCTCGAGCGACCTCAGGGACGCCAACGCCAAGCTCCTCGACGTCGAGCCGCGCCTGCGCGCCGCGCGCGCGGCGCTGGAGCGCACCATCGTGCGCGCGCCCTACGCCGGCACCGTCGTCGGTCTCGACGTGTTCTCGGTCGGCGCCGTGATCGCGCGCGGCGAACGCATCCTCGACATCGTCCCGGACGCCACCGGGCTGATCGTCGAAGCCCAAATCTCGGTCGGCGACATCGCCAACCTCCATCCCGGCATGCCCGCCGAGGTGCACTTCACCGCCTACGACCAACGTGTGACGCCGACCATCCGCGGCACCGTCGAGCACATCTCCGCCGACCGGCTGACCGACCAACGCACCGGCCTCGCCTACTACCTGGCCACCGTCGCCGTCGACCCGACCGAGCTCGCCGCCAGCCCTGAGATCAGGCTCTATCCGGGCATGCCGGCGACGGTGATGATCACCACCGAGAAGCGCACCGCCCTCGACTATCTGGTCGGCCCCCTCGCCGCCTCGTTCGACCGCGCCTTCCGCGAGCGCTGAGGCCCGGCAACCCCTTTCTTGCCGCCGCGCCGACGCCGAACGGCCGACTGCCCGACATTTCATTCACATTCGACTCGAATGCGGGCGGTCGCCATAACGGCGACGCAGCGCTCTCGGTTGTATCCTCCGTCCACTTCAATCGTCACTAGTAGCATTTGGCGAAAACTGGACAGGAGAAGAGGTCATGAAACGTCATGCATCGCTTCTTGCGGCGGCTCTCCTGATGGGAGTCGCTTCATGGCCGGCGGCGGCGTTCCAGGTCGGCGTCGGCGGGGTCAGCATCAGCACCGGCGGTGGCGGCGGTACCAGCATTTCCGCGGGCAGCGGCGGCACTTCCGGCGGCGTCTCGGTCGGCGGCGACAGCATTGCCTCGGTTGGCGGCGACAGCAATGGAACCGGCGGCAGCGCAACCATCACCAACAACAGCGGCCAGTTGCTCGGCGTCGACCAGTCCGGCAACACGACCAATGGGACGGTGAACCTCGGGCTCGGCAATGTCCTCAGCGGTATTGCCAACCAACCGACGGTGCCCACCGACCAGCCAGCGCCCCTGACCGCGCTGACTGCCCAGCAGGTGGCGACCGCCTACGCGTCGCTGTTGCCAACCGAGAAGGAAGTGCTGCGCGGCAAGTGCGCCTGGGTGATGCGGCAACCGGCGGCGTTCGACTCCGGTCTCGTCACCCTGTGCCGGCTGGTGGCGCAGGTCGGACGCTGACCGCGACGACCCGGCGGGATGAGCCTCCACGGCTCGTCCCGCCGACGATGCCTAAAACTGTATTCGAATGCCGCCGCGCAACTTAACCGGTCCGCCGTAAGTTAAGTTGTAGATTGCCGTAAATTCAATCGCGGCTTTTGCTCGCCGGCTCGCGCAGGCTCGGATCGCGAAAAGCTCAGGCCGGCACAATGGGGCGTCGTCCGTTCGCTGGCGGCGCCCCACAGCGTCGCGGCCCCGCCCGGCCAAGCGCGCTCAATAGACCGGCGGGCTTCGTCCGACGCTCAACGCGGCGGCCGCCAGCGTGTTCGCCATCAGCAGGGCGATGGTCATCGGTCCGACGCCGCCGGGCACCGGCGTTACAGCGCTCGCCACCGCCGCCGCCTCGGCAAATGCCACATCGCCGACCAGCCGCGTCGCACCGTCGCCGCGCTCGGGGGCAGCCACGCGGTTCATGCCAACGTCGATCACCACCGCCCCCGGCCGGATCCAATCGCCGCGGATAAGCTCCGCCCGGCCGGCAGCGGCGACGACGATGTCGCTGCCGCGCACGGTTTCGGGCAACCGCCGGGTCTTCGAGTGGGCGACGGTCACGGTGCAATTCTCGCCGAGGAGCAACTGCGCCATCGGCTTGCCGACCAGGTTGGATCGGCCGACGACCACCGCCGTCATTCCGGCGAGCGGCTTGCCGACCGTCCGGCGCAACAGGATCAGGCAACCGGCCGGCGTGCAAGGCACCATCGCGCCCGGCGTGCCGCTGGCGAGGCGCCCGACGTTGATCGGATGGAGCCCATCGACGTCCTTCGCCGGCGCTATCGCCTCGATCACCCGGGTGCGGTCGAGGTGCGGCGGCAATGGCAACTGCACGAGAATGCCGTGGATTGCCGGATCGCCGTTGAGCCCGGCTACGAGGTCGAGCAACGCAGTCTCGTCGGTGGTCGCCGGCAGGGTGTGCTGGACCGAGTGGAAGCCCACCTGCTCGGCCTTGCGACCCTTGCCGGCGACGTAGATCCGGCTTGCCGGATCATCGCCGACAAGGACCACGGCAAGGCCGGGAACGACGCCGGCTTCGGCCTTGAGGCGGGCAGCTTCCTCGCCGATGCGGGCGATGATCCCGGCAGCGATGGCGCGGCCGTCGATCACTGCGGCAGCTTCAGCGGAAGACGACGGTGCGCGCGCCATTGATCAGAACCCTGTGCTCGAGGTGGAAACGCACCGCCCGGGCCAGCACCGTCGCCTCGATGTCGCGCCCGGTCGCGACCAATTCATCCACCGACATCGAGTGATCGACCCGGTCGACGTCCTGCTCGATGATCGGCCCCATGTCGAGGTCGGGGGTCACGTAGTGGGCGGTGGCGCCGATCAGCTTGACGCCACGCTCGTAGGCCTGCTGGTACGGCCTCGCCCCGACGAAGCTGGGCAGGAAGGAATGGTGGATGTTGATGGCACGTCCGGCGAGCCGGATGGCCAGCTCGCTCGACAGAATCTGCATGTAGCGGGCGAGGATGACGAGATCGATTCGCTCCTTCCCGATCAGCGCCGTCAGCCGCGTCTCCTGCTGCGACTTCATCTCGGCAACCGGCATGAAGAGGTAGGGGACGCCTTCCGCCTCGACGCGACGACGCATGGTCTCGTGATTGGACACGACCGCGACCAGATCCATGGCGAGATGGCCGATCGAGTAGCGGTAGAGAAGATCGTTGAGGCAGTGGCCGAAGTTCGACACCAGGATCAGCACGCGCGGCTTGTTGGCAAGGTCGTGCAGCTGCCAGTCAAAATCGAAGGCGGCCGCCACCGGATGGAAGCCGCGAGTGAAGCTCGCCGGCGAAACCGAAGCCGGTGCCGCAAACGAGACCCGCATGAAAAACCGCTCGCTCCGTGGATCGCCGTACTGGGCACTCTCCACGATGTTGCAGTCTTGCGACGCAATGCAGTTGGCCACGGCGGCGACGATGCCGCGCCGGTCACCGCACGAAAGCGTCAAGACGAAGCGCGCCGGATCGGCTGGCATGGTCGGTCCGCGTTGGAGGGTCGCCTGCGGCCAGACCACTAGCGCCGGTCGGCACCGGCCGCAACCGTCCGCCGGCACGTTGGAAAACGCCGGCCGCCATGCTACGGCCGTGCCGCCGCTGTTTGCGGGGATGTCGCATGGCCGCACATGAGCGAACCCGAACGATCGCCTTCATCGCCAGCGCGGTCGACGAAGCACACGTCGCCCAGGAGACGCTGAGCGCCCGCTACCGCGGCGTCGCCCCCGACGTCGCCGACGTCATCGTCGCCCTTGGCGGCGACGGGCTGATGCTGCAGGCGCTGCACACCTTCATGAACACCGGCAAGCCGATCTACGGGATGAACTGCGGCTCGGTCGGTTTCCTGATGAACGAGTTCCGCGCCGACGACCTGCCCGCCCGCCTCGACGCGGCGGTTCAGACCGCCATCCACCCGCTCGCCATGGACGCCATCGATGCCTCCGGCGCCACCCACTCCGCCTTCGCCATCAACGAGGTCTCGTTGCTGCGCCAGTCCTACCAGGCTGCCAAGCTGAGGATCGTCATCGACGGCCACGTCCGCCTCGAGGAGCTGATCTGCGACGGCATTCTGGTAGCCACGCCGGCAGGCAGCACCGCCTACAACCTGTCGGCGCACGGGCCCATCCTGCCGATCTACGCACCGCTGCTGGCACTCACCCCCATCAGTGCCTTCCGCCCGCGGACCTGGCGCGGCGCGTTGTTGCCCGATCAGGTCAAGGTGAAGATCATCGCGCTCGAGGCCGACAAACGCCCGGTCAACGCGGTTGCCGACAACGTCGAGTTCAAATCGGTGGTCGAGGTGACGGTGGCGGAGGACAGCAAGGCCGAGAGCCTGATCCTGTTCGACCCCGATCATTCGTGGGACGAACGCATTCTCACCGAGCAGTTCCGCTACTAGGCGGCCGAAGCCTGGCCGGCGAAGTCGCGCGCGGCCTCGCGCGCCTGGTCGGCGGCGAAACGGCGCAGCATGGCGGCGAGCTCGTTGGCCTCACCGTCGGTGATGTCGCCGTAGCGGGCGATCACCGCATCGACGATCTGGCGGGTGAAGCGATAGCGGTCTTCCGGCTCGCCCTCTTCTTCGGCGATTCGCCGCCAGGTATCGAGGGCGGCGGCAAAACCGTCGAACGCCTGCCGCGGCAATCCGGCCTTGCCGTATACCGCCCTGAGGGCGGCGGTGCGCCCACCCCTGACCAGGCTTGCCACCCGCTGGCGCGGGACGCCCGCGAGCGCCGCCAGACCCGCCTCGAAGAAATCGATATTGCCGGCGCACACCGCCCGCAGCATTAGCGCGGTCGTCAACTGTCCGGTGATGCGCAGGTGCTCAACCAGCGCCGGCAGGTCGGCCGTCTCGGTCTCCGCCGCAATGGCGACCGTGGCACGATCGCACGCTTCCCGGGTCACGGTCCTGGCACGCGCTTCGTTGACCCACGACTTCGCCACGATCAGGCTGCCGAGCAGGTCGCCGAGGTAGCGGACCAGCATCTGGCGGACGTCGGCGGCGAGGTCGCCGCGCGCGAACAGCGCTTCACGGATTGCCGCGTCGTCGCCGAAACGCTCGACGATGCACTTAAGGCTGATCGCCGCCATCGACACGCCCGGGTTCGTCACAAGGGCAAGACAGGCATTGCGCTCGCCCGCCTCGGCCATCGATGCCGCCACCGTGCTCGACACCACCGGCCGCGACGCGACCGCGATCTGCAGCGGCTCCGAGGCGGCGGCGACGATGTCGACCAGCTCCGAATCGATCAGCAACGGCGAGCGGGCAAGCACAACGGCGGCGATCTGGGGCTGGTCGGCAGCAAGCGTGATGATGACGTGGCGCGGCGCCTCTGGGCTGGCTGCAAGCGCGTCGGCGAGGGCGAAGCGCACGTCCGGCGAGGCGTCATCCAGCAGGATGGTGATCGCCGCCTCCATGCCGCTTCTCATCTCCTCGTCGTCGTCGCAAGTGAGATAGGCGCGCCCGAGCCCATAGGCGGCCTCGGCGCGGCGGCCGGCGGGGGCGCACTCGACCCATTCGAGGAACTGGCGGACGCTCATCGGCAATCCCTGTCGTGCGAGGTTTGCCCGGCGATCTTTCCGGCAAAGTCGTTAACGTTTCGTTCACCGTGAATTTTCAGGCCTTGCCTGGCGTTGCGAGGCGGCTACTGGTTGGCGGATGCGCTCGCTGCTTCTGGTCAGGCCGCATTCCGACGCCGCCCTCGCGGCGGCTCTGGCGGCCGGCGCCGATGCCGTCACCGTTGATTTCACCGGCTCCCTCACCGTCGCCGAACGGGACGCGCACCGTCGCCGCACCGCCGATTATCTGCGCCGGCGCGGTGCGCACGGCCGCTTCTTCGTGCGCGTCAATGCGCTCGCCTCCGGTCTCACCTCCGACGACCTCGACGCGGTGGTGCCCGCCCGCCCGCACGCCATCGTGCTCGCCGGCGCGACCGGCATCGCCGAAGTGGTGCGCCTGTCGGCGCTGCTGAGGCCGCGCGAGGCCATGGCCGGCATCGCGGACGGCGCCACCGCCATCCTCGCTGTCGCCGCCGATACGCCGGCCGGGGTGCTCGCCCTCGATTCGTTCGCCGCTGGCAGCCGGCGGCTCATCGGCATCGCCTGGGACGAAACCGCGCTGAGGTCGACCCTTGCCAGCCGGGCACCCCGTCGGGCGCCCCTGCCCGACCCCCTCCGCCTCGCCCGCGCGCTGACCGTTGTCGCCGCCGCCGCCGGCGGCGTTGCCGCCATCGACACGGCGGTCTCCGCCGGCAGCGATCTTGCCGCGCTGGAGAGGGACACACGGCAGGCGCGCGACGACGGCTTCTCCGCCAAGTTCGCCGCCGACGCCGATCAGGTGGCGGTGATCAACCGGGTGTTCGCGGCGTCCAATAGGTGACGATCTGCTTGAGGTCGGGACGCGGTCGTTCGACCGGTGGCACGGTCGGCGTGCCGACGTGAATGAAGGCGACGATGCGCTCGCCCGGCTTCACGCCGAGCAGCCGTCCGGCTTCCTCGTCGTAGGCGATCCAGCCGGTCCTCCAGTTGGCGGCGTAGCCGAGGGTATGGGCGGCGAGCACCAGGCTCATGGCGGCGTTGCCCGCCGACAGCACCTGTTCCCATTCGGGGATCTTGGGATGCGGTGCCGCGGTGCTCACCACCGCCACCACCAGCGGCGCCCGCGCCAGCCGAAGCCGCTCCTCCTCGAGTTGCTTTTCGTCGGCATGCCGGTTGCGCGACCCGAACAGACGGGCAAGCTCCTCGCCCACCTGACGGCCTGCCGGTCCGGAAAAGACGATGAAGCGCCACGGCACCAGCTTGCCGTGGTCGGGCACGTGGGCCGCAATGGTCAGCATCTCGGCGAGTTCGCTCTGGCTCGGCGCCGGCGGCCCGAGGAACGTTGCCGGTATCGACCGGCGATGCTTGAGGAGATCGAGGGCGTCTGGCATGGGATGGCCGCTCCGGCGCAAATCGAGACGATCGGCACCAATACAACCGCCGCCGATGGCCATTGCAAGCGTGCCTTTCGGCGCACGGCCTTGAATTCGCCACGGAATCCGTGATTTTTGGCGGCGGCGGCAGGATCGCAGGGGCATGCCGGGGGTCATGACGAACACGCGCCAGCGCAGACGGACGGGATGGCACGGGGCGCTTGCCGTCTTCGCCGGTCTGATCGTCCTGCTGGCTGTGGCCGCCACGGCAACGGCGAAAGACAACAAGGTTCCCCTCCCGCGGCCGTCGCCAAGCGAGGCAACCGATGCGGTCGTGCCCGACACGGGCGGCGCCGGCGACAACATCGCCGGCCAAGGCGCCGGCAGCGGCGACGATCTCGGCACCGACACCGACACCGACACCGATTCGGTCGACGTCGGCAACGACACGACAGCCGCGCCCGACGTCGGTCCGCCCGCCGACATCCGCCCCGGCTCCTACACGCTGGAGGCGCGCCTGACCGCCGACGGACCGGCGCTCGCCAACGGCGTCAAATGGCGCATCTTCGGCGACCAGCCCGGCAGCGACGGCTCGTTGCCGGTCCTCGGGCAGGCGAGCGGCGGGGTCATCTACCTCAAGCTCGATCCCGGCACCTACTACGTCGATGCCGCCTTCGGCGACGCCAGCGCCAGCCGGCGCATCGACGTCACCAGCCCGACCGGCGGTCAGGTGGTGGTGCTCAACGCGGGCGGCATGCGGCTTCTCGCCGTCAACGGCGACGACAACCAGCTTGGCCCTGGTAGCGTCAACTTCGACATCTCGGCCTACGACGAAAGCGGCTCCGACGAGAACGTCATCGTTCACAACGCGCCACCCGGCCACGTCATCGCGCTCGCCGCCGGCATCTATCACGTGGTGTGCCACTACGGCGACGCCAATGCGGTCGTGCGCGCCGACATCCGCGTCGACGCCGGCAAGCTGACCGAGGCGACGATGTACCAGAAGGCAGCACGGTTGACGCTGAAGCTGGTCGAGCAGCACGGCGGCGAGGCGCTGGCTAACACGGCCTGGTCGGTCGTCACGCCGGCCGGCGACACCGTCGTCGAAAGCGTCGGCGCCTTCCCCTCGGTCGTGCTTGCCGCCGGCAACTACAAGGCGATCGCCAAGCACGACGGCAAGACCTACGAAAGCGACTTCAAGGTGGAGGCCGGCATCGACCGCGACGTCGAGGTGCTGTTGCGCTAGGAGCGAAGCCGCCGACGCCGTCGATTTCCGCCTGCCCAACACCGGACTCCGGCGCCTGGCACTGATATCATGTGCCGGCCAGCGGGTGGCCGCGGCTCACTCGGTCTGCGCGGGAGAGGCGCCCATGATCAGGTTAGCGCCAGTAGCGTTGGTTGTGGTTGCGTTGGTGCTGCCCCTCGCCGGCGCGGCCGGAGCGCAGACCACCCGTCGCGTCCGGATCTTCGGCACCAAGGTCGCCCTCGACTGCCACATCCTCCAGTTCAAGGAGATGGTGGTGACCAACCTCACCCCGTCGACGATCGCGGCGGGCACGACGATCTTCTTCGACGCTACCCGCTACGGCGGCGGCGACCACTATACCGGCAGCTTTGCAAGCCCCGCCCTCGGGTCCGGCGCCTCCGCCTATCACAGCGTCGGTCAGTCGAGTTCGTGCAGCGCGTGGTACGTCAAGACGCCTTTCTTGAATCCGAACCGGCAGAACCAGCTGCAGACGCGATAGGGCATGCCTCACGCCGCCTCTTCGCCGAGGCGCCGGCGTTCGTCGGGCGGCACCGCCTCGACCCTCAGCGCCGCCACCGCTTGGCCAAGCGGCATCGATACCTGCTCCTTCTCGCCCAGACGGCGCACGTTGACCGTGCCCTCGTCGTCCTCGCGCTTGCCGGTGACCAGGATGACCGGAACCTTGGCGAGCGAGTGCTCGCGCACCTTGTAGTTGATCTTCTCGTTTCTGAGGTCGAGCTCGACCCTGAGGCCGGCGTTGGCGAGATCGTCGCGGACGCGGCGGGCATAATCGTCGGCGTCGGAGGTGATGGTCGCCACCATCACCTGCACCGGCGCCAGCCACAGCGGGAAATGGCCGGCGTGGTTCTCGATGAGGATGCCGAGAAAGCGTTCCATCGAGCCGCAGATGGCGCGATGGACCATCACCGGCCGCTTCTTGGCGCCGTCGGAATCGACGTAGAAGGCGCCGAACCGCTCCGGCATGTTGAAATCCACCTGGGTGGTGCCGCACTGCCAGTCGCGCCCGATGGCGTCGCGCAGCACGTATTCGAGCTTCGGCCCGTAGAAGGTGCCCTCGCCCGGGTTGACCCCGGTCTTGACCCGCCCGCCCGACTGGGCGGCGATCCGGTCGAGCAGCCGGCCGAGCACCTCCTCGGCATGGTCCCACAGGGCGTCGGTGCCGACCCGCTCGTCGGGACGGGTGGCGAGCTTGACGGTGATCTCGTCGAAGCCGAAGTCGGCGTAGGTCGACAGCACCAGATCGTTGATCTTGAGGCATTCGTCGGCGAGCTGGTCCTCGGTGCAGAAGACGTGGGCGTCATCCTGGGTGAACGCCCGGACCCGCAACAGGCCGTGCAGCGCACCCGACGGCTCGTAGCGGTGGACGATGCCGAATTCGGCGAAGCGCACCGGCAGGTCGCGGTAGCTCTTCAGGCCGTGCTTGAAGATCTGGACGTGGCCGGGACAGTTCATCGGCTTGATCGCGTAGACGCGATCGTTGTCCTCGATATCGTCGCCGGCCGGCCGCGCCGCGAACATGTTCTCGCGGAACCAGCCCCAGTGGCCTGAGGTCTCCCATAGAGACTTGTCGAGCACCTGCGGCGCGTTGACCTCCTGGTAGGTGCCCTTGAGCCGGCGGCGCATGTAGGAGATCAGCTCCTGGAACATGGTCCAGCCCTTGGGGTGCCAGAACACCGTGCCCGGCCCCTCCTCCTGGAAGTGGAAGAGGTCGAGCTCGCGGCCGAGGCGACGGTGGTCGCGCTTCTCGGCCTCCTCCAGCATCTTGAGGTACTGGTCGAGCTCGCCCTGGCTGCGCCAGGCGGTGCCGTAGATGCGGGTCAGCATCGGGTTGCGCGAGTCGCCGCGCCAATAGGCGCCGGCGACCTTCATCAGCTTGAAGGCCGAGCCGATCTGGCCGGTCGACACCATGTGCGGCCCGCGGCAGAGGTCGAACCAGTCGCCCTGCTTGTAGATCCTGATCTCCTGATCGGCGGGGATCGCATCGACCAGCTCGACCTTGAACATCTCGCCCATGTCGGCGAACACCCGCTTGGTGTCGTCGCGCGACCACACCTCCTTGGTGAACGGCCGGTCGCGGGCGATGATGTCGCGCATCTTCGCCTCGATCTTGGGCAGGTCCTCGCTGGTGAACGGCTGGTTGCGGAAGAAGTCGTAGTAGAAGCCGTTCTCGATCACCGGCCCGATGGTGACCTGGGTGCCGGGATAGAGGTCCTGCACCGCCTCGGCCATGACGTGGGCGGCGTCGTGGCGGATGAGGGCGAGCGCGCGCGGGTCGTCGCGGGTGACGATCTCGATGCTGGCGTCGCGCTCGATCGGATCGGCGAGATCGGCGAGCGCGCCGTTGAGCGCCATCGCCACCGCCTTCTTGGCGAGCGACTTCGAGATGCCCTCGGCGATCTCGCGGCCGGTGATGCCGGCGGGAAATTCGCGCACCGAATTGTCGGGAAAGGTCAGGCGGATCATCGCAACCTCCGGCTCACTCCCGCGTACGGGCGCGGGTAAGCGGTTGTTCGGGCGGCTCTTAGTGGACGGCGGCGTCCCGGGCGTCAAGTCTCGCCGGCCGGCGCCGACGGCTGACCTGCCCACACGGGTCAATTGACAGCAGCGGCATATGCCATTTCACCTGCCTGCCGGCACATCCTGCCAGGAGCCCGTCATGCAATCACGTCGCCTGGGAGCCCAGGGTCCGCTCGTCTCCGCCATCGGCCTCGGCTGCATGGGCATGTCGGATGCCTATGGTCCGGCCGACCGCGACGAGAGCATCGCCACCATCCACGCCGCCCTCGACGCCGGCATCACGCTCATCGACACCGGCGACTACTACGGCATGGGCCACAACGAGATGCTGATCGCCGAGGCGCTGGCCGGGCGCGACCGCGCCCTGATCAGCGTGAAGTTCGGCGCCTTGCGCGGCCCCGACCGCAGCTGGCTCGGCATGGACACACGGCCAGCGGCGGTGAAGAACTTCGCCGCGTACACCCTGCGCCGGCTCAAAACCGACCACATCGACATCTACCGCCCCGGCCGTCTCGACCCGACCATCCCGATCGAGGACACCGTCGGCGCCATCGCCGAGCTGATCGAGGCCGGCCACGTCCGCTACATCGGCCTGTCCGAAGTCGGTGCGGCGACGATCAGGCGCGCGCACGCGGTCCACCCCATCGCCGACCTGCAGATCGAGTATTCGCTGATCTCGCGCGGCATCGAGGACGACATTTTGCCCGCCTGCCGCGAGCTCGGCATCGGCATCACCGCCTATGGCGTGCTCGCCCGCGGCCTAATCAGCGGGTACTGGTCGAAGGACCGGCCGGTTGCACCCGGCGATTTCCGCAGCTTCGGCCCGCGCTTCAGCGGCGCCAACCTCGACCACAACCTGACGCTGGTGGAGGCGCTGCGCGACGTCGCCGGCGCCAAGGGGGCCACCGTCGCCGAGATCGCCATCGCCTGGGTGCTGTCGCGCGGCCCCGATATCGTGCCCTTGATCGGCGCGCGCCGCCGCGACCGCCTCGCCGAGGCGCTGACCGCGCTTGAGCGCAAACTCGGCGACGACGACCTCGCCGAGATCGAGCGGGCGGTGCCGCCCGGCGCGGCCGCCGGCACCCGCTACGCCGCCGAGCAGATGGCCCACCTCGACAGCGAACGCGGCAGGGCGGGCGGCTAGGCCTGCGACACTTTGGCACGACGACGAGGCCGTCCCGCATCCGCCACATAGTTGGGCAATCGAGCGGCGGCGAGGCGCCCCGCCGAGAGGAACTTGGTCCACCCGACAGCGCCAGAAGACGCGCCTTTGAGCCTTTCTTGCCGGAGGGGTTCAGCGGTGAACCACACGCCACACTTGCTCATCGTCGACGACGACCGCGGGATCAGGGATCTGGTTTCCAGCTTCCTGTCCAAGCACGGCTACCGCGTCGCCACCGCCGGCGATGCGCGCGAGATGACCGACGCCCTCGCCGTCAATTCCATCGACCTCGTGATTTTGGATCTCATGCTGCCGGGCAAGGGCGGCCTCGACATCTGCCGCGAGTTGCGCGCCGGCTCGTCGATCCCGGTACTGATGCTGACCGCCATTGGCGAGGCGACCGACCGCATCGTCGGTCTCGAGATGGGCGCCGACGACTACCTCGCCAAGCCGTTCAACCCGCGCGAGCTGCTGGCGCGCGTGCGCGCGGTTCTGCGCCGCACCAACGGGCAGACCGCGGCCGCACGACGGCCTTCTCCCGCCGCCGCCGGCAACACGCTGCTGCGCTTTGCCGGCTGGCAGCTCGATCTCGGCCGCCGGCGTCTCGAATCGCCCGATCAAATGATCGTCGATCTCACCACCGGCGAGTACGAGCTGCTCATCGCCTTCGCCGAACATCCCCGCCGGGTTCTTACCCGCAACCAGCTTCTCGATCTCACCCGCGGTCGCGATGCCAACCCGTTCGATCGCAGCATCGACGTTCAGGTCAGCCGCATTCGTCGCAAGATCGAGGACGACGCCAAGTCGCCGGCGCTGATCGTCACCGTGCGCGGCGACGGCTACATGTTCACACCCGAGGTGGAGGTCGCATGAGACGTTTCCTGCCCGACAGTCTGGCGGCGTGGGCGCTGATGATCCTGATCGGCGTGCTCATCGTCGCGGAGGTCTCGACGCTGGCGGCGATCCTGCAAAGCCGGGCTGCCTCCGCCCGCATGACCGGCTTCTTCCACCTCGCCCAACGGGTCTCCTCCATCGCCCGTGCCATCGCCGCCGAAACGCCCGGCCAGCGGCAGCCGCTCGCTGCCGCCCTGTCCGAATCCACCTTGAGCGTGCGCGTCGATCCGCTTCCGCTCGGCCACACCGATCCCGGCAACGACGACGGTCTCGCTGAGCTCGAAGACGTCCTGCAGGGGCGTCTGGCCGACGCCGGTGTCACCGACGTGCGCGTCGAGCTGCGCCCGCACGAGATAATCCCCGACCGCAACCAGGTGGTCGGCCCGAGCGCCGGCGCCGGCCCGATCGAGCAGACGCTTTCCAAGATCGCCCAACGCTACGCCGGCAACGACGCCTACATCGCCTCGATGAAGCTTGCCGACGGTTCGTGGCTGAACTTCATCGCGGCGATCGCCCCCTCCCCCAATCTCTGGTCGATGAACGCGCTCGCGCTGGTCGCTTTCGCCATCGCCGCGGTACTGGCGGCATCGATCTGGGCGCTCAGGCAGCTGACGGCCCCTTACGCGCTCCTTGCCGCCGCCGCCGAGCGCTTCGGCCTCGACCACAATACTTCACCGTTGCCCGAGCGCGGCCCGAGCGAAATCCGCACCGCGGTGCGCGCCTTCAACCTGATGCAGGAAAGGCTGAAACGCGTGATCGACGACCGCAACCAACTCGCCGCGGCGATATCGCACGATCTGCGCACCCCGGCGACGCGCCTGCGCCTGCGCGCCGAGTTCATCAGCGATCCCCGCCAGCGCGCGCACATGCTCGCCGATCTCACCGAGATCGAGACTATGACCCGCTCGGTGCTCGCCTTCGCCAGCGACTCCGCCCAGCCGGAGGTGCGCGAGCCGCTCGACCTGGTTTCGCTGCTTCAATCCCTCTGCGACGACACCACCGGGGCGACGCTGGCCCTCCCGCCCGACCTGCCGCCGCGCATCGCCTATCCGGCGCAGCCGGTGGCGCTGCGCCGCTGTCTTGCCAATCTCCTCGACAACGCCGTCAGGTACGGCGAACGCGCACTGGTCACCCTGACCCTCGACAAGGCGGCGGTGCACATCCGCGTCGACGACGACGGCCCCGGCATTCCGGCGTCTTCGGTCGAGGAGGTCTTTCGCCCGTTCCGACGGTTGGAAGCCTCGCGCAATCGTGAGACCGGCGGGACCGGGCTTGGCCTCACTATCGCTCGTTCCGTGGCGCGTGCCCACGGCGGCGACATCGTCCTTGCCAACCGGCCGGCGGGTGGCCTCACCGCCGAGCTGGTGCTGCCGCTGGTGGCGCCGGCGAGGTTCAACCGCGCCGCATAATCCGCATCAGACTGCAAAAAAGGTCGGCGGCCCATGATGGCCGCCGACCGGACCCAACGTGGCCGGTGAGGGAACCGGCGACAGGCTGCCTACTCGCAGCGGGAGTCCGCCTTCAACGCCGCGCTGGCGTCGGCCTTGGAGTTGTAGCCCGAGGTGCCGATCATGACGATCTTGGCGCCATCCGGCTTGTGCGTGCTCACCGTGCACTTGTGCGTCTTGGCGTTCTGACCGACGTAATACATGGTGGCGGCGAAAGTCGGGGTGGCGAAGGCGGCAAGCACGGCGGCGGTCACCAGAACCTGGCGAAACCACCACCGCCGTGTAACCGCAGTGTTTCCCGCGCCCGCCGTTGTGTAACGAATTGTTACCGGCGCCCTGCGCGTGGCTACCGGCCGTAATTCCGTCTAGAATGATTCCAGGGACGCGAAAGCCCGGATCCATGCAGATCTTCTCCTTCACTTCCCAGAAAGCCTTTTCCGACCTGACCGATCGCGAGGTTCTCGCCCTCGCCATCCAGAACGAGGAAGAGGACGGCCGCATCTATCGCGAGTTCGCCGAGCGCATGCGCGAGCCCTACCCGGCGTCCGCCGAGATCTTCACGGCCATGGCCGAGGAGGAAAACGATCACCGCCGGCGCCTGCTGGAGCTCTACCAGCAGCGCTTCGGCGACCACATTCCCCTCATCCGCCGCGAGGACGTTCGCGGCTTCATCCGCCGCAAGCCGGTGTGGATGACTTCGACCTTCGACGTCGACGCCATGCGCGAACGCGCCGCCTCGATGGAGGCGGAGGCCGAGAACTTCTATCGCCGCGCTGCGGCGCGCACCAGCGACCCGGCGGTGCGCACGCTGCTCGACGACCTCGCCGACATCGAGGCCGGCCACGAGGCGATGGCCGAGCATCTCGAGGCCGGCGTCTCCACGGAGGCGCGCGACGAGGAGCGCGAGACCGCCCGCCGCGCCTTTCTGTTGCAGATCGTACAGCCGGGCCTGATCGGCCTCATGGACGGTTCGGTGTCGACGCTGGCACCGTTGTTCGCCGCCGCCTTCGCGACCGAGAACACCTGGGCCACCTTTCTGGTCGGGCTCGCCGCCTCGCTCGGCGCCGGCATCTCGATGGGCTTCGCCGAGGCGCTGTCCGACGACGGCACCCTGACCGGACGCGGCCATCCCTGGGCGCGCGGCCTGGTCA
>Ga0307436_1000673_pt1 | contig 16033 bp, 16 predicted proteins | sample SalMarWE160440MG_FD_202513 | JGI IMG/M metagenome (GOLD analysis project Ga0307436, IMG submission 202513) | Salt marsh sediment microbial communities from the Plum Island Ecosystem LTER, Massachusetts, United States - WE1604-40 | ecosystem: Environmental > Aquatic > Marine > Intertidal zone >...
CAGGAGATCGCCGGCGTCACCAATCTGGTCGTGACCAAGCTCGACGGCACGGCGCGCGGCGGCATTCTCGTCGCCATCGCCGAGCGCTTCGGTCTGCCGATCAACGCTATCGGCATCGGCGAAGGGATTGAGGATTTCGAGCCATTCGATGCGCATGACTTCGCCCGTGCCATCGCCGGAGCAGGACGTGAGAATGACGCAGCCGCATGACACCGAGACAGTTGTCGAGTCTTCAGCTGACAAATCTTCAGACGTGAAGTCCTCAGCCACGAAGCCGATGGAATCCGAGCAGTCGGTTGCCATCAAGCTCATCGTTGAGCTCGGGCCGCTGCTTGTATTTTTCGGGATGAACGCCGCTTACGGTATCTTTGCCGGCACGGCTGCCTTCATGGTGACGACCGTCTTGTCGCTCGGCTTCGCGTGGTGGCGCTACCACAAAGTCCCGGTGATGCCGCTCGTCAGCGCCGTAATCGTGCTCGTGTTTGGCGGGCTCACCCTCTATCTGCACGACGAGACGTTCATCAAGCTCAAGCCGACGATCGTCTATACGATGTTCGCAGTGCTGCTCTTAGGCGGGCTCGTTACGGGCAAGCCCGTGCTCGCGCTCTTGTTCGGGCCCGTGTTCAATCTCACCGAGGATGGCTGGCGCAAGCTGACAGTGCGTTGGGCCGTGTTCTTCATCGCCATGGCGGTGCTGAATGAGTTCGTGTGGCGAAATTTCTCGACCGATACCTGGGTCAGCTTCAAGGCGTTCGGATTTCTGCCGATCACGTTCCTCTTCGCGATGGCCCAGGTGCCCTTGATGCAGCGCTACGGCGTGCCTGAAGATGAGACCTCCGACTAAGGTGAGATTTGCTTAAGGTTACAGGGAATCTACTTGGTCTCGTCTACTTGTAACGGTTTTGCCCCCCTCCGATATGTCGGCTGACCTGGTGTTCGTGCCTAAGCGTCTCATACAACCGTAGGGTTAGGTGCAGCCAGACGTTTGCTGTTCACGCTTTCGGGTTGTAAAAGGACGGACGCAGTCCCCCCGAAATTGGGACAGCGCAGCTGCAGAGATTGGTAGCCCTCGCATGATGGTTAAGGCTGGAAATCCCTTGAATCGCTCGGCGACGCATTTATTGCACCGTGCCGGCCAGCGCGCCGCGGATATCTTTTCTGAGGAATCGCAGGCCCGGGGCCTGACGCCGCGCCAATTCGCCGTGCTGACGGCGGTGTCCGAGCAAGAAGGTCTCACGCAGACCGAGCTCGTGAAACGGACGGGCATCGACCGTTCGACTCTGGCCGATATCGTTGCGCGTCTGTTGAGCCGCAGCCTGATCCAGCGCCGCCGCGCCAAGGACGACGGCAGGGCCTATGCCATCAAGCTCAGCGCGCAAGGCGCCAAGGCTTTGCGAGAGGCACAGCCCGGGGCCGCTGCCGCGGACACGCGGCTATTGGCCAGCCTGCCGCCGGCCAAGCGTCAGGACTTTCTCGACTCCCTCAATCTGATCGTCAAAGCGGACGACGAGTAGCCGCACTCATCCTTGAGGTGAGGCTTTTCCGGGCTGCATCAGCGGCAGGATCTTGTCCTTGATCGCCTGTTCGGTGAGCGGTCCCACATGGCGGTAAGCGATCTTCCCGTCCGGCGTGATCACATAGGTTTCCGGCACGCCGTAGACTCCGAAATTGATGGCCGTCCGGCCCGTGCTGTCGATGCCGACGCGGGCGAATGGGTTGCCGTAGCGGCCCAGAAAGCGACGGGCGGAGTCCGGATCGTCCTTGTAGTTGATGGCGTAGATGCGGAGGTCCGGCTGCTCTTTTGAGAGCGCCAGAAGCGTCGGATGCTCCTCCAGGCACGGCACGCACCATGAGGCGAAGACGTTGACGAGGGTGGGCTTGCCCGTTGTCAGGTCGGCCGAGCTGAAGCCTGGGATCGCGGTGCCGTCTTCGCCCTTCAGTCCCTCGAGTGGGGAGAGGGTGAACTGTGGCACGGGCTTGCCGATCATCGCCGAGGGAAGCCGCGACGGGTCACCGGTCTGGAGCGCGTACCAGAAGAGACCAGCTAGGCCTACGAAGATGACGAAGGGCAGAACGACGCCCCAGCGACGCAAGGTCCGCGGTTGGGGCGCCTTCTCTTTAGCCTTTGCCGTCATGAGCGTGCCTTCCCGGCGCGTGGCGTTGCCGCTTTCCGCTTCGCCGGTGCCTTGGTGGCTTTCGGCTTGGCCAGCGTCTTGACGGTTGGGCTCGCGGGGGCCTTGGCCGAGCGCCGCCTGATGCCGAGACGTTCCAGCTCAGCGAGCTTGCGCCGCTGCTTGCGGTCGTCCTCGATTGTGGTGAGCACGAGTGCGCCGACGGCGATGAAGGTCACGCCATAGGCGGCGATGATGAAGCTTGCGTGCGTACCGAGGTCGAGCATGGGTCTCGCTCTAAGCTTCAGCCAAGGCGGCGCGCTCGACTTGGGTCTGCTGAAGCGCGTGTACCCGGCGGCGCAAGATCTCCGCGCGCATGGCGATGAGATGCAGCAGCACGAACAGCGCGGTGAAACCGGCCGCCATGACGAAGAGCGGTGTGAGCAGAGACGGGTCGATGGTGGGGCCGCCCATGCGGAATATGCTCTCCGGCTGATGCAGCGTGTTCCACCAATCCACCGAGAACTTGATGATGGGGATGTTGATGGCGCCGACCAGCCCCAGGATCGCGGCGGCGCGTCCGGCGCGGCCCGGCTCGTCAATGGCCTGCCACAGGGCGATCAGGCCGAGATAGAGCAGGAGCAAGATGAGCATAGAGGTGAGCCGGGCGTCCCATACCCAATAGGTGCCCCACATAGGCTTGCCCCACAGCGAGCCGGTGACCAGGGCGATGAAGGTGAAAGTGGCGCCGATGGGAGCAGCGGTCTTGGCGGCGACGTCGGCCAGGGGATGGCGCCAGATCAGCGTGCCGAGCGCGGCGATGGCGATCAGCATGTAGCCGAACATGCCAAGCCATGCGGAGGGCACGTGGACGAACATGATCTTGACCGTCTCGCCCTGCTGATAGTCGGGCGGCGCCACGAACAACGACAGATAGAGCCCGATGCCGAGCACGATCACCACGAGCGCGCTGAGCCAGGGAACGACCCGGTCGACGAGGCTCAAAAAGCGCGTGGGATTGGCAAGGCTGATCATGGCGCTGATCTAGTGGGTTTGGGGGGGAAGCGCAAATGAGGCCTATCGAAGCGCCGTGCGGAGCGCGGCGGCAGCGGCGAGGGGCGCCAGCACCACGCTGGCAAGGCTCAGCGCGCACAGAATGAAGAAGGGCGGCCAGATGGAGTTAGGCCCGCTCACATAGGGCGTGACGGCGGAAACCCCGAAAATCAGGATCGGCACGTAAAGCGGCACCACGAGCAGCGCCAGCAGGAGGCCGCTGCGGCGCAGACCCAGGGTCAGGCTCGCGCCGATGCCTGCGACAAAGCTCACGGCGGGCGTGCCGGCCAGCATGGCGAGCATGAGCGAGGGGAACGTGCCCATGGGAAGATTGAGAAGGAGGCCGAGGATGGGCGCGAGCAGCACCAGTGGAATGCCGGTGGTCAGCCAGTGGGCGAGGCATTTCAAGCCGGCGACCACGGGCAAAGGGAGAGGCCCGGTGGCGAGCACGTCCAGCGTGCCGTCCTCGTAGTCATTGTCGAAGATGCGGCCGGCGGAGAGCAGCGCCGCCAGAAGCAGCCCGACCCACAAGATGCCAGGGGCGATGCGGGCGAGCAGGTTGAGGTCGGGGCCGAGCCCAAGTGGGGTGATGACGACGACAATGAGATAGAAGCCGAGCGCCACACCGATGGCGCCGCCTTCGCGCCAGGCGAGCCGCACCTCGCGGGCGAGAAGGGCGAAGCCGGCGCTCATGCGGCGCGCTCCAGGCCTAGGGCAAGCTCGTGATCGAATTTGGTCTTGAGCGGCACGTGGGTCGACACGATGGCGATGCCGCCCGCCTTCAAGTGATCGCGGATGGCCGCATCGAGCCGCGTCACGGCGTGCGTATCGAGGGACACGGAGGGCTCATCGAGGAGCCAGATGGGACGGGGCGCGGCGTAGAGGCGCGATAAAGCAAGCTTCCGCTTTTGCCCGGCGGACAGAAGCCCGGCTGGAAAGTCGGCAAGAGGCTCAAGCCCGAAGGCGGCGAGCGCGCCCGCAAGATCGCTGTCACCGCTTTCAAGAAACTCGGCCCAGAAGGCGAGGTTCTCGCGCACGGTCAGCGCCGTCTTGGCGGCGTTCAGGTGACCGATCGCGTGGCAAAGCTCGGCTACGGGGGTATCCGGTTCCGCCCCGGTGACGGAGAGATGCCCCGCAGCCAGGGGCAGGAGGCCTGCCAACTGCCGTAACAGGCTCGTCTTGCCGGCGCCGTTCGGCCCGCTGACCAGCAGCGCCTCGCCGGGCGCGAGCGTGAAGCTCAACCCTTGAAACAGGGTCCTGCCGCCCCGCTCACAGGCGATGTCGTGGGCCGCGAGGCTGACCTTGAAGGGCAATTGCATGAATCTTACGCAAAGTTGAGGCGGGGCGGGGCTCCGAGAGACCTAGGGGCGTCTCTTCGCGTCATTGTCTCGTTGCTGCAAGGGCTTTTATAGTGCCCCCAAGAGCACGCATCCAAAAGCCAAGGGCGGCCTGGCGCGGGAGGGTGACCGCTTCTCGTGGGCATTGGCCGTGCCTTTGCATGCTCATTCGCTGGGACTTGCCCCGTTTTCGGGGCTTCGAAGGAGATTTCATTGACATCGGCGGCCACGACCTCGCTCGACAGCTTCAAGTGCCGACGCACGCTCAAAGTCGGCAAGCGCAAATACGACTATTTCGATCTCAAGGCGGCCGAAGCCGCCGGGCTCGACGGCATCAGCCGGCTGCCGTTCTCCCTCAAAGTTCTGCTTGAGAACTTGCTGCGTCATGAGGACGGGCGGAGCGTCACCGCCGACGACATCCGCGCGGTCGCGGACTGGCTGAAGGAGAAAAGAAGCGACCGGGAGATCGCCTTCCGACCGGCGCGGGTCCTGATGCAGGACTTCACCGGCGTGCCAGCCGTGGTCGATCTCGCCGCCATGCGCGATGCGGTCACCGCGCTCGGGGGCGATGGGCACAAGATCAATCCGCTGGCGCCGGTCGATCTCGTCATCGACCACTCGGTGATGGTCGATGCGTTCGGCTCCGGCATGGCGTTCCAGCTCAACGTCGACAAGGAGTATGAGCGCAACCGCGAGCGCTATGCGTTCCTGCGCTGGGGGGCGGGCGCGTTCGACAATTTCCGCGTAGTGCCGCCGGGCACCGGCATCTGCCACCAGGTCAATCTCGAATATCTCGCCCAGACGGTGTGGACCAAGAAAGAGGACGGCGAGACGAAGCTCGCCTTCCCCGACACGCTGGTCGGCACGGACAGCCACACGACCATGGTCAACGGGCTCTCTGTGCTCGGCTGGGGCGTGGGCGGCATCGAAGCTGAGGCGGCGATGCTGGGCCAACCGATCTCCATGCTGATCCCCGAAGTGGTCGGCTTCCGGATCACCGGGAGCTTGCGCGAAGGCGTCACCGCCACGGACCTCGTCTTGACCGTGACGGAGACGCTGCGGCGGAAGGGCGTGGTCGGCAAGTTCGTGGAGTTCTACGGCGAAGGGCTGGATCACCTGCCGCTCGAGGACCGTGCTACCATTGCCAACATGGCGCCGGAATATGGCGCCACGTGCGGCTTCTTCCCCGTCGACAAAGAGACGCTCGCTTATCTCGAGGCGACCGCGCGCAAGGATTCGCGCATCGCTCTGGTCGAGGCCTATGCGAAAGCGCAAGGCCTCTACCGCAAGGACAAGACGCCCGACCCTGAGTTCACCGACACGCTTCAACTCGATCTCGGCGACGTCGTGCCGTCGATCGCGGGGCCGAAGCGTCCGCAAGACCGCGTGCCGCTCGATCACGCTGCGCCTGCCTTCGCCGAGGTGCTCGACAAGGAGTACGGCAAGGGTGCTGAAGCCGGAAAGCGGGTGCCGGTGAAAAACAAGAATTTCGATCTCGGCCATGGCGATGTCGTGATCGCCGCCATCACCTCCTGCACCAACACGTCGAACCCGTATGTGATGGTGGGCGCAGGCGTGCTTGCCCGCAACGCTGTAAAGCAGGGGCTTTCCGTCAAGCCGTGGGTGAAGACCTCGCTGGCGCCGGGCTCGCAAGTGGTCACCGACTATCTGGAGAAAGCCGACCTGCAAGACGACCTCGATAAGCTCGGCTTCAATCTCGTGGGCTATGGCTGCACCACCTGCATCGGCAATTCCGGGCCGCTGCCGGAGGAGATCTCGCAGACTATCCATGAGCACGGACTGGCGGTCGCCGCGGTGCTGTCGGGCAACCGAAATTTCGAAGGCCGGGTCAATCATGACGTCCGCGCCAACTATCTCGCCTCGCCGCCGCTCGTCGTGGCCTATGCGCTGGCCGGCTCGGTCACGGTGGACCTCGCCACCGAGCCGCTCGGCATAGGCAAGAACGGCCCCGTCTATCTCAAGGACATCTGGCCGTCGTCGAAAGAGGTCGCCAAGCTCGTGCGCAAAGCCGTGAAGACGTCGATGTTCAAGGAGCGCTATGGGGACGTGTTCCGCGGCGATCCCGAATGGCGGGCGATCGAGGTCGCGGGCGGTCTCACCTATGGCTGGGGCAAGACATCGACCTATGTGCAGGAGCCGCCTTACTTCGCCGGCATGTCCGTCGAGCCGGATTCCGTGACCGATGTCGAGAATGCGCGCATCCTCGGCCTGTTCCTCGATTCCATCACCACCGACCACATCTCGCCGGCCGGTGCGATCAAGAAGGACAGTCCTGCCGGGCGATACCTCACCGAGCACGGCGTCGCCGTGCACGATTTCAACTCCTACGGCTCGCGGCGCGGCAATCACGAGGTGATGATGCGCGGCACCTTTGCCAACACGCGTATCAAGAACCAGATGGTGCCGGGCGTCGAAGGGGGCATCACGGTGCATCACCCGTCCGAAGAGCGCATGGCGATCTATGACGCGGCGATGCGTTACGCCGCTGAAGGCGTGCCGCTCGTGGTGTTCGCCGGCAAGGAATACGGGACAGGGTCGTCGCGCGACTGGGCGGCTAAGGGTACGCGCCTGCTTGGCGTGCGCGCGGTCATCGCCCAAAGCTTCGAGCGCATCCACCGCTCGAATCTGATCGGCATGGGTGTGCTGCCGCTCGTGTTCGCCGAAGGCATGTCCTGGGAACAGCTTGGGTTAACGGGAAGCGAGACAGTCAGCTTGCGTGGCTTGAGCGAGATCAAACCGGGGCAGACGATCGAGGCGGATATTACCTATCCGGGTGGGGAGACGCGGGCCGTGCCGCTCAAGGTGCGCATCGATACCTTCGATGAGCTCGATTACTTCCGGAATGGCGGGATTCTGCACTACGTGCTGCGGTCGCTTGCGCGCGAAGCGGCGGCGTAGGTCACTCAGTTGTGACTCTTCGCGAGGGCTTTTTTGCCGGAAATCTCAGTCCCGTTGCGGCATGCTAGGGGCATGAGGCCGATCACCTTCTTCGCCCTTTGCGCGGGCGCCCTTGCCCTATTTGGGCCGTCGTCTCCAGGCCAAGCAGAGCCGTCCGGTAGCCCCATCCTGCTCGAGCTGTTCACCAGCCAAGGCTGCTCGTCGTGCCCGCCGGCGGATGCACTGCTTGCGCAGTATGGCAACAAGCCGGGTGTGATCACGCTCTCCTACGCTGTCGACTACTGGAATTACCTCGGCTGGCGCGACACGCTGTCGAGCCCGGAGAACAGCGAACGTCAGCGCGACTATGCCCGCTCGCGCGGCGACGGCCGCGTGTACACGCCGCAGCTCGTGGTCGACGGCATCACCCACGTGAACGGCGCCAACGAGGCGGCGATCGAGATGGCGATGCGGAACGTGCGGAAACGGCTCAAGGACGTCGAGGTGCCGGTCTCCATGCGCGCCGAGGGCAACAGCCTGGTGATCGACGTCGGCGCGGCGCCCGAAACCTCCGACCTCCGCGAGGCGACCGTCTGGCTCGCCGTCGCCAAGGACAAGGAGACCGTCTCCATCAAACGCGGGGAGAATCGCGGCAAGACGATCACCTATACCCATCCGGTGAGCGAGCTCACGCCGATCGGCATGTGGAAGGGCGAGAAGATGACGCTCAGACTGCCGCTCAAGGATCTGCACGCCATCGGCGGCGATTGCCTCGTAGCGATGCTCCAGGTTCAGAGCACCGGGCCGATTCTTGGCGCCGCCGAGTACGAGCAGATGATGTAGCTGCCGCGGTCGCCTCCCCCTGACAACAACAAAGGGCCGGCTTGCGCCGGCCCTTTTGTGTGGCCTTACAAATGAACTGGCCCGGTCCGAGAGAAGACCCCGGGGGGGCTGGGGGGCTGAGATTCCGAAGCCTCTCTATTTGGACCGGGCCGAGAGGCAACAACGCTGATCATACGAGTTTTTGGGGCATGCCAGGGGCTGAACTAGGGCGGAACTGTGAATTATGTTTCGTTATGTTACAGTCCCTGTGACCGGCTGTGCGGCTTGAATTTCCGCGGGCGTGCGGTCATCATGAAGGTTCCGTTACAGGAGGCGCGACTTGAGCGAAACGGAACCCATAGTCTTGCCGCTGGCCCGCAAGGCTGGCGGCGATCCTCGTCCTTCCGATACCGCATCCCGGCGCGGAGGCATTTCGTTCAACCGCCAGGAACTCACCCAAATCCTCAATGTCTACGGCCGCAAGGTCGCGGACGGCGAATGGCGCGACTACGCCATCGACACGCTGAAGGAAAAGGCCGTGTTCTCGGTTTTCCGGCGGTCTTCGGAGGTTCCCCTTTACCGGATCGAGAAGGCGCCGAAGCTCGCCAGGCGTCAGGGCGCTTATAGCGTGATCGCCGCGACCGGCCTCATCCTGAAGCGCGGCCACGATCTTTCCCGTGTGCTCCGTGCGCTGGACAAAGGCTTGCGCCTCGTCGAGGCCTGACCGCAGACAAAGAAGAAGCCCCGGAGACGGGGGACTCGGGGCTTCTCCGGTTCCTTATGGGGGGAACCTGTGGTGGGGAGGGATGCCCACCACTGGGCGGTAGGTAGCGATGATGCGCCGATTTTCAACCGGGTGAGCCGGTTCGAAGCAGCAACGAAAAGGCCCCGGCGCGGACGCCCGGGCCTTTGCTATTTGCGGCTATTTGCGCTTCTACTGTCGCTTAGCGGCGGTTGCCGAACAGCTGCAGCAGGAACATGAACAGGTTGATGAAGTCGAGATAGAGCCGCAGCGCGCCCATCACCGCTTTGCGGCCGGCGACGGTGCCGTCGTCGTTGACGCTGTACATCTCCTTGATCTGCTGGGTGTCATAGGCGGTGAGGCCAGCAAAGATGAGGACGCCGATCACCGAGATGGCGAACTGAAGCGCCGAGCTGACAAGGAAGAAGTTCACCACCATGGCGATGATGATGCCAATCAACCCCATGATTAGGAATGAGCGCATCGGCGAGAGATCGGTCTTCGTGGTGTAGCCATAAAGACTGAGTCCGCCGAAGGATGCGGCCGTGATGAAGAATACCCGCGTGATCGAGGCGCCGGTGAAGCTGATGAAGATCGACGACAGTAACAGCCCGAACAGCGCCGCAAACCCCAGGAACAGCATGAACGCCTGCCCGGTTTGCAGGCGGTTGATCATGCCGTTGATGAGGAACACGAAGCCGAGCGTGCCGGCGAACAGGATGAGCATGCCGGGCAGGCTGAACAGGGCCTGGCCGAAGCCGGTCAGCCCGGTGATGGCTTTGCCGGAGACCTGGATCGCGTCGCCGCCGGCGGCCTGGTAAGTCAGCCAGGCGACGATGCCAGTGAGGGCGACGCCGGAGGCCATGTAGTTGTAGACGCGGATCATGTAGGCGCGCAGGCCTTGGTCGATCGCTTCCGCGCGTCCGACCGCCGCGCCCTGCCCGTACCGTCTGTCGAGTTCCGCCATGTAAGAGAATCCCTTTGCTGAACGTTGGTCAGAGAGCCAATTTGATCAGGAATATGGTGGTTTGAGGCTAGCCGCGCAAGGTGAAGAGACTGTGTTTAGGGTGGGTGGAATCGCCTCATTCCGCCCGCAAATAGGGGGCGGCTTTCACCGACAGCACCCGCCAGGTGGTGATGGCGCCGACGGCGAGCACCAGGGCAAGCGCCAGAACGACCGTCTGGACCGCGGCTATGGGCGCGAACACGAATTTGATGTCGAAGGCGAAGGTGCAGAGCGCCCACGCGGTGATAGTGGCGAGGATCGTGGCGAGGAGCGCGGTGGCGAGGCCGAGCGCGCCAAACTCGAGCAGCTCCGCGCTGACGATGCGGCCGCGCGTGGCGCCAAGCGTCTTATAGAGCACGGCGATATATTTGCGCCGCTGCTGGCCGGCGGACACCGCGCCGGCGAGGACAGCGGCACCGATCAGAAGGGTGAAGCCGGCCGTCGCCTTGATCGCGGTCATGAGCTTGGCGAGCATCGCCTTCGCCGCGTCGACGATGTCGCCGATCTTAATGGCGGTCACCAGCGGGAAGCGCTCGGCCAGAGATTGAATGATCTTGGCCTCTTGCTCGGGCGCGGTGCCTTTCGGCAGCTCGAGCGTGGTGACGAGCCGGTGCGGTGCGTTCTCAAGCGTGTTGGGCGAGAATACCATAACGAAGTTGATGGCGAGCGACTCCCAGTCGATCTTGCGCAGGCTTGCGATCTTCGCCTCGACATTGCGGCCGAGAATATTGACCGTGATCTTGTCGCCGAGCTTCAGGCCCAGCCCCTTGGCGAGTTCGCCGTCAAAGGAGACGAGCGGGGGACCGTCATAGCCCTTCGGCCACCATTCGCCCGCCTCGATGGTCGATGAGCCAGGCACCGTGTCGGTGTAGGTCAGGCCGCGGTCGCCGGCGAGCACCCAGCGCGTGTCCGGAGAGACTTCGGCCTGGTCCACCGACACACCGTTGAGTTTGACGATGCGGCCGCGCAGCATGGGCGCGTCGTCGAGCTTCGCCTCCGGCGCGATGGCCTTGGCGGTGTCTTGGAAGGCCTTGAGATCGGTCGGCTCGACGTCGAGGAAGTAATAAGCGGGTGCGTCGATCTCCACATGGCTTTCGATCTCGGTGAGCAACGAGCGGTGGATCAGCGCCACGGCGATGAGGAGGCCGAGGCCCAAGCCGAGCGAGACGGCGATGGAGCGGGCGAGCGACCCCGGCGCACCGATACTGGCGAGCGCCAAGCCCCAGGCCGGCGGCTTGGTGCGGCGGAAGCGGGCGGCGAGACGCTGTACCAGGAGCCCGAAGCCGAGCAGCAGCACGAAGGCGAGCACGATGCCGCCGGAAATGGCGGCGGTGACGACGCGCTCCTCGGACGCAGCGATGGCAAGCGCAAACAGGGCGAGCCCTGCCGCCGCCGATCCGACCGCAAAGGGTAGCGCGGACCGCTCGCGCTCCTCGGTGAGAAGCGCGCGCATGAGCACGGCGGGTGAGATGCGGCTGGCCCGCCCCAAAGGCCACAGCACGAACAGCACCATAGTGAGGAGGCCGGCGAGCGCCGCGACGAGGAGCGGCACAGGATGGGGCTCCACGGCAAGGACGATGGGAAGCGTATCGGCATAGAGCGTGGCGATGAGGGCGGGCGCCAAGGCGCCGAGCACCAGGCCGATGGTGATGCCGATGATGGCGAGCAGCAGAGCCTGGATGAGATAGACGTTGAGCACGAGCCGGCTCGTGGCGCCTAAGCATTTGAAGGTGGCGATGATCTCACGCTTTTTCGCCATGTAGCTTTGGATGGCGTTACCGACGCCGATGCCGCCGAGGAGAAGCGCGGTGAGCCCGACGAAGTTGATGAACTGGGTGAAGCGGTCGGCGTCGCGCCGCAGCGACGGCGCCGGATCGGTCCAGTCATGAATGGCGAAGCCGGATTGCGGAAATTTCGTCTCGATGGCCTTGCGCGCGGCCTTGAGCTGCTCGCGGTCGGCGGCGATGGCTTTCGGCATCTTCACGCGATAGGTCCAGCGGATCAGGCTGCCGGGCTGCACGAGCCCCGTCTTGGCGAGCGTGTCGCGCGACATTAGGAGCTTCGGCCCGTAAGACAGCCGATCGGCGAGGCGGTCGGGCTGCTCGCCGAGCATGCCGCCGATGGTGACGGTGGCGTCGCCGATCTTAATGGAATCGCCGATCTTGAGACCGAGCCGGTCGAGCAGGAGAGGCTGGGCCAGCACCATGTCCGGCTTCCGCCACAAGGGGCCGGCATCTTTAGGCGCCGTTACCACGACCTCGCCATAGAGCGGGTAAGGCCCATCGACGGCCTTGACCTCGACAAGGGCGGCTTTGCCATCGGGGGCCCGTGCCATGGCGCGGAAGCTCGCCGACTCGCTGATCTGGCCGAGGGCCTCAAGCGCTGCGCGCTCCTTGTCGTTCACCTGGCGGTGGATCAGCTCGAAGGACAGGTCGCCGCCGATCAGCTGGCGACCTTGCTGGGCGAGCGCCGCGTCGAAAGCCGCCGCTAGCGAGCCGATCGCCGCTACGGCGGCGACGCCAAGGGCGATGCACAACACGAAAACGGTCAGCCCGCTGGCGCCTGCGCGCAGCTCGCGGAGCGCGATCGTGAGGGCGAGCGGAAGCTTCAATCGCCGGGCCGGTGCGTGCGCCGCTGTCGCCGCAGCCGTCATGAGGCCACGCGGTGTTTGGTGCCGTCCTTGACGATGCGGCCGTCAGCAAGGCTCACGACGCGGTCGCAGCGCTTGGCAAGGGTACTGTCATGGGTGATGAGGAGGAGCGTCGCGCCGGTCTTCTCTTTGAGTGTGAACAGGAGATCCATAACTTGTGCGCCCGTGGTGAGATCGAGATTGCCGGTGGGCTCGTCGGCGAGGATCAATGTGGGCTTCGTGGAGAGCGCCCGGGCGATGGCGACGCGCTGCTGCTCGCCGCCGGAGAGCTGGCCGGGGAAATGCGTCTCGCGATGGGAGAGCCCGACTTCTGCCAGAGCTTCGCGGGCGACCGCGAAAGCGTCGTCCTTCTCGAGGAATTCCATCGGCAGCGCCACGTTCTCGATGGCGGTCATGGTCGGCACGAGGTGGAAGGATTGGAACACGATGCCGATATTGGCGGCACGAAGCCGCGCCAAGCCGTCTTCGTCGAGGGGGCCGAGATCGGTGCCGACGACCGCAACGCGGCCGGCGGTGGCGCGTTCCAGGCCGGCGATGACCATCAGGAGCGTGGATTTGCCCGAGCCGCTGGGGCCCACAACCGCCACAGCTTCGCCTGACGGTACGGCTAGATCGATGCCGCGCAGGATGGCGACCGCGCCGGCGCGCGAGGGCAGCGTGACGTGCACGCCGTCGAGCTCAATCGCAGGGCGCTGTTTCAAGGGCTGATCCATGGTTTGGGAATCACCGGCTCGGCAGGGTAGGACAAGGGTAGCCGCATTAGAGACGGGCAAACAGGTCGAAAAGATGAAACTTCGCAATCGCTGTCTGAGCCTTGTCGCCGCAGCCCTGCTGTTTTCGCTTGGTCTCCAGGCCACGCGGGCCGAGCCGGGCGAGACCGTCATCGTGGCGCTCGGCGACAGTCTCACCGCGGGTTACGGCCTGCCGCGGGATCAATCGTTCCCGGCGCAGCTCCAGGCGGCGCTGAAGGCGCGAGGGCAGAAGGTCGAAGTGATCAACGCCGGGGTGTCGGGCGATACGGCCACCGCCGCGTTGCAGCGCCTCGATTGGGCGCTGCCGGACGACGCCAGCGCCGTGATCGTGGAGCTTGGCGGCAACGACGCGCTGCAAGGCATTCCGCCCGAGGGGACCAAGCAGGCGCTCGCCAAGATCATCGAGAAAGCGCAGGCGAAGGGGCTGAAGGTGCTGCTCGCCGGCATGGAGGCGCCGCGCAATATGGGCAAGGAGTATGTGGACGCGTTCGGCGCGATCTATCCCGATCTCGCGGCGCAGTACGGCGTTCTGCTCTACCCGTTCTTTCTCGATGGCGCCGCGCTGCATGATGGCCTGATGCAGAAGGACGGCATTCATGCCAACGGCAAGGGCGTCGCCGTCATCGTCGAGAAGATGATGCCGAAGGTAGAAGAGCTGCTGGCGCAGGTGCAGGCGAACTAGGGCACGTGACGACGTCCGTCCAAGCCCTGGATGTCCGGCGGCTGATATGGTCCTCTATCCATGCCGGTTGTTGGAGGGCAACGTCATGAGACGCACTCGCATTTGCTGCGCGCTCGCCTGCCTAACGCTCCCCCTCATCTATGCGGGTAGTGCGTTCGCCGCCGAGACCGCTAGCCCTGCGAACGAGGGCAAGGCGCTCCTCGAGAAATACTGCGCGCGGTGCCATTCCATCACTGCGACTGGCGACAGCCCCTTGGCGCAGGCGCCGCCGCTTCGGAAGGTCTACCGCACGTCCCCCATACAGCAATTGGAAAGCGGGTTCGCGGAAGGTATGGGCTCGCGGCACCGGGACATGCCGCAGATCCAGTTCTCGTTCGAGCAGGTCTCCGCGATCCTGGACTATCTCGGGAGCATTACCGGCGTTCCGCCCGAGCAACGGCCGCGCAGCGATCTTCCCGAGCAAGAGGCCGTCCCGCCGTAGGGCTTTCCTCGCCACGAATTTGCCGGAGTGCGCGCGCAAAGACTGCAGCCATGAGCCAACCCCTGAAACAAATCGCAGCACTGCCTGTCGTCGAGACGGCGAGCGGACCTTTGGTCCTCTTGATCACGACGCGCGGCCGCGGCCATTGGACAATCCCCAGAGGCTGGCCGAAGCCGGGGGTGACCGATTCCGAGCTCGCGGCGCAGGAGGCGTTCGAGGAGGCCGGTGTGGAGGGTGATATCAGCCCCGAGCCGATCGGCAGCTTCCTCTACACCAAGCGCTTCCACCTGTTCTCGTGGGCCAAGTGCAGCGTCGACGTCTATGCGCTCAAGACCCGCTGCCAAGTGCTCAACTGGCCGGAAAAGCCCGCCCGCAAAGCCATGTGGGTCGAGCCGGGCGATGCGGCCTCCATCGTCCGCGATGCACAACTTGCGGCGGTCTTGCGCAGCTTTGCCAGCCAGGGCTGACGTCGGCCCGCGGGCCGCTTTCCACAGGGCGCAGTTGTGGCCTCGCCTTAGAGCCCCTATGACCGTGCTGTGACGGATCTCAAGGGCAATCCATCCATGACATTGCGGGACGAAGAGGCGCCGGCCGTTGGCGTGGCCCGGGTCCGTAAGACCTCGCTCGACAAGGATCTCCGCAAGATCGAGCGCCTCGAAGAGGCGACGCGCGCGGCCTCGCGCAACCGTCTCGCAGTCGGTGTGGCGCTGCTCTTCCTGGCCATCGCCGGGGTGTTCGCGAGCTCGCAGATCGGGCCGGAGCAGAACAGCTTCCTGATGGTCGTGGCCGCGGTGATCGGCGGCTACATGGCGCTCACCATCGGCGCCAACGACGTGGCCAACAATGTCGGCCCGGCGGTCGGCGCGCGCGCGCTGACCATGACCGGCGCCCTCGTCATCGCCGCAATCTTCGAGTGCGCCGGCGCGCTGATCGCCGGCAGCGATGTGGTTGAGACGATCTCCAAAGGCATCATCGATCCGGCGCTGGTCCCCAATGCCGAGACGTTCGTGTGGATCATGATGTCGGCGCTGCTCGCCTCGGCGCTGTGGGTGCATCTCGCCACGTTTCTCGGCGCACCGGTGTCGACGACCCACGCCATCGTCGGCGGCGTTCTGGGTGCCGGCGTGGCAGCCGTCGGCGCCAACGTCGTCGATTGGTTCGTCGTGGCGTCGATCTTCTTCTCCTGGCTGATGTCCCCTCTGATCGGCGGGATCGTCGCAGCGGGGTTCCTCGCTTTCATCAAGGTCAACCTCATCTACCAGGAGGACAAGATCGCCGCGGCGCGGCGATGGGTGCCGCTGCTCGTCGCGATCATGGCCGCCACCTTCTCCGCCTATCTCCTCGTCAAAGGCTTGCGCAATGTGTGGAAGCCCGAGTTCCCTGCGCTTGCCACGATCACAGTCCTGGTCTTCGCCCTGGTCTATCTCGCGGCGAAGCCTTGGGTGCGCCACCAGTCCGCCGGCATGGAGAACCGCAATCAGGCTTTGCGCAAGCTGTTC
>Ga0307436_1000675_pt1 | contig 16005 bp, 11 predicted proteins | sample SalMarWE160440MG_FD_202513 | JGI IMG/M metagenome (GOLD analysis project Ga0307436, IMG submission 202513) | Salt marsh sediment microbial communities from the Plum Island Ecosystem LTER, Massachusetts, United States - WE1604-40 | ecosystem: Environmental > Aquatic > Marine > Intertidal zone >...
TTCGGCGTCGATGCAGTGCTCCACTATGCGGTGCAAAAGGTGCTTTACGCCGCCTGATAATACCAAAGGTATAAGGGCAGCCAACGCGGATTTGAGGCAAGATGACGAAACGCTGGTACATCGTGCACGCCTATTCCAACTTCGAAAAGAAGGTGGCCGATTCCATTCGCGAGCAGGCCGTCGCCAAGGGACTGGGCGACCTGTTCGAGGAGATCCTGGTGCCGACCGAGGAGGTGGTCGAACAGCGACGCGGGCGCAAGATCACCACCGAGCGCAGATTTTTTCCCGGCTATGTGCTGGTGAAGATGGAAATGACCGATGAGGCTTACCATCTGATCAAGAACACGCCGAAGGTGACAGGCTTTCTCGGATCGGATAAGAAGCCCATCCCCATCACCGAGGAAGAGGCCTTGCGCATCCTGCATCAGGTGAAGGAGGGCATCGAACGGCCGCGTCCCTCGATCAGCTTCGAGGTCGGCGAGCAGGTGCGCGTCGCCGACGGCCCCTTTGCCTCGTTCAACGGCCTGGTGGAGGAAGTGGACGAAGAGCGCGCGCGGGTGAAGGTGGCGGTGTCGATCTTCGGCCGGCCGACGCCGGTGGAACTGGAATTCGGTCAGGTGGAAAAGCTCTAGTAAGGCTTTTCCGCCTGTCCGCATGTGCGGCGGGAGGCGGATTTTCGGGGATTTGCCCCCTGAAACACGCCGGACCGCCAACCTCGGACAAGCCGCACCTCAAGGGGCGGCGATGAGTGAGAAAGAGAGATGGCAAAGAAGATACTCGGGTTCATCAAGCTGCAGGTGCCGGCGGGCCAGGCCAACCCGTCGCCGCCCATCGGCCCGGCGCTGGGCCAGCGCGGCCTCAACATCATGGAGTTCTGCAAGGCGTTCAATGCCGCCAGCCAGGCGATGGAGCCCGGCTCGCCCATTCCGGTGCTCATTACCGCTTTTCAGGACAAGTCCTTCACCTTCGAGATGAAGACGCCGCCGGCGTCCTACTTCTTGAAGAAGGCGGCAAAGCTGAGTTCGGGCTCGAAGGAGCCAGGCCGCACCGCACCCGTGGGGCGCGTCACAATGGCGCAGGTGCGTGAGATCGCCGAGAAGAAGATGGTGGACCTCAACGCCCGCGACGTGGACGCCGCCGCCAAGATCATCGCCGGCTCGGCCCGCTCCATGGGCCTCGAGGTGGTGGGGTAATGGCGATGGCGAAGATTGCAAAAAGAATTCAGAAAGTTCGCGAAGGCCTCGACCCGGCCAAGGCCTACAGCCTCGATGAGGCGGTCAAGCTGATCAAGGAGCGTGCCTCTGCCAAATTCGACGAGACCATCGAGGTGGCGATGAATCTGGGTGTCGATCCGCGTCATGCCGACCAGATGGTACGCGGCGTGTGCCTGCTGCCCAACGGCTCGGGCCGCACCGTGCGCGTGGCGGTGTTCGCCAAGGGGCCCAAGGCGGATGAGGCCAAGGAAGCCGGTGCCGACATCGTCGGGGCGGAGGACCTGGTGGAGACCATCCAGAAGGGCGAGATCAATTTCGATCGCGCCATCGCCTCGCCCGACATGATGCCGCTGGTGGGGCGCCTAGGCAAGATTCTGGGCCCGCGCGGCCTCATGCCGAACCCCAAGGTCGGCACGGTGACGCCCGATGTGGCCACGGCCGTCAAGGCGGCCAAGGGCGGCTCGGTGGAGTTCCGGGTGGAAAAGGCCGGCATCGTGCATGGCGGCGTCGGCAAGGTGAGCTTTGCCGAGGATGCCATCGCCGGCAACATCCGCGCCTTCGTCGATGCGGTCGTCAAAGCCAAGCCGACGGGTGCCAAAGGGACGTACCTGAAGAAGGTTTCGCTCAGCTCCACCATGGGCCCGGGCGTGAAGGTTGATCTGGCCTCTCTGGCGGTGGCCGCCGCCTGAGGGGTTATTTGAAGAGTTCCGGTGGCGGAAAAAACCTTTTCCCGCAACCGGTTGGCCGCAAGTCCGGAATCACTTTGTGAGCCGGGTCCTGTGTGCCGAACCTGTCCGAGATTGCAGGCGTGGAGCTTATCGAGCGCCACTTAAAACGCCAGCCTGCATGAGATGGGTGTGACGACGGATTTGGCCCCGATGCCGGCATCACGGCTGAGGGGCGGGTCGGTTCGAACATCTCCAGTCCCCGTCGCCGGGGCCGGCCATGCCGGGCGAGGTGAGGGGGCGGGCAGGCAAGTGAGCGCCGCTGTTAGGCGTTTCACCTGCCGCAAAGTCGGTCGGTGTAGCGTCTCCGGCGGTTGGTCCAACGGTCTTGCGGCTTTTCTGCAAGGCCAAACTGGAGAGAGCAAGTGGATAGAGCCGAAAAGAAAGAGCTCGTCGCGACGCTCAATCAGGTGTTTACAAGCACCGGGGTGATCGTCGTGGCCCACAATCTCGGCCTTACGGTTCCGCAGATGAACGATCTGCGTGGCCGCATGGTCGATGCCGGCGGGCGTGTGAAAGTCGCCAAGAACCGCTTGGTCAGGCTTGCTCTTGAAGGCACTCAGGCCTCCGGATTGAGCGAATTTCTGACGGGGCCCACGATGCTGGCCTATTCGGCCGACCCCGTGGCAGCCCCCAAGATCGCCGTCGAATTCGCCAAGCAGCACGACAAGCTGATCGTGCTGGGCGGCGCCTTTGGGGCGCAGATGCTCGATGCTGACGGCGTGAAGGCGCTGGCGGAACTGCCTTCGCTCGATGAATTGAGAGCGAGGCTCGTCGGCATGATCCAGACCCCGGCCACCCGCATCGCGGGTGTGCTGCAGGCGCCTGCCGGTCAGCTGGCGCGTGTCCTCAACGCCTATGCCACCAAGAGCGAGGCCGCCTGACGGTTTCGCCTGAAACAAACTGTTCAACCGATCGAAGAAAGAGTGTAGACATGGCTGATCTTGCAAAAATCGTCGATGATCTTTCGGGCCTCACCGTGCTGGAGGCGGCCGAGCTGTCCAAGATGCTGGAGGAGAAGTGGGGCGTTTCCGCCGCCGCGCCGGTGGCGGTTGCCGCCGCTGCGCCGGGTGCTGCCGCCCCGGCTGCCGAGGAGCAGACCGAGTTCGATGTCGTGCTCGCCAAGTTCGGCGACAAGAAGATCGAGGTGATCAAGGAGGTGCGTGCCATCACCGGGCTTGGCCTGAAGGAAGCCAAGGACCTGGTCGAGGGTGCGCCCAAGACGGTGAAGGAAGCCGCTTCCAAGGAAGAGGCCGAGGAGATCAAGAAGAAGCTCGAAGCCGCCGGTGCGACGGTCGAGCTGAAGTAGGGCGCATCAGCGATGTGTCGGCCGAGCCCTTGCCCGGCCGGCGCCTCGCGCCCAAATGGTTGGTGGGTATCGATGAGCAGCTTTCCCCGCGGCCCGGAGGCGGACCGTGAGGCAAGCTGCTACAGGCTTGACAAGACGTCACTTACGAAGGAACTCACATGACGCAGACGTTCAACGGTCGCAAGCGCGTTCGTAAGTTTTTCGGGCATATCGCGGAAGTGGCGGAGATGCCCAACCTGATCGAGGTGCAAAAGGAATCCTACGATCAGTTTCTGCAAAGGAAAGAGCCGGAAGGCGGCAGGCTGAACGAGGGCCTGCAGGCGGTGTTCAAGTCGGTGTTTCCCATCTCCGACTTCACCGGGCAGTCGCTGCTTGAATTCGTGCACTACGACTTCGAGCAGCCCAAATACGACGTCGAGGAGTGCCAGCAGCGTGGCATGACCTATGCCGCCCCGCTCAAGGTGACGCTGCGTCTCATCGTGTTCGAGATCGACCCCGACACCCAGGCCCGTTCGGTCAAGGACATCAAGGAGCAGGACGTCTACATGGGCGATATGCCGCTCATGACCAAGAACGGCACTTTCGTCGTCAACGGCACCGAGCGCGTGATCGTGTCGCAGATGCACCGCTCGCCGGGCGTCTTTTTCGACCATGACCGCGGCAAGACCCATTCCTCCGGCAAGCTCCTGTTTGCGGCCCGCATCATTCCCTATCGCGGCTCGTGGCTCGACTTCGAGTTTGACGCCAAGGACATCATCCATGTGCGCATCGACCGGCGCCGCAAGCTGCCGGTGACGACGCTCTTGTTCGGCCTCGGCCTCGACGGCGAGGAGATCCTGCACCACTTCTATTCGACCGTCCCCTACACCCAGACCAAGGAGGGCTGGCGCACCCCCTTCGAGGGCCAGCGCTTCCGCGGCGCCAAGCCCGCTACCGACCTGGTCGATGCCAAGACCGGGAAGGTAGTGGTGGAGGCCGGCAAGAAGGTCACCCCGCGCCTGGCCAGAAAACTCGCCGAGGACGGTCTGAAGGAGCTTCTGGTCAAGGACGAGGACCTGAACGGCCTTTTCCTGGCCGATGAGCTGGTCAACCCGGACACCGGCGAGATCTATGCCGAGGCCGGCGACGAGATCGATGACAAGCTGCTCGAGCGGCTGAAGGAAGCGGGCTACGCCGAGCTCAACGTGCTCGACATCGACCAGATCAACACCGGCGGCTATATCCGCAACACGCTGAAGGCCGACAAGGTGGAGAGCTACGAGCAGGCGCTTCTGGAAATCTATCGCGTCATGCGCCCGGGCGAGCCGCCCACGCGCGAGACGGCCGAAGCTCTCTTCAACGGCCTGTTCTTCGACTCCGAGCGTTATGATCTCTCGGCCGTAGGCCGGGTGAAGATGAACATGCGCCTCGACCTTGATGCGCCCGACACCATGCGCACGCTGCGCCGCGAGGACATCCTGGCGGTGGTCAAGACGCTGGCCGATCTGCGCGACGGCAAGGGCGAGATCGACGACATCGACCATCTCGGCAACCGCCGGGTGCGCTCGGTGGGCGAGCTCATGGAGAACCAGTACCGCCTCGGGCTGGTGCGCATGGAGCGCGCCATCAAGGAGCGCATGTCATCCGTCGACATCGACACCGTCATGCCGCACGACCTGATCAACGCCAAGCCGGCGGCGGCGGCGGTGCGCGAGTTCTTCGGCTCCTCGCAGCTTTCCCAGTTCATGGACCAGACCAACCCTTTGTCCGAGATCACCCACAAGCGGCGCCTGTCGGCGCTTGGCCCGGGCGGACTTACGCGTGAAAGGGCCGGCTTCGAGGTGCGCGACGTGCACCCCACCCATTACGGCCGCATCTGCCCCATCGAGACGCCGGAAGGCCCCAATATCGGCCTCATCAACTCGCTCGCCACCTATGCGCGGGTGAACAAGTACGGCTTCATCGAGACGCCTTACAGGAAGGTGGTGAACGGCAAGGTTTCGGGTGAGGTCGCTTACCTGTCGGCCATCGAGGAGGCCAAGCATCACGTGGCCCAGGCCAATGTGGCGCTCACTAAGGACGGCAAGTTCGCCGAGGAAATGGTGACCGCGCGCCACCAGGGCGACGTCACGCTGGTGCCGGCGGACCGGGTGGACTATGTGGACGTTTCGCCCAAACAGCTCGTCTCGGTGGCCGCTGCCCTCATTCCGTTCCTCGAGAACGACGACGCCAACCGCGCCCTCATGGGCTCCAACATGCAGCGCCAGGCGGTGCCGCTGGTGCGCACCAATGCACCGCTGGTGGGCACCGGCATGGAGGCCGTGGTGGCACGCGATTCAGGCGCTGCGATCACTGCGCGGCGCACCGGCATCGTCGATCAGGTGGACGCCAAGCGCATCGTCATCCGGGCAACCGAAGAGACCGACCCCACCAAGTCGGGCGTCGACATCTATACCCTTGCCAAGTTCCAGCGCTCCAACCAGAACACCTGCATCAACCAGCGCCCGCTGGTCAGGATGGGCGACAGGGTGGTGGCGGGCGACATCATCGCCGACGGGCCCTCCACCGATCTGGGCGATCTGGCGCTGGGCCAGAACGTGCTGGTCGCGTTCATGCCGTGGAACGGCTACAATTTCGAGGATTCGATCCTTTTGTCCGAGCGCATGGTGCGCGATGACGTCTTCACCTCCATCCACATCGAGGAGTTCGACGTCATGGCCCGCGACACCAAGCTGGGCCCGGAGGAGATCACCCGCGACATCCCCAATGTCGGCGAAGAGGCGCTGAAGAACCTTGATGAGGCCGGCATCGTCTATATCGGTGCCGAGGTGAAGCCGAGCGACATCCTGGTGGGCAAGATCACGCCCAAGGGCGAAAGCCCGATGACGCCGGAGGAAAAGCTGTTGCGCGCCATCTTCGGCGAAAAGGCTTCCGACGTGCGCGACACCTCGCTCAGACTGCCGCCGGGCGTGTCCGGCACGGTGGTCGAGGTGAGGGTGTTCAACCGCCATGGCATCGACAAGGATGAGCGTGCCCTCGCCATCGAGCGCGAGGAGATCGAGCGTCTGGCCAAGGACCGCGACGACGAGCTTGCTATCCTCGATCGCAACGCCTACGGGCGTCTTGCCGAGTTCTTGACCGGCAAGATGGCCGCAGGCGGCCCAAAGGGCTACAAGATCGAGGGCAAGATCAGCCACGCGCTGCTCGACGACATGCCGCGTTCCCAGTGGTGGAACATCGCGCTGCAGAACGAAAAGAACCTCACTGAGCTGGAGGCCATGCGCCAGCAGTACGAGGAATCCAAGAAGCGCCTGGAGGACCGCTTCCTCGACAAGGTCGAAAAGCTCCAGCGCGGCGACGAGCTACCGCCCGGTGTGATGAAGATGGTCAAGGTCTTCGTTGCCGTGAAGCGCAAGATCCAGCCCGGCGACAAGATGGCCGGCCGCCACGGCAACAAGGGCGTGGTGTCGAAGATCGTGCCCGACGAGGACATGCCGTATCTCGACGACGGCACGGCCGTGGACATCGTGCTCAACCCGCTCGGCGTGCCCAGCCGCATGAATGTGGGCCAGATCCTCGAGACCCATCTGGGATGGGCCTGCGCCGGGCTCGGCCGCAAGATCGGCGAGCTGCTGGAGGCCTATCGCGAGAGCGGCAAGGCCAAGGCCATGCGTGACGAGATTTCGCGCATCTACGGCAAGAACGGGCCCGTCGGCCAGCTTGAGGACACCGACCTGGCCGAGTTCGCCGGCCAGCTTTCACGTGGTGTTCCCATCGCGACCCCTGTCTTCGACGGCGCGCGCGAGGATGACATCTCGCACATGCTCGAGGCCGCCGGGCTCGATTCATCCGGCCAGGTGACGCTTTATGACGGGCGCACCGGCGAGCCGTTCGACCGGCGGGTGACGGTGGGTTACATCTACATGCTGAAGCTGCATCACCTGGTGGACGACAAAATCCACGCCCGTTCCATCGGCCCCTACAGCCTCGTCACCCAGCAGCCGCTGGGCGGCAAGGCCCAGTTCGGCGGCCAGCGCTTCGGCGAGATGGAGGTGTGGGCGCTGGAGGCTTACGGCGCCGCCTACACGCTGCAGGAGATGCTCACCATCAAGTCGGATGACGTGGCCGGCCGCACCAAGGTGTATGAATCCATCGTGCGCGGCGACGATTCCTTCGAGGCCGGCATCCCCGAAAGCTTCAACGTGCTGGTGAAGGAAATGCGTTCGTTGGGTCTTAACGTTGACCTTCAAGGGTCGCAATCATAGTGGCCCTTGCTATGACAACTACCGCCCTCCTGCCGCGGCCTTGCCCTGAAGGCCGTGGCGCGGCGGGGCCCCGGAAGGCTAGGTGGCTCGACGCCTTCCGCAACTTACGGGTCAAGCCCTGAAAAGCGGACTGCCCATCCGCGCAAAGGAGACCACATCGTCATGAACCAAGAGGTCATGAACATTTTCAACACGGCCGGTGCGCCGCTGACCTTCGATCAGATTCGCATCGCCATCGCCTCGCCGGAAAAGATCCTGTCATGGTCCTACGGCGAGATCAAGAAGCCGGAGACTATCAACTACCGCACCTTCAAGCCCGAGCGTGACGGCCTGTTCTGCGCCCGCATCTTCGGTCCCATCAAGGACTACGAGTGCCTCTGCGGCAAGTACAAGCGCATGAAGTACAAGGGCATCATCTGCGAGAAGTGCGGTGTCGAGGTGACGCTGGCGAAGGTCAGGCGCGAGCGCATGGGCCATATCGAGCTGGCAGCGCCCGTTGCCCACATTTGGTTCTTGAAATCGCTGCCTTCGCGCATCGGCCTTCTGCTCGACATGACGCTCAAGGACATCGAGCGGGTGCTCTATTTCGAGAACTACATCGTGCTCGAGCCGGGCCTGACGCCGATGAAGCCGCTGCAGCTCCTCTCCGAGGAGGAGTACCTGATGGCGCAGGACCAGTACGGCCAGGATTCGTTCACCGCCGGTATCGGCGCCGAGGCGATCCGCGAGCTGCTCATCAGCATCGACCTTGCGAAACTGCGCGATGACCTGCGCCAGGAGATCGCCGAATCCACCTCCGAGCTCAAGCCCAAGCGGCTGGCCAAGCGCCTGAAGATCATCGAGGCCTTCATCGAGTCCGGCAACAAGCCGGAATGGATGATCCTCACTCAGGTGCCGGTGATCCCGCCGGAGCTGCGCCCGCTGGTGCCGCTCGACGGCGGCCGCTTCGCCACCTCCGACCTCAACGATCTCTATCGCCGCGTCATCAACCGCAACAACCGCTTGAAGCGGCTGATCGAGCTGAGGGCGCCCGACATCATCATCCGCAACGAAAAGCGCATGCTGCAGGAAGCCGTTGATGCGCTGTTCGACAATGGCCGCCGCGGCCGCGTCATCACCGGCGCCAACAAGCGCCCGTTGAAGTCGCTCGCCGACATGCTGAAGGGCAAGCAGGGCCGCTTCCGCCAGAACCTTCTGGGCAAGCGCGTCGACTATTCCGGCCGCTCGGTGATCGTGGTCGGCCCCGAGCTCAAGCTGCACCAGTGCGGCCTGCCCAAGAAGATGGCACTCGAGCTGTTCAAGCCCTTCATCTATTCCAAGCTCGACGCCAAGGGCCTGTCGTCCACCGTCAAGCAGGCGAAAAAGCTGGTGGAAAAGGAAAAGCCCGAGGTGTGGGACATCCTCGATGAGGTGATCCGCGAGCATCCGGTGCTGCTCAACCGCGCCCCGACGCTGCACCGCCTCGGCATCCAGGCTTTTGAGCCGGTGCTCATCGAGGGCAAGGCCATCCAGCTTCACCCGCTGGTGTGCGCCGCCTTCAACGCCGACTTCGACGGCGACCAGATGGCCGTTCACGTGCCTTTGTCGCTGGAAGCCCAGCTCGAGGCGCGCGTCTTGATGATGTCGACCAACAACATCCTGCACCCGGCCAACGGCCAGCCCATTATTGTGCCGTCGCAGGATATCGTGCTTGGCCTCTACTACCTCTCGCTCATGTACCAGAACGAGCCGGGCGAGGGAAAAGTGTTCGGCTCCGTGGCCGAGATCGAGCATGCGCTCGATGCGGGCGTCGTCAGCCTGCACGCCAAAATCAAGGCCCGCTTCCGCTACCTCGACGACGACGGCAACAAGGTCTCGAAAATCTTCGAGACTACGCCGGGCCGCATGAAGATCGGCGAACACCTGCCGCGCGTACCGGGCATCAGCCTCGATCTGTGCAACAAGCTGCTCACCAAGCGCGAGATCTCGCGCATGATCGATGCCGTTTACCGCCATTGCGGTCAGAAGGAGACGGTCATCTTCTGCGACCGCATCATGGGGCTCGGCTTCTACAACGCCTTCAAGGCGGGCATCTCCTTCGGCAAGGACGACATGGAGATTCCCGACACCAAGGAAAAGCTGGTGGAGGAGAGCCGCGAGCTGGTCAAGGAATACGAGCAGCAGTACATCGACGGCCTCATCACCCAGGGCGAGAAGTACAACAAGGTGGTTGACGCATGGGCCAAGTGCACCGACCGCGTGGCCGACGAGATGATGGCGCGCATTTCCGCGGTGCGCATCGATGAAGAGAGCAAGCGCGAAAAGCCCGTCAATTCCATCTACATGATGGCCCATTCGGGCGCCCGCGGCTCACCGGCCCAGATGAAGCAGCTTGCCGGCATGCGCGGCCTCATGGCCAAGCCCTCAGGCGAGATCATCGAGACACCGATCATCTCCAACTTCAAGGAAGGCCTAACGGTGCTCGAGTACTTCAACTCGACCCATGGCGCCCGCAAGGGTCTCGCCGATACCGCGCTCAAGACCGCCAACTCCGGTTATCTGACGCGCCGTCTGGTCGACGTGGCCCAGGACTCCATCATCACCGAGGACGACTGCGGCACCAATCACGCCATCACCGCACGTCCCATCATCGATGCCGGCGAGATCATCGCCTCGCTCGGGCAGCGCATCCTGGGGCGCACGGCTGTCGAGGACGTGGTCGATCCCGCCTCCGGCGAGATCATCGTCCCAGGCGGTGAGGAGATCATGGAAGAGCATGTCGAGCTCATCGAGGCTGCCGGCATCACCGAGATCCGCATCCGTTCGGTGCTCACCTGCGAGACCAAGTTCGGCGTCTGCGCCAAGTGCTATGGGCGCGATCTGGCGCGCGGCACTCCGGTGAACATGGGCGAGGCGGTGGGCGTCATCGCCGCCCAGTCGATCGGCGAGCCGGGTACCCAGCTCACCATGCGCACCTTCCATATCGGCGGTACCGCCCAGGTGCTCGATGAAAGCTTCTTCGAGACCAACCAGGACGGCATCGTGCGCATCAGGAACCGCAATATCGTGCGCGATTCCTCCGGCAAGTCGATCGCCATGGGCCGCAACATGACCCTGGTGATCGAGGATGCGCAAGGCAACGAGCGCGCGGTGCACAAGCTGGTGCAGGGCTCGCGCCTGTTCGTCGACGATGGCGACAAGGTCAAGCGCGGCACGCGCCTGGCCGAATGGGACCCCTATACCCGCCCGATCATCACCGAGGCCGACGGCAAGGTGGAGTTCGAGGATGTGGTCGAGGGCATCTCGGTGAGCGAGGTGACGGAAGAATCAACCGGCATCACCAACCGCGTGGTGGTGGACTGGCGTTCCAACCCGCGAGGGAGCGACCTCAAGCCCGCCATCGTGATCCACGACAAGTCAGGCCAAGTGGCCAAGCTCGCCCGTGGCGGCGATGCCCGCTATCTGCTCTCGGTGGACGCCATCCTGTCGGTGGAGCCGGGTTCGGAAGTGAAGGCCGGCGACGTGCTCGCGCGTATCCCGCTGGAAAGCGCCAAGACCCGCGACATCACCGGCGGTCTGCCGCGCGTGGCCGAGCTGTTCGAGGCACGCCGGCCCAAGGACCATGCGGTCATCGCCGAGGTGTCGGGCAAGGTGGAGTTCGGCCGCGACTACAAGAACAAGCGGCGCATCCGCATCGTTCCCAGCGATGAATCGCTCGAGCCGGTGGAATACATGATCCCCAAGGGCAAGCACCTGCCGGTGCAGGAGGGCGACTACATCGAGAAGGGCGAGTTCATTCTCGACGGCCATCCGGCGCCACACGACATCCTGGCGATCAAGGGCGTGGAAGAGCTCGCCGCCTATCTGGTCAACGAGATCCAGGAGGTCTACCGGCTGCAGGGCGTGCAGATCAACGACAAGCATATCGAGGTGATCGTTCGCCAGATGCTGCAGAAGGTGGAGGTCACCTCGTCGGGCGAATCGACCCTTTTGCCGGGCGAGCAGATCGACCGCATCGAGTTCGACGAGGTGAACGCCAGGCTGGCCGAGGAGGGGAGGGCCCCTGCCGTTGCCGTGCCGGTGCTGCTCGGCATCACCAAGGCGAGCCTGCAGACGCGCTCCTTCATTTCGGCCGCCTCCTTCCAGGAGACGACGCGGGTGCTCACCGAAGCCGCCGTCAACGGCAAGATCGACACCCTCGATGGCCTCAAGGAGAACGTCATCGTCGGCCGCCTCATCCCGGCCGGCACCGGCTCGATGCTGTCGCACTACAAGCAGATCGCCGAAAAGCGCGACCGCCTGATCCTCGAGGAGAAGGCCAAGGAGGAGGAAGAGGAGAGCGCCGCGCTGCCGGCGGCCGAATAGTCTTCCTTCTGCGACGAGACGAAAAGGGCCCGCCGGCGCGCGATCCGGCGGGTCTTTTCGCTATACCCTCTCTCCACGTCATTCCCGCGAAAGCGGGAATCTAATGGCGGGTCATTGCGTTAAATCATCGGCCATTGGATGAGGGCGAGGCCAATGGATTCCCGCCTCCGCGGGAATGACGATGGCGGGGGCGGGCGGCGCTATTCCGCCGCCGCTGCCACGTGCTTCGGGTCCGGCTCGATCAGGCCGATGAGGGCGCCGGCAGCATCGCTCACCACCGCCAGCTTGCCGACGCCGGGAATGTGGATGGCCTCGCGCAAAACCTCGCCGCCGGCAAAGGTCGTCGTGCGTTGGGCGAGACGGATATCGGGCACCGCCATATAGGTCATCCAGTGCGAGGGGATGCCGGCATATTGCGGCTCCGAGAGGGCGAAGATGCCGCCCACGGCCTCAGCCCCTGCCCGCGCGATCCAGTAGGACGAACCGTCGGGCAGATCGGCCGCATCGAACTTCCAGCCCAGGGTGCGGCCGTAAAATGCCCGTGCGTTGTCCGGCTCCCAGGTGTTGAGCTCATGCCACCAGGGCTTTTCCGTCGTCTTTGTCATGGCCCACTCCATATCGCATTGCACATCGGCACCGCCGGCCCTGAAGCGAGCATCGTGCGCCTGCCGATGGGCGCTGGTGGGGCGGGAATCGGTCAATTCCGTGCCGCCTGAGCGCGGCAGGCTCGCCGCTCGTGCCGGCGCCGGGAAATGGCGGAAAACTTTGTGGTTCGCGGGGGTTGACGGGGCCTGAGCGCGTAGCTATGTTCCGCTCGCTTTCAGGAGGCAGGCCGTAACCGCGTGTGCGGTTAAACGCTGACGGAAGGCAAGATTGACGAGATCAGGACATGACCTCGGGGTTTCATGCCCCGCAGGTCCTCTGGTTTTGGGGCGCTGGGCATCGGTCGGGCTGGATGCTGCAGCGTTCGCTATCATCTGCGGCATGGGTTGCCATGCCATCGGCTCGATGGAATTTGGATCAGGTTTCGAGAAACGACAGGCCGACATGCCGACGATCAACCAGCTCATCCGCAAGCCGCGGGTTTCCCCGCGCACCCGCAACAAGGTGCCGGCCATGCAGGCCTGCCCGCAAAAGCGCGGCGTATGCACCCGCGTCTATACCACCACGCCGAAGAAGCCCAATTCGGCCATGCGCAAGGTGGCGCGCGTGCGCCTCACCAACGGTTTCGAGGTGACCAGCTACATCCCCGGCGAGGGCCACAATCTGCAGGAGCACTCGGTGGTGATGATCCGTGGCGGCCGCGTCAAGGACCTGCCCGGCGTGCGCTACCACATCATCCGCGGCGTGCTCGACACGCAAGGGATTTCCAAGCGCCGCCAGCGCCGCTCCAAATACGGCGCCAAGCGTCCGAAGTGAGCTGAAAGAGAGCAGTCGAGATGTCACGTCGCCATTCCGCCGAAAAGCGCGAGATCAACCCGGACGCCAAGTTCGGCGATATCGTCCTGTCCAAGTTCATGAACAACCTGATGTATCAGGGCAAGAAGTCGGTGGCCGAAACGATCGTCTACGGCGCCTTCGACAAGATCCAGGACAAGGCCAAGCAGGACCCGCTGGCGGTGTTCCACCAGGCGCTGGAAAACGTCTCGCCGGCCATCGAGGTGCGCTCGCGCCGCGTCGGCGGTGCCACCTATCAGGTGCCGGTCGAGGTCCGTCCCGAGCGCCGTCAGGCGCTCGCCATCCGCTGGCTCATCTCGGCGGCGCGTAACCGCAACGAAACAACCATGGTGGACCGGCTGTCGGGCGAACTGCTCGATGCCGCCAACAACCGTGGCACGGCCGTCAAGAAAAGGGAGGATACCCACCGCATGGCGGAGGCGAACCGCGCCTTCTCCCATTACCGCTGGTGATGATCCTCAAGGAGTTGGACTGACATGGCCCGCACCCACAAGATCGAGGACTATCGTAACTTCGGCATCATGGCCCACATCGATGCCGGCAAGACGACGACGACCGAGCGCGTCCTCTATTATTCCGGCAAGAGCCACAAGATCGGCGAGGTGCACGACGGCGCCGCCACCATGGACTGGATGGAGCAGGAGCAGGAGCGAGGCATCACCATTACCTCTGCCGCCACCACCACCCAGTGGAAGGGCAAGCGCCTCAACATCATCGACACCCCCGGCCACGTCGATTTCACCATCGAGGTAGAGCGCTCCCTGCGCGTGCTCGACGGCGCGGTATGCGTGCTCGATTCCAACCAGGGCGTTGAGCCGCAAACCGAGACGGTGTGGCGTCAGGGCGACAAGTACCGCGTGCCGCGCATCGTCTTCTGCAACAAGATGGACAAGATCGGCGCTGATTTTGATCGCTGCCTCAAGGACATCAAGACCCGCCTCGGCGCCCGTCCGGTGGCCATCCAGCTTCCCATCGGCGCCGAGAACGATTTTCATGGGCTTATCGACCTCGTGCGCATGAAGGCGGTGGTCTGGGAGGACGAGGGCCTCGGTGCCCAGTTCCACGACGAAGAAATCCCGGCCAAGCTCAGGGACAGGGCCGAGAGCTCCCGTATCGAGATGATCGAGGCCTGCGTCGAACTCGACGAGGCGGCCATGGAAGCCTATCTCGGCGGTGAGGAGATCGACGAGGCGACCGTCAAGCGCCTGTTGCGCAAGGCCGTCCTCACCGGTGCCTTCTTCCCCGTGCTTTGCGGATCGGCTTTCAAGAACAAGGGTGTACAGCCGCTTCTTGATGCGGTGGTTGATTATCTGCCCTCGCCCCTCGATGTGCCGCCGATCAAGGGCATCGACGTCAAGACCGAGACCGAGGTGGTGCGCAGGTCCTCCGACGACGAGCCCATGTCGATGCTTGCCTTCAAGCTCATGGACGACCCTTATGGTGTCCTCACCTTTGCCCGCATCTATTCCGGCAAGCTGGCCAAGGGCACAACTGTCCTCAACTCCACTCGCGGCAGGACTGATCGCATCGGTCGCATGGTGCTGATGCATGCCAATTCGCGCGAGGAAATCGCCGAGGCCTATGCCGGCGACATCGTGGCGCTGGTTGGCCTCAAGGATACCCGCACCGGCGATACGCTGTGCGATGTGTCGAAACCGGTGATCCTCGAGAAGATGGTGTTCCCCGACCCCGTCATCGAGATGGCGATCGAACCCAAGACCAAGGTCGACCAGGAGAAGTTGGGCGTGGCGCTGACCAAGCTCTCGGCCGAGGACCCGTCCTTCTACGTCTCCACCGATCCCGAGTCGGGCCAGACCATCATCAAGGGCATGGGCGAATTACATCTCGACATCAAGGTCGACATCCTGCGCCGCACCCACAAGGTGGACGTCAATGTCGGCGCCCCGCAGGTGGCCTATCGCGAGACCATCACCCGGGCGACCGAGGTCGATTACACCCACAAGAAGCAGACCGGCGGCTCGGGCCAGTTCGCCCGCGTGAAGATCATCGTCTCGCCGGGCGAGAAGGGCTCGGGCTTCCAGTTTGAGTCGAAGATCGTCGGCGGCGTAGTGCCCAAGGAATACATCCCCGGCGTCGAAAAGGGCCTCAAATCGGTGATGGGGGCAGGCGTGCTTGCCGGCTTCCCGGTGGTCGATGTCAAGGTAGAGCTGGTCGACGGCGCTTATCACGAGGTGGACTCATCGGCCATCGCTTTCGAGATCGCCGGCCGTGCCGCCCTGCGCGACGCGCTACAGAAGGCGGGCTCGGTCCTGCTCGAGCCGATCATGAAGGTCGAAGTGGTGACGCCGGAGGACTATCTGGGCTCGGTCATCGGCGACCTCAACTCGCGCCGTGGCCACATCGCCGGCACCGATGCCCGCGGCAATGCCCAGGTCGTCAACGCCATGGTGCCGCTCGCCAACATGTTCGGCTACGTCAACAACCTGCGCTCCATGAGCCAGGGCCGGGCTGCCTACACCATGCAGTTCGATCACTACGCCGAAGTGCCCCGCAACGTGGCCGACGAAGTCGTCGCCAAATACGCCTGAACCCGAGCTGTGAGCCGCAACGATCAAGCCTGACGGAGATTGAGAGATGGCCAAGGAGAAATTCGCGCGCACCAAGCCGCACTGCAACATCGGCACCATCGGTCATGTCGACCATGGCAAGACGACGCTGACGGCGGCGATCACCAAGATTCTGGCCGAGAC
>Ga0307436_1000676_pt1 | contig 16000 bp, 16 predicted proteins | sample SalMarWE160440MG_FD_202513 | JGI IMG/M metagenome (GOLD analysis project Ga0307436, IMG submission 202513) | Salt marsh sediment microbial communities from the Plum Island Ecosystem LTER, Massachusetts, United States - WE1604-40 | ecosystem: Environmental > Aquatic > Marine > Intertidal zone >...
CAGGTCTTGCCGATGACGGCGGCGTTATCGGCACCGACCGCCGTGGCGAGGTCGGGCGAAACGAAAGTGAATCGGCGATCGCCGTCGGTTTGCCACGTGAAGGTGGCGGTGGGCTCCGGCTTCGCCACCGGCGCCTCGAGCGGCTTGTCGGCGGCCGGCAGTGGGGCGGGAGGCACCGCATCGGCCGCCGTTTCGAGCGCCACGGGCTCGCGCTCGGGTTCGACCTTGCGGCTCCTCGGCGCCCCCCCGACGATCAGATGACACGGCCCGGCGGCGTCGAAGCGCACCACGGTCACCGCGCGCTCCTCGTCGCCGACGACGAGCGCCAGCTCCGCCAGCCCCTTGCCGGACCGGTCGGCGGAGGCCACGAGCGCATCGATGCGACGATCCGAGGCCGGCGCGGCGAACCCCGGCGAGGCCGCCAGAATTTTGCCACCCGGTCCCGCCACCGCCACCGGCCGTGCTTCGCTCGCCATCGCCGCAACCAGACGCTCCGCCCGTCCCGTCAGCGATTCGGCCGTTGCGGCTGCGGCGGCGACGGCAAGGATGGCGACCGTGCCATCGGCGAGATTGAGCCGTTGGCAGGCTGCCGGCAGCGTCACCAGGTTGACGCCGAAGCCGACCCGCAGGATTTCCAGCCGCGCCCGATCGGAGGGCAGTAGCCTGGCCAGCCGCGCGCATTGCCCCTTGAGCGGATTGAGCGCGGAGATCGGCTGAGCCAGCAAATCGTCGATGGCGCGCTTGCCAAAGAAGGCGGTGCCGGCGACGTTGGCCCACAGCAACCGCGTCCCATCGCCGGCGCAAACGAAAGCCGGACGCGGATCGAGCAGCGCCGCGCCGACCGCGTCGACTGCGGCAAGCTCAAGATAGGTGCGCATCGTCCCGTCCATGGGGCCCATCGTGCGGCCGCGCAAACCCTTTTCGTTGCCACGTCTCCGGTGTTAATGGTCCGTTAATACCGCTATGCGGCAGGTCGGTCCACGCGCCTTGCCGGGTCGACACGGAGAACCATTGCAGCAGGGTTAACGACTAGCCTCAGCCGGCGTAGGATGGCCTTATTGTAGCTGCTGAAAAGGAGGATGCTGATCATGGCGACGCCATTCGAAATTCCCGACCAGGTGCGTGAAATGGCCAATCAAAGCGTCGGCCAGGCGCGCAATGCCTTTACCCAGTTTCTCGACGCCACCCGCAAAGCGGTTGCCGCCGCTGAAACCTCGAGCCGCTCGCTTGGCGACAGCGCCGCCGATGTCAATCGCCAGACCCTCGCCTTCATCCAGGACAACATTGCCGCCTCCTTCGATCTGGCGCAGCAGCTGGTCAAGGCACGCACCATCGAAGAAGTGACCGCCCTCCAGCAGGACTTCGTCAAACGCCAGGTGAGCGCTGCCAGCAAGCATGGCCAGAGCCTGGGCGAGGCGGTGGGCAGGGCTACCCCTGGTAAGGCGAAAAGGTAGCCCGCCAGGGCTCAGCGGCCGCTTCTGGGAGTGCGACATTGTGCATTGCAACAAAATTGTTGCAATGCACAAGAAGGCGCACTATATAAGCGTTAACGGATCGGCATTTTCGCCGAACGTGCGCTGTGCGCGCCAGGTGCGCGCCATAAGAATCCAAGGAAGATAGCCATGACCACCACCAGCAAAACCTCCAAGTCGGCAAAGACGCCCGCCGCGGCTACGCCGTTCGAGGCGTGGAGTATGCCGGCCCCGACGTTCGAGTTTCCGAACGCTTTTCGCGAGTTCGCTGAGAAGTCGGTATCGCAGGCGCGCGAAGCCTATGCCAGGATGAAGTCCGCCGCCGAGGACGCTACCGATCTGGTCGAGGGGACCATCGAAACGGCACGTGAGGGTGCTTTTGCCATCGGAGTGAAGGCGCTCGATGCGGCCAAGTCGAACAGTGACGCGTCCTTCGCCCATGCTCGCGAGTTGCTCGGCGCCAAGACGATGGCCGAGGTCATCGAGTTGCAAAGCAGCTTCGCCCACAGCCAGCTTGAGGCTGTCGTGGCCCAGGTTAAGGAGCTGCAGGAGATGAGCGGCAAGCTGTTTGCCGAGACCACCAAGCCGGTGACTGAGACCGTCGAGAAGACGTTTAAGCAAGTCAGGGTCGCCTGAACGGTACAAGTGGCGACCAGCCGACGCAGCGGCCCGGAACGTGCCACGTTCCGGGTCGTTTTGCTTTGCGGCGCGGCGGCCGCCGGCGCTGCCTTCGCGCTTGAACGGTTCCGCCAATTTCCCTAGGTTCGCCGCCGACGTGCAGCCGTAGCTCAGTTGGTAGAGCGGCGGATTGTGGATCCGTAGGTCGCTGGTTCGAGCCCAGCCGGCTGTACCAGTCCTCCCAACAGATTGCGCAGCCAGCCCGCCGGTGGACGCCTCGGGTCCACGCGGCGTGCTTGCAAAGTACAATTTTCCGAAAAGCTGACGTTTATTGTCGCTGTGGCGATAATAATTTGTTCTGAAATACGACGTCACGCAAGCATTAGTAAAATGATAATAACTTATACGCGAACATGGCGACAACTGAACGCATTGGCTGTAACTCCTCGCCCAGTTGGCCAGCTACATGACCAAACCAAGCCAGCAAGTTGTGCCGCGCGCGGACGGCCGCCGTGGTGGCGTTGTGGATCCTTCCGCCACCGGCCGCCGACCCGTCCCGCAGCATCGACCTGCCGATGATGCGAGGGCTCGTCGCCGCGCGATCGCGGCTCCGGCAGCGGCCTCGGCCCGGCGGCCTTGATGGGCAACGCCGGGCGCCAACGTCTCAGCATTCTGGTGATCGACCGCGATCCGCGCGGCCGCCACGTGGCAGAATCGGCCCTGCGGAAAGCGGCGGCCGATCCGGACCTCGACGTCGAGGTCGACTCTGTCGCCTCGCTGGCGCAGGGCCTCGACCGGCTTCGTCAGGCGGTCCGCGATATCGACGTCGTCCTGCTCGATCTCGACCTGCCCGACGCCAGCGGTCTCGGCGGTTTGCGCGAGATACGCAGCGCCAATCCCAACACGCCGGTCATCGTCCTGTCCGGGCTCAGCGACCTTGCCGTCGCCACCGAGGCTCTAGCCAGCGGCGCCGGCGATTTTCTCGACAAGGGCGAGATCGACCCGCGCACCTTTTTGCGCGCGATTCGCTACGCCATCGCGCGCAAATGCGGCGAGGCCGAGCTGATCCGCCTCGCCCATACCGATCCGCTGACCGGATTGCTCAACCGGCGGGCCTTCTTCGAGCGGACCGAGAACGCGCTGGCACAGGCGCGGCGCTCGCGGCTTGCCTGCGCCGTGATCATGTTCGATCTCGATCGGTTCAAGGAGATCAACGACGTGTTCGGCCACAAGGCCGGCGATGACCTGCTGGCGGCCGTCGCCGCCCGGCTGCGCGGCAACCTGCGCACGACCGACAGCTGCGGCCGCATGGGCGGCGACGAATTCGCCGTCCTTGCCCCCAATCTCAAGTCGGCCGGCGACGCCATGGAGATCGCCGAAAAGATCATAGACCTGGTCAATTCGATCGGTGAGATCGACGACGTGCGCATCGACCTGAGAATCAGCGCCGGCATCTCGGTGTTTCCCATGGACAACAGCGACGCCCGCGGCCTGCTCTCCCATGCCGACATGGCGATGTACAAGTCCAAGGCCGGCAGGCGCGGCACGGTCAACTTCTACGACGCCGGCATGGACGCTTCGGTGAAGGAGCGCCGCGCCCTCAAGCGCAAGCTGCGCGACGACATCGACGGCGACGGCTTCTTCCTGCACTACCAGCCGATCGTCGACGCCATGACCGGCGCGGTGATCGCCGCCGAGGGCCTCGCCCGCTGGCGCCAGTCCGACGACCGCATCATCTTGCCGGATTTGTTCATTCCGCTGGCCGAAGAGTCCGGGGTGATCGCTCCGCTGGGCAGCCGTCTGCTGGCCCAGGCCTGCACGTGCCTGCGCGCCCTGGCCGACAGCAAAAAGCCGTTTGTGCCGATCTCGCTCAACGTCTCGACCAGCGAATGTCGCGATCCCGGCTTCGCGCTCCGCCTGATCACGGCGATCGAACGCTTCCAGGTACCCCCCGGCGTGATCAACATCGAGATAACCGAGACCAAGGTCATCCAGAACGTGCAGGTCACCCGCGACAACCTTGCGCTGCTCAGGCGGTACGGCGTCGGCGTCCACATGGACGATTTCGGAACCGGCTACACGTCTTTGTCGCTGTTGCGCGACTTGCCGCTTGACGCCCTCAAGATCGATCGCAGCTTCGTGTGCGATATCGGCAAGGTCGCCAGTTGCGAGCCGGTGGTCGAGATGATCGTCGACCTTTCCAGAAAGCTGGGCTTCACCACCATCGCCGAGGGTGTCGAAACCCGCGAGCAGGCCGAGATTCTTCGCCAGATCGGCGTCACCGGCCTGCAGGGCTTCTATTTTTCGCGACCGGTCCCGACCGAGCAGTTCACCGCCATGCTCGGCAAGCCGTCGCTGGTTGCCTGAGCCGGCCGCTCAGAAACGGTAGCCGGTCCGGTCGAGAAACAGCTTCAGCCGCTGCGGAAACTTCAGCACCTTGAGGTCGCGCCTGGGACATTTTTCCGGCTCGCCGCCGGTCATGCACACCGCTTCACCGGGATCGGCGGCGAAGTTCCAGTGGGCGTTGAGTTCGGCCCAGGCGGCCGCCCCTTCGCCGACCCGCACCTTTTGCGCCAGCCACCCCGCCAGAAATCCCGGTGACGTCCACCGCTCGGCCGGATCGGCGTTGTCCTCGATCTGGGCGAGCCAGTCGCGTTGGGCGGCGAGATAGCGCGCATCGCCTGACACGTCGACCACCTTGCCGGCGCGTACCGTGTAGATCGCCAGCGGCGCCGCGCTGCACGCGTAGCAATCGAACCGGTAGAGGAAGCGGTTGTCGACGGTGGCGATCTCGGCAACGCCGTCGTCGTCGAGGTCGTGCAGATAGTCGCCACCGCCGTCGAAGTCGCCGACCGGCACCGCCGTCCATTTGCCGGCGACCTCGCTGGCGACGATGATCGTGCTGCAGCAATGGGCGCCGCCGGAGTAGCTGGAGAACACCACCTCGGGATAACGATTGCCGGGGTCGATCTCGGCGATGCTCGCATCCGCCGCCGGCGTGTCGAAGCCGGAGCCGACACCCACCGTCTCGAGCACGTCGTGGCCGTCGACGGTGACCTTGAGCACCGGCACGTCGACGTCGCGCTCGATCGCCGGACGTCGCTCCATGGTTATGGTCGCGGTCACCGCGCCGGAAGTGACCGATGCGCTGGTCGCACCCTGCGCAAATTCGGTCGTCGGGAACTCCGGCTGCGGCTGGTTGGAATCGGAGCCGGCCGCCGGCTCGGCGACGAACAGCGCAACCAGCACAGCGCCAAGCAGACGTGCGCTTTTCGCCGACAACTGGTCCATGGTGTGCCTCGCTGGAGTACTCTAGCGCGAGCCGGCGCGCGGAGAAAACTGGAACTAGCGAGCGCCGCCGCCCCTCTGCTACGCTGAAATTGTGACGTGATCGGAGCCGACATGCCGCAGAGCGCCTTCAAATCCATTCGTCTCGATCTTGCCCGCACGCCCGAGTTTCCCGAGGGCAGCAGCCACCATTTCTATCGGTTCGTCGCGCCGCTCGACGGCGACGGCCACCTCGACGCGAAAGCGTGGAAGCATCATCGCGAGCGCTGCCGGGTGGTGCGCTCGTGGGGCGGCCAGGAGGAGGAGGACATCGGCCATCTGGTTCATCGGCCGGGCGGCAGCTGGGGCTTTCATTACGACCTGGAGGGCGGGGAGGGTGACGAAGCCGGCTACCGGCTGGGCAGTCACCGCTTCGCCCTCGGCGAGTACGTCTCGATCCGGGACGACAAGGGCGACCTCTACACCTTCCGCGTCGTCTCGGTGACCGACGCATGAGGCGCGCCGCGGCCTGGGCGGCCGTCGCCCTGGCGATTGCCGGGACGACGGCGGCGTTAGCCCAGCCGCTCGGCGATCCGCAGAGAGGGCTTGCCTACGCCATCGACAATTGTGCCGAATGTCACGCCGTCCAGCTGGGCGATCATGACAGTCCCGACTATGCCGCGCCTCCCTTCCAGGAGATCGCCGACACCCCGGGCATGTCGGAGGTCGCCTTCGTCGCCTTTTTCCAGACCCCGCACCCCTCGATGCCCAACCTGATCGTTCCCGCCGACGACGCCCGCGACCTGATCGCCTACATGCTCACGCTCGCGGACTGATGCGCCGGTGGCAGTCCGCAACCCGCCGGTACCAGCGCCCGGCCAGCTGACCTTCCGGCCGGTCACGGCGGCTTCCCGCGCCGACTTCGAAACCCTGTTCTCGGCGCCCGGTGCGCCGAAATACTGCTGGTGCATGGTGTGGCGGCGCACGCCGGCCGAAGCCAAACACCGCGACGGAGCAAGTCGCAAGCGCCAGATGCTGCAGCGGATCGCTGCCGGGGTTGCGGTCGGGTTGCTGGCCTATCGCGGTGACGAGCCGGTCGCGTGGGTCTCGATCGCGCCGCGCGGGACCTACCGCGAGCTCGGCGGACCGCCAGCGCGCCCCGGTGAGGTCATCTGGTCGATCGTCTGCTTTTTCGTACTGCGTCGTTTGCGTGGGCGCGGCATGGCGCGCCGGCTGATCGCCGCCGCGGTCGATCACGCGCGACACGCCGGCGCCACCGTCGTCGAAGCCTATCCGGTTGGCGAGGCCGCGCCGAGCTACCGCTTCATGGGCCTGGTGTCGGTGTTCGCCGATGCGGGTTTCCGCGAGATCGGCCGTGCCGGCACGCGCCGTCACGTCATGCGGCGGGCAATCGGCGGGATCGAACAACCACGGCGGTCGCGCGGCCAATCGCGAAAGAAGCCGTTCGCCGACGATTGACCGGGCGCGCTGCGCATCTAGTTCATCAATTGTGCCCGGTGGTGCTGGGGGGCTTCAGTCGCAGACATTCCTCGTCGCTCGGGACGGGCGGTTCGGGCCGCGATCACCGGACAGGCCGACGCGGGGCTTTTCCACCGGATGCGGCAGGCGTTCACCGGCTAGGCCGCGCTCACAGCAGGCTGCCCTGCGAGCCGTCGTCCGGGCGCCGCTTGCGGCGAGGCGCCGCCGGCCCGGCGGCGATCGCGGCGACGTGGCCGTCGTGAAACTCGATGTCGAGTTGGGCGCCGCTTTTCACCGCGGCCGCGGAGCGCACCGGTTCGCCGGCGGCCGCGCTGACCAGGGCGAAACCGCGCTCGAGCACGCTGCGGTAGGACAGCGCGTCCAAGAGCTTGGCGGCGGCGGCGAGCCGCGCGCTGGCGCGTTCGATGCGGCCGGCAACAAGAAGCGCCGCCCGGCTGCCGAGCCCGGTGACCCGGCCTTCGGCGCGGCCGATGGCGTGATCGAGGCTTGCCGGCGAAAGCCGACCGGCCAGGCGCTCGAAGCCGGTGCGATGGACCCTGGCGTTGGCGAGTAGCGCCGCCCCGATCCGATTGGCGAGCTCGTCGAACACCCGCCGCGGCATGGCAAGCAGGTCGTCGGCCCGCGGCAGTGCCCGCGCGGCGGCCCGTGCCTCGCGCCGCCCCGCCTCGATCCGCCTCAGCATCGCGGCGATCAGCCGGCCGGCGGACTGCTCGACATTGGCGATCAGATCGGAACGGACCGGCACCGCCATTTCCGCCGCCGCCGTCGGCGTCGGTGCCCGCCGGTCGGCGGCGAGGTCGATGAGCGTGAAGTCGGTCTCGTGGCCGATAGCCGAGATCAGCGGGATGGCGGAGGCCGCCGCCGCCCTGACCACGTTCTCCTCGTTGAAGCTCCACAGGTCCTCGAGGCTGCCACCACCGCGCGCTACGATCAGGAGATCGGGGCGGGGAAGCGGCCCGCCGGCGGCGAGACGGTTGAATCCGTCGATCGCGGCGGCCACTTCCGCCGCCGAGCTCTCGCCCTGCACCCTGACCGGCCACACCACCACCCGGGTCGGGAAACGCTCGCCGAGCCGGTGCAGGATGTCGCGGATCACCGCTCCCGTCGGCGAGGTGACAACGCCGATCACCCGCGGCAGATAGGGCAGGGGCACCTTGCGCGCCTCGGCAAACAGGCCTTCCGCCGCGAGCGCCTTGCGCCGTGCGTCGAGCAGCGCCATCAGCGCTCCGACCCCGGCCGGCGCCAGCGCGTCGATGACGATCTGATATTTCGACTGGCCGGCGAAGGTGGTGAGCCGCCCGCTGGCGACCACCTCGATGCCCTCCTCCGGCTTGAACTTGAGCCGTTGCAGGGTCGAGCGCCACACCACCGCCTCCAGCCGGGCGTTCTGGTCCTTCAGGGCGAAATAGGCGTGTCCGGAGGCATGGGCTCCGCGGTAGCCGGAGATCTCGCCGCGCACGCGCACGTAGCCGTAGGCGTCCTCGACCGTGCGCTTAAGGGCGGCGGAGATTTCCGAGACGGTGTATTCGGCGACGTTGGCGGTGGCTTCGGCCATGGCGACAACAGGTGCAATCTCAGCCCGCAGCGGTCAAGAGTGAGGGCGCCCGGCCTTGCCGGCCGCCTGCCTTCGGCCTATCCGGACGCCATGACCGGCTTCGATTTTACCGCCAAACGCCTGTTCGTGCGGGCGCCGCTGTCAGCCGGCGGCGTCATCGACCTCGACCGCGATCAGGTGAACCGTCTGACCAACGTGCTGCGGCTGAAGGCCGGCGACGGCATTCTCGCCTTCAACGGCCGCGACGGTGAATGGACGGCACGTCTGGTGGAGGCCGGGCGCCGGCGCTGGCGGCTGGAGGTGGTCGCGCGGGCGCGGGTGCAGACGCCGGCCCCCGACCTCCACTACCTGTTCGCCCCGCTGCGCCAGGCGCGGCTTGACTACATAGTGCAGAAGGCGGTCGAGATGGGTGTCGGCCGCCTGTCGCCTGTGCTGACCCGCCACGGCCAGGTCGTCCGCCCGGGCCACGCTCGCATGGCCGCCAACGCCGTCGCCGCCGCCGAGCAGTGCGGCATCCTGTCGATCCCGGTGATCGACGAGCCGGTCTCGCTCGCCACCGTCCTCGACACCTGGAGCGCGCGCCAACCCGGACGCCGCCTCGTCTTTTGCGACGAGGGCGCCGCCGACGCCGATCCGCTGGCGATCCTTGCCGGGCTTGCCGCGGGCTCGCTCGCCGTCCTGGTGGGTCCGGAAGGCGGCTTTGCCGGCGAGGAGCGCGCACGTCTCAACCGACTCGACTTCGTTACCGCTCTGCCGCTCGGCCCGCGCATCCTGCGCGCCGACACCGCCGCGGTCGCCGCCCTGGCGCTGGTTCAGGCGGCGCTGGGGGATTGGCGGCGAGCGCCTCCCGCCCCACATTGAGGCTCGCGTTCCGCCCATTTGCCGGTCACCTGTGCCACCGCTAAGGTGCCCGCCCTGCTTCGCCGGAAAGACACTCCCACATGGCCCGCGACGCCTCCGATGCGACGCCGATCGAATCGCGTGATCAGCTCGTCCACGCCCTGGAAAGCGGCAGCAAGCCGCCGTCTGAGTGGCGGGTAGGGACCGAGCACGAGAAGTTCGGCTTCACCCTCGACGGCCACGCGCCGGTACCCTACGAAGGGCCGCACGGCATCCGCCGCATGCTCGAGGCCATGGCCGGGCTGCTCGGCTGGCAGCCGATCGAGGACGACGGCCGCATCATCGGGCTCACCGACCCGCTCGGCCTCGCCGCCATCTCGCTGGAGCCGGGCGGCCAGTTCGAGCTTTCGGGCGCCCCGCTCGCCACCATCCACCAGACCTGCCGCGAGGTGAACTCCCATCTCGCCCAGGTGCGCGAGTGCGCCGCGCCTCTCGGCATCGGCTTCCTCGGCATCGGTTTCTCGCCGAAATGGACGCTGGCCGAGACACCGCGCATGCCCAAGTCGCGTTACGCCATCATGAGCCGCTACATGCCGAAGGTGGGCGGCCACGGCCTCGACATGATGTATCGGACGTGCACGATTCAGGCGAATCTCGACTTTTCCGGCGAGGCCGACATGGTCAAGAAGATGCGCGTCGGCTTGGCGCTGCAGCCGGTGGTCACCGCGCTGTTCGCCAACTCGCCGTTCAGCGAGGGCCGGCCCAACGGCTACCGGTCGTTACGCTCGGCGGTGTGGCTCGACACCGATTCAGATCGCACCGGCATGCTGCCGATTGCCTTCGAGGACGGCTTCGGCTTCGAGCGTTACGTCGACTGGGCGCTCGACGTGCCGATGTATTTCGTCAAGCGCGGACAGACCTATCACGACGTCGCCGGCGCTTCGTTCCGGGCGCTGCTGGCCGGCGAGCTCGATCAGTTGCCCGGCGAGCGCGCCACCCTGTCGGACTGGGACAACCATCTCACCACCATCTTCACCGAGGTCCGCCTTAAGCGCTTCCTCGAGATGCGCGGCGCCGACGGCGGCAACGGCCGCCTCATCTGCGCCGTGCCCGCCCTGTGGGTCGGGCTCCTCTACGATTCGGTGTCGCTGGACGGCGCCTGGGAAATCGTCAAGGACTGGACGGAAGCCGAGCGCCAGGCCCTGCGCCGCGCCGTGCCGCTGACCGCTCTTGACACTCCGCTGCGCAACCGTACCGTCCGTGACGTTGCCCGCGACGTGCTGGCGCTGGCCTACGACGGGCTCGGCCGCCGCGACAACGAGAACGAGGAAGGCCTCGACGAGACGATCTTCTTGTCGGCGCTCGACGAGATTGTCGCCACCGGCATGGCGCCGGCCGATCGCGTCCTTGCCGAGTATACCGGCGAGTGGAGCGGCGATATCGACAGGATATTCACCAGATACGCATACTAAGAGCGCCGGCCGGTTTGACTCTGGTCAAGGCGGCCGCCCACGCGAGGCGTGAATTGACCGTCTGTCAACCGCGGCGAGGAGCCCGTCACATGAAGAAAACGACCAGTTCAATCGCCGACATGCACGTCGTCGTCGACCTTGCCGGAGAACGTCGCGCGGTCGCCATTGCCGCTGACCTCGCCGGGCGCCTCGACGCCCATCTGAGCGGGGTGGCGCTGGCGGTCGAGCCGCTCATCCCTGCCTACACCATGGCGGCGCCGGTGCCGACCGACTTCATCGTCGAGGCCCGCGAGCGGGCGCTGGCCGACGCCCGCACGGCGGCCGCCGCCTTCGAGGCGACCGCCACGGCCGCCGGCGTGCCGTTTGCTTCGCGCACCGTCGAATCGATCGCCGGCGAAGGCTTCATGAGCACCGTCCACGATCTCCGCCTCAGCGATCTCGTTGTGATCGGTCAGGACGATCCCGACCGCTCCGAGCCCCTGCGCTCGGCGCTGATCGAGGCCATCCTGTTCGAGGCGGTCGCGCCGACGCTGATTATCCCGTACACCGGCGTGGTCGAATTCAAGACCGGGCGGGCGATCATCGCCTGGGACGGCAGCGCCCAGGCCACCCGCGCCGTGCGCGCGGCGTTGCCGCTGCTTCAGTTCGCCGACGAGGTGATGGTGGTCATTGTTGCCGAGGCGCGCAAATGGGAAGGCGGCGCACCCGGCGCCGACATCGGCGCCCATCTCGCCCGTCACGGCCTCAGCGTCGAGGTCAAGCGGGTCGACGATACCATCAACGACGTCGGCTCCACGCTGCTCAACTTCGCTGCCGACGAGACCGCCGACTGGATGGTCATGGGCGCTTACGGCCACAGCCGCATGCGTGAGCTGCTCCTCGGAGGGGCCACCCGCGGCATCCTCGACACGATGACGCTGCCGATCCTGATGGCCCATTGAAGTCGGCTTCGCCGCCGGATGAAACGGCAATGCGCCCCGGCACGCCGGGGCGCATGTGTTTTTCAGGCTTCGCCATTCGCCGCGAAAAGCCATCCTTGTGGGTGAGGGGCGCGGCCGCTTACATGCCGGCCGTCTCACTTTCGCAGGAGAATGACCATGGCTCTTCGCATCGGCGACACCGCTCCCGATTTCGCGGCGGACACCACCCAAGGCCGCATCCGCTTCCATCAATGGCTGGGCGAGTCTTGGGGCGTCCTGTTTTCCCATCCCAAGGACTTCACCCCCGTCTGCACCACCGAGCTGGGTGAGGTCGCAAAACTGAAGCCGGATTTCGACAAGCGCAACGTCAAGGTGATCGGCCTCAGCGTCGATCCGGTCGCCCGTCACGCCGACTGGGCCAGGGACATCGAGGAAACCCAGGGCGTGGCCCCGAACTTCCCGGTGATCGGCGACCCCGAGCTGAAGATTTCGAAGCTCTACGACATGTTGCCGGCGGACGCCGGCGACACCGCCGAAGGCCGCACCGCCGCCGACAATCAGACCGTGCGCACGGTCTATGTAATCGGGCCGGACAAGAAGATCCGGCTGTCTCTCTCCTATCCGATGACCACCGGCCGCAACTTCGACGAGATCCTGCGGGTGGTCGACTCCCTGCAGCTTACCGCCACGCACAAGGTGGCGACGCCGGCCAACTGGCAGCAGGGTGGCGACGTCATCATCGTTCCCTCGCTGTCGGACGAGGACGCCAGGAAGCAGTACCCGAACGGGTGGAAGGCGCTAAAGCCTTACCTTCGCGTGGTGGCGCAGCCGCGCGCCTGACCGGCTACCGCGGTCGCTTCGCGACGGGCGACGCGCCTCGGCGCACCGCCCTTCCGATTTGCAGGGCGGCTATCGGCGGTTTGCGCCGCTCGCGCAACCGTTGCTCGGTCGCGCCGGCACGCACAGCCGCACGCCGTTCGTGCCACAGAGCGCTCAGCCTGGCCGAGGCGTCCTCGGCCGGCGAGGCAGCCAGCGCCGAGCGCACGTCCGCCGGCGTCAGCCCGATGTCGCTCAGCGCGCGGTCGTCCCAGCCCAGCAGGGACGCCACCGCCCGGCGGTTGCGGGCCGCCCGCCAGCGGCTGGCAAGCGTGGCGACGCCGGCTTCGGCCAGGCGCAGCATGCGCCCGGCGATGCCTGCGGCCTGGCTGGTGATGGGATCGCTGGTGATGGTCATGTCGGTGTGCCTTCGTCACGGCGGCCGCGCCGACCGCCTGCTTGCTGCACGGATAGGAGCCGCGCGCGTCGGTGGAACACCCGAAATATGCAGGCTCGCAATTGATCATTCCAACGAATGTTTGTAATGTCGTCCATCTGTTTCGTTGATGAATTGGTGCGGAGGCTGCCATGGCAACGATGCTCGATCTCGACCAGTTACGGACGTTCGTAGCCATCGCTGAGGCCGGCAGTTTCACCCGCGCGGCGGGCATGGTTCACAAGACCCAGTCGGCGGTTTCCATGCAGATGCGCCGCCTGGAGGAACGCATCGGCAAGCCCATATTTGAGCGCGACGGGCGCGGCTCGCGGCTGACCGAGGAGGGTGAGCGCTTGCTCGGCTACGCCCGCCGCATGGTCCGCCTCAACGACGAGACGGTGGCCGCCTTCGACGAGACCGAGCTGTGCGGGGCGGTGCGTTTGGGCACGCCCGACGACTACGCCGACCGTTTCCTGCCCGAGATTCTGGCGCGCTTCGCCCGCTCCAATCCGAGGGTCGAGGTGTCGGTCGTCTGCGAGCCGTCGTTGACCCTGTTCGAGATGACCCGCCGGGACAGGGTCGATCTCGCCATCGTCACCAACTGCGGCAAGGGCCCGGTGGAGGTGGTTCGCCGCGAGCCGCTATACTGGGTCGCTTCCGCTCAGCATGGCGCTCCGCAGCAGCAGGTATTGCCGCTCGCCTTTTTCCGGCCCCCATGTCCCTGGCGGAGCGTCGCCATCGATATGCTTGCCGACGCCGGCCGCAAGTTCCGCGTGCTCTACGAAAGCCCCAACGCGTCGGCCATCTCGGCGGCGGTGCTGGCCGGCCTCGCCGTTACCGTGTTGCCGGAATCGGCGCTGCGGCCGGGAATGAAGGTGATCGGCGAAACGGAGGGCTTCCCGCGTTTGCCGAGCTGCGAAATCGGCCTCATCCGTTCGCCGCGTTCATCACCCTCGCCGATCGTCGATGCGCTTGGCGAGCACATCGTGTCATCCCTCGACAACCTGTCGGTGCCGGTCGCCGCGGCCTGATCTCACAGGAACCGGTAGTCGGCTCCCTCGAGCGCCAGGCAGGTGAGCGAGCCGCCGTAGACGGCGCCGGTGTCGATGTTGATGCGATTGGAGCGCACCTCCGGTTCCTGGGCCGGCGTGTGGCCGTGCACGACGACGACGCCGTGGTCGCTGTTGTCGAACAGGAAGGCATCCCGGATCCACAGGAGGTCGTCGGGATCCTGCCGGTCGAGCGGCACCCCCGGCCGGATGCCGGCGTGACAGAAGAAATAATCGCCGAAGCGCACACTCAGCGGCAGCCGCTCGAGGAAGGCTCGGTGGGGCGCCGGCATGTTCCGATCGAGGTCGCGCGCCATGGCGACCGTGTCGGCGGCGATGGCGGCGAAGCCCCCGGCGCTGACCCCGTAGGACCACAGCGTTTCGCCGCCGCCGTTGAGCAGGAAGGTGGTGCCCGCCCGGCGCGGGCTGGCGAGAAAATCGAGGAGCATCTGATCGTGGTTGCCGCGCAGGCAGATCACGCTGGAATCGTGCGCGACGAGCCCGGCGAGGCGATCGATCACCGCCGCCGTGTCAGGCCCGCGGTCGCCGTAGTCGCCGACGTGGATGATGCGATGATCGCCGACCGGACGGGCGGCGAGGTCGGCGGTGATCTTGTCGTGGGCGGCGGCGAGCAGCCGGTCGCAGCCGTGCACGTCGCCGATCGCGTACAAACGCACCCCCTCCGGCGTCCGTGCCTCCCCGACCCGCATCGTTGCCCCTGCCTCTCGTCTGCCCCGGTGCGCCATGCTAGCAAATGATCGTTCTGATCGCGCTGATCGCCCCGGCGAGGTGCCCATGCGTGTGCTCGTCGTCGAGAACTATGTCGCCACCCCCCTCGGCCTGGTCGGCCAGGCGCTGGTCGAGGCGAACGCGGAGATCGACATCCGCCGGGCCTGGCAAGGCGCCGCCATCCCGTCCGACGCCGCCGGCTATGACGGCCTCGTCATCCTCGGCGGCGAGCAGAGCGCCGTCGACGACCACCAGCACCCCTACCTCGCCGATCTCGCCCGGCTGGCGCGGAGCTTCGGCGAAGTCGACAAGGCGGTGCTCGGCATTTGCCTCGGCGCCCAGCTCGTCGCCCGCGGCTACGGCGCCCGCAACATTCTCGGCCGTCCGATCGAGTTCGGCTGGCATGAGGTGCGGCCGACAACGACCGGTCGCGCCGATCCGCTCACCGCGGCGCTCGGCGAGGGCGGTCCGCTGTTCCACTGGCACCTCGACACCTTCACCTTGCCGCCGCACGCCGTCCACCTGGCCGCCAGCGCCGCCACCGAGCAGCAGGCTTTCCGCGTCGGCCGGGCGGTCTACGGCATCCAGTTCCATTTCGAGGCCGACCGCGCCCTGGTCGAGCGGTGGAGCGGCGAGTTCGCCTCGGCCATCGCCGGCCACGCGCCCGACTGGCCGTCACGCCGCCATGCCGAGGCGGCCCGCCACGGCCCCGACGCCGACCGCATCGGGCTGGCGCTTGCCCGCGCCTGGGTCGACCTCGTCGGTCGCGCGGCGGCCTAGCCCACCACGATAATGTGCAACCGTCGCGGCCCGTGAGCGCCGAGCAGGATGGTCTGCTCGATGTCACCCGACCGCGACGGTCCGGTGACCATGTTGACGGTGCGCGGCATGTGCCCCTTGCCGACGGCGGCGCGCAGCTTGTCCCAGGCCGCCTCGTAGTCGCCGACCACATCGTCGGCACCGAGCGCGACCACATGGACCTCCGGCAGGAAGTTGATGGTGGTCGGGTTGTCGGCGCCGGAGGCGAGCATCACCGTGCCGCTTTCGGCGACCCCGGCGAAGGCGTGGCTGAGACCGACCTTGTCGTCGTCCCTTGCCGCGCCGTGGCGCACCTCGATGTGAGTGTCCTGCCAGGGCAGGCCGGTGAACAAAGCATCGCCGCCGGTTCTCACCGCCGCCGGCAGGTTGTGCGCCCTCACATAGGCGGCGACCGCCTCGGGTAGCGCGACGGCGTCGGCCACGCGCGCGACCGTCGCCGACACCTTTTCGGCCATGGTGGTGAACAGCGCGATCCGCTCCTCGGCCGCCAGTTGCCCACGCGCCGGG
>Ga0307436_1000677_pt1 | contig 15998 bp, 9 predicted proteins | sample SalMarWE160440MG_FD_202513 | JGI IMG/M metagenome (GOLD analysis project Ga0307436, IMG submission 202513) | Salt marsh sediment microbial communities from the Plum Island Ecosystem LTER, Massachusetts, United States - WE1604-40 | ecosystem: Environmental > Aquatic > Marine > Intertidal zone >...
AGGCTTAAGAATCGGAGCGGATACATGGCACAACCTCCCTTGGTTCGGTTGCTCGAGACTATCTCGAGCTAGGCGCAGTATCGGCAGCCTCTCTGGATCGCGCTGTGGCTTTTGTCACGTTGAACAGATTTTTGATGGGGCGAACCATCTTCGCCTAGGATCACAAGCCAACGTCGAGTTCATCAGGCGCTATGCCCGCTTCATCCAACAGATTTCGCCGAAAGGTAGGATGCGGTGACAATGAAAGGGCGCCGGCCGCAGCCGACGCCCCCTGCTCAGGCGCATCTCCAGGTGGAAAGGAGAGAATGAGGACGCCCCGTGAGGTGTCGCCCCGAGGCCTCCTGCGGGCAGGTTTTTATGCGCCTGGCAGTACCTATCCGCTCAAACGAAGTTAAGCCGTTGGAACCGACCTGCATGTGAGATTTGCCACAGATTCCAAATTGACTAGCCGATGTCCGCTTCGTGCCATAAGCGGTCATGGCAACGGTCCCCGATGTTTCATGCAATTGCATGGGACCGGGTGCTACTGAGGCCGCAATTGGACGTCAGTGCCGGCAATAAATCGGCGCTACCTCAACTGAAAGTCGGGTGTCCAGAATAGAGTTCCACAATCTCGCTATGAAAGACTCTTTCGGCCTCACCTCGTTTCACCTTGAGCGTGGGCGTCATCAGCCCACACTCTACGGTCCAAGGCTGGTGCGATAAATGGATGGCGCGGACCTGGGCATGTTTTGGGTAATCCCTCAAACGATGACCGATGCGCCTTAGGATTTTGCCGACCGCAGTCGGCGAGTTCGGGCTGTTAGGATCGACGCCGATCTCCTGTGCTAACATCCGCCAGTTTTCTACATTGAGGACGCAGACAGCAACAAGAAAGGGCTTTCCCTCTCCGACGAGAAGCACTTGATCAATGAGCTTATCGCGACGGATCTCTGTCTCTATGAGGTTTGCGTTCACTTTCTCACCGGTCGACAGAGCCAAAATTTCATTCAAGCGACCTTTGATGAATAAGCGTCCATTCTTGATCTCGGCCACGTCACCCGTATGAATCCATCCTTTAGCGTCAACTGTCTTTCTTGTCAGCGCTTCATCTTTCCAATAGCCGCTCATGACGGCCGGCGAATGCACGAGAAGCTCTCCGTCCGTGGAAAGGGAAATATCAACGCCTACGAGAGGACGCCCCACCGAAGCAGGAAGATTGTCCTCAATTGAATTAGCGGCCACTACCGGACCGGCTTCCGTTAAACCATAGCCCCCAACGATTGGCATACCCACGGCGAGAAAGAACTTCGCTACCTCCTCCGGCATCGACGCCCCGCCGGTCACGGCAACTCTCAGCCTGGCTCCGAATGCTTCGAGGATCGAGCGAGCTACGTGTTTCTCCAAAAAAGGCCAGATGAGATTTGCGCCATGGCCGGGCAGAACTGCGCGGCGCTGCTCTGCCTCGAAGCGCCGCCAGCCGAGACGCCTCGTTAGGCTCAGAAGTAGCGCTCTCAGCGGCTGACCGGCGGTTGCCGCGTGTATGGCATCATAGGCACGCTCATAAATACGCGGCACCGAAAGAAACACTGTAGGGCGAATTGCTTTCAAGTCATCGGAGAGGTGTTCAATCGAACGTGCGTAGGCGACAGTAGAACCTCCCATCATCGCAACATAATAACCGACAGTCCGTTCGAATGCGTGCGCAAGTGGGAGAATGGAGAGAAAGACGTCGTCAGTACGAGGCGCAACGACTTTGGTAGCGGCCTCTGCGTTCCACAGCAATGCGAAATGCGTGAGCATGCAGCCCTTCGGTTTCTTGGTCGTGCCCGATGTATAAATGATTGTTGCCAGAGAATGGGTAGAGCAAGCCCGCTTGAACACCGATGCGGTTGTGTCGGATAGAACCCCTCTGATGGTCTTTGCGCAAATCTTTGAGGCGTCGGGTTGATGTCGTTTATTTGACTCCCGCAGCCATACGCAAGAAAGAAGCGGAAAATCGCGGCGATGTGGTTCCAACTCGCGCCACTGCTGCTTTGTGTCCAATAGTAGCAATCGCGCCCCACAATGCGCCAGGATCCGCGCAACATTCTTTACGCTATCGTGCATGTAGAGCGGGACTACGACGAGACCGAGACCGAGCGAGGCCATGTCAAAGCTGACCCAGTCCGTGCAGTTGGGAAGCCACACTGCGACGCGGTCGCCCGTATTCAGGCCTTCGCGCGCAAGCGCCTCTTGGAAACGGGCGGCGCGCATTTCGATGCTTGCCCAGGAATAGTCGACCCAACTGTGGGAATGGCGGTCGTACTCTCGGTAGGCAGCGCTCAACGGACTGCGTTGGGCGCGCTCGTGGAGAAGCCCTGGCAGGGTTTCAGCACATTCTGCACTAATTAGCGTATCAAACACTCTGCGCCCATGGCGTCCTAGTTCATTCGTGCGTCGAACAGAACAATTTTGAATAGGTCAATGTTAGCTCCCGTGATGCGCTCCGTGGAGCGGTGGAGACGTTGATCTAAGCGGAAATCCATACGAGGATCCACCCGCCGACACCGCACCCCGGTCACCAAGAACAGAATGTCTGTCACGCGTCAAAAGCAGACGTCAGATCATGAATCAGCGATGTCCGCTTTCCCCTGCTAGCGAACGTGCTGGCTTAAGATTTTTGGTCGCGGTGCAAATAACGGCTGCGGACCCTATGGATTGGAGCTATTTCCAGCGTTTTTACGCGTAGTTGGGCCTTGTTCGGTATAGGTGATTTCGAGGGAAGAGCGCCATGGCCCGCTACTGGTGTCTCGAAGTCTTAACCGCGCCGCGATGCTGGTCTTGAGGATAAAGGCTCGCCACCTTAGGGTGGCGACGCGGTACCGCCACCGGGTTCGCCCTCGGCGGCGCCGCGAGTAGAAAGCTGAGCTACAGAAGCCCGGTCCTATCAGCCGGGCTTCTTCTATCTGGCGCCGAGCGCATGCAACAAAGCAAATGAAAGGGCGCCAGTTCCCCCGAAGCTGGCGCCCAAAATTCGCTCATCCAAATTGCGGATTTCCCTCGTGAGTCCGCATGATGACGCTAGCATGAAGGGGGGTGCTTGCCTGTGACTTCGAGAGCACACAGCCACCAAAAAAAGAGCCAAAGCAAAAAGGCCAGACTACAGGCGCCGCGGCCGAGACACGGCCCGCGACTGGCACGGCTTTGCGACGGCGAAGCGGGCAGAGAGGTCGCCAGTTGGCTTTCCACAGCCTGGCCGCGGAGTGCAGCTCTCTCCATTGATTCCCTGCCAGAGGCGAGGCATCCTTGGTGCGTGGTCTGCGGGGATGGCGATGACCAAATATAATTCGCTAGAAGATCACATGCAGTCGTTGCAGGGTGACACCTGGGTGGCCCGATTCAGCGAGATCGAGGGCATCCTCGGAGGCCGCCTGCCGCCCGCCGCCCGGAGATGCGCCGCGTGGTGGTCGCACGAGCCGACGCATTGTCTCGTCAAGTCCTGGCTGCGAGCCGGGTGGCACGTCAAAGACGTAGACATGCCGAGGCGATCCGTCACCTTCTGCCGCTTTCCCTCCCACGTTTAAACCAAAATTTGGCGCTCACGGCCTGAGGCGCCGCAAAGCCTCAAAGCCGACACCGCTGCCGCGCTTGGGCTCCAGCGATCGTGGTCGATTGAGCGACGCGTGATCGCTGCCGCAGCACAAGAGATTGCTTCCGCTCGGGCTGCGATATAGCTCACCCACAGTATAGACGGATGCATTGCGGGTTTCGGCTCCTCAGCAGTCCACCCCAAGGACGTCGTTGTCACCCGGCGCCCATTTTTCCCGCCACCCGCTTTGGGCGCTTGGTAACTAATTGAGATGTAGCGTGGTTCGGTTCGATGGGGGAATCGGGTGAGGGAAGTTCTCACAATTGCGGTCGTCGTTGCGGTCGCAACGAGTTTGCTTTCGTGTGCAGCGTCAGGGCCGGCGGCGCAGACAGCATCTGCGACGCCGCCAGTGGCTTACGAGCCAAGAGGGCAGATCACGCGAGTGCCTCTGCCACCTCCAACCGGCTCGTTACAATCTTTTGGGGGCAGCGAGCCAGTTGGCAACGCGCCCTACGATCCTGCCGCGACCAGACATCTGGGGTGGCAGGCCTCGCCAAAATGGTCGGCGGTAGAAGGCGACGGGTGCATTGAAGTCGAGCAAGATCCGCTCGACCCAACAAAGGTAAAAAAATTCAGCCGCTGCTGACCACGAGACATACTAGGCGGACGCCAGCAGCCGAGATCCATCCGTGATGACCGCGATCTTTGCGCCACCCCTCTGTCGCCACCGCCTTCAGTTCTGACCCCACCGTTTCCTTGGCGAGCGCCCGAAATGAGATCTCCGGACGCCCCCCAAGGCGCTGCGTCGCCTTAACTCCAATGTCTCACAGCAAGGGCGCGTTATTGCGGCTGATCCTCGTCGTTAGGTGACCCCGACGAGTCATCCATTGGAGAGTCTTCGGGTGGGTTATCCATCTGATCCTGGTCGTCCGCCGGCGGCTCGTCCATCTGGTCCTGGTCCGTCGATGGCTCGTCCATCTGGTCTTGGTTGTCCGTCGATGGCTCGCCCGTCTGGTCTTGGTCCGTCGATGGCTCGCCCGTCTGGTCTTGGTCCGTCGATGGCTCGCCCGTCTGGTCTTGGTCCGTCGATGGCTGGCCCATCTGGTCCTGGTCCTTCATCGGCGTTTCATCCGCAGACGGTTTGTTCGCAGATGGCTCTTCGCTAGTGGCGCCGGCGGGCTGACCGGAGGACTTAGAAGTATCTTCGGATTGGTCGCAAGCCGCAAACAGGCTTGCCGCAAAGAGGGCGGTAACTAGAGCAAGGTATCTCATGGTCTCATCGTCCCGAGTTGAGCTGACTTCAGTCAAAAACCGCAGCTTGGTAACTGAGTTTGGCCTACCGCGCAACACTTCTAGCCGTGGACCGATCTGATCTCAGCATCGCTGGCTGCATCCATCGAACCCACACAAACGTCTAATTTCTCTGAAGCGTTGCAATCCTGATCAAACTCGTGATGTCTTTGGGGAAACGGGCCAAGGGCTTCGGAAGGTCCATGGAGGGAAAGGCTCTTAGCCCGGCGCCAAAGCAAGCAAAGGACGCGCAAAAAGCAGCAGTGTGGGTGTGTCTTCCGGCGCCATTTTGGGCAGCGGCTTAGGAAAGGCTTGCGCAAGAAGGTTGAAACCGTCAGGCACAATCGGCGAGCCTAATGGCTTGACGCTAATGACCTGCTCTTCACCGCTGGTCTGAGCACTAATGGCTGCTAATGCCGAGCCGGCAGGTGATCCAGCTGTGCTCCCGTGAGCGAACCAAGAGACGATGAGAGCAGTGGCCAGGACTCCAGCAACGGCATTGATGAGCCCGTCCAGGCGCGCGCTCCAGCTCGGCGGCATGCTCGAAACGCGGTCGGGCACATCCTGGAAGGAGCCGCGCCATTTGTTCTGGGGCTTTGGTTGCCCCTTAACCCGCTCCTCTCGCTTTCGGAGTTCTTCGTTGGAAGGGGCGCGGAGCGGTGGCTTGCCACGCCGAGAGGTTTTCGTGGCTGCTGTGTTTGCGAGGCTCAAACATGATCTTTCCCGGGACGACGTGTCGCTAAGCTCTGGCGCTCGCAAGAGTTCTCGAAAGACTGCACGTCTCTGCGCCGATGCTGCTTGAGGATAGACTGTGGTACCCGAAGACAGCTTGCCTTTTTCCGAGTGCGTTAAACAATGACGATCAACCGAAGGGGAGCGCCTCTCGAGTTCCTGACGCGCGGCGGCGATCACATCTACTGATCGAGCCAACAGTCCTCTGATCCTCTCGTGATCAGACTTGTCGATCCAACTCAGGCTGTCTGACATTCACCGCTCTCCGCCAAGGAGCGTCGTGCCCGGGAACCACCAAACACTAGCCGGCGATAAAGATCGAATCAGGCTGTTAATGAAGGATGAAGCTAAATCTGAGCCCTCCGAGCAGTGCGGCCGGGGCTTTTCACAAAGTTGCCAAGCGCTGAAGGTCAAGGCGATCGGCGATGCCAGAGCGGTAGGGGTTACCTACAGACCGCCGTCCTTCGGTCCTGAAGATCTAGGTGGAAGTGAGTACGATGAACATCATTATACTCCGGACCCAGAACCGTCGAAAATATCTTGCAGCCACCGTCATGTGCGAGACGTAAAAACTTTTCTTCGGCAGCAGCTCTAGGATCCGGCGCAGATCCATCATCTGGCTCGACTTTGGCCGCGACACTCTGGGCCGGAGCAGCTGAGATCTTCACCACGTCGCTTGGCAAGTCCTTTGAGTTGTTCCTGCTTTTCTTTGCAGCGACCAGATCTCGCTTCGTAGGACCCCACCCATCCGTAACATCGACCGTTCTGCCGTTGGCCAGGACAAACAGCGGCAGATCAACCGCATTAGCAAAGGCATGTTGACTGAGATGCCCATTCGGCAGGTTGTAGACGTTTCGGCACGCATACGATGAGCCGATGATCTTCGACACTGACGACGAGAACAGCTTTCTAGCCGCAGGCTGAACGCTTTTCTCGAGCCAGCGATCAAGCCCGACGACCATGGCGCAATCGAGGATTAGAGGCGGATCAAATGAGACCTTATGTGCGCCTCCGATGCTCTTAACAAGCACTGGAGCGGCCGTGCCGCAATCTCCGCTTCGGATCGGGCCCAATGGAGCGACATCGGCAGTTATCGGCGCTAGCGCTTGCAGGCACTGTGCGAGCGCGGTTTTGATTTCCTTGTCGGTCCAAGTATCCGCCGGCGGCTGAGGGACCTGGGGCGCCTGAGTGCCTGCTTGCTGTTGCGATGCTCTCGGAGGCAACCAATCTCTCAGCCACTCGGGCCAATTTCGAGGCACCGCCGACAATAGCGGGGTGGCCAAGATAGCAAGCAAAGCAAAGCCACAGACCGCGATGGCCGAGACGACGCGCTGAGTGAGGCTTGACTGCTCTTCTTCCCCCATCTGCCCATGATCACAGGGATCGGTTAAAGGCTTATGTACCTGAAGCTAGTCGGCGGCATGGACCGCCGCATCCGTGCGGCCTTAATCTTCCCGACAAACCAAGGAGACGGCCGTTTAGCTATCTCATGGGCAAGAGGCTTCCGATCATCACTGCGTGCCCAAACGCTTACCAGCTAACCTTAATCGCTGTCATCGATTGGCGTGGCCATGTTTTCAAGGCAACATCCCTTTGCCTATCGCACAGCCGATAGCCATCAAGCCCCCGAAGAAGCCCCAACCCCCCGTTTGGGGCTTCTTCATCTACATCATGGTGAGAGCGGGGTGCCGGTGAACGGCGCGGTGATGTCATCGGGGTCTCTCTCAAGCCGCCGCCTATGTAACGCTCCATGACCGAGTGCTCGCGGCTTTACCCCTTCGTCTACTGGTGCCCTCCATACTTGAAGGAAACTTTTACCTTGGCCCGATAGGCCGACACCTTGCCATCGCTGATAACCAAGTCCAGCTCTACGACCTCAGCCACCCGCAGATCGTGCAAGTGTTCGCCCGCGCGCTCGACCGCCATCTTGGCAGCCTCCTCCCAGGACGTCGTGCTAGTGCCGATCACTTCGATAACTTTGTAGACGCTCTCCGGCATGGTGTTTTCTCCTTAGATCCTGACCTGGATGCTGGCGAGCATCGCTCGCTCGATTATCTTAGCGGAATAGGATGCCCTGTCTGAGCTTTTCGAACAACGTATAGGACGTCGCGGTTCCAGCCTTTACCCGTCTCTGAGGCGGTCGTCTACGACCCCAAGACCGATATCGAGCCTGCCAAGCATCAACCTTCGCGAAAAGTCCGCATGACTTGGTCCGAGAGCGGCTTGAGGAAGTAGGAGAGCGCGGTGCGGCTGCCAGTCTGGAAAAACGCCTCAACGGGCATTCCGGGAACGATCTTGAGACCCTTGAGCTGAGCGAACTCTGCATCTGCCACCGCAACACGCACTGTGTAAAAGGAGCTGCCGGTCTTCTCGTCCTTGGTTATATCCGCCGCGATCCAGCTCACGTGACCATTGATTTCGGGCGTTGTCCGCTGATTGAAGGCCGAGAAGCGCAACACAACAGGCTGCTCAGCTCTCAATTGGTCTACATCTTTAGGCGACACCTTGGCCTCGATGCCGAGCGCGTCGTTGTCGGGGACAATCAGCATAATTGTCTCACCAGGCCCGATAACCTGACCAAGAGTATGAACCGCAAGCTCGTGCACGCGGCCCGTCTGGGGCGCCCTGATATCGACACGTTTGAGTTGATCCTCTGCCGCGATCTTGCGTTCACTCAATTCTGCAATCTTGGCACGAACGTCGCTAAGTTCCTCGGCCACCTTACTTCTGGCGTCGTCGTCGACTTGGATAATTTGGAGTTTGACCTCCGCGATCTTGCCCGCCGCGGATGCCTTTGATGCGATCAGCTCTCCACGTTCGCCGTCTAGACGTGCCGCATCGCGCTGAAGCGCCGTCACTCGAGTGAAGGGGACAAGCTTCTTCTGCCAAAGCTTCAACACGCCCTTCAATTCCTTCTCAATGAGCGAGATCTCTTGCGTCTTCGCATGAACCTGCTCGGTCAGCCCCTTGATTTCCTCTTCTAGCTGGGTGACACGTTCACGCAGTTGCGCCTTCTGCCCTTTCCTCGCCTCCAGCCTGAGGCTAAACAGCTTTCGCTCACCTTGCAGAATGTGGGTGACCTCGGGGTCGACCGATTCTCGGGCGAGCAGCGCGTCAGGGAATTGGATTGATTCTGCGCCGTCCTTCTCGGCCTCCAGCCGAGCCTTCCGAGCAAGCAGCTCATCCAGGCTCTTGCTGAACACGGCAACATTGGCCTTGGTTTGCGTCTCGTCCAGCCGCACAACAATATCTCCGGCTCTTACGTAGTCATCGTCACGCACGTTGAGCGTGCCGACCACGCCGCCAGTCGGATGCTGGACCTTCTTTACGTCGGAATCGACGACAACGACACCAGGCGCAATCACCGCGCCGGCAAGCTCAGTGGTCCAGGCCCATCGACCAAGCCCCGCGACAAGCAGGAGCACGACGACGGCGCCGAACAGGAGGTGGCGACGGATTGAACGCCGGCCGGGATTTTGGATGGGGGTCACGATCGACCAGCCTGCGCGCCAGCTACCACCGTGAGAGGCGGTGTGGATGGCCGAACCATCTTACGTAGCACGTCATCTTTCGCCCCGAATGCCTGTTGCCGCCCCCGGTTTAGGACAAGGAGCTGGTCTACCGCACCGAGGGCGCTGGGTCGGTGAGCGATAACGATGGCAATGCCTCCGCGTGATCGGATGCCTTGAATTGCGTTCGTCAAGGCCTGCTCACCCTCCGTATCGAGATTTGAGTTCGGCTCGTCGAGAACAACGAGGAAGGGATCGCGGTAAAGGGCACGCGCCAGGGCGACCCTTTGCCGCTGTCCCGCTGACAAATTGGCCCCAGACTCACCGAGTCTCGTCCCATAGCCCTCTGGCAACGAGACAACGAGCTCATGTACGCCTGCGGCCCTCGCCGCGGCAATGACGGCCTCGGCTTCTGCTTCCGGCTCAAAGCGGCTGATATTCTCGGCTACGGTGCCATCGAACAGCTCCACAGACTGCGGAAGATAGCCAATGTGCCGGCCGAGAGCCTCAGGCGACCACTGGTCAAGCGCTGCACGATCCAAGCGAACCTTCCCCCGGACTGGCTGCCAAACCCCTACAAGCAGCCGCGCAAGAGAGGATTTCCCGGAGGCGCTCGGTCCGATGATGCCAAGCCCCTCTCCGCTCTTGAGGGTGAAGCTGACGTCCTGCAGTACAACCCGTTGAGCATCTGGCGGAGCGGCACTGACCGCCTCGACCGATAAGGTGCCACCCGGCTCCGGCAGCAAGAGCAGCTCCTTTTGCTCCGGCAACATCGCCAGCAGCCCCTTGAGACGCTTGTGAGCCTGGCGTGAAGCCACAAAGTTTTTCCAATGGGCAATCGCCAGCTCAACTGGAGCGAGAGCGCGCGAAAGCAGGATTGAGCTCGCGATGATGATGCCCGCGGTCGCTTCGTGAATGATCACGAGATAGGCTCCGAGCCCGAGCACCGATGACTGGAGTATGAGTCGCATAACCCTGGACAGCGTGCTGAGCATACTGGCGCGATCGGCGGCGGCGTGCTGGCTGTTCAAGTAATGACTGTTGGCGGCGTCGAAGCGGGCTGCCAATTGGGGCCCCATACCCATGGCATGCAACACCTCGGCATTGCGCCGGCTTGCCTCGAGGAGTGCGTTCCGGGCGGCGGCGAAGCCGATCGAGGCCTTCGCAGGCCCCCGCGTGACGAACTCCGCCGTAAGCGTGATGGCGATCAAGATCAGCGCGCCGGACAACGCGGCCACGCCGATAAGTGGGTGAAATAGAAAGCAAACCGCTACATAAAGTGGCATCCAGGGCAAATCAAAGAGGGCGCCTGGTCCGGGGCTGCCTAGATAGCTGCGGATCTGATCGAGATCGCGCATCGGCTGGGACCCGAGACTGCCCCCGCGTGCCTTGAGGGGGAGCCGCACGACCAGGTCGTAGACGCGCCCCGAGAGGTCGGCGCTGACGGAGCTGCCGATCCTGAGCAAGATACGACCGCGGATGGCATCCAGCACTCCTTGGAACATAAACAGCGCAGCAACAAGGATGGCAAAACCGATGAGCGTAGGCACGCTGTGGCTCGGTAAGACGCGATCATAGACTTGCAGCATGAATAGCGGCCCCGTCAGCATCAATATGCTGATGAGACCACTGAACACGCCGATGCCGATGAAGGCGTGGCGGCAACGTCCGAGTGCCTCCGCCAGTTCAGACCGTGCTGCTTGTTTTGGCTTCCGTTCGGACATGCTTCCATTCAGGCACGATGAGGACGTTGCCGCTCAGTTCTTTACAAAGAGGATCAAAGATACGTGTCGGCGTGGGACAAAATTTGCGCCGGTTTTATGCGTCCTCATCACGCTTAACTCAGCTGTATCTTGCGCCCAGCCGCATCGGCATTAGACGGCCGGGTGGAGCATGCCGTCTGCCGGATCCTGGATCACTTGTTCTCGGATCGGGTCTTGGATCGGGTCGATCGGATCTTGGATCGGGTCTTGGATCGTTCCGGGATCTTGGATCGGATCTTGGATTGGGTCGATCGGGTCTTGGATCATTCCGGGATCTTGGAGCGCTACAACAGCATCAGTCGCGTCGCTCATAACGACTTCCGGGAAGCCCTGCCCGTCGGTGTAGGAGACGGTCACGCGAAGCTGCTGGTCTGCGTATTCCAGCGTCGGCGTGAACGCTGGACCGTCGGCCCCAGCGATCCCGGCCCAGGTGGAGCCGTCGAAGGACTCCCACATATAGTCAAAGGCGGCTTGATCCGTCGGCACGCCGTCCGCATCGGCAACGCCACTAAGATCCGCAGTCAGCTCAGTACCCACGGTGGGGGTCAGCGGTAAGATGACCGGCTGACCTGTCGCCTGATCGGGAACAGCGGCAACCTCCACCGCCACCATCGCGGAACCCGTGTCCTGACCGTCGCTTACCGTGATCTCGAGCCCGTATGGCCCGACCTCGGCGTCGTCGACGCCCGCGGCCAGGCTCAGCATACCTGTCGCCTCGTCAATCTGAAACAGGCCCGCGTCGTTGCCGCTCGTGATTGCATAGTTGAGCGGCTGCAGCTCAGCATCTTCCGCTAAGACTGTGCCGATCACCGCTCCGGGAGCGCTCTCTTCGTTGACAACGAACATCTGCTCTTGAATGACCGGTGCCTCGTTGCCGATGGCGCCGTCAACGTCGCCAACCTGAGCGGTGTCGATTGCATCGGCGAGCAAAGCGCCCGTGAATTGGGTTTGGGCGTCATCGAATGCAGTAGGGTCGCCGGCTGCGGCGGCAGCTGCGAGGGCGTCGGCTGCATTGCCCTGGGCGACGACCGACACCTGCGCCACCCGGGTTAGCAGCTCGTGGCCTGAGGTCACGCCCGCGTCCAGGGCGGCTTGGTTCAACTGCCCGATGATGTCATCGGACCCCGCCGCGAGCAGCTCGGCAGTTGTCGCTTCGGCACCAGCGATCATAGCGGCGTCCGCAACAAGACTATTGGCGGTTTCCGCCTGAGTGAGGTCCACCAGACCCGGTGAAGATGCGATATCGGCGGCGAGCGCATTGACTGCCGCATCGATGCCGGCTTGATCGGTGACACTAGTCGCCGCGGCTACAGCGGCACCGGCCTGCGTCACCGTATTTTGGACCGTCGCCATAGCAACGATCGCGTCGCCAGCGGCAGGGTCGCCTGCGAGCTCCGCCGCGATGGGATCGGTGTTGAGCAGGTCAAACGCCGGATCCAGGCCGAAGGCGTCTCTCACCATCGAAGAAGCCCCTTCCGCGGTCAGGGAGGCGTCCTGAGCCATGAGGGCAACCACGAGCGTGGTAAGCGGCGTGACCACTGAGGATCCTTCTGGCGCACGCAGCTGACCTTCGAAGTTTCGAAGTGTTGCGATGTCGACGCCGCCTTCCAGAACCAGAGCGCCGCTTCCGCCGCTCACCGTGAAGGCGCCGGAGGCATCCGTTGTCGCCGAAGCCTCCTCCGGATCGTTGACGCCATTGTTATTGGCGTCGGCAAAAACTGTGGCGCCCGAGAGGTAGCCGTCAACCGCCGTGCCCTCGATGACTTGGCCGGTCGCCTCGATGGTGACCGAGACGGTGGCGGGATCAGAGCGCGCGCCTTGACTGTCGGCGATCGTATAGGTGATGTCGTCGACTGGTCCCGTGAAGCCGGCTATCGGCATGAAGTTGATCGTACCTGCGACTTGGTCGACCTGCCACGTGCCTTGGCCTTGCACCGTCTTTGTTAGCCCCCCGGAGTCGGCGTCGGCGGCGTCAATCCGGATTGAAGCTGGATCGATGGCCTCACCCTCTGGATCGAAGTCGCCATCGAGCACGTTGACCACGATCGGTGTATCCACCGGCCCGCTGCCGCTGTCATCATCCGCAACGGGTGCCATGTTGTTCGTGCCGCCGCCAACAGGCGTCGTAGCGACACTGGCGACGCTCTCTTCAACGCCGCTGCCGTCGGTGTAGGTCATTTGCACGCGCAGCATGAGCCCCGCCTGGTTGGCGCCCGGCGTGAATGTGCCGCCGGTCGCGTCGGGAATATCCTGCCACTCCCCATTCGCGAATGCCTGCCACTGCAGCGCCGGCACCGTGGCGATGCCCTCCGCGTCGGTCACATCGAACACATTCGCAATGAGCGCGGTTCCTTCCACGGGGTCGCCGACGATGGTCGGCATGCCCTCGGGCCCATCGTTGGCGCCGTCCATTTTGACGGCCAGTTGGCGGGCGGACTCCACACCGGTGTCATTCGCCACCGTGTAAGAGAAGCCGTCGTAGGTACCTTGGTTGTCGCCGAGCGCGTCAAAGACGTCGCCGGGTTCATAGCGGAAGGTGTCGGCGTCCTGGCGCACTAAGATGGCCCCAGAGGCGAGTTGGATGGGATCGCCGTCCGCGAGGTCTGCGAGCTGCACGCCCGCGATCTCGGTCACCACGGGGTTCGGGACGCCTGCGGCGATGTCTTGAGCGACAAGGTCGGAAAGCTTGAAGTCGACCGGCGTGTCCTCACCGGCCTGAAGCAGCATGGGTCCCGTCATGCCGCCGACAGGGGCAACTGCTGCCGTTGGCGCGCTCATGACGCTTTCGGGGGTCCCTTCGCCGTCAACAAAAGATGTGACCACGCGCAGACTGAGCCCGACCTGCTCGTTGGTCGGAGCAAAGGTGGACGCCGTGGCACCCGGGATGTCTTCCCAAACGCCGCCTGGCGCGGAGACTTGCCACTGGAACTCAGGCACGCCGACACCTTCCACGTCGGTGATGTTCGACGTCTCGGCGATAAGAGTCGAGCCTTCCTGCACCGTGCCGACGATGGCCGGCGCACCCTCGGCCGGGTCGTTGACCGGGTCGATGACAACTGGGACTTCTCTTGAGACGATGGGGACGCCATCGACGTCAACAAGCTCAAATTTGATCGTCTCGTCACCATAATAGTTGGCGTCCGGTCTGTAGGAGAGATCCGCCAGCTGCGCGTTGATTTCGGCGGCGGTGCCGCTGAGCGTGAGTGAGCTGCCAATATCAGCGGGGTCGCCAGTATCGGCTCCGATCTTGCCGTTGAGTGCGGTAACCACCAGGGTGAGCGAGGCCGCCGGGTCGGCGGCGGTCACCGCGATGCCGGCGTCGAACGGCAGGGCGGTGTCCTCATTGGTCATCGCATCCTTCGGCACCAAGATGTCAAGCATCTCGCCGCCGCCGGAGCCGTCGCTGCCTACCAGACGCACCGTGACGAGCCGCGAGTCTGCTTCGCCAGCCTCATCGATCACGGTTATGCGATAGGTCTGGAGAACTTCCTCGCCTTCCGCGAGCGGCGCGATGTCGGCGTTGTTGACGCTAAACTCCCAGCCCACCTCACCAAGCTTGGCGAATTGCGGGTCTTGGCTTACAGCCGCTTCGAGAGTGCCGTACTCGATCCCACTCGGATCGGTGGTGCTGACGAACTCCACCTCGGCGACGTGAGAATCGCCACGATCAAAATCAACAAATTTGAGCGTGCCGGTGGTTTTCAGTAATTCGGTGCCGTCGCCTTCCAGCACCTGGCCTGTCTTATCCCCCAGGATGATCTTCGGCGCCAGATTGTCTCTCGACCAAAGATGGCCGAGGATGCTGTCAAACCAGAACCCACGGAAGCCGTAGTCGGCGCCAGGGTTGCCAAAGCCGTTGCTGAGATATTTGGAGAAAAAGCCAGACATCATAGTCTCCCTTTGTTGGTTTTCGTTCTTGCGCTCACACCTCCTCACTCACGGCGAAGATTGAGAGCGATGCTGGTCGACTCCCCATCGGGGATCGCACTATCGTCAGTAGACGGTGTTGATTAAGGGCGTCGCCGTCCACTCCTTGCTGCCCAAGTAGGCAACAGCAGCCTAAGGCTGCCGCTAAGATTGACGGCGAAGTTCTCGACAAATTGAACCCTTGGCGAACGAGAGTGAAATTTCTCGAGACAAGCTGCAGCACGGCGCTTGGAAGGTACGCTCATGCAATCGCTGACCTACGTCAGTGTGAGAGGTAAGAGCCAATTGCAACACGCTGCATCTCGCGACGAGGCGAGTTGATTTGTGTCGCTAGGGATAGAAGCGGATACATGCGGCAGCTGTGTCGCCGACTGCCTATACGGGCTTGGCAATGAGGAGACGAGCAGGTCTTCCTATCGCCCCGCATAGTCGACTTCAGCTGCTTGAGATCGATAGCGCGAAACTCGTTCCACTCTGTCAGAACGATGAGTGAGTCAGCGCCTGAGTGGTCTCAAGTGGATTGGCGAACCACTGAATTCCCAGAAGCAGCGTCTCAGCTTTGCTGCCTTGCGCAAGGCGAACGGCTGGTAAGGGCGCTCCATGACTTCACGGCCGCGCCCCCCTGGCGGAGCCTTCGCGAAGAAACTCAGGATTTGAGCACACGGCCAATTTGATGTCGGGGCCGAAGCGCTCTGAGGCGGTGTTCGATCTCTTCGTTGTGCTGACGACGCCAGAATTCATGGGGCGCCAGCTTAAGCACATCCGAGCAAATCGCGGCTTAGGGAGCGGAGGAATCTAAAGAAAAAGCCCCGGCAGGGGAACCAAGCGGGGCTTCAAGGAGGTTCTTCCAATAGGCGCGCTAAGGGGCACACGAAATATGAGATACGAAATACGCCCCTAGCGCTTAGACAATCATAGCAAAGTTCAAAGTTAGGGTGGCTGCGACGGCCAGTCGCGGGGCGGCGGGAAGCGGCGTGTGGCCACGGCCGCACAATCAAAGCCACTAAAATGGGGGGAGTCACATACAGGTAGGGGCAGCCCGAAGGCCACCCCCTCCTGACGGTCCATCTCTGGCCCGTCAACCGCCTCACCCGAAGGCGAGGCGAGTGATCACAACACACCCTCTGCTAGTCGCTGTCAATTGGCTTGAGCAAATTTTGGCAGTTGCGTGCTCTTTGGGCCACAGACAAGAAAAGGGCGCCGGCAGAATCCGACGCCCCGAGGCTC
>Ga0307436_1000680_pt1 | contig 15959 bp, 16 predicted proteins | sample SalMarWE160440MG_FD_202513 | JGI IMG/M metagenome (GOLD analysis project Ga0307436, IMG submission 202513) | Salt marsh sediment microbial communities from the Plum Island Ecosystem LTER, Massachusetts, United States - WE1604-40 | ecosystem: Environmental > Aquatic > Marine > Intertidal zone >...
GCCTCCAGCGTTGAGGTGAATTTGCCTGTCAACCTGGTGCACAAGGCCGTGCCGTTGGTGGAGCGTTCCACCTCGAACGGCAGGATCGAGATCGGAGATGAAGAGTTCAGCGGCCGGGATCTGAAGGATCTGCTGCGCGAGCTCGATCGCTCGCCGGATGGCGAATACATACGGGTTCAAGACAAGAAAGACCATGTCCGCGTCGCCAAGCAGGGTGCCTTCATGTTGGTGAAGGTCGACAGTCAGGACGGCAAGAGCGCTCATGTGGATGCCCGCATCCCGATGACCGTGATCAACGCTCTCGCTTCCGGGGACGATGACCAGCTGAACATCTCGGCGGCGCTCGATGCGCTGGCCAAGGTGGGAAACGGCGAACTGATCACAGTTGTCGATGACGACGGCGAGACCCACGTCCGCATCTGGGTCGATTCGAAGAACGAGCAGAGCTGAGTGGGATGGCGTTGGACTTCGAAGAGGCGAGCCTCTCGCGCCGGGAAGCGACCATGAAGACGTGGCACAAGGTATTGGTCGCCGGCTTCGCGATCTATGTCGGGCTCGCTTTGACGGTGGCCGCCTGGATCGGCGTCTGGGTCGCCCGGGCGGGCTGGGCCAGCGTCCAGATTGCCACCCACGACACGGCGCCGGTGACCATCCACCTGGTGCTTCCAATGGCCCTGGCGGAAGCCGGCGTGACGATGGCCGGTCATGGGCCAGCGGGCATAGAGCTGCGGGCCGAGCTACGCGAGGTCAGCGATCTTCTGCCGGCGCTCGAGACTCTGGCGCAGGGACTCGAGGAGATACCGGACGGAGTGTTGGTCGACGCGCGACAGGGCGGCGACCACGTAGCCATTCGCAAGGTCCGCGGGTACTTCTGTATCGACGTCGATTCGGGGGACGGCGACCGTGTCCGGGTCGAAGCGCCGGATCAGTCGCTGCGACGTGTGATCGAACGGCTGCGGCGCGTGACGACTCTGGACGGCTGACTACCGCCGCAGCGGGCCTCGGCCGACGCGAAGGCAGGTCTAGGCGGGCGCCAGCAGTGACTTGCCCAGTGCCTTCAAGGTGAGGACGGGGCAAGGCGCGCGCCGCAACACGCGCTCGGCCGTGCTGCCGAGCAGCACGTGGTTCAGGCCGGCGAGTCCGAGCGATGGAATGACGATCAGCCCGACGCTCTCTTCCGCCGCGAGTTCGACGATCTTCTCGCTCGGACGCCCGTAGCTGATCCGGACCTCGGTCTGCACTTCGGGACCCGACGCTGCGTCGAGCAATGCATCGATCTCCTCGAGGGCACGCTCGCGGACCTCTTCGATCTCGGTCGAGATCATCGTCGGGCCATAAAACGAAGGCAGGGTGTAGATCTCGATGATGTGCGTGATCAGGAGATCTGCCTCGAATCGGGCCGCAAGCGCTTGCCCCGTCTCGATCGCCAGCTTCGAGTGTTTCGAGAAGTCGACCGGCACCAGCACCCGGCGTATCGCGGTGAGTGGTTCCGTCGCCTCGTCGCGCCGAATGGTCAGAACGGGGCATCGGGCATGTCGCACGACCCGGTCCGCGACGCTACCCAGTAGGGCACGAGTGAGCGCGCGGCGTCCGTGGGTTCCCATGACGATGACATCCGCGTCGATTTCCTGTGCGTGGTCGAGGATGACCTCGGCGGCCGAATAGCCCGGCTGCGTCTCCTGGATGATGTGGATGCCGGCATTGGTGGGCAATCCGGCGAGGTGGGCGAGCTGCGAGCCGGCCACCTCGTAGAGGCTCTGCATCAACTCTCGCTGCCCCGGAAACTGCTTGTCAGGATCGGCGGGATCGGCCTGGTGCAGGACCACCGCGTGCAGCATGTGCAGCTCGGCGTCGAACTCCTGGGTCCAGAAGATCGCATCGTCGAGGGCGCTTCGGGCACAGGTGGAGAAGTCGGTGGGATAGAGGACCTTGCGCACTTGCAGCATGGCGTCGCCTCCTCTCGCCGGCGGGCCGGCAGCAGACCCGGCGGATCTTCAGTCGTATTGATGCACATTCGCGTGGCGTTTGCCACACCCGAAGGGGTAGGGGCGAGGAGCGAGGGGCGAGGGGCGAGGAGCGAGGGACGAGGGACGGAGTGAAGCGGAGAGCAGCTAGTCGCCAGTACCCTCTTCGCGTGGCGGAAGCGTATGGGAGTCGAACCCACTTCCGACGTGGCAGACCGCGCCGGACAACGGTTTTGAGGACCGCGGGAGACACCAGCCTCCGTACGCTTCCATGCAAAGTCTACCGTCCAAACGGGTCCCGGAACATGGGACCCGGGCACCCGGCACCGTACCCTCGACCCCGCACGACTCGCCGCTCGCCCCTCGCTCTTCGCCCCTCTTCACTCCCTTCCGCCGCGTGACCGATTCGACGAGGGTCGTTGGAGCACGTCGATGATCCAGCCGAGCCAGGTCCAGAGCGCGGTGCGCAGCTTTGCGCGGGCCGATTCGCTCAGGTCGTAGCATCGAGCGATGGCGGCCACCAGGTCTGCGGCGCGCTGCCAGACCTCCTGAGACAAACCGTCTCGTCCGGCCGCTTCCGAGGACTCCGGTGGCGCGTTGGTCACCCGGTCTTTGGCATCAGGCTCATTCAAAGTTCTGACTCCCACGGGCGAGGCGCAGCGCGAGTTTTGCCGGCATGGGCACGCAGGACTCTGCCGACCGTTCGCCGGGCGGCCGGCCGTGGATCATTCGCCATTCTCCCGGGCCCCATTCCAATCCCCCTGAACGACGCGGCGAAACTCCTGCATCGCGTCCATCATGCGATCGAATGCTTCATTTGCCATGGCCTCGTGTTGGGTGCCCCGATCCCGCCCGGTCGAGATTCTCGGTTCGGCGGCGCGGTGGACCGTTGCCAGGGCCTGGATGAAATCCTCCGGCGTCGCTTCGAGTGCGGACAGGTACTCCTCGATGGTTCGCACGGTCGGATTCTGCGTCTCCACCTTGCTGATCGACTGTGGAATGACCTTTCTCCGCGCCGCCAGCTGGCGTTGGCTCAAGCCGCGCTGTTTGCGAAGGTGCGCCAGCGCTTCGCCGATTCTGAGGCGCGTCGTCGGCATGGGCGCATCCTACTCGGCGTCTCGCCGGGCCCACAAGTCGGCCGCGCGGCTGCTAGAGTCTTGAGCTCGGCGAATGCGGCGAGAGGACTTCATGGACGAGAGGGCGGACGGCGACGATCTGTTTCTCGAGCTGACCCCGGAGCGGGTGTTGGAGGCCGTGGAGCGTGCGGGCCTGGCCACCAACCCGGTCTGCTACCCCCTGAACTCGTTTGAGAATCGGGTCTATGAGGTCGAGCTGCGTGATGGAGATCGGGTCGTCGCGAAATTCTATCGGCCCGGCCGCTGGTCGGAGACACAGATCCTGGAAGAGCACCGCTTTCTGGCCGAGCTGGCCGCGGCAGAGATTCCGGTATGCACGGCGCTGCCATTTCCGGACGGCTCTACGTTGCAGCGGCTGGATCACATCTACTACAGCGTTTCGGAACGGCGCGGAGGGAGAGCGCCGGATGAGTTGAGCGACAGCCTGGTCGTCCGTCTGGGGATGCTCACCGCGCGGTTGCACAACGTAGGTGCGCAGAGTGATGCCCCGAGCAGGTGGCGGCTCGGAAGCGATCAATGGATTCGTGAGCCGTTGCGATGGCTCGAGGCCCACGACACCGTGCCGTCCGCATACTGGGTGCGCTACCGCGAGGCGGCGCTGGCGATCGCGGCTGCCGCGGATGATCGTCTCGAGGGCGTGACGGCCCATCGCATCCACGGCGATCTCCACCTCGGCAACGTTCTGTTGCGGAATGGCGAGCTGCGTGTGCTCGACTTCGACGACATGTGCATTGGACCGGCGGTGCAGGATCTCTGGCTGGCTCTTCCGGCCCGTGAAGCCGAGGCGTGGCGTCAGCGCCGGCTGTGGATCAGCGGCTACGAACAGTTCCGTGCCTTCGATCGCTCCACATTACGTCTGGTGGAGCCTTTGCGCGGGCTGCGCATCGTCCACTTCGCGGCCTGGCTGGCGCGTCGCTATCACGACCCGGCGTTCCGCCAAGCGTGGCCGGAGTTCGGGAGCGACGAGTACTGGCGAGAAGAGATGCTCGGGTTGGAGGAGCAGGTGCGGCATCTCGAAGACGCGCCGCCGGACACCCGGGAGGACGCTCTGGTCGACGGGGAGGTCGTGGAAGAGTTGCTGTCCAACCGGGACTACTTCTGGGACTGGGAAGACGACTAGCGGCGACCGATAGGGATATCGAGACTCCCACCCCGGTGGGTGGGCCTGACCCACCCCGCGGGCCGTCGCGGCTCGCAACCGGGAGGTGTACCTTGACATCGAGGCGGATTCGGCGGTGTCCAGTTCACTCGTTTGGAGGTGCACGATGCAAGTCAGAGAGCTGATGCGAGCGGAGCCCCGGTCCTGCTCCCCGGACGACACGTTGGCGACGGCCGGTCGGAGGATGGCGGACGTCGGCTGCGGTTTCCTACCCGTCGTCGCGGAGCGGGGCGACGTCATCGGCGTCATCACCGATCGCGACATCTGTTGCGGCCTGACGACGCGTGACGCGCTGCCGTCGCAAGTCAAGGTCCGCGACGTCATGAGCCAGGAAGTGTTCAGTTCTTTCGAGGAGGACGACCTGAGCAACGCGCTGCACACCATGCGGACCGGTCGTGTGCGACGGTTGCCGGTCGTCGACAGCGATTGGAACCTGCGCGGCATTCTCAGCCTGGACGACGTCGTGCTGGCGGCGCGCTCGGAGGAGGACAAGACCTACCGGGGGCCGAAGTACGACGACGTCGCGCGAACGCTGCAGGCCATCAACGATCACCCGACGTTGGCGATCTTCTGATCCGCAGCGAAGACACGTACGCTCCTCTCCTCCTTCTTCTCCTGAAGCCCCCTCCCCTCAGTGGCAGGGGAGGGGGCGAGGGGACGATTGCGGCGGGGATCGGCGATGAAGAATTCTAGATCTTCGGTCGTATTGGCAGGGCTTCTCGCCCTGGTGCTTTGCGCATCGGTGGCGCCGTCACTGGTGCAGAGCCGTCAAACGGCAGCCGCCGCGGGTGAACTTCCTCCCGCTGGGGAACTGCTTCCCAACGGGCGCCGCCCAACTCCCGATCTGCTGACCGGCGGGCAACCCTCGAGCCAACAGCTGCAACGGCTTGCACGGCTGGGGTACGGACTCGTCGTCGATCTCCGTACCGAGGAGGAGAGCGGCCGTGCGGATGAAGCCACCATGGTGAGACGACTCGGGATGCGCTACGTGTCGATTCCCGTGTCGGGTGAGAACGGTCTCACGCAGGACAACGCGCAACATTTGGCGGACGCGCTCCAGGCAGTCAAAGCGCCGGCCGTCGTGCACTGCGCGAGCGGGAATCGCGTCGGAGCCCTGTTGGCTCTGAAGGCCTATTGGATCGATGGCGCGTCCGCCGCCGACGCTCTTCGGCTCGGTCTAGAGGCCGGGCTGACCCGCCTCGAGCCGGCTGTTCGCGAGCGCCTGGCACCCGTGCCCTGAAGCGGCGCTGCCAGCCCTCTCTGCACCTCACGCGGCCCGGCGCAGACCCAGCAGCGAAAAGTCGTCGGTTCGCCGGCAGTTGCCGAGAAACTCCAGCATGTCTTGCCGGCAGGCCTGCAGCAGATCACGCAAAGGCACATCGCGGTGGGCGTCCAGGACCTCGGCGGCGCGTCTTCGGCCATACTCGCCGGACCCATTGGGCGCTTCCGTCCACCCGTCGGTGTAGAGCACGAGGGTCTCGCCGGCGGCGAGACGCGTCTCGCGTCGCTTGAACGGTGAGTCGCTGAACATGCCCAGAGGCAGATCGTGCCCGTTCAGCTCGCGCACGCCTGCCGGGCCAATCACAAAGGGCGCGGGATGGCCCGCATTGACCCACTCGACGAACCCCTCGGCGCCGAGCCGCGTCGCGACCAGTGTGGCATAGGCGTGTGGGCCGATGGCATTGCTGAACAGACGGTTGACGCGCGAGACCAGCTGATCGAGCTCGATCCCCGGGGCATTGGCGGCACGGAACAGAGCATGGAGCTGCGACTGCAGGAGCGAAGCGGCAATCCCCTTGCCGGCAACATCACCCAGCACCAGGTGCATTGGGCCGTCCGACGGATCCGGCGGCAGCAGGTCGATGTGATCACCCGAAACGGCCCCGAGCGGTTCCCACAGGTAGGCGGTCTGCCAGTCGCCATGCGTCAGCTCCGCCGGCGGCAAGAGCGTTGCCTGGACCTGGGCAGCGGTCTCCAGGTCTCGCTCCAGGTCGTGCCGCTGCGATGCATCCAGGCACTCCAGGCAGACCGAGATGGTCGGATCGCGTGCCAGACGGTCCTTCTCGACCTGCCCTTTGCAGATGACGCATACACCCCAGTTGTCCGTGCCCAGACGGTCGAGAGCGAAGTCCAGGCGTTGTAGCAGCTCGACCAGTTCGTCGCGGGGCGATTCGGCGAGAGCGGCGGTGAGGCGGGCTCTACGCTCTTCGAGCTCTTGGCGCAGTACGGTTTCAGCCGGGCTCATGGTCATTCCTCCCGCTGTGTCAGCTGCTTGCGCAGCAGAGCGATCTGTCCAGTGTGGTAGAGGTTGTGCTGTAGGACTCCGTACAACAAGTCGCGAGCCGTCGCTTCGGAGCCGGCAACTTCCACTTCGAGAAGATCATCACTCATGGCGATGACGGCGTCGCGCAACGCCTCCTGCTTGGCTTGCAGGTCGTCGAGCGTCCGGCGCCACGCACCGGGCGAGGCTTCCACCACCGGCGGCCAATCCTCAGTTGCCGGCAGATCGACCACAGAGGCTCCCCGCTCCCCTTGCAGGCGTCGCAGCGGCACGTCGTGCCAAACCATGAGGTGTTTGACGATCTCCCAGATGGAGTGGGTCGCGCTGAGCGGGCGCGCTGCAGCGCTCGCGGCGTCGATCTCGGCGAGTGCTTCCAGCAGCGCCGGGCCGTGCCATGCACGACCGCGATATGCGCGCTCGAGCTGATCAGCGATGTAATTGGTTTCGGTCATGGCCTGCTCCTTTCACGGCTTAACCGACAAAATCAATAACGAAAGTTAGAATACATCGCGTGGGTTTAACCTGTCAAGAGATATTTAGGGGTTATAATGGGCGCATGAAGGAAGTGACGCAGACGCCGGCATTCCCACCGCTCGCCTTCGAGCTGGATGGGGATGCCCTTTGCCTCGATTTCGTGAATACCTGGGCGTACCACGAGTCGGCGCACACCGATAAGCTGGGCACCGCGCCGGCGGTGGCGGCTTTCGCTCGACAGGCCAAGCTGCTGAGTCAGGCTGAGGCCGACAGTTTGGCGAATCAGGTAGCCGCCGATCCGAAGCTGGCGGACGAGTTATTGCGACGAGCCCGGTCGCTTCGCGACACGCTCTATTCCCTCTTCTCCTCGCAAGCTGCGGGCGAGCCGCTGCCGAGAGAGGATCTCGAGGGGCTCAATCGAGAGGTGGCGCAGGCCTACCGATCGCCGCACCTGCGAACCGACCGACAGGGCGTCCATCTGGCCTGGGCCCAGACCCACTCTCTGGCGGCTCGAGCCCTCGCGCCGGTCGTACGATCGGCGGTGGAATTGATGACGGGACCGCAGTTCGAACACGTGCGGCAGTGTGATGGCTCGACGTGTAGTTGGCTGTTCATCGATCACAGCCGTAATCATTCCCGCCGCTGGTGCAGCATGCGCACCTGTGGCAACCGCGCCAAGGCGCGTCGGCACTATCGTCGCCAACACGAGGGACAGGGTGCCTGAGCATCGGAGGTGACCGTTCGCCTCAGGCGATGCGCAGGACCTCGCATTCGTCTCCCTGGCGCCTTGGGCCCGCGTCGGCTGGAGTGTGGATCAGGACCGCGGCACGGGCGAACGCTCGCAGGTCGTGAGACCCCCTTGCGTGCAACGGTTCGGCGAATACGACGCCATCGCGAACCGTCGCGGTGGCGGGCACGAATCGATCGCGTCCCCGGCCCCCGGGAAGTTCGGCGGTGAGGCGGGCTCGCAGCGCACCGCCCCAGTACTCATCTGCGAAGCCCATCATGCGGCGCAACACGGGGCGCACGAACAGCCAATAGCAGACCTGGACCGATCCCGGATTGCCGGGCAAGCCGAAGGCCAGGCCGTGCCCGTGGCGGGCCGCGAGAAGAGGCTTGCCGGGCTGCATCGCGACGCCCTTGAAGAGACGTTGGCAACCGAGTTCCTGCAGAGCCTGCTCGACGAAATCGTACGCGCCCGCCGAGACTCCGCCGGAGACCAGAAGAACATCGGCTGCGAGGCCCGGTCGGAGAGCATCGCGTAGAGCGTCGGGGTCGTCCGGAGCGATGCCGAGAGTGCGCAAATCGAGGCCAAGCTCGGCAATCGCAGCACGCAGAAAATCGCTGTGCGTGTCCCGCAGCTGGCCTGGCTCGGGGGTGTCCTCCGGTGGAACGATCTCATTGCCCGTGGTCAGGAAGGCGACGCTCGGGGCTCGTACGACAGAAACGCTCGAGTAGCCATGGGCGGCGATGAGCGCAACCGATCCGGCGCTGATTCGCTCACCGGCCGCAAGTGCGACCTCGCCGCGTCGCAGCACTTCGCCGCGGCGACGGACGTGATCGCCGGCGGCGGATGGATGCACGATCCGGACACTGGCACTTTCGGCCCTGGTGGCTTCGACCGGAATCACTCGGTCGGCGCCGGCGGGGATCGGAGCGCCGGTCATGATGCGGATGGCCTTGCCGGTTTCCAGTCTCGCGCCGGGCGCGTCGCCGGCGGCCACGGTCGTCTGGACGAGCAGTGTCGATTCAGCTGGCATGTCGCCGCCCAGGGCATAGCCGTCCATGGCCGCGACGTCCAGCGACGGCACATCGACAGTAGCGAGCAGGTCGGCGGCCAGCACCCGTCCTCGGGCCTTCTCGCGCGGCACGTCGACCGGGGAAAGAGGCCCGGCGTGGAGCGCCAACCGCTCCCAGGCCTCGGCCGGAGTGGTCATGGCTTGAATGATAGCTGTTAGCGAGAAGCGAGAAGCGAGAAGCGAGAAGCGAGAGGCGAGAAGCGAGAGGCGAGAAGCGAGAAGCGAGAAGCGAGAGGCGAGAAGCGAGAGGCGAGAGGCGAGAAGCGAGAGGCGAGAAGCGAGAGGCGAGAAGCGAGAGGCGAGAAGCGAGAAGTGAGGGGTGAGAGGCGAGAAGGGAGAGGCGAGGGTGCCAGAAGACTGCGGCCAGTCGTATGGACGGCCGGGCGAATTGCTGCCCTTGGGTAGCAGGTTACGGGCAGCGGGTCGCGAGTCGACTGCGACCGCTTTCGAAGCCTCGGTATACTCTGAGCTCCCCGCCTTCGCGCGGAGAGGTCTCACGAGGTCTCAACAGGGGGAGGCTCCGTATGCCGTTGTATGAGTACGAATGCACGAAGTGCGGTGAACGCACCGAGCTGCTACAGCGATTCGACGATGAACCCCTGAAGGTTTGTCCCAAGTGCGGCGGTCCGGTGCGAAAGCTTCTCTCGGCGCCCGCCGTCCAGTTCAAAGGGTCCGGCTGGTACGTGACTGATTACGCCCGCTCCGGACGCGGCGCCGGCAGGGAGTCGGGAGAGAGTGGGGCAGGCGAGGAAGCCGGCAAAAAGACCGCGACGGCGGACGCGAAGACTCCAGCGAGCGATGGCAAAGCCGGCAAGAGCAATGAGTGAACAGCGGCGTGGGGCGGCATGCCTTGAAGCTGTACGCCGACGCCGCAGAGAGACGAAGGAGGCAGCATGAGATCTTCCCGCGCTCGGCGCGGACTCCGAACCGCGCTGGCCGCGATCGTGGCCACAATCCTCGTGGCCACGGTCCTCGACGCCCAGGACCTCGAGTCGTTCGAGAAGCGGACGACGGTCCACCGGCTGGACAACGGCTGGACCTTCATCATCGTAGAGCGCCCCGTCGCCCCGGTCTTCTCCTACGCGACGCTGGCCAATGTCGGCAGCGCCCAGGAGGTGCCGGGAATCACCGGGCTGGCGCACATGTTCGAGCACATGGCCTTCAAAGGGACTCCGAACATCGGCACCACCGACTATGCCGCCGAGAAGAAGGCGCTTGCGGCGGAGGAGGATGCCTACCAGGCCTGGCAGGCCGAACGGCTGAAGGCGCACTCGGATCCGGACAAGCTCACGACCCTGGAGAAGGCCTTCCGCGACAAGCAGAAGGACGCCGCACAGTACGTCGTTCCGAATGAGTTCGACGACATCCTGTCGCGTCAGGGCGGGGTCGGTCTGAATGCCTTCACCAACGCAGACGAAACCGGCTACTTCTTTTCGCTGCCCTCGAACAAGTTCGAGCTATTCGCGTTCCTGGAGTCCGAGCGCTTTCTCCATCCGGTCTTCCGTGAGTTTTACAAAGAGCGCGCGGTGGTACAGGAGGAACGCCGGATGAGGACGGAGAGCCAGCCCATCGGGCGGCTGGTAGAGGCCTTCACCTCGGAGGCGTTCACGGCGCATCCGTACCACCACCCGGTGGTGGGCTACATGAGCGATCTGCAGTCGATCACGATGACTGATGCGCAGGCCTTCTTCAACAAGTACTACGTGCCCGCCAATCTGATTACGGTGATCGTCGGCGACGTCAAGCCGGAGAAGGTGATTCCGATCATCGACGAGTACTTCGGCCGAGTGCCGGCGCGGCCTGCTCCAGAGCCGTTGCGCACGGTCGAACCGCCGCAGACGGCGGAGCGCGAGGTGATCCTCGAGGATCCCTCCCAGCCGTTCTACGTCGAGGGCTATCACAAGCCGGCGGACACGGGGTCGGATCAGCCGGTCTATGACGCCATCGATGACATCCTCTCCAATGGCCGCACCTCTCGGCTCTACCGATCTCTCGTCCGAGACAAGAAGATCGCCGTGGCGACGCAGTCGTTCACCGGCTACCCGGGGCACAAGTACCCGAATCTCTGGGCCGTGTTCGCAGTCCCTTCTAAAGGCCACACCGACCAAGAGGTGGCGTCGGCTATTCACGCCGAGATCGATCGCCTGAAGACGGAAGATGTCACCGACGCCGAACTGGAGAAGTTCAAGACACGCGCCAAGGCGACGCTGCTGCGATCGCTGGACAACAATCAGGGGCTGGCCTTTCAGCTGGCTGAATACCAGAGGCTATACGGCGATTGGCAGGAGCTGTTTCGCTACCTGCAGCGTCTCGACAAGGTGACCAAGGCGGACATTCGCCGTGTCGCCAACGAGACGTTCACCGAATCGAACCGTACCGTGGGCATGATCGTGACGGAGTCCCCGGCGACGTCGAAGAAGAACGCCCCGAAGGCCGGTGGAGAGGAGGGCTGAGCCGATGCTACAGCCGAGGACGACGATTACGTTCACGATTCTGGGGCTCATCGCGGTGAGCCTCCTGATGCCGTTACCGGCCACGGCGCAGGCAACCTCGGCGGATCAACTGACCTATCCGCCGTTGCCGAGCTTTGAGTTTCCGAAACCGCACCGCGAGGTGCTGCCCAATGGAATGGTGGTGCTGTTGCTGGAGGATCACGAGTTGCCGCTGATCAAGGCGACGGCCTTGATCCGTACCGGCTCTCGGCTCGAGCCGGCCGACAAGGTCGGTCTGGCGGAGCTCACGGGCGACGTGATGCGCAGCGGTGGCACGACGAACATGAATGGGGACGATCTGGACGATTTCCTCGAGGCGCGTGCCGCAATCATCGAGACCTCCATCGGCGAGACCTCGGGCATCGCGACGCTCGACGTCCTGAAACAGGACTTCGACACCGTCTTGCCGATCTTCTCCGACATCCTGCGTCACCCGGTCTTCGATCCGGACAAGATCCAGGTCGCCAAGACCGCGATGATCGCCTCCATCTCCCGGCAGAACGACACCCCGACGTCGATTCTCAACCGTGAGTTCCCGGAACTCGTCTACGGCTCGGATTCGCCCTACGCGCGCACGCCGACCTATGCCAGCGTCGCCAATATTTCGCGCAACGACCTGGTCGACTGGCATCATCGGTATTTCCATCCCAACCGCGTTGTGCTCGGCGTGGTCGGCGACTTTGACAGCCGGACCATGTTCGACAAGATCTACAAGACCTTCGGCGACTGGCCGCGTGGTCCGAAGCCGCTCGCCAAGGAGAGCGAGATTCTCTACGACCAGTCGCCCCATCCCGGTGTCTATTTCGCCGCCAAGGAGGACGTCACTCAGTCCAACGTCCGCATCGGACATCTGGGCATCGAAAAGAAGAATCCGGACTACTACGCTGTGGAAGTGCTCAACGAGGTGCTGTCCGGCAGCTTCGCTTCGCGTCTCTTCGCCGACATCAGGACGAAGAAGGGCTTGGCCTACGCGGTTCACGGAGGCGTCGGCAGCTCCTGGGACTATCCCGGCCTGTTCAGCATGTTCATGAGCACGAAGACGGCGACGACCGGTGAGGGCGTCGCTGCACTGCTACAAGAGGCGCGAGATCTGACCGCGCGGCCGCCGACCGAGGAGGAGGTCGAGCGTGCCAAGCAGTCGATTCTCAATTCGTTCGTATTCAATGCTGATTCGCGCGAGAAAGTCTTGCGGCAGCAACTCACCTTCGAGTACTACGGCTATCCTCTGGACTGGCTGGAGCGCTATCGCAAGGGCATCGAGGCGGTGACCGTGGACGAGGTCCGGAGAGCCGCCGCGGCCTATGTCCATCCGAATCGCTTCGCGATTTTGGTGGTCGGGCCGCAGAGCGTCGAGGACCAGCTCAAACCCTTCGGCGAGGTCCAACAGGTCGACATCTCGATCCCCGAGCCCAAAGCTCCGGAAGTCGAGATGACGGAAGCCGGCGCCGAGCAGGCCTCCCAGCTGCTGGACAAGGCAGTCCAGACGATGGGCGGGGCGAAGCGGCTGGCGAGTATCGACAACACTTCGATCGACGGCACCACCACGATACATAGTCCGCAGGGCGCCATCGACGTCAAGAGCAGCGTCCTGGTGGTCTACCCCGACAAGTTACGTCAGGAGGCGATCCTGCCCTTCGGAAAGATCGTCACCGTCGTCTCGCCGGATGCCGCCTTCGTGGTGACGCCTCGCGGGACGCAGCCCTTGCCCGATTCCCAGAAGCAGCAAGTGTTGAAGGAGATCATCCACGATCCGGTGACCTTGCTGCGGGCGCGTGGCCAGGACGGCTTTCAGGCCAGCGTGACCGGCAAGGACACGGTGGCGGGGAACGCCGTTGCGCTGGTGACGATCAAGTACAAGGGAGAGACCGACACCTTGGCCATCGATCCCGAGTCGGGCAGGATCCTGGCGGAGCGGTATCACGGCATGGGCCCCGGAGGCGTGCCTGGAGAAATCGAGAAACTGTTCAGCGACTTCCGGAAGGTCGATGGACTGGAGTTCCCGTTCGCGACCTCGAGCACACTCAACGGTGAATCGATCTCTTCTTCGGTGGTCGACTCGATGTCGATCAATGGCGAAGTGGCCGACGACGCCTTCGCGCCTCCCAAGAACGCGGACGAGGGTGACGCGGCGAAGTAGTCGGGGCGACAGGTTCGAAGGGCCGTCGGATGGGGTCGCCCCGCCGGGTGGGGACAGGCTACCCGGAAGGATGGCGCGCCTCCAGAGACCAGTCCGTATGATGAGAACGCCGCTGGCACTCAGGCGGCAAGGTCGGCGGTAGAAAGGAGCTCGCCATGAAGCACACCACAGCCCGCGACATCATGAGCAGCGACGTCATGACCGCGCGCGAGGACATGTCCCTCTCCGAGTTGGCCGAGTTCTTGATGGATCGTGAGATCAGCGGCGCGCCGGTGGCGGATTCGGAAGGCCGTTTGGTGGGCGTCGTTTCCTTGTCCGACCTCGCGGTGGCGACCAGCGAAGGCGAGGAGGTCGAGCGGGAGCTCTCCTACTCGGACGATTACTACCTGGAGGCGTGGCAGGCGGGCGACGACGAGCCTCGCTTCCCGGGCTTTCAGGTGGTGGAGGATCAGCGCACCGTCCAGGACATCATGAATCCGGCCCTCTACACCGTCTCCGAAGAGGAACCCGTGAGCGGGGTCGCGGCGCAGATGCTGGAATCGCACATCCACCGCGTGCTGGTCACCCGCAATGGCGAGATCGTCGGCATCATCACGACGTCGGACCTGCTCAGCCTGCTGATCGAGCGGGCCACTCCCGGCGAAAAGCGCAGCACGGAGCAAGCCACAGTCGAAGTCGGCGCGGAGAGCGACGGGTGAGCGCGGCAAGTTCCGCGGCGCCAAGCCCCAGGGTGGTGCGCCGAATCGTGGTCGGCACTGCACTCGACCCGTCGAGCCAGGATGTCGTCGCCGCGGCGGCAACTCTGGCGAAGGCGTTCGACGCCGAGCTGACGGTCGTCCACGCCTCGTCGCCCCCTCCCATCTCGCTGTGGTTGCCGGCCAGCGAGCCGGACTGGCTGGCCGAAGTGGAGCGGATGCAGCGCCAGCGAGTCGTCGAGCAAGTCCAGTCTCTGGGTTTGGGTGGGGCGCAGATTCGGGTGGATTCCGGACTGCCTGACTTCGTGATCATCGACGCCGCGGAGGAGATCGACGCCGATCTGGTCGTCGTCGGCGCAGTCACGGCGAACAGCAAGGCGGCGAAGCTGCTCGGTTCGACGGCCGAGCACGTGGTGCGGGAAAGTGACCGTCCGGTGCTGGTGATTCGACGAGCGCTGACTCTGCCGCTGCAGAGAGTGTTGGCGCCCGTCGACCTGTCGCCGGCGTCCGCCGACGCCTTTCGCTGCGGCATGCGAATGTTGGCGCCGCTGAGCGAGATCGAGCCGTTCGAAGTCGACGTCCTGTTCGTGCTCACGCCGGAGCATGGCCGTCACGCCAGAAGCGCCGATGCGGAGAAGCTGATGGCGATGGCGAAGGACGAGCTCCAGGGCCTAGTCGAGGCCACCGAGTTGCCTGAGGCGGTGAAGATCGGCTGGCGGGTCGTGCGAGGCGAGCCGCGGCACCAGATACTGCAAGAGATGGAGAACCACGGCTACGATCTCGCCGTGGTCGGCACGCGAGGTGAGAGCGGATTGCGTCGCATCTTTGGCAGCACGACACGGGCCCTGGTTCAGGGTGCCGCGGGCAATCTGCTGTTGATTCCGCCCGGCCCGGCTCTGGACACCGCGATCGGCGAGGCGATCGAATCGCAAGCTGCGCCCTGATCGCCGGCGGCACGACGATTCCCGCCGGCGCCGAGCTCAGTGGGCCAGCGCCAGCAAGATGACGGCGCCCGCGCCCATCACCACCAGGAAGAACCAGATCGCGTCCGTCAGCAGGCGGCGTCCTCCCAGCAGACCGACGATCAACGCCTTGAAGGCGAGATTCGACAGAACCGCGACAACGATCAGCTGCCCACCGAGGCTGGCAGCGAGCACCTGTGTCCGCACCAATTCGGCGGTCGACAGCGTGATTGCGTCGACGTCGGTCAGTCCAGAGAGCACGGTGACGCCAGTCAGTCCTCCCACGCCCAGCCGCTCCCGGGCAGCGGCGGCAAGGAAGAGCACCACGCCGTAGAAGACGCCGAAGGAGACCGCCGTCCAGAGGTTGGAAGACGACGCTTCTTCCTGCAACCTTTCGAAGTCACCACGCCGCCGCCAATAGAGTGTTGCCGCCGCGGCGACGCAGGCCAGGCCTAGAATGGCGGCCGGCCGACCCACCTTGGCGGCGTAGCCGGGCGCGGCGATGCTCAGCTCGAGCAGGATCCGCGCGAACACGACGCAGGAGGAGAGGCCGAGCAGGACGGTCGCCGTCTTGGCGGCCTCCGCGTGCCGTCGGGCCTGTCGCGAGAAGCTCACGGTCGCCGCGGTGCTGGAGATGAGGCCGGCTACTAGACCGGTGAGCAGTGTCCCGGTGCGACGACTCGAGAAGCGGTCCAGGAGGTAGCCGATCAGGCTGATGCCGACGATCAGCACAACCATCAGCCCGATCCGAAAGGGATTGAGGACACCGTAGGGTCCATAGGCCCGGTTCGGCAGCACCGGCAGAATCACCAGTGCGAGGAGGACGAGACGCATCAGGGCGCGGAAGTCGGCCTCGCCCA
>Ga0307436_1000681_pt1 | contig 15951 bp, 13 predicted proteins | sample SalMarWE160440MG_FD_202513 | JGI IMG/M metagenome (GOLD analysis project Ga0307436, IMG submission 202513) | Salt marsh sediment microbial communities from the Plum Island Ecosystem LTER, Massachusetts, United States - WE1604-40 | ecosystem: Environmental > Aquatic > Marine > Intertidal zone >...
TGGCCCATATGGGGCCGGTGGGGATGGGGGCGACCGCCAAGCTCATCAACAACTACATGGTGATGGGCATGATCGGCCTCATCGCCGAATGCTACAACGCGGCGCGCATCGCCGGCCTCGACTGGCAAAAGCTCTACGAGGTGATGCAGCAGGGCTCCAACAATTCCGGCGCCCTGCGCAAGATGGTCGGCCCCGCCATCAGTGGCGACTTCGAGGGCTATCCCTTCTCCATCGCCAATGCGGAAAAGGACATGCGCTATTATCTCGATGTGGCCGACGAGCTGGGCTTGCGCTCGATGCTGGCCGATGCCGCTTATGCCATCTTCGCCGAAGCGCTGGCGGCAGGCAGGGGGACTTTGAGGGTCTCGCACCTGATCGATCCCGCCGTTGCCGGGGACGCGGGGCCATGAAGCTCAATCCGTGGATTACCGCCATCGAGGAGGAGGGCGCCTTCTTCGTCCTCGACAAGGCGCTGGCAATGAAGGCCGAAGGCCGCCCGGTCATCAATCTGGGCATCGGCCAGCCCGACTTCTTGCCCCCTGAACACGTGCTGGCGGCGGCCGAGAAGGCGGCACGCGAGGGCCCGCACGGCTATACCTCACCGGTGGGCATTCTGCCGTTGCGCGAGGCGGTGGCGGAGAAGGTGGGCGCACGCTATGGCGTCGATGTTGACCCCGACGAGGTGGTGATCGTGCCGGGCGGCAAGGTCACCTTCTATTTCGCATGCCTCCTTTTCGGCGGGCCGGGGGCGGAAATCCTTTATCCCGATCCGGGCTTTCCGCCCTATCGCGAGGCGATCAAGTCGGGCGGGGCGACACCGGTTCCCTATCCCATCCTCGAATCGAGGGATTTCGGCTTCGATGCCGAAGAAGTCCTCTCCCTCATCACCCCGGCGACCCGTCTCATCATCGTCAACTCGCCCGCCAATCCGACGGGCGGCGTCGTGGCGGCCGCCGAGGTGGAAAAGCTGGCAAAGGGTCTCGACGCCCATCCCGAAGTGGCCATCCTGTCGGACGAGATCTATTCGCAGCTCGTCTTCGATGAGGACGCGTTCGCCAGCATCTTGCAGTTCCCCAACCTGCGCGATCGCGCCATCCTGCTCGATGGCTGGTCAAAAACCTTTGCCATGACCGGCTGGCGGCTCGGCTATGGCATCTGGCCGAAAACGCTCGTGGAGCATGTGCGCAAGCTGATCACGGTCGATCATTCCTGCGTCAACGGCGTGGCGCAGATGGCGGGTCTGGCGGCGATCACCGGGCCCATGGATGCGATAAGAGGCTTTCGCGAAAAATTTGCCCGCCGCCGCGATCTGGTGGTTGCGGGTCTCAACGCTCTCACCGGCATCACCTGCCGGCGGCCGGGCGGGGCGTTTTATGCCTTTCCCAACGTGCAGGCCACGGGGCTCGCCAGCAAGACGCTGGCGGCACGGTTGCTGGAGGAGGCCAACGTGGCACTCATTGCCGGCGACAGTTTCGGTGACAATGGCAAGGACTATCTGCGCCTGTCCTATGCCGCCAGCACGGCGGAGCTGGAAGAGGCGCTGACGCGCATGAAGGCGTTTCTGGATTCAAACCGAAGATAGGCGAAGAGAGGATTTCGGTGGACCATCTCGCCCGCTTGAACGAGGACATGCTGCCCTTCGCCCGGCTCCTGGGCCTGCGCTTCACCATTGCCGAGCCGGACCGGGTGGCAGCGGAGCTTCTCGTGCGCGAGGAGCTTTGCACCATTCCTGCGGTGGCGCATGGCGGGGTGCTGATGGCACTGGCGGATACGCTGGGGGCGGCGGCCACCATCATCAACCTCCCCGACCGGGCATGGACGATGACACTGGAAAGCAAGACCAACTTCTTGAGGGCATCTCGTATCGGCTCGCTACTTAGGGGCGTCGCAACGCCGGTGCACCGCGGGCGCACCACCATGGTGTGGCAGACGCGGATCGAAACGGAGGATGACAAGCTTGCCGCGCTCGTCACCCAGACGCAACTTGTCATCCATGCGAAGGTGTAAGGGGTGGATGGCTGCCCGGTGCCATGCCAGGGTCCCGTCCTCGGGGCTGAGGGAGGTACGCGGGACCCGGCATGGCGGGGGCAGTCGGGGTGATGCCGTCGGGCCGTGTTACGCAGTCCCGCCCGGCATGAAGGACTCTCGGAGAAGAATGCGACGGTTGAACAACGTTTGCATGACGATTGCGGAAATTTTGGACGCCGTTGCCGGCAACAGGAGGCTATCACGTGCTCGACACCATTGCCGCAATCGATGATGAGCCGGTGGACGGTTGCACCAAGGGCGTGCCCGGCAGCGGCGGGCGTTTGCGTCTTGGCGACATCTCCAAGCAGGGCTGGAACCTGCTGGCCGGCGATCTGCCGTTGCCGGTGGCGGTGATCCGCGCTGACGTGATGGCGGCCAACAGCCGCTGGATGTCCGACTTCCTCAAGGCGACAGGTGCTGTCATTGCCCCCCACGGCAAGACCACCATGAGCCCTCAACTCTTCCATCGCCAGATCGCGGACGGTGCCTGGGCCATCACCGTCGCCACCGTGCAGCAGCTTTGTGTCGCCCGCCGCTACGGCATCGCCCGCGTGATCCTCGCCAATCAGGTCGCCGGCCGCGAGGCGGCGCGCATGGTCGTGGCCGAGCTTGCCGCCGATGACGGCTTCGATTTCTACATGCTGGCGGACTCTGTGGAAGGAGTCGATACCATTGCCGCCGAGGCCCGCCGAGCAGGTCTCGCCCAGCCCGTCAACCTGCTGCTGGAAGGCGGCATGGACGGCGGGCGCGCCGGCTGCCGCGATGTCGAAGCGGCTTTGAAGGTGGCACGCGCCATTGCCGCGGCTTCGCCCTGGGTCGCCCTGCGCGGGGTGGAAGGCTTTGAGGGCCTGGCCCACGGCGCGACGGACACCGAGCGGGTGGATGCGGTGGAGCGCGTCCTCGATCATCTCTGCGCCATCGCCATGGCCTGCCAGGGCGAGGCGCTGTTCGCACCCGGTCCGGTCATTCTCACCGCCGGCGGCTCGACCTATTACGACCTCGTGGTGGACCGCTTCGCCGAAGCGGGAATCGAGGGCGCGATGATCGTCACGCGCAGCGGCTGCTACCTCACCCATGACGCGGCCAGGTACCGCGAAGCCTTTGCCGCCGTGATGGAGCGCTCGGCGGCGGCACGCTCCATCGAGGGCGGGCTCAAGCCGGCGCTCGAATTGTGGGCCTGTGTGCAATCACGCCCGGAGCCGGGCCGCGCCATCCTCACCCTCGGCAGGCGCGATGCCGGCCATGATGCCGGCCTGCCCATTCCGCAGCTATGGTATCGAGCCGATACTTACGGAGCGCCACAATCGCTGCCTGATGGCCATACGCTGGTGGAGATGAACGATCAGCATGCGCACATGCTGCTGCCGGCGGAAAGCCCCTTGCGTTTCGGCGACATGGTGGGCTTAGGGATCTCGCATCCCTGCACCACCTTCGACAAGTGGCAGATTATCCATCTGGTCGACGAAAATTACCGGGTGACGGGTGCCATCCGCACCTTCTTTTGACGGCGGTGGGGTGACATTCGCGAATTGAAAAAACAAGGAACGAAAGCCATGGATTTGAAGCTGCTCGGGCGCACAGGGGTAAAGGTTTCGGCCCTGTGCTTCGGCACCATGTCGTTCGGCGGGGATGCCGACGAAGCCGAATCGGCGCGCATGTATGCGGCCTGCCGAGATGCCGGCATCAACTTCTTCGACTGCGCCGACATCTATTCCAAGGGCCGGGCCGAGGAGATCCTCGGAGGGCTGATCGCGGGCGAGCGCGACCGGCTGGTCATCACCTCGAAATGCTTTAACGCCCTCACTGATGACGTGAATGACCGCGGCAGCAGCCGCCGCCACATCGCGCTGGCGGTGGAGGCAAGTCTGCAGCGGCTGAGGACCGACCGGCTGGATGTGCTGTTCATGCACAGGTGGGACGCATCGACGCCGCTGGAGGAAACGCTGCGCGGGCTTGAGGACGTGGTGCGCGCCGGCAAGGTGCTTTATCTCGGCGCCAGCAATTATGCCGCCTGGCAGGTGGCGACCGGCCTCGGCATCTCGGCGCGCCGCGGCTGGTCGCGCTTCGATGTCATCCAGCCCATGTACAATCTAGTCAAGCGCCAGGCCGAGGTGGAGATCTTGCCGTTGGCCGAGGCCGAAGGGCTGGGTGTCATCCCCTACGGCCCCGCCGGCGGTGGCCTGTTGAGCGGCAAGTATCGCTGGCAGGACAAGGATGTGGCTGGCCGCATCGCCGCCAACGCCGAATACAATGCCCGCTACCGCGAAGAATGGGCCTATGAGACGGCGACCCACTTTGCCGACTTCGCCAGGGAACGGGGCCATCATCCGGTGGGCCTTGCGGTGGCCTGGGTGGCGGCACATCCAGCCATCACCGCCCCCATTATCGGAGCACGCAATGGCGAACAGTTGCAAGCCTCGCTCAAGGCGGTGGAGATCGACATGACGCCTGAACTACGCGACGAGATCTCCGCCCTGTCGCACCGCCCCCCGCCGGCCACCGATCGGCTCGAAGAACAGGCCTGAGCGCCTCAGGCAGTCACAACGCGCGACTGGTGGCGCAACAGGCGCCGCACCCCGTTCGATGCCACCACCTGGCGCTGGTTGAAGAACAGCTCGTGATTGTCCTCGATGTCCCTCAGGTCGTAGAGGTAGTTGACCATGAAGCCGGCGGCTTCGCTCAAACCCCGCGGCGAGGTATCGCCCAGCCAGTCGATCTGCTCCAGCCGGGCTCCGTTGCCGAGATGGAAGCGCGCCACCGGATCGACCGGCAGGCCGTCGGCGCGCTTGGCATTGAGGAAATAGTATGCAGCCAGCGGGCAGAGCGCCGCCTTGAGCGGGGCGATGTCCTCGCCCTCGGGCCAGTCGGGCTCGTCGATGCGCTTGAGGGCTGTGCGTTCCTCTTCGCTCAGCACCAGCGCGCCGGGTTCCTCGGCCGTGAGGCCTGTGAGCCATGTGCGCAAGGTGGGCGCCGGTGACAGGGTGACGAAGGTTTTCAGTTCCGGCCGGTCGCGCTTGAGCTCCTCCACCACCTGCTTGATGAGGAAGTTGCCGAAGGAGATGCCGCGCAGGCCGGTCTGGCAGTTGGAGATGGAATAAAACACGGCCGTGTCGGCTTCGCCCGCCGCCAGCGGGGTGCGCTCGGCCGCCAGCACCGGCGTGATGGCGGCCGGAATGCCCTTGGTCAGCGCCACCTCGACGAAGATCAACGGCTCGTCCACAAGGGCAGGATGGAAGAAGGCATAGCAGCAGCGGTCGGCCGGCTCGATGCGGCGGCGCAGGTCGTCCCAGGAATGGATCTCGTGCACTGCCTCGTAATGGATGATCTTTTCCAGGATGGCGGCCGGCGTGTTCCAGTCAATGCGGTTGAGCACCAGAAAACCGCGGTTGAACCACGAGGCGAGCAGGTGCTCGAAATCCTTATCGACCACGGCGAGCTCGCGGTGCTCGCGCAAAAGCCGCAACAACTCGGCGCGCATGGCGACCAGCCGGGCAATTCCGCGGGGGGCGCGGTTGAGGCGGCGAAAAAGTTCCTGTCGCCGCGGCTCGGCGGCCTCGTGCAGGGCCATGGCGGTGACATCGTTGGGGTCGTCGCGATAGGCCGCCAGCGCCGAGGCGATGCGCTCGTGATCGGGCCCGAAGCCGCTTGCCAGATGGCGGAAGAAGGCGAGGCGCTCGTCTGCATCGAGGTGCTGCCAGCTGTCGAGAAAAACACTCGCCAGCGCCGTGCCCGAGGCCTCTCCGCGCCCACTGAGGATGGATTCGGCCAGCCCCGGCAGGTGCTCAGCCCTTGCGCCAGGGCCGGGCTGGCGCAGCAGCATGCGTCGCCCGCGCTCGGCGATGGCCTGCAGCAGGTCCTGAAGCGTATTCGACCTCATGCCACGGGCCTCTTCAGCTTGCTCGGTCGCTGGCCGAAGTTGCGCCGGTGGTCGGGTGTTGCATGCCGTTGCTCGCTGTTGTCCGCATGGGCGGCGATTATCATCACATGAATGCGGCTGAACAGGGCCGCGCTGTGCGCCTTCAAAGGACGTGGCCAGCCGGCGCTGGCGCAGGTGAGGCTTCCGCCGCGGCAGGCGGGTTGTCAATGCCCCGGCATTCCTGTAGGCCGCTGTAGCCAGCCGATTTCGTATGGCAGCATGGTGATCGCGGAGGTGGCACATGGCGGGGCCAGGCAATATGTACAGCGCATTGGAAGACGCCTTTGCCCGCTCGGGCAGCGCGACCGCACTTTGCCGGCCGGGCAGCGAGCGCGGCGTCACCTATACCGGCCTCGCCGAGGGTGCGGCGCGCTATGCCAATGCGCTCGCCGGCCTCGGGCTTGCTCCGGGCGACCGGGTAACGGTGCAGGTGGAGAAATCGCTCGACAACCTCCTGCTCTATCTTGGCGTGCTCAAGCAGGGCGCCGTCTACCAGCCGCTCAACACCGCCTATACCGCCGCCGAGCTCGACTATTTCGTCGGTGACGCCAAGCCGGCGCTGGTTGTCGGGCGCCCCGAGGACACCGCCAGCCTCGCCGCCATCGCCTCGCGCCATGCCGCCCGCTTCACATCGCTCGGGCTGAAAGGCGACGGCGATCTGCCACGGCTCGCCGCCGGCGCATCGGCTGAACATGCCACCGTCGAACGGCAGAGCGACGACATGGCCGCGCTGCTCTATACCTCCGGCACCACCGGGCGCTCCAAGGGCGCCATGATCACCCACGGGAATCTGGAGAGCAACGCAAGGACCCTGTGCGAGGCCTGGCGCATCACCGCGGCGGACCGGCTGATCCATGCGCTGCCCATCTTCCACGTGCATGGGCTGTTCGTGGCCGCCAACACGGTCTTCCTGGCCGGCGGCAGCCTCATCTGGCTGGATCGCTTCGATGCGGAAAAGGTGCTGGAGCTCTTGCCCGAGGCGACCATGCTCATGGGGGTGCCCACCTTCTATACCCGCCTGCTCGCGCTGGAACGGCTCAATCGCGAGGCCTGCGCCTCCATGCGCCTGTTCACCTCCGGTTCGGCACCGCTCCTGGCCGAGACGCATGAGGCGTTCGAGACAAGGACCGGGCAGCGCATTCTCGAGCGCTACGGCATGACCGAGACCGGCATGATCACCTCCAACCCCTATGACGGCGAGCGCATTGCGGGCACCGTGGGCTATGCCCTGCCCGGCATTTCGGTGCGCATCGCCGATGCCGAGGGCAGGGAGGTCGAGCGCGGCGAGATCGGCACCATCGAAGTAAAGGGCCCCAACGTTTTCAAGGGCTATTGGCAGATGCCGGAAAAGACGGCGGCCGAGTTCCGTGCCGATGGCTATTTCATCACCGGCGACCTTGCCACAATGGCCGAGGATGGCCGCGTGACCATCGTCGGCCGGGCCAAGGATCTGATCATTTCCGGCGGCTTCAACGTCTACCCCAAGGAGATCGAAGTTGAGCTCGACCTGATCGAAGGCATCGGCGAATCGGCAGTGATCGGCGTGCCGCATCCCGATTTCGGCGAAGGCGTGGTGGCGGTTGCGACGGCAAACGGCTCGGCGCCCGATGAGGCGGCCGTCATCGCGGCACTGGGCGAGCGGCTGGCGAAATTCAAGGTGCCCAAGCGGGTCTTCTTCGTGAAGGACCTGCCGCGCAACACCATGGGCAAGGTGCAGAAGGCCGAGTTGCGCAAAGCCTACGAGAACATCTTTTCCTAGCCCGCCCTGAGCGCCACCACGCCGACGACGATCAGCAAGGCGGCGGCGATGCGCCAGCCGGTCAGGCGTTCGCGCAAGACAGTGACCGATATGGCGACGGCGAACAGGATGCTCACCTCGCGCAGCGCCGCCACCGCCGCGATGGGCGCGCGCGTCATGGCCCAGATGACGATCCAGTAGGCACCCAGCGACAAGGCGCCGGTGACAAGGCCTGTCTTCCATTCGCCGAGCATAGTGATGAAAGCGCCGCGTCCTTTCAGCACGAGACAGAACGACGCCATCCAGAAGCCGTCGATGAGGAACATCCACAAGGCATAGCTGGAGGCCGAGGCGGCCCCGCGCGCGCCCACCCCGTCGGTGACCGTATAGGCGGCGATGAAGACCGAGGTGATGAGGGCATAGAGAACGGCCTTGCGGTCGAGCTTGCTGAGCGCGCTGCCGCCGCGCATCGACATGACCACGATGCCGAGGCAGACGATGACGATGCCCACGGCGGTGAGTGGCGCAAGGAACTCTCCCAGCAACACGATGCCGGCAATGGCGGTCAGGAGCGGAGCCGTGCCGCGTGCCAGCGGATAGACCTGGCCGAGATCGCCCGCGTCATAGGCGCGGATGAGGTAGAGCTTGTAGCCGGTATGCAGTGCCGCCGAGGTGACGATCCACGCCCAGGTCATGCCGGTGGGCACCGCCACGAAGGGGAGCGAGACAAGCGAGATCGTGCCCATGGCCAGCCCCATGAGCGCAATCGACAGGAAGCGGTCGAGCCTGACCTTGATGATGGCGTTCCAGCCGGCATGCATCAGCGCGGCGGCGAGAACGGCGAGAAAGACCGTGAGCGACAAGCAAGAAACCCCGAATGCGGACGCGATCTTAGGCGACAAACGGGGCAGCCGCTATCCTCTTGACCGTCCAGAGACTGGAAGGATTATCTACGGTGCATGGAACACCATCATCACGACCACGTTGTGAAGGGTCATACCGTGCGCGATCCTGTGTGCGGCATGACCGTCGATCCGGATGCCGGCAAGCCGACCTATCGCCATGAGGGCCGCGACATCCATTTCTGCAACCCGAAGTGCAAGGACAAGTTCATCGCCGCGCCCGCCGATTACGAGACGGCAAAGGACCCGGTCTGCGGCATGACGGTGGACCGTGCCTGCGCCGATCACATGGCCAAGCACGAGGGCAGCCGCTTCTATTTCTGCGGAGCCGGCTGTCAGGAGAAATTCGAAGCCGATCCGCAAAAATATCTGGCCGGCAAACAGGCGCCCGCGCCGGTGCCCAAGGGCACCAAGTGGACCTGCCCGATGCATCCCGAGATCGTCAGCGACAAACCCGCCGATTGCCCCATATGCGGCATGGCGCTGGAGCCCATGGGCGCTCCCGCCGCCGACGAAGCGCCGAATCCGGAGCTGGTTGATTTCACCCGTCGGCTGTGGGTGGGCGCGGTGCTCACCGTGCCGTTGCTGTTCATCGCCATGGGACCGATGGTGGGCCTTGGTTTCCTGCGCCAGGCACTGGGCGAACGCCTCGCCCTGTGGGTCGAGCTTGTCCTGGCCACCCCGGTTGTCCTGTGGTCGGGGTGGCCCTTTTTCGTGCGTGGCGTGAAGTCGGTGATCAACCGCAATCTCAACATGTTCACCCTCATCGCCACCGGCGTGGGCGCAGCTTATCTGTTCAGTGTCGTGGCGGTTCTCGTGCCGCAGATCTTCCCCGCCGGCTTTCGCGACGCGGGTGGCCATGTCGCGGTCTATTTCGAGGCCGGCGCCATGATCGTTGTCCTGGTGCTCGTCGGCCAGGTGCTGGAATTGCGGGCGCGCGAAAGGACCGGAGCCGCCATCCGCGCCCTCATCGATCTCGCCGCCAAGACGGCGCGGCGTATCGCCGCAGACGGATCGGAGAGCGAGGTTCCGCTGGAAGAGGTGAAGGTCGGCGACCGCCTCAGGGTCAGGCCCGGCGACAAGGTGCCGGTCGATGGCGTGGTGATCGAAGGGCATTCCTCGCTTGATGAATCGATGATCACCGGCGAGCCGGTGCCGGTGGAAAAATCCGCCGGCGATACGGTGACCGGTGCCACCATCAATGGCACCGGCAGCCTTGTCATGGAGGCGCGCCGGGTGGGCGCTGACACGCTGCTGTCCCAGATCGTGGAGATGGTGGCGAGCGCCCAGCGCAGCCGCGCTCCCATCCAGAAGCTCGCCGACTGGGTGGCGGCCTGGTTCGTCTCCGGCGTCATCACCGTTGCGGCCCTCGCCTTCGTCGGCTGGGCCATCTGGGGGCCGGCCCCGGCGCTCTCCTATGCGCTGATCGCGGCTGTGTCGGTGCTCATCATCGCGTGCCCCTGTGCGCTCGGTCTCGCCACGCCTGTCTCCATCATGACCGCCAGCGGGCGCGGCGCCCATGCAGGCGTGCTGATCAAGAACGCCGAGGCGCTGGAGCGTTTCGCCACCGTCGACACACTCATCCTCGACAAGACCGGGACCCTCACCGTCGGCAAGCCGAAGCTTGTCGCCGTGCTCGCCCAGCCGGGCCATGACGAAGGCGAGGTGCTGCGTCTGGCAGCGAGCCTTGAGCGCGGTTCCGAGCACCCGCTGGCCGAGGCCATCGTCGCCGGTGCCGAGGAGCGCGGGCTGAAGCTTGCCAAGGCAGATGATTTCGAGGCCGTCACCGGCAAGGGCGTCAAGGGCAAGGTCGCGGGCAAGGCGGTCGCGCTCGGCAACGCCAGGTTGCTCGCCGATCTCGGCATCGACGCCGAGGGATTGGGTGCAACCGCCGATCAGCGCCGCGACGAGGGCGAAACGGTGATGTTCGTCATTGCTGATGGCGGGATTGCCGGTCTGGTGAGCGTCGCCGACCCGGTGAAGGAGACGACGCCCGATGCCCTCAAGGCACTACACGGCGAAGGCCTGCGTATTGTCATGGCGACCGGCGACAATGCGCGCACGGCCAAGGCGGTAGCGGCCAAACTGGGCATCGACGAGGTGAAGGCCGACGTCCTGCCGGCCGACAAGGCGCGTATCATTAAGGAGATGCAAGGCGAGGGACGCAAGGTCGCCATGGCCGGCGACGGTGTCAACGACGCCCCGGCGCTCGCCCAGGCCGATGTCGGCATCGCCATGGGCACAGGCGCCGACGTCGCCATCGAGAGTGCCGGCTTCACCCTGGTCAAGGGCGACTTGGGCGGCATCGTGAGGGCAAGGCGTCTGGCGCGCGCCACCATGCGTAATATTAGGCAGAACCTGTTCTTTGCCCTCGTCTACAATGCGGTCGGGGTGCCGGTGGCAGCGGGCATCCTCTATCCGTTCCTCGGTATTCTCATCTCGCCGATCTTCGCCGCTGCCGCCATGAGCATGTCATCGGTGTCGGTCATCACCAATGCCTTGCGGCTGTCGCGCATAAGGCTTTGACCCCCGCGGGAGGGCGGGCTCCCGCGGGGCTGTCGGTTGCCGCATCGCGTGATGCGTCTCAGGGGCAGTCGGTGCAGTCGATGGAGGTGGTCTGGCGCGGCCGCAGCACGAGCTGGTCCTCCAGCGTCATCGGTGCCGAGCCGAAGATCTTGCCGATCACCCAGTGATAGGTATAGCAGACGCGGGCGACGACGATGTCGTTGCCTTCGGTCATGAGCTGTTCCATCTGGCTGTCGACCGTCGGGGTGGCGCCGCAGCCGGGCCCAGAGTTCGTGTAGCTCCACGACAGCACCGGACTGCCGGAGCCGTCGGTTTTGAACTCGTAGACTTCCAGCGAGATGCCGGTCGAATCGAACGGCTCCATGATGGCCGATGAGGCATCGAAGAAGTCGTTGATGTCGGAGGTGGTGATGGTGCCCGGCGCCTGCGTCACGAGATCGGCGAGGGTGGAGGCGGTGAGCGTCACCCGGCGGTTGGCCGACAGGACATTGGTGGCGTCCACCAGGCCGAAATAGACCAGCACCATGGCAGGAAAGATGAAGGCCATCTCGATCGATGCCACGCCGCGGATATCGACGGCGTAGCGCCGCAAGCGGCGGGTGAATGAGGTGAATGTATCAAGCATCTTGCTTACTCCCGGCCCCGGTGATCAATTGAACGGCTCGTTGCGGAACACCGCGCCGGCGGTCAACAGGCGGCTGTCGCCCGCCATGTTCGACAAATGGCTGATGCCCGGGGTGAACAGCTTCCAAACGTAATAGGTCCTGACCACCACGACCTCGAGTGCAGTACCGGTACTCCAGCTTGCGCTCGAGGTGACCGAACTCGACAAGGTACCGTCGGCATTGAGCGGTTTGGGCAGCGAGATGTCGGAGAACTTGGTGAAGCTCCTGACATCGATATAGAGATTGCTGCTGCACTTGAGGAAGCTGGCGAGGTTGCCGCACACGAGGTTCTTGAAGTCGGCCGCCGACATCGACGCGGACTGGACCTGCCCGGTGCGGATTTCGCGTGCCGCCTTGGCCACGCCGTTTTCGATAACGTATTCGGAGAACAGCATCAGGCCGGTCTCGAAGATCGCCATCAGAAGATAAAGGAAGGGTGCCGCGACCAGGGCGAATTCGACTGCCGTCGCGCCGCCCTGCGAGCGCTTAAAGCGACCGAGGATAGCGCCGCGGGGCCTGGAGAAAATACCTGTCATCGACCGAACTCCCGTCTGCCGCCCCACCGTCCCCTGCGACCCATCGCGGGGCGCAGGCGGTGACTGATTCTTGCAGGGCCTGTGACGTGCGCGCCCTGTTGCTTCGTGTTTTCGGCATTTTGTAGCGGAACTTCGCTAAGGCGCCCTCAACGGCGGCGCTAAAATTTTAATCAATCGGCGCGATTGACCGTTTCGCGCGCCTCGCGCCTCGGTCCAAAACGACTGGCGCCGCTCCCCGGTGGAGAAGCGGCGCCCAAGATATGAATGAATCTCTCGCGTGCCTGCGGGTTAACCGCCTTTGTCGGTGGAGCTCTTGACGAGCTTGAGCTTTGTTTGCATTTCCTTCTGCACCGCAATGTAGTGTTCCAGCGCATCGCCGACTTCCAGCGTGGTCTCGCAGGAATGACCGCAGGTGAAGCTGACCCGCCCGCCAGCCTGGTAGAGGCTCACGCGGGCGTTGGGCGTCTGCTGCACCGTCACCTGGTAGTCGGCCAGTTCCTTGCCATTGGCGTCGATCACCACGACATTGGTGGTGCCGAAATGCCGGCCCTGCAACACCAGGAGGCCCTGATCGATCTTGGCATCGGTGTAAATGGGGTTGCCGACAATGGCGATCCTGGGCTTGCCCGTGATCGGCAGCACCTTGGCCTGGTCGGAATAGATGGTGATCGCCTTTTGCCCGGCAGCAGCCGGTGCGGCGCTGGTCGCCAGGGCTGCGGCCATCAGCATGCCGGCGACAGAGAAGTGTCGAAGGCGACGGCTTGGATAAACTGGCGAGTGAGGCCTTGCGGCGCGGGGCATGTCAGATACTCCTGCGGCTAGTTGGTTCCCCGGGCTGGCCCGGTAGGTGGGGCCATTGCACACAAAATTGGTGAACGTTCCCTTACCGGCGGCCCCTCGCGCCGCCAAAAGCGCGATTGGACCTGCGCCGCCCGCCAAGTAGGCGTAGAAGGCAGAACAAATTCTCGCGCTGGATTGCCGCCGGGTGAGGGGCACCGCCGCCTCGTCGCTGTGTCAAAGGCAAGCCGTGGCTTTGCGGCAGAGATATCTTATTGAATTTATGGGTGGACTGAATCGAGGAAATAACTGTTTTCCGTTATAAATGCCGAAATTCTATCTATTTGTAACAAAGAAGTAGCACATGAAATCATTATTTGTAAAATTTGTAATTTAGAATTAGCAATTTGTACACCATATATGGTTGATTGGAGGTGAACACTCTCGATCTGGAGGGAATTTTACTTCATATTAAGAGCCGGGCCCTAGGTTGGCCGTGGTTCAAACGAAACCGGTTCGGCCGGGCCCACTGAACCAAGTGCTGTCTAACGAGTTAGAGCAAGGAGAGAGTTATGAGCAAGTTTGCCAAGTTCGTGAAGGACGAGTCCGGTGCGACCGCCATTGAGTATGGCCTGATCGCCGCTGCGACGGGTCTGGCCCTGGCGGCCGTGATGCCGACCATCAAGTCGAACCTGTCGACCACCTTCACCGCGGTCAGCGACAACCTTCAGTAAGGTCTGGCCAAGCGCCCGCAGGATCGAACGAGCCAGATCCGGCGGGCGGAAGAAAAAAATCAGGGAGGCTCACGAGGACCGCTGGCAGCTCGCTGCCAGCGGTTCTTGTATTGCGCGTGATGCCGGTGCGTCAGCCTTTCGTTGGCTGTTGGTTAAGACTTGTCCGCCTATCAAGGGTGCTATCGGGGGCTTCGCGCTCCGTCGCGCTCCTGGCTGCTTGTGGGAGGGTTCGTTACCAAGATGAGCACCGGTGAGGCGATACCGCATCGCGGCCCGGCGATCACAGCGGCCGATCCGCCGCCATGGCTGGCCGCGGCGTTCGTCGTCGTGCTTGCCCTCGCCTGGCCGACCTTGTTCGGCTGGAACACGGTCATCGTGCACGGCTCGCTGCCCAATCCGGACTCCTTCACCCGCGTCAATCGCATCCTTGCCTCGATCGAAGCCGGCCATGTGCTGAGCTACGTTCCGCGCGACAACAGCGGCATCCCTGTCCCGCTGCACTGGAGCCACGTGCTCGACGTCGTCATCGTGCTTCTCGCATTGCCGCTGATCCCGCATTTCGGCCTCACCGATGCCTTGCGCCTGGGCGGCGCGATGATCGGGCCGGTCACCGTTGCCGCCCTTTCGCTCTCGGCGATGTATGCGGTGCGCGTTGCCACCGGCAGGTGGCATCTGGCCGCGGTCGCCGGTGCCTCGTCGGCGCTTGCGACCAGTGTCCTGGCCTACGGGGCTCTGGGCCGGGCCGACCATCACGTGCTGTTGGCGACGCTGGCGACGCTGACCCTCACCCTGGCTTGGCGGGCGCGCAGCGGTGGCGCCCGGCCGGCCAGCCTCGCCGGGCTCGCCGCCGCCATGGGGCTGTGGATCAGCCCCGAGATGCTGCCGTTCAGTCTCCTCGGCTGGGCCATCGCCATAACCGGCGATGGCGTCGAAGAGGGCCGCATCGGCAAACGCGCGACAGGCTATGCCCTGGTCCACCTCGTCGTGCTCGCATTCGCTCTGATCGTCGACCCGCCGGCCTACGGGCTCTGGTCGGTGGAGATCGATCGCCTGTCGCGCCCGTTCGTCGAACTGGCAGCGATGATGGCCGCGGCATCACTCATTGCCTCGCAGGTGCTGCCCGCAAGCGCCAGCCCCTGGCGAGCGGCGCTCCTCGGGGCCGTGGCGGCGGCTGTCGCGGTGCTGCCCTGGCTTTGGTTCTATCCTGAGCTCCTGCACGGCGCCCGGGGCGTGTTCTCGCCTGAGGGCTGGCGGCGCATCTGGGCCGACAATGGCGAGATCAAGTCGCCGTTCGTCGATGCATACAGCTTTGTTTACTTCTATGCGGTTTCCCTGGTGATGCTCGTCGTCTCCACCCTGTGGCTTGTGTGGCGTCGCCGCGACCCGATGAGGGTACTGGCGGCGGCCATCACCCTGTTCCTGCTATACCTGGGCTATCGCTATATCAGGCTCACCATCTATCCGCAGCAGGCCGCCGCGGTGGCGCTGGCGGTGATGCTGGGCCGGGTGATGAAGCAGGTGGCGGCGGGGCGCGCTGCGCTCGTGAGCGGCGTGATCGTCGTTGCGCTGGCCGCGCTGCCGTGGTTCGGATCGGCAGCGTTCAGTGACGGCAGGCCGGCAAGGGCCAGATGCGATGCGCAGTCCGTTGCGCCAGCGCTCACATCCTTCGCTGGCCGCATCGTGCTCTCGCCCTACATGGAGGCTCCGGCACTGATCTATTTTACCCATGTTCTGACGGTCGCCGGCCCCTATCACCGCGCCGAGCGGCGCATCCTCGATTCGCTCGATGTGTACGAGGCGCGCGATTTCGCCGATCGACCCCCGCCGGCGTTGCGGCGCACCGGTGCGGTCGCCATCCTGGCCTGCACCCGCGAGCCGCAGGCGCCCGGCACCCTCGGCGCCGCCCTCATCACCGGCCGCCCGCCGGCATGGCTTGCCGAAGAGCCGGTCCCGGCCTCGTCGGGCTACCTTCTTTACGTCTTGCGGGGACACTGATTCGCACTCAAGCGGGCAACTAGGTGCAATCTCGCTCACGCGGTTAACCGCCGATTTACGCTGGCATGGGAACGTCTGCCGGTCACCGACGCCGCCACCGGCAGCCTGCCGCTTTATCGAGGAATCGCCCGGTT
>Ga0307436_1000682_pt1 | contig 15941 bp, 11 predicted proteins | sample SalMarWE160440MG_FD_202513 | JGI IMG/M metagenome (GOLD analysis project Ga0307436, IMG submission 202513) | Salt marsh sediment microbial communities from the Plum Island Ecosystem LTER, Massachusetts, United States - WE1604-40 | ecosystem: Environmental > Aquatic > Marine > Intertidal zone >...
CAATAAAAAAATATTTTCAGTCTTTTCTATTTTATTCTTCTCATTAGTTGGTCTTTCCTTAACATTTGCACAGACAGGAACAGTTAGGGGAACCATTTCCGATAAAATTACAAAAGAAGTTTTACCCGGTGCAAATGCTATAATTAAAGGTACGAGTTTAGGTGCTGCTACCAATCTTGATGGAAAGTTTGTAATAAAGAATGTTCCGGTTGGTAACCAGGTACTGGAAATTTCTTATATAGGCTATCAATCTATAACAGTTAATATTAACGTAGTGGAGGGCAAAACTTTAGAAGAAGAATTTTACCTTGAGTATCAGAGTATTGAAGGCAAAACAGTTACAATAACCGCACAGGCCGAAGGACAGCTTGGTGCGATAAATCAGCAGCTTAATACTAATACAATTTCCAACGTAGTTTCTAAGGACCGTATCAAAGAATTGCCTGACGTGAATGCTGCTGAGACAATCGGTCGTTTACCCGGTGTTTCAATTCAGCGATACGGCGGTGAAGCAACTAAAGTTGAAATACGTGGTCTTAGTCCGAAATATAGTCTGATCACTGTTAACGGAATAGAACTACCGTCGACGGGCACTGAAGATAGAAGTGTGGATCTATCTCTTGTCTCATCGAATATGTTGGATGGAATAATTTTAAGAAAAACTAATACTCCTGATATGGATGCAGATGTTTTGGGTGGCACAGTAGAGCTAAAATTAAAAGAAGCTCAACCGGGTCCCCGTCTTAGTCTATCTGCCCAGGGGGGATATAACAGGTTACAGGATTATTATGGTAATTATAATTTCACTGTGAGTTTAAGTAATCGTTTCTTTGATGATCGACTTGGAATAATAGTGAATGGTAACGTGGATAATTATGACCGAAGTGCAGATAAATTGCAGGACAATTGGAGAAGATATAATAAATTAATAGCTTCAGGCCAGATATATTTAAGAGAAGAACAATTAAACCGAAAACGCAATGGGGCGAGTATTTTGGGAGACTTAATAATCCCTGACGGAAAAATCACTGCCAATGCGTTTTTCAACCAGCTTAATTCAAAAGGATTGAATCATATCAGTCAGGTTAATACGTTGGAAAATGGCTGGGGCACAAATCGGCATATTTACCAAACAGAACAATATAAAAGCGTTACAGATATTTACACAAGTGCATTAGGAATCAACCAGGATTTGTCCTGGATCCGGTATGATGCAAGCATAAGTAGATCTGGTACTGCTACGAGTGATCCTGACAAACGTGTTTATGAATTTACACAGGAACAAAGTGCCTTACTCCCTGGATATCCAATAGGTGTATCTCCGGTTCAGGTGGCAAAATTTTATAATGCCGATACGATAACAACTAATATGTCTGCTTTGTACAGTTACAGTACAAGAACAATTGAAAATATTTCATCTGCCAAATTTAATTTTAAAATACCTTATAAGTTAAATGACCAGTTAAGCGGCTATATAAAAACCGGAGCTAAATTACGGTGGATTGATCGTAGTAACGATCAAAGGCAATATGGATATAGTGGCTTACAATATGGTGACGGTTCACAACAGCGGGTTTTTACTTATACTGATGAAGTGTTCCCTGAATGGGGTCTTGCTGATGTGATCGAAGAATACGGTTTGTTAAATATTAGACCATTTCTGACTGATTACAATCGTGCCAATTTTTTAGATGGTGATTATCCCTTGGGATTTATTGTAAACGAAAATATGCTTAAACAAATGACGGATGCACTTATAGACGCCCCTGATAGTCTAAGTGTTTGGGCTCCATATTCTGTGGGAACATTTGGATATGACTATAAAGGATTTGAACGATATGAAGCTGCATATCTGATGGGTGAATTAAACTGGGGTACATTTCTTACAATAATACCCGGTGTTCGTTGGGAAGAAGAATATACAGTATATGATGGTCAGAGATATAGGGTAAATCAATCAGGTCAGACTGCTGAAACTCCCCCTACTGAATTTGTAAAGCTTAATGTTGTTAGAAGAAATAAATACTGGCTTCCAATGCTTACAGTAATCGTAAATCCAACAGATTGGTTACAAGTTAAATCAGCAGTAACTCAAACGTTAGCCAGACCGGATTACCTGCGTTATGCCCCGATTTCATATATTTCTGCAGATAGCAAACAGGTAACTGCAGCAAATATATATTTAACACCTTCTAAATCAACAAATTATGATATTGGCTTTTCTATATATAATAACGAAATAGGTCTCTTTGCAGTTAATGCTTTTTATAAGAGAGTTGAAGATTTAATATTTTATTCTGCTTTTTACTATCGACCTGGGATTGAAGTTGACCCGGCTTTGGAACTTCCTTCAAGTTGGTTAGCTTCTAATCCGCAGATAAATGCATATAGAAACAATCCTAATCCCGCAAAGTATTCCGGTTTTGAAATCGAATGGCAAACACATTTCTGGTACTTGCCTTCAGTTTTTAGTGGATTGGTTCTGAATGTTAATTATACTCATATTTATTCCGAGATGACCCTGGCTTATGATAGTCTTGTTACTACTCAAATTGGTACAAGACGCTATTACTCATTAAAGAAAACATCAATTAAAACCCGTATGCCGGATCAGCCCTCTCATATTTTTAATATTACCATTGGTTATGATTTTGAAGGATTTTCTGCCAGACTATCTTATTTGTATCAAACAGACAAATTAACAGGAATTGGTTATGATGGAGTTGTACCTACATCAAGCCTAAGCGCATATACTGGTGGCTATGGACGTCTTGATCTAACACTACAACAAAAGCTTTTACCAAATCTTCAATTATTTGCAAATCTTAATAACCTGAACAACAGACATGATCAAAACTTCATTGGTTCAAATTTAACACATCCAAGTTACATCGAGTATTATGGTTTAACTATGGATTTGGGGGTAAGGTATAATCTTGAATAGAATATAGACTAACTTAAAATATATTATTAGAGAATTACATATGATATTAAGAGGAAACAATATCATTAAATTAACAAATCACAAATAAATGACAGGAGGATAAGTAAATGAAGTTCAGATACTTTCTTATTCTGGTGGCTCTGCTTATTGGCACAGTCACACAAATTTATGCCCAGCATGAAATGGTTGTAGAATGGGATGACGGCTCGGGTAACATTGTGCAGGATGCTCTTTATAATGCAGTTATGGGAGATACTGCCAGTGATGGTACCCGTGCAGATTTAGATCGTGTTTATGTTCTAAAAAAAGGGGGGTATTATTGGAATAATCAAACAATAGCAAATACTTTTCCACTGCGCTTAGTTGGTGAAGACCCTGGTACAACACACGAGGAACATCCGGCTGTAGTACAAATGGTTACAGATATAGTCGATGGTAGTCTTCCGGGTAAGATGATTTCTTGCTCCAGCGACCTCACGTTGAAGAATCTTTACATCATTGGTTCTGATGAGTTGGGATCTTCAGGATATTACCAGCCAATTGAAGTTAATGCAGTTGGGAAAAGATTTATTATTGACAACTGTGTTTTTGAACGTTCAGATTTTGCTATAGTTGCATTTGCCGGAGGTTCGGATAATGATGTGTTTATTACGAATTGTAAATACCGTAACTTGATTGAAGGTACACCTACCCAACAATGGACAGGTCGCGGTCTTTCAATCTGGACAGATGCAGATACAGTAGTAATTGAGAATAATACATTCTTCAATGTAAATATGTGTGCAATACAGATAGAAAATGGTGCAGCCAATTATCTTCGCTTCAATCACAATACCTTGGTTAACATTGGACGTGCGATACATTCCACAACTAATGATTGGTGGAGAGAGGCTTATTTTTCCAACTTGCTTCTTGTAAATGTATTTTGGCACGGAGAAGGAGCTTGTGATTATCGAGCTGATTTTAGTCCAAACAGACAGGATTACTATACCGGTTTGTTCAATGTTATAAATATGCCGTCCAGATATGGTACTAACATCGGACGTAGAATTCTTTTCTCAAATACAGCTGCATATCTAGACAGTTACTTTAAAACTCGGTATGCTGACACCATACGAGTAGAACCGTATGCGAATGAAAGAACAAAGTCATTTTTCACGACGTATAGCCCATCAAATGGTGGTCAGATGCTTGTTCAGGATACATCTTGGTTAAGCGCCAATCCTAATTTTGACAATGACCCAAATACAACAGCCCAACTTGAAGCGATGTATAATCACATAACTGCGTCCAGGGGATACCAGTATTATGGAACAGGTGTTCAAGCAGAACCATATTATTATGCTTTACAGGTAGATGGTGCTGATACTCTATGGGCTGAACCAGATTGGCCGTTAACTGAGAATTTCCATTATTCAGATAATCTTACAGGTACCGATGGATTGCCACTCGGCGATCTAAATTGGTTCCCATCATCTAAAACTGATTTTGAGAATAACAAAGATGCTTATGTGAACCAGATAGAAAATATGCCTGGTGGAAGAGTTATTGAAGATGTTGCATTCGAAGCACAAGCAGAGGATGGGACATTAGGCGGTGATGCTGTAGTTGATCCATTTACAGGTACTGCCTGGTATACGCTAGTTGGTGGTTCAAATATCCAATGGACGTTCAATTCAACTTATGCTGGCCCATATGATATTAAGTTTGTAGCAAGAGCGGATGGACAAAATATCGGATTTGATTTCCTAGTTAATGATGAACACGTTGTTGATGCTCTTCATGGATGGGGACAATTTGTGGTATGGACTGATGGGGATAATGGTGGCGTTGATTTTTGGACTGATAAGAGCACTACTGAATTTTACGAAGCTGCCTATACCAATGCTATGTTGAAGAACAATGATAATGACGGTAATCTTAGTGTCATTTCCGGTGATAATACCCTCAAACTTCAAGCTTCGTGGAATGATATTTCATTCCAATGGGTTGAATTTTACGAAGCTGGGACTGAAAACCTAATTGCTAGGCTTATTCCGGCAGATGCTGTAAATACTGGGGCAACGCCTTCTGGTGAGGGTGTTTGGGTTCCGTTGGGATTCAACTCAGTTAATATGGGTTCGAATGGAAGTGTTCAGTTTAATGTTAACTTAACAGATCCTGGTACATATAAAGTTCGTGCATTCTTCCAGAATCCTGGTTCTGAACAAAGCGGTAATATTAAGCTTGATGGCAATGATGCTACCTCAATTACTTATAGTAGCGAGTCCGATTCTACAGGATTGGATGTAATCACAGCGTTGTTTGATGCAACCGAGGGTGCTCATACTCTAACAATTACAGGAAGTAATGTTAAGTTGGATTGGTTCCAGCTTATCAGGCAGTATGTAACTGCTGTTAGAGACCGGGGCGGTTTACCTGATGGATTTGCTTTGTCACAAAATTATCCTAATCCATTTAATCCGACAACAAATATCAATTTTGACATTGGTAAACCATCAAATGTTAAATTGACTATTTATAATATTCTTGGTGAAAGAATAACAACATTGGTTGACGAATTTATGAGCACCGGCGCTTACACAGTTAGGTTTGATGGAAGAAACTTGGCTTCAGGTGTCTACTTCTACAGTCTTGAAACCGGCGACTATAAGTTCTATAAAAAGATGATGCTCCTTAAGTAATAACACCTCTTTCTGTGAGCATAACTATAAAGGCAGCCGGGATGAAATCCGGTTGCCTTTTTAATTATCAGGTATTATAAAGTAATCTGATTATTGAACATTTTTAACAGTTCAGGGAGAATATATTGAACACCCTTACTCAAAAACTTTCTTTTAAAGAAAAGTTTTCATATGGCTTTGGAGATCTCGCTTCGGTCTTATACTGGCAGACTTTCATGCTGTATTTCACATATTTTTATACGGATGTTTTTCTTATCCCCGCAGGTGCTGCTGCAACTATGTTTCTTGTAAGCAGAATTTGGGACGGTGTGAATGACCCGGTGATGGGAATGGTAGCTGACAGGACAAAAACCCGTTGGGGACATTTTCGTCCTTATTTACTCTGGATTTGTGTCCCGTTTGCTGTTGTTGGCGTTCTCACATTTACTGTACCTGATTTTGGACTCCAGGGGAAGCTCGTTTGGGCTTATGCTACCTTTATTTTAATTATGATGCTTTACACGGCAATTAATATCCCATATACCGCATTGCTTGGTGTTATATCTCCTAATTCAGATGAGCGTACTTCCGTATCGTCATTTAAATTTCTTTTTGCTTTTTCAGCAGGTATTATTGTTTCAGCAACATTACTTCCAATGGTTAAGGCATTCGGTGGTGGTAATGAAGCAAAAGGATTCCAATTGTCTTTCGTTGTTTATGGTGTTGCGGCTATCATCTTCTTCCTGATTGCATTTAAAGGAACCAAAGAACGTGTACAGCCTCCAAAAACACAGAAGTCATCAGTTAAAAAAGACTTGTATGAATTAATTACTAATGGTCCCTGGCTTATTCTACTGGCTACCACAATTACATTTATTCTTTTTGTTGCTGTACGCGGAAGCGTAACGGTGCATTACTTTAAATATTTCATTGGAGAAAAAGAGCTTACTTTACCTTTTTTAGGAACAGCCAAATATGATTTTAATGATTTGGTTTCAGCATATAATACTATAGGACAAATTTCATCATTTGTTGGTGTGTTAATGGTGAGCTGGATTGCAAGATTAATCGGAAAGAAAAAAGCATTTATAATTATCTTCATTGTTGCAATTGTAAGTACCGGCGCAATTTATTTATTAAATTCCAATCAGTTAGGATTATTATTCTTTCTTCAGATTACTGGTTCAATAACCGGCGGACCTCTTAGTGTTTTAATCTGGGCAATGTATGCAGATACTGCGGATTATAATGAGTGGAAGCGTGGACGAAGAGCAACCGGTTTGATTTTCTCAGCATCTACTATGTCCCAGAAATTCGGATGGGCAATTGGAGCCTATGTTGCACTGACTCTTATGTCTCAGGTAGGATTTCAACCCAACCAAACGCAATCACCTGAAAGCTTAAATGGATTGATTGCACTTTTCAGTATAATCCCTGCTGGTTTTGGTATACTTTCAATTCTTATACTTCTTTTCTATCCAATTAGTGATAAAAGAATTGCTGAAATTGGAACTGAACTGGAACAAAGGAGAAAAGATAGTGGAGAGGAAACTCCAAGTCCTTAAATAATATTTTAAGGATTTATATTTATCATGTCGGACTTTGTCGAAGGCATTCCTTTGAATGATCCGGCATCTCTTTAATAATAAAATAATACAAGGGAAAAGATGAAGAGTACAATTATTGGAAAATCACTTACAAACATTCCCTGGCAAGATAAACCCAAAGGTTCGCAGGATGTTATGTGGAGATATAATAAAAATCCAGTCATTGGAAAAAATGTTATACAAAGTGGCGGAAGAATTTTTAATAGCGCGATAGTTCCATATAAAGGAGAATTCATTGGCGTATTTCGGGCAGATCACAGGAACGGTTATCCGCAATTACATCTTGGAAGAAGTAAAGATGCACTAAAATGGGAAATAGAAACTGAACACATAAATTTTCATAATGAAGATGGTTCTGCTGCAAAACCTAATTTATATACTTACGATCCAAGACTTCTTGAAATAGATGGAACATATTACATAACGTGGTGTAACTATTTTAACGGACCAACAGTTGGAATTGCCAAGACAAAAGACTTTAAGATTTTTATACAATTAGAAAATGCTTTCCTTCCATTTAACAGAAATGGCGTTTTATTTCCAAGAAAAATTAATGGAAATTTTGTAATGCTGAATCGCCCGAGCGATAACGGGCATACACCTTTCGGTGATATTTACCTAAGTGAAAGTCCTGATCTGACTTATTGGGGGAAACACAGACTTGTAATGAAGACGAGTCATTACTGGTGGAAGAATACAAAGCTCGGCGCAGGTCCTGTTCCGATTGAAACGACCGAAGGCTGGTTATTAATTTATCATGGAGTTTGCACAACCTGCAGTGGATATATTTATAGTATTGGTGCTGCGCTTCTGAATATAGATAATCCATCAAAAATTCTACATAATTGTGAAAATTATATTTTGACTCCTGAAGAACCTTATGAAACAACAGGCTTTGTTCCCAATGTTTGTTTTCCTTGTGCAACTTTACAGGATGCTGATACAGGAAGAATAGCCGTCTTCTATGGTGCTGCAGACACTTATTCTGCTCTAGCTTTTACTCAAGTGGATGAATTAATAGCATACATAAAAGCCAATCCAGACAAACCAATTCAATAGCAGGAGAGACAATGCGCTTTGGATACTTTGACGATAAAAACAAAGAATACATAATTGAAAAACCTGATACACCGAGATCGTGGAGTAATTATCTTGGCTCAACGGAATACGGTGCAATAATTACAAACAATGCCGGTGGTTATAGTTTTTATAAGTCTGCGGCACAGGGAAGATTTACAAGGTTACGTTTTAACAATATTCCGATGGATCAACCGGGGAGATATTTTTATCTACGTGATAGGGAAAGTAAAAAATATTGGTCGGCTTCGTGGCAGCCTGTTGGTAAATCATTAAAGAAATATAAATCCGAATGCAGGCACGGAACTGCTTATACAAAAATCTCATCTGAATATTCTTCAATCAAAACAGAAACTCTTTACTTTGTTCCGCTTGGAAAAACTTATGAATGCTGGCGTTTGAAAATTTCTAATACAGGAAAAAAGAAAAGGAAGCTTAGCATCTTCACTTATGTTGAATATGCTAATAACTGGAATTTGTCTCAGGATGTGAACAATCTTCAGTATTCTCAATACATTTTGAAGATGGATGTTATTGATGATATAATTGATCACGGTACGAATGTTTATATGCCTTCAATGCCGGAAAACTTTGAAGATGATGGACAAGGACGCCATACTTTCTTAGCAATAGCAGCAACTAAAGTAAGAGGATTCGATACAGATAGGGAAATTTTTCTTGGACCATATCGAACCTATTCTAATCCAATTGTTGTTGAAGAAGGTAAATGTAAAAACTCGATCGCGGTTGGTGATAACGGTTGCGGAGTTCTTCAGATTGATATTGATTTGAAGAAAGGTGAATCAAAAGAATTGATTGTCCTTATGGGAATCGGCTCTGCTGATGCTGAAGGCAAAATCGCTGTTAAGGAAATGGGAAAACCGACTAAAGTAAGAAAAGAGTTTAAAAAACTTAAAGATTACTGGCATTCAAGATTAGAAGGAATAACTGCTAAAACTCCTGACAAAGAATTTAATAGCATGTTAAATATGTGGAATCCTTATAACAGTTTGATGACTTTTACCTGGTCGCGTGCGGCAAGTTTGGTTTATTCCGGTGAAAGGGACGGACTTGGTTATCGTGATACTGTACAGGATATGCTTGGCGTTCTTCATTTAATTCCTGCTGAGGTTAAAGAACGCCTCGAATTAATGATAACAGGTCAGGTTTCAACTGGTGGTGCAATGCCAGTTGTTAAACCTTTTGCTCATACTCCGGGAAAAGAAAAAACTCCCGATGAAAAAGAATATCGTTCAGACGACTGTATGTGGCTCTTTAATACAATTCCTGCTTATGTAAAAGAAACAGGAAATCTTTCTTTTTATAATAAAGTTCTTCCTTATGCAGATCACGGAGAAGATACAGTGCTCGGACATTTAAGACTAGCAATTCAGTTTAATCTTGATCATTCAGGTGCTCACGGATTCCCCTGTGGATTATCTGCCGATTGGAATGATTGTCTTGTTCTCGGTTATAAGGGCGAAACAACTTTTGTAGCTTTTCAACTGAGATACGCTTTAAAAACATACATTAAAATTTGTGAATTACTGAATAAGCCTGAAGAAATTAATTGGGCAGAAGATCATTTAAAAACTTTAGATGAAAATCTTGAAAAGCATGCATGGGACGGTAATTGGTATCTTCGTGCTTACAGAGAAGATGGTTTAAAGTTCGGTTCAAAAGAAAATGACGAAGCTTCGATCTTTTTTGAGCCGCAGCCGTGGGCTGTAATAAGCGGACACACGACAAAGGAACAATCTAAAAAATTAATGGATATTGTTAAAGATCGTCTCTTAACAGATTATGGTTTGATGATAAACGATCCTCCTGTTGAAAAGATGGATCCGAAAGTGATTAAATCAAGGTTGTTTAATAAAGGGATGAAAGAGAACGCTTCCATTTTCAATCACACGCAAAGCTGGGTAATAATTGCGGAAACACTTTTGGGCAGAGGCAACCGGGCTTATGATTATTACAGGAGATTTATGCCTTCTGCTTACAACACAAAAGCGGAGCTAAGAGGAATCGAACCTTACGTTTATTCCCAGTTTACTCATAGCAAATACAGTCCGCGTTACGGTGCTTCAAGTTTACCCTGGTTAACCGGAACTGCATCGTGGGCTTACTATACGGCAACTCAATACATTCTTGGCATACAACCGGATTATAATGGATTAAGAATCGATCCCTGCATTCCGTCCGAATGGAAAGAAATAAAAATTACAAGAAGATTCAGGAATAAAAGTTTTAACATTACAATTAAAAATCCAAATGGTGTTCAAAAAGGTGTGAAGAAAATTACGATCAATAATAAAAAAGTGGCTGGAAATTTAATTTCATTAGATTTGATGAAAGAAAAAAACGAAATATTGGTTGTAATGGATTAAAAAATATTGTTGGGATATAGAACGTTGTGTCCCTACAGATTGTTACAGTATATTCTTTTGTTGGAATTTGAGAATGGTGTTGATGAACATTAATTACTATTTGAAATGGATTTTAAGAGTATTTAACCGCAACCAATTTTGCTAACTGAGAATTCACAAGGGAATCAAAATGCAATACATACCATCCTCCAAACGCTACGATAATATTAATTACAATCGCTGTGGGAAAAGTGGACTGAAACTGTCGCCTGTATCTCTCGGCTTATGGCATAATTTCGGGGGAGTAGATGTTTTTGAAAATTGCCGTAAAATAATTCATCGTGCTTTCGATCTCGGCATAACGCATTTCGATCTTGCTAACAATTATGGTCCTCCTTATGGTTCAGCAGAAGAAACATTTGGTAGAATATTCAAGAAAGATTTAGCATCTTATCGCGATGAACTAATCATTTCATCCAAAGCAGGATGGGATATGTGGGATGGTCCTTACGGTGATTTCGGTTCACGCAAATATCTCATAGCAAGTCTCGATCAAAGTCTAAAGCGAATGGGAATTGAATACGTAGATATATTTTATCATCATCGCCCTGATCCCGAAACTCCCCTTGAGGAAACAATGGGTGCACTTGACCATATTGTGAAAAGCGGAAAAGCATTGTATGTTGGAATCTCGCAATACAATGCAGCGGATACAAAACGAGCCGCAGATATACTAAAATCCATGGGAACAAGGCTCTTGATTCATCAACCGCGTTATAACATGATGGATCGCTGGATTGAAAATGGTTTAACTGATGTTTTAAGAAGTGAAGGAATCGGCAGCATTGCTTTTTCACCGCTCGCACAGGGATTATTAACAAACCGTTATCTCGATGGAATCCCTTCTGATTCAAGAGCCGGCAAAGAAGGTACATTTTTGAAGCGCGAACAGGTAACGGAAGAAAAAATAAATAAGATAAGAAAACTAAACGAACTCGCTGCTAATAGAAATCAGACTTTAGCGCAAATGTCTCTTGCCTGGGTTTTGCGTGATCCAGTTGTTACTTCTGCCCTTATAGGCGCCAGTAAAGTTTCGCAAGTTGAGGATGCTATGGGTGCGTTGAACAACCGTAGCTTTTCTGTTGATGAATTACAACTAATAGATAAAATCTTGTCTTAGCCGTAATTATTAAGCAAGTAATAGTCTTTTTTCCCAATTTCGGAATACATAGCAAAGAAGTTTTGTGGGTGATATAATGGAATTCCCAATTATCAGGGTGGATGCTTCATTAATATCACCCCGATTTTAATGTTATTCACCGACAAAAACTATCCATTCATCAATCTGAGATTGTATAAGAATAACTCAGTAGCTAAGTTTACATTAGAATTAATTATTCCTCCGTTCACAGATTGAATACTCAAGCATTAAATATTAAATACTCAGAAAATTTAAGAAACTCATTTCAGCTTTTAATTTCATCTCCCAAAATTATTGGTTTTGAAGCAGCAATATGGATAGGTGCTTTATTATACCTTGCATTCATAAATAATCCTGCAATAACTCATTTCAGTATTTGTCCGTTTCATATTCTTGGATTTGGATTTTGTCCCGGTTGCGGATTGGGAAATTCGGTATCATATATTTTACATGGAGAAATTCTGGAATCGTTCAGTGTTCATCCCTTGGGATTGTTTGCACTAATAGTATTAATAGCAAGAATCATTCATTTATCAAAAATTAACTGGAGGAGATATGGCGAACATATTACAATTAATGCCTTATCTTGAAGGCGAAGAATTAATGTACATACAGGGATTGTTGCAGGACTTTGACGATGCTAAAGTTCAGCAATTCGCCTCAGTGTATAGTTCAAGAAGAAAAGATCCGACAACAATATTAATTCTTACACTTCTTGGTTTACTTGGCATTGCTGGGATTCAAAGATTTATTCTCGGTCAGATAGGCATGGGTATTCTGTTTTTTCTGACATGTGGTTTATGTCTGATCGGAACTATAATAGATCTGGTAAATCACAAGAAACTTACCTTCGAATTTAATTCGAAAGAGGCGCAGCAGGTTGCCAACCTTGTAAGACAATTTGCACAAAAGTAGCATTGTAATAAGAATAAAGGAGCCGTTACATATGCGGCTCCCAAATTTACCTCCTTCACAAATCCTATCATAACAATTAATTAACCGATTATTATATTGTTTACAAGTCAGTATTCGGCTAAATTACAATACTAAAATGAAAACTATATTTTTTTCAAAGATGAGCGGCGCCGGGAACGATTTTATCGTTATAGATAAATCGCTGAATTCCGGCATATCTCTTTCAAATGGTCTAATAACCCGGCTTTGTGATAGGAGGAACGGTATCGGTGCTGATGGAGTTATTTTAATAAGCAACTCAAACGGCTACAACTTTGCAATGGATTATTATAATGCAGATGGCTCAACAGGAACTCTTTGTGGTAACGGTGCAAGATGTTCAATTTTATTTGCGAACAACTCGGGAAAATTAAACGGAAAAAAAATAAGATTTTTATCTAACGATATTGTATACAGTGGCGAACTTCTTGAGAATGGTTTAATTAAATTTAATTTAAATCAACCAGGCGAAATCAGGAAAGAAATTAACGTAAAGAGTATGGGACGGAATATTCCAGCGAGCTATATTCATACAGGTTCACCTCACGTAGTAATTTCGTTTAATGATCTGTTAGGAAAGTTGAACGATAAGATATCCGAAAAATCTTTTGATAAATTCCCTGTTGTTCAAATTGGAAGGGAGATCAGAAACCTTTCTGGGTTCGCACCGGGCGGCACAAATGTAAATTTCACTAATATAATTAATAACGAAGTCCATATTAGAACCTATGAAAGAGGAGTTGAAGATGAAACGCTGGCTTGTGGAACCGGCTCGGTTGCTGCCGCTATTATTAGTCATTTGAAATTTAATTTTCAATCTCCGGTAACCTTGATCACAAGAGGAAGAGAAAAATTAATTGTAAATTTCAGTGTTGAAAATGGAAAATTTGACGATTTGTCATTAACAGGTCCTGCGAAGGAAATTTATAAAGGGGAAATATCAATAAACTAATAAGTTAATTAATGGAGAATAAATGTCCAAAGTAATATTCACTGTTCAGTACGAAGTTGACAATTCAAAAAAAGAAGAATTTAAAAGTGTAATTAACGAATTAAAAAATCTATTAAAAGCCGAAGGTCTTGAAGATTATTCGGTTTATGAAGTTAAGGGGAAATCCAACCAATATCAGGAACAATATACCTTTATTTCAGAGGAAGCCTTTGAAGCTTTTGATGATAATACAGATGAGAGAATCAACATTCTCGTTGGTAAATTGAATGACCTGGCAGTCAATCATTCGGTAAAATATATCACCCTCGGTAAAATCCTCTAGATAAAAGACTTTAATAATTTTAGCGATATAAATATCTCATTCTATATATTTGGTGCTATTCCTAATAACACGATATTATACAAAAATTAACTATATACAAATAGTCTGATAATCAAATTAATCACTTTGAACAAAACATTACATACCATATATATATCACTGTTTTTTATAGTAGGAATAACAGTAACAATTTTGTTGGCACTGAACGGTTACAAATACTATTCTACCCCTTTAGATCAAAGATTTTTTGATCCTAGCCATACTGCTTTAAAACCAAGCGGAAGCTGGGGGCATGGTTTCGGTATAATCGGAACTTTAATGATGATTATAGGTGTTGCTGTTTATATGATTCGAAAGAGAGTCAGAACATTCCTGAATTTTGGTTTTCTTAAAAACTGGTTAGAGTTACATATTTTTTTATGCACTGTTGGTCCTATTTTAGTTTTATATCACACTGCTTTTAAATTCGGCGGTATAGTATCTGTTAGTTTTTGGAGCATGGTGCTTGTTGTTCTCAGTGGAGTAGTAGGTAGATTTATTTATATACAGATTCCCAGAACCATAGAAGGACAGGAAATGGGAATCAATGCAATTAATGATTTAAGAGTAAACCTGACTGCAAAAGTTAATGAAGCAATTGATATCGATCAGAAAGTGATGAATGATTTTCAGATACTTGCATCACCGGAAAGATACAGGCAATTAAGTTTTCCAGTTGCATTATCTTATACGATAAAAGATTTTTTTAAAATAAAATTTTTAATGATGAGGATTAGAAGAATTGTAAGCAGAGCCGGTTTGACCAAAGTAATTAAACAAGATGTAATGCGGGCTGCAAAAACAGAAATTGTTTTATCAAGAAGAATAGGTTTACTAAGAACATTTCATAAACTATTTCGTTACTGGCATATTGCACATTTACCTTTTGCAATTACTATGTTTGTAATAATGCTGATTCATGTTGGTGTTACAATAGCTTTTGGTTATAAATGGATTTTTTAAGGAATTCTGCATGAAATTTAAACCGTTATATTTTTACGGAGTAGTGTTTGTAATTGTCGTGGCGATATTAATAATTTTATCGCAACAGTCCGGAAATGTTGAAAATAATTCGAACGAAAATATTAATACACAGCAAATGCCCAATGATGAAATTCACAGTCAGTTAAAGTCAGGTAAAGCGCCCGGGAAAAATAATGTATCCCAGGAATTCAAGCACAAGATGACAATACTTAAAAATGAAGTTGAAGAAAATCCTTCCGACACAACAAAGTTACTGGAGTATGCCGATCTTCTTTCAGCCGCACATAAGCAGAAAGATGCGATAGAATATTATCAAAAAATATTATCAATCAATCCCAACCGAATAGACGTGCTTTTTTCGTTATCTTTTATTTATTATACACTTGGAGATTTAAATAAATCAGAGGAGGAGACTAAAAGGATTTTGGCAATTGAACCAGAGAACACTGATGCAAAGTATAACCTTGGTGCAATAGCTGCGACGAAAGGTGATAAGGAAAAGGCAAGGGATATATGGAAGAAATTAGCTGAAAAATATCCCAAAGATGAAATAGGAATTAAAGCTAAAAATTCTCTCGAGCGACTTTAATAGAATTTCACTAACCTTTTTTACGTCTGAATATTTTCCTAAACTCTTTTTAACTGGAGTTTAGCTTGGTGAGTTATTGCACGATTCTTGCCTTTTAGTATCCATGTATTTATTGAATTACCTTTGCAGTTGTTAAAATATATCCAACGGGAATATTGATGGAAGCAATAATTGAAGATTTAGCTGGTTATGCAATTGGATTACTGATACTAATTTCAGTTATCTATTATTATCTGAGAAATA
>Ga0307436_1000683_pt1 | contig 15923 bp, 15 predicted proteins | sample SalMarWE160440MG_FD_202513 | JGI IMG/M metagenome (GOLD analysis project Ga0307436, IMG submission 202513) | Salt marsh sediment microbial communities from the Plum Island Ecosystem LTER, Massachusetts, United States - WE1604-40 | ecosystem: Environmental > Aquatic > Marine > Intertidal zone >...
TACGCGTTGGCGGGATCCTGGATCGCCTTCCCTACGAGGACCCACGGTGCCCGCTGGGGGACGGTGCTCAGCATCCAACCGTCGTGATAGAGCCCCCGCACACCCATCATCTCGAAATATTGCGTGTGGTGCCGCGACGGCGCATTCGCATTAGCTTTGTCGAACGTGTACGCCAGGCTTACACCGTCCATCGGCTTTTGCGCGACGCCGTCGACCATGACGGGCGCCGGAATGCCGGTGACCTCAAGCAGTGTCGGCACGATGTCGATGACATGAGCGAACTGATTGCGAATGCCGCCGACGTCCGTGATGTGCCCTGGCCATGAGATCGCCATGCCTTGCCGGGTTCCGCCGAAGAAGGACGGGATCTGCTTCGTCCATTTGAATGGCGTGTCGAACGCCCAGGTCCAGGCGACCGCCATATGCGGATAGGTCTTGTCGGTGCCCCAAGCCTCGTACCACTTCATCTGCTTGTCGACGGGCAGCTCGATGCCATTGAACTGGAGTACCTCGCTCGGTGTGCCGTTGGGCGACCCTTCTGCGCTTGAGCCGTTATCACCGCTGATATAGATGATCAGCGTATTGTCGAGCTTGCCCATATCGTCGACGGCCTGGATGACGCGGCCGATCTCGTGATCCGTATAGGCGAGGTAAGCGGCATAGACGTTTGCCTGACGGATGTAGAGCTTCTTCTCCTCGTCCGAGAGCGTGTCCCACTCCCGTAACAGCTTGTCCGGCCAAGGCGTCAGTTGCGCATCTTGCGGGATGACACCAAGCCTCTTCTGGTTGGCAAAGATCGTTTCGCGCAGCTTGTTCCAGCCCCCGTCGAAGAGGTGCATGTCGGTGATTTTCTTGATCCACTCCGGCGTCGGGTGATGCGGCGCGTGAGTGCCGCCAGGAACGTAATGGAGGAAGAACGGCATCGAAGGGTCGATGTCGTTCAGTTGATTCAGCCAGTGGATGGCATCGTCCGCCATCGCCGTGGTCAGGTTCCATCCGGGATGGCCCACGTATGGGTAAATCGCCGTGGTGTTGCGAAATAGGTTGGGCTCCCATTGGCTCGTATCGCCGCCGACGAAGCCATAGAAATATTCGAAGCCCATGCCCGTCGGCCATTGATCAAACGGCCCGGCTTGGCTTGCCACCCAATCCGGCGTGTTGTGGTCCTTGCCGAACCAGGACGTGCGATAGCCGTTGTCGAGAAGGATCCGGCCGATGGTCGCGTTCTCCGGCCCAATGATGCTGTTGTAGCCCGGGAAGCCCGTCGACTGCTCCGTAATGACGCCGAAACCGACCGCATGATGATTGCGCCCGGTGATCAAGGCGGCGCGCGTCGGCGAGCAAAGAGATGTCGAATGGAAGTTGGTGTAGCGCAGGCCGGCATTCGCGATCCGGTCGAGCGCCGGCGTCGGAATCACGCCGCCAAACGTGCTCGGCGCGCCAAAGCCAACATCGTCGGTCATGATCAGCAAGATGTTCGGCGCACCCTTGGGCGGTACCACGCGCGGCGGCCAATAGGGCTTCGACTGAGTGGCGTTGAGATTGATCTCGCCACCGAATGGCGCGGGCGGATTGGGAAGGTAGCGCCCATCGATGGTCGTCGTGGCGTTCGGCGCTCCCGGCGTTCCGGTGATCTCCTGAGCGCCAGCCGGGGAAGCGGCAGAGGTTCCGAGCAAAACTCCAAGAGCTAGCTGAAATAGCTGCCTTCTCATGATCGCCTCCGTATCCGCCAAGGGATGAATACTCTCCAGGGATGATGCCTTACTTTTTGCAGTCCCGTCTAGATTCTCATTGACGCGCGTCAAGGCGGTGCCAACTGCTTGTCGGAAGTTAGCCGCAATTTTCATCCAGCCTACTCAAACCCATGTAGAGAACGCGGGAGTGTGTGCGATGAAGTCAGGGATTTTGAGCCCTGGTCCAGTCCTTGGGCTTCTCATTTTGATCGCTGCGACTGGCGCCGGTACCGGGCCAGCAGTATCCCAGACGCCGGACGAAGCTGCGCGCCAAGTGCTCAAGAACATGGCTGACTATGTCAGCAAACTGAATGCCTTCAGCTTTGATTACAGCGTAGAGCTCGAGGCAGTAACAACAAAGGGCATCAAACTACAATTTCCAGCCTCTGGTCAGATGCTGGTGGAGCGCCCAAACAAGTTTCATCTTACGCGCACTGGCGGCCACAGCGATATCGAGCTGGTTTCGGACGGAAAGACCGTTACGCTGTACGGCCGCAAGGCGAATGTCTATGCCCAGAACGAAGCGGCGCCCACTATTGATGAGTTCGTCAAAAAAGTGCGTGAGGAGCGCGGTCTTGATCTTCCCGGTGCCGACTTGCTGCTCACCAATGTCTATGACCAGCTTATGGAACCAGTCACCGAGGCGATGTATCTCGGCCCGAGCATCGTCGACGGTGTGGAATGTGAGCACCTGGCCTTCAGGACACCTGATGTCGACTGGCAAATCTGGGTCGCGATGGGAGGGAAGCCGTATCCATGCAAGTACGTGATCACCAGCAAATGGACGACGGCCGCGCCGGAATATCAATCGCGCATCAGAAACTGGAACGACAGCCCAAAAATTGAAGCCAATAGCTTCCAGTTCCAACCTCCGACTGATGCGAAGGAGGTAAAAATATCTGACATCAATGCAGACATTCTGCTCCCTGAGACCCTGAAGGGAGCACAGCAATGACCAATGGTAGGATCTTGAAGCTTTGCTTGTGGACTTCCGCTGCTGTGGTCCTGGCGTTTGCCGCTCCGATTGAGCAGCGGCCGGATCGCGTCATCGCCGAGGGTATCTCATGCTTCATTCCCGCGGCTCACGCAGTCATTGGGCGCCCGCTGACGCCGTTGTCTTACGCCGGCGTCGCACGACGCACGGCCCGGCGCACAACGAGGCATGTGAGCGGTTACTGTGGGTATCCACCCTATCCACCTTGCTACTAGCGACGAGAATCGAGCTGACCGCGTACGCGGGAGGAGACCGTATGTCGAGAACGTTGGCTGTTATTGCGCACCTGCTGCTTGCTGCTGCCATCGTCACGCCGGTAGCGGCTGAACCATACAAAATGACGACGCCGATCGCAGCGGGCATCGCGACTCCGGATGAGGTTGAAACCTCGATCGGAACGCTGAAGCTGCACGATGGCGTTCCGTCGGACGAGACCACTGAAAAGATTTACGACAACCTCGATCGGTCGCGGGCGCTTCAGGCCTATCTGCTCGGTATTCCCATCGTGAACCAGGTCGCCATGCGCAACGCCCTGCGCGAATACGGTCCGGATAACACGACCGACGTGATCTGGGAGAACCTCGTCGATTCAAAGACTGTCGAACTGACCGCCAATGACAACACGGTCTACAGCTTCATCTGGCTCGACACGAGCAAGGGGCCTCTGGTTGTCGAGATTCCGCCCAAGGTGCTGGGGGCGATCGACGACATGTGGTATCGCTGGGTGGCCGATGTCGGCATTACCGGCGCTGATAAGGGCAACGGTGGCAAGTACCTGATCCTGCCGCCTGGCTACAAAGGCGAGGTCCCTGACGGCTATTTCGTGGTGCGGCCGAGCACTTATGGCAACTGGATGCCCTTCCGCTCTTTCCTCGTGGATGGCTCACCCAAGCCCGGCGTCGACCTCGTCAAGAAGACGCTGAAGATCTATCCGCTCGGGGATGAGGCCCATCCCCAGCCAATCAAGTACGTCAACCTGTCCGGTGTCCCCTCGACGTTTGTCGCTCCCGCCGACTACTCGTTCTGGGAACTGCTGAACCAAGCCATCCAGGAAGAACCGCCCGAGGGGTCCAACCCGACGACCCTTGGCCTGTTTGCTTCCATTGGCATCGAGAAAGGCAAGCCCTTCGCCCCCGATGAGCGGATGAAGAAGATCCTTGCCGATGCCGCCAAGATCGGCGCCGTCACGGCGCGTACCCTTGGCTACAAGATGCGCGATAAGAACGGGTTCATCTATCAGGACAGCTACTGGCGCAAACCCTTCTTCGGTGGCTACAAGTTCGAGGTGTCGCCCGGGGTCAGCAACCTCGACGGCGCGATCTTCTTCTACTTCTTGGCCACCGGCGTCACGCCGGCGATGGCCGAAAAGATGGTCGGAGAAGGCTCGCAGTACCCATGGACGGCGCTTGATGCCGACGGAAATCCCTTCGACGGGTCAAAAACCTACAGGCTGCATTTGCCGCCGCACATACCGGCCAAGGATTTCTGGTCGGTCATCGTCTACGACACCCAGACGCGTTCCATGTTGCAGACCGACCAGCAGTTTCCGAGCGTGTCCAGTCAGGACAAGGACGTGAAGGTCAATGCCGACGGGTCTGTCGACGTCTGGTTCGGCCCAAAGGCGCCGGAGGGTATGGAGCACAATTGGGTGCAGACCATTCCCGGCAAGGGCTGGTTCATGATCCTGCGGCTCTACGGCCCCCTCGAACCTTGGTTCAACCAGACCTGGCGACCCGGCGAAATCGAGCCGGTATCGAACTGAGAGGCGGCGAGCCCGAAACTAAAGCGGTGATCGCGGCCAGGAGAGCCTCTGCGCGACTCGGGCGTCGTCGAGCCTTCCACTTCTGACCCATAGCGGACATTGACACCGCAGCGGGGCAGGTTGCTACTGAGTCCTTTCGCACTGCGGCCAGCCGAAACCCCAGCGCCAAGGCAACCGAGTGCAGGGGGTGCCTCCAAGCCGGACGGCTCTATACATGATTTCGGCGATCGTCCGATAAAGCAGAGAGACCCGCTCGCGGCTAAGACCGAAAGCAGCCGCCAAGTCTTCCGTTCGCTGCTCTTCGACCCCAATCACACAACGGCGGAACTGCTCGTCGGCCTCGCGCCGCGCTTCGAAGCTCATTTCGGCATCAACAGCCGTAGGGGCCCCCGCATGGTAAAGCCGGTCGTGTGCCAAGCAGCAACCCTCCCATGGCGGCCTATCTCCATGATATTGAGCGACTTTTGGAAATGTCTTCGAGCGAGCTTTGCGCCCTCGGACTTCCGGGTTTCTATCAACCTTTCGTGCTGGCCGATTTCGAGCCTGTATTCCAAGTTGCTGCTGAGACTAAGCGACTCGGTCTCCTCTTTCGCAGAGGCGGCCGTGATTGCAGCCATTAAGAGCGTTGCGGCCAGGCAGCCGGCTGACCCGCCAAGGCGCATCGGAACAAGCCCCTCAAAATGTGACCCTGTGCTAGAGTTAGTCTTAAGGACTTCCCAGAAGCAGGATAACTGGAGTTCGATCCTTGGGGAGGAAAAACGCAAAGGGTGTAGAGCCAAAGTCGACGCGATGGCCGGGCCGTTGGACTCGCGTCGTCGGTGCGGCTCTGATTCTGATCAGCTCGCTTGCGCTTGCAGCGCCCCTCACGGCTGGTAAGTGGTCCCTGCAATTCCTCAGCCTGTTCCCGCTGGCGGTTGGGCTTATCGGTCTCTACACGACGATCAGGACTCCTTCGCTTCGAACTCGTCCTGCCGCTTATGCAACAGGCATTTTGGCGATTGCCGCCGCACTTCTTCTGTATCTCAGCTCTTCTCTAGTCGTCAGCGGCGTCATCACGCTTCTTTTGGGCTTTCTCATACTCGATGGTGTCTTGAAGCTCGGCCAGGCATTGTTGCGCCCGCTCCCAATCGATCCCGTGTGGTGATGGCTGCGAACGGCGTGTCGAGCCTAGTGCTTGCGCTGATCGGATGGCTCCTGTGGAAGAACGTCGGCGTCGATGCGGCAATTGGCGTTGCCATCGCCGGCTATACGGCGATGGCAGGTTGGCGGATGCTTGTGTCGCCGGCAGTCAGCGAGGGGGGGGCGTCGAGACATGGCCCTCCGACGCGCATCCGGACCCAAAGCTGGGTGTTGGAGAAAATGTGCTGTTCGGCGCCATAAACAAGGATCAGTCCGCAAGCGCTCCCGCTGTTTGGCAGAACGAGTTGTATTGGCTGCTGGTGGTCGCGGTAGGCCTGCTAGCAACTCACGTCGCCCGCATGCAGTCGGCAGAGACATGGCTCGGCCTGATTTCGCCATTCGTCGCCACCGTAGGCGACGTCTTTATGGCGATTTCTGGGAACACTTCTCATATTGCCGGCGCGCCTGTTGTGGCGGCGCATGACGCGGCCAATCGAGAGAAAAGCCTGGAAGCTCCGGTTGGCCGGGCAGGACGCGGATATGGACGCAGCGCCGCGGCGCCTCGTTCAAGAGTGGACGAACGCCCGATTTTCCTTCTCCGCCTCACCGCGAAGCGCGGTCATCGCTACCGTCAGCCGCAGGATTAGCCCCCCGTCTCGGTCTGCCCTTTGCCATTCTGTTCGTGGCGGTCAATCGGATCTGGGGCTTCAGCTGGTACTTCAATACCGAAAGTTGGGCGAGCGCGTTCTATCAGAAGGTTACCGAGCTCCGCGTCGATACATGGCGTGCCAGGACGGAGGAGGCGGTTGCAGCCGCCTACGGTGGCTCGGACGACGAGTTGTTTCGCGTGACGCCGCCTGGGATTAAAGAAGGCGACTTCAGCTTCTTGGTAGTCGGTGACCGCGGAGAGGGTGATGCCTCTCAGTACTCGCTCATCGACCGATACCTTGAGCTCGGGCGGCGGGACGACGTCGAATTCCTCATTATTTCCTCTGACGTGATTTATCCCGCCGGCGCCATGGTGGACTACGAAGACAACTTCTACCTCCCGTTCAAGGGTTTCACGAAGCCGATCTACGCGATCCCTGGCAATCATGACTGGTTCGACGCGCTCGAGGGGTTCAATGCGAACTTCCTCGAGGACAAGGCGGCACGTGTCGCGCTGTCAGCGCGGGCCGACGCCGACCTCAATTTGACGAGCAAAGACAAAGACCGAGTCGATCGCCTCCTGAAGCGTGCGCGAGAGTTGCGTGAGCTATACGGTATCCGCAACGACGAGCAGCGGGCACCCTATTTTGATATCCAGACGGAAGACTTCGCCCTGATTGCCATCGACACAGGCATTCTTCGCACCGCAGACGATCGGCAGCTCGCTTGGCTCGAAGATGTCCTTAAGCAAGCCCGGGGCAAATTCATCATGGCTGTCGTAGGCCATCCAAAGTATGCAGCCGGCATCGACACTAGCGTCGGCGACGCGAACTTCACCGAACTCTACGACACGTTCGAACGCGCTGGTGCGCGCGTGCTTATGGCTGGGGACACCCACGACTTCGAATTTTATATTGAGGAGCCGGCTGACGATGAGAGCCCACGCTACTACTTCGTCAATGGTGGCGGAGGCGCCTACCTGAGTATCGGCGGGGCCCTTGCTTGGCCCGAAACCTTGCCGACAAAGAAATGGGCTTTCTATCCGAGCGGCGATGCCGTCAATACCAAGCTCGACGCCGAAACCCCCGCCTGGAAGCAGCCGTTTTGGCTTTGGATCAAGCGTTTCGGCGCGTGGCCCATATCGATCGAGACATTGTCGGGGATGTTCGACTTCAACCATGCTCCTTTCTTCCAGAGCTTTGTAGAGGTCCGCGTCGAGCGTTCGAAGAACAGGGTTGTCTTCGCGCTCCACGGCGCCAATGGTCCGATCAACTGGCGCGACCTGCAGATGTCTTCTGAAGAGGTGATGGGCGGAGGGTCGGATGATCCTGTGGAATTCACGGTCGAGATGCGGCCGGCTCTCTAGCTGCGCGGCCGCTCATAAGCCGCGTCCTGCCAGACTTGACGCATGCTGGGGCGGATGTCCTGGGTCTGCTTATGACATTAGACGACATCGGCACGAGCCTTCTGAATGTCCGCTAAAGTGCCATTAACAGACGTCTACACCTCGCCGCCCGCTCCTCGAGGTGGTGCACCAAGCGCTTGCCCGCCTGCGGGGGGCTCGCGGGAAGCCAGGCGCCCCTCGAGAAGCCTACTCACGATCAGGCTCGCGATCGCGCAGCGGTTGCCGCTCGGCGCAGCCTGAAGAAGGCGTAGAAATAACTGAGCCAGAGGAGGACGGAGAGGCCATAGAAGGTGATGGTTCGCAACGACCACCACGGCCAGGAGCCGGATGGGCCGATGGCGATCGCATTGGGGTACCAACTGAAGAGCGTGGTGCGCCACCGATTCCACATGACGGTCATTTCCGTATTGCGATCCTGCGCGGTCTTGGCGTCGTTGAAGACGCGCTCGCTGTTGCGCTTCAACCACCACCAGGAATCGTCGTTGATCAGCTCAAGCCCCCTGTCGGACCGGTTGCGCATGTAGATGTATTCGATGTCGGTCGTATTGCCACGGGCGTCGGGATCGCTGCGGCGCACTTCCGTTCCTGTGATGACCCCGGTTGTCCATGTCGGACGTGCGTATTCCCATCCAAACCAGAGGGGGATACCCACCACGAGTGCAGCGATGGCTAGAACGGGAGTCCCCCGGCGCCATAAGATAAAGGCGAGCACCAGAATCGCGGCCAGGACGATGTAACCGATAGACAGGTAAGCCTGGAGCATGACTCAAACCCCACCGCAGATGAGACCCGAAACGGTCGAGCCGCCGCACCTTTTGCCCGCCTCCATCCTCCTCTTAGTCTTGCGGCTGGCAGAGTGATGTTAGACGCTTAATTGAGGCGAAGGAAATGTCCGCTTTAGGTCAGTAGCGGACCTTAGCTCGGGGCAAAGCAATGGGTCCCCTGCAGACATTTTCGATTCGCTATTAGGCGTGATGTTTTCCCTGTTTGCGCTCAAAAATCCCCTGTTCAGATTGCAGGGAATTCGTCCAAAGAAGCCTCGTGCTTCAACGGTTTAGTGCAAGCGGGGAGGGGCCTTTCGACGGTATTCCCTGTATTTTCCCGGAGATCAGGGGATTTGACTGCCGAGACACGTTCGCTGCAGCCTCCCAGCACAGCCACGCTAATCCACTGACATGGAAGAATTTTTAGCATCTGGCGGGTGAGTCAAAAACCTCGCGAAATTCCGCCAGTTTTCAGCCCCTCAGATTCCCTTTGAAACGGTAGAGACGGTTTTTCGTCGAATTCTCGCGCGCACTGACGCGAAAATCTCTCTGGCGGCATTTGGGGGTCAACATTTTGGGCGCAAGCATCGCGCAGCATGGCGTTTGAACCGCCGCTATGGCTCCCCAAACCCGAGCAGCTTCCGTTGTTCGGCCCAGTCGGTGGGGAGCTTAGGGGTTAAACGTATCAGCCTCTTCGCGCTGAGCTGAGGCGGATGCTTGCCGTTGATGATGGCCGTAACGATGTCGGGTGCCAACGAAGGAAGACGCAGCAGGCGAGATAGGTAGCCGATGGTAAGCCGCTCCTGACTGGCTATGGCCGGCACAGTCAGATTAGGGTCTTGCAGCAGTCGCTCTCGGTGAAGACGGCTTCGCCGACTAGGCGGGTCTCCTCACAATCGCAACTGATGCGGTCGGGGGTGTTGGGGCCATCCATCCCCTTCTGGGTCTGCCGACGATGATGTTGGATGTCCCCGTCACCAACGAGGCCGAGCTCGAGTTTCTTCGGGCGTTGGGTCCTCGCATGCCGGGCCATGATACTCCCGTATCAATCTACAGGTACAAGGCTAGCGTCCTGCTCCGGGACGCTGTTTTTCCGATCCAGCTTGTTCCAGCCGACAAGCGTTCCGAACAGCGCCATCAGCCAAGCCTTGAGCACGACATAGTACATGAGCTGACGGTAGCCGAATCTCTGCAAAGCGAGCCATGGCAATAGAGTAGTCTTCTCGTTCCGCTCTATCGCGAAAGCTATGGCAGCGCTGCCGGCATCGACGATGAGGAATGCAAAGTAGTAGAGCACCACTTTCTGCAACGTTTGGCCGTCAAATTGCTGACCATGCTGCAAGAAATCCAGTCCTGAAGCGACGACTTGCCATAGGAACAGGAAATCGATCACCGGGGCGATGGCGGACAGCCCAAATTGGAATAGCCACGTCTGAGGCATAGCGAACAGGCCTAGTGAGCCATGCCGCGGTCTGAAGGTCGCGTCGCGGTGCTTCCAAAGACACTGTAAAGTGCCAAACGTCCAGCGGAAGCGCTGCTTGATGAGGCCTTGAACCGTGTCGGGTGCTTCGGTCCATGCGACTGCTGTGCTGTCGTACAGAACCTTGTAGCCGGCCTTCTGTAGTGTGAGCGTAAGATCCTGATCCTCGGCGAGAGTGTCGGTCGGAAACCCACCGACTTGCAGCAGCGCAGCGCGACGCCACGCGCCGATCGCGCCCGGTACCACAGTAACGCAGCCCAATGTTTCCAAAGCCCGGCGCTCAAGGTTCTGGCTGGTGACGTATTCAAGCGCTTGCCAGCGCGTTATGACGTTGACGCGATTTCCGATCTTGGCATTGCCTGCGACAGCGCCGATCTTCGGATCCCTAAACCAACGAACCAATTTACTAATGGCCTTTGGCTCGAAGAGTGTATCTGCGTCGAGCGCTATGACGATGTCGCCCTGGGCTTCCTGAAGGCCATAATTTAGCGCGCTCGCCTTTCCACTGTTGACAAGCGTGAAAAGTCGAACGCGTTGATCGGCACCGAACTGTTCGCGGACCACATCGGACGTACCATCCGTGGATCCATCATCCAGCACGATGACTTCCAAGTTTGGATAGTCGCTTGCCAACACTTGTCGGATTGTTCGCGCTATCACCTTCTCCTCATTGTACGCAGGAATGAGCACGGATTGGAGGGGAGGACGCCCAGACAGAATCGGCGGAACGCGCTTGACCTCGGCCATCCTATTGCGAATCGCCAGAGCGCATAAAAGCAGCAGTCGCACAACGCCGAGACAGATGGCAACCAGGAATAGAACTCCCATCAGGTGCCCAAGCCACCCGATAGCCAGAAAAACCGGTAAGTCGACCAGCGACTCAAGCGATGTCGACGATATGGGAGGCATCACCTGCTCTGGGGTAAGGCCGGCCAGTTCCGCCGTGGAAACGAACGTGTAGCCCTGGGCGCGCAAGGTATCAATCAGCGTGGGCAGCGCGGCGACGGTCGCTGAACGATCGCCTCCCGAATCGTGCAGCAGAATGATGTTGCCTCTATCGTCCGGATCGGGGTCGTGAAGTGTGTTGAGCACATTCTGAACGATCTGCGCAGGAGCCGGTCGTTGCCAATCTTCCGAATCGACATCGACTCCCACCGAGGTGTAGCCCATCGATTGCGCGATCTCGATCGGCACAATCTCATCCGCGGTTGTTGGCGTTGCATCGCCAAGGTAGGGAGCGCGAAAAAGAGTCATCGAGCGGCCGGTGAGAGCTTCGATCAGACGCTGGTTGGCATTGATCTCCAACTTCACCAACCCATTGGGAAGCTCGGCGAGATTCGGGTGCGTGAACGTGTGATTTCCGAGAATGTGGCCTTCAGCCACGATCCGCCGGACGAGGTCCGGATTCTCTTGCGCGCTTGACCCTACGACGAAGAAAGTGGCCTTTACGCCCTTCTGCTTGAGGATGTCGAGGATTTGCGGAGTCCATTCCGGATCAGGGCCATCATCGAATGTCAGCGAGACCTTGTTTGCGATGTAACCCGACCGGTTGATCACAAACGGTGTCGGGATCTTCGTATAGGATTCACTTACGACGTCTCCTTCCGGATCGGTTTCGAAAGTCCTCTCGCCCTGATGAGGCTGATCTTGGATGGCCAGAATTCCGCCATTGCCTTCGAGATCGACATCCTGGCTCTGACCAATTCGGTGCAGCGCTTCGGGCGCTGAAGCGCCGTAGGGGCGCGCCATGACCGACCAGATCGATGGGTCTTCCGACCCAAGGCGCCAGAGGGCGTACCCAGCAGGCTGATAGGCATCCGCAGCGTGAATTTCATTGAAGGCGGTTACAGCATCCAGGAACCAGACGTCATGACGTTTGCCATCGTCCTCCACGAAGGAGAAGTGGGGGTTCAAGGACTCAGGATCAAAGACGATGTCCGCTTCCGAGTCCCGCGCCGAGAGTACGGCATCCTGGAAACTCAGCGACTCAGCCGGGGCACCCTTGACCCAGTCGTAACCATAGCCGCCCAGGGCGACAATGGTGTACGCAGGATCCAGCGTACGCATGCGCTTGTCGAGGGCCTGCTCGAACCAATGTTGACCTGCGATGCTCCCGGGTTTCCCAGTTGACCAATGCTCGTCATAGCCCATTAGCAGCAGGTAATCGACGATGTTGGCGTAGGTCTCGTAAGGCCAGTCGTCGTCATCGATCGGAACAGCTAAGACGATGGTGTATCCGCGATCGGCGAAAGATTCGCTGAGTTCTTGCAAGAACAATTTCAAGTCGGGCTGTGCGGATGGTGGAACCTCCTCGAAATCGACCGTGAGCCCCTGAAACTTGTTTTGTTCGAGGAATGTCTTCAGGTTCTGGACGAGAGCCGTGCGCGCCGTCGGATTCGCCAAAAGCTTGGCAAGCCCAGCACCGTCCCATTTATCGCCAGAGAAATTCTGCACTATCGGCAGGATCGGCATGCCGGGCTTGGCCGAACCGAGATACTGCAGCACCCTGTTGTCGACATTGGACTTCAGGGCGAGATCGGGGCCCTCGAGATTGAGCCAGCTCGGCATTAGCCAGTCGAGGTGCGGCGCGGCCTTTTTCAGGTCGGGAAAGCTATTATCGTCATCATTGACATAGAAGCCGATGCTCAAAGCACGACCGTCCGGGCGAGTGAGCGATGGGTGTTGTGCCCGAGGCGCAACGTCAACTTTGCGTTGTTGGGCCAAGATTGCCTGCTTCTCCTTCAAATCGGCCGCCAGCGTGGTGGCGGCTTTCAGCAACTCAGCCTGTGTGGCGGGAGGAGACGGGAGCGCATGCGCTACGGGAGCTTGGCTGAGGAAGGAGAGGGGGGAGCGGTCGACCGTCACCAGGGTTGCTGAGAAGGCGAACAGAGCGATCAGTGCGAAGATGCCAACGAACCCCGAAACGCGATAAAGCATCCGGCGCCGGCTTCCGGTAGGGTCGAAGAATATAGGGTTGCCACGCATCTCAGTCGGACACGCCACAGTTGCCCCGCGAGCCGGGGACCGGCGCATCTCGCGAGAAGGCCGTCACGGCTTCTCTCTTAGCCTTCGACCCAGCGAGACCATATGGAGGTCGCGTTGACTGGAGTAAACTGCGACAGAACAACGCGGCGCTGACCCTCATGAACTCGCAGAACCTCGTTCCAAGCAGGCGACCAAGGCCTACCACCTCCATAGATCAGTCGTCTTAGGGGTCGTCTAATGGTGCCTCCAAGGCGGTTCGGTCGGACAAGCGCAGAACGCGCGATAATTTTTCTTCGCCTGCTAGGCCCTGGGCTAGTTACTGGGGCGGCTGATGACGACCCGTCGGGAATTGCCACCTATTCCCAGGCAGGCGCTCAATTCGGATACGGGCTGTTGTGGACAGTCTTTCTCACGACTCCGTTCATGATCGCCATCCAACTCGTCAGCGCTCATATTGGTCGGTGACCAGCAAAGGAATTGCTGCCAACGTCGAGCAGCTCTACCCGCTCCACATCGTTTTTGTTCCCATCGGACTTCTCGTCGGCGCAAACACGATCAATATCGCAGCAGATCTCGCTGCAATGGGTGAGGCGCTGTATCTGGTGATTGGCGGTCTTAAGCATGAACACGCAATGATTGTTGCGGCCCTTTCAGCCATGCTCCAAGTGTTTGTTGCCTATCGCCGCTACACATCGACTACGTCTGGCCCTGCGCTTATGGCCAGGGTGCCTTGAGGTGCAAGAAACAACAGCGACAAAACCGAAGTCGCGGCACCGGCGAAAAGACCTGCGACTGCGCCGAACAAAAAACTTGAGCAGGCAATGATGGTGAAGAAGAGCAGGAAAGGTTCACCCGGAACGTCAGCTGAGTCAGTAATCTGTACAAAGAAGGCTGCCGTTACCAATAAGCCTGTTGTCGCCAGCTTGCTCCAGAGAGGGAGCGTGCTCGATTTTTCAAGGAAGGACAGCATCTTTTGACCCATGGTCAAGATAGCCAACGTTGTCCCTCGTGGAAAAGCCTGACAAAAATTTGTGCCCCTTTGAAGGCGACCCTGACCGGCAAGACGCACCCCAAGCAAGCATTCGCCATACTAATGACGTGCACCGATGTTAACGTTTGATCATGAGGTTGACACGGCGCGAACTCCTTATATTGGCGGGCGCATTGAGCGCATCAGCGGTTTCTCGCATGGCATTTCCCGCAGGTTTTTTTGATGGCTTCAAACAAACGATAACGACCCTCTTCTGGGTAGGAGAGCGCTCGAACGCGGAGAATGCCTTCATCTCCAACGCGATGAGCTATTGGGATCAAGATTGGCAGGCTCACTACGGGGGCATCGATGCGCCATGGGAGCGAGAGGGCAACTGGCCGGCTAGCTTCAAACCAAAAGAGAATCCATTTTACGTGGCCTTACCCTATGGCGAATTCGTCGATGACCTTAAGCTAAAACCCCAAGCTCGAAAGGTGCCCTGGTATCACCCGGGCTTGTCTCCACTTCTGAAAAATCGGTGGGTGGAAATACGGCGCAAGGGTCGGTCATGTTTCGCCCAATGGCAGGATGTGGGACCTTGCGGCGAGGATGATTTCGCTTTTGTTTTTGGTGGCGCGGCTCGCCCCCGCAACACTTTCGGGGAGAGAGCGGGTTTGGATGTCTCTCCAGCGGTCTGGCACTATCTGGGCATGAAGGGCAACGGGAAAACTGCTTGGCGTTTTGTTGACCCGCGCGATGTTCCCGACGGACCCTGGAGCGAGATCGTCACAACATCCAGTAACAATAGATAGGGCACAAGAGCGGCGGTGGGTGACCCCACCGCCGCTCCTACAGATCGCTCGATTGCGACTTCGAGCAGGTCTTGGTCGCTGAGGGTCTCCTGCACCCGATGTTACTAGAGGCCCTCACGTCTGCTCATGGCACTTAGCGGACATCGATTCCAAGGCCAAACATGTCCGCTTTTGGGGTCAAAGCGGATATCGCAAATCCGCGCGCCGATATCAGCTAATCACACTTGTCAAACGTTTAGTGCAGCCGAAGCTCTCCCTCCACGAAGCTGAATTCTGTGGGTGATATCAGTCTCCGGTGTGCCACCCGCACCCGGTAAAGCGGGCCGTCCAGGTTGGAGATCGCCCAAGTCGGGACTATTTCCGCCAATGGCGATTCCGAGATCGGACGCATGATTGCCGACGCCATGAAGAAGGTCGGCAATGAAGGCGTCATCACCGTCGAGGAGGCGAAGAGCCTCGAAAGCGAGCTCGAGGTGGTCGAGGGCATGCAGTTCGACCGCGGCTATATCTCGCCCTACTTTATCACCAATGCCGAGAAGATGGTGGCGGAGCTCGAAGACCCTTACATCCTCATCTACGAAAAGAAGCTCTCAAACCTGCAGCCGATGCTGCCGCTTCTCGAAGCCGTGGTTCAGTCCGGCAAGCCGCTCTTGGTGGTTGCCGAGGACGTGGAGGGCGAGGCCCTCGCGACTCTCGTGGTCAACAAGCTGCGCGGCGGCCTCAAGGTTGCTGCGGTGAAGGCACCTGGCTTCGGCGATCGCCGCAAGGCCATGCTCCAGGACATCGCCGTCCTCACCGGCGGTGAGATGATCTCCGAGGATCTCGGCATTAAGCTTGAGAATGTCACGGTCAAGATGCTCGGCCGAGCGAAGCGTGTGTCGATCACCAAGGATGACACCACGATCGTCGCCGGCGCCGGTAAGAAGGCAGACATCGAGGCCCGCGTCGCCCAAATTAGACGACAGATCGAGGACACGACCTCCGACTACGATCGCGAGAAGCTGCAAGAGCGGCTGGCCAAGCTTGCTGGCGGCGTTGCTGTGATTAAAGTTGGCGGTGCGACTGAGATCGAAGTCAAGGAGCGCAAAGACCGAGTCGATGATGCATTGAATGCCACCCGCGCGGCCGTCGAGGAAGGCATTGTCCCTGGCGGAGGCGTTGCACTGCTACGGATGCTGTCACTCCTCGACGGACTCAAGCCTGCGAATGACGATCAGCGCGTCGGCGTGAACATTGTGCGTCGCGCTCTGC
>Ga0307436_1000684_pt1 | contig 15916 bp, 18 predicted proteins | sample SalMarWE160440MG_FD_202513 | JGI IMG/M metagenome (GOLD analysis project Ga0307436, IMG submission 202513) | Salt marsh sediment microbial communities from the Plum Island Ecosystem LTER, Massachusetts, United States - WE1604-40 | ecosystem: Environmental > Aquatic > Marine > Intertidal zone >...
TAGAGGAGGTTTTGCAGGGGATTAAGGGACTAAAAGGATTGCATTGCTGTGGCAATACCGATTGGCCCGTCCTTCTAGGAACATCAATTGATATCCTCAGCATTGATGCCTACAATTACGCCTCCTCCTTCAATTGTTACCCCGGTGAAGTAAAATCGTTCCTCGCGCGAGGAAGTGCCATCGCCTGGGGAATTGTCCCTAATAGTGAAGAAGCCCTATCCAGCGAAACTGTGTCCAGCCTGTATGATAGACTTGGAGAAGCCATAGCTCCATTCACCAAAAATGGCATCAGCTTTAAGCAAATCTTAAGGCAAAGTTTGCTAACCCCCTCTTGCGGACTGGCATCCCTATCACCCGAGGCAGCACGCCAAGCTCTGGAACTGGTAGCTAATTTATCCCATGAACTAAGGATGAAATATGGTGTATAATAGGGGGCTATGAAATGGAGTGTCAGATTGAGATCAACAAGTCCGGATGCCCCTGTACCTATGAACCATGCTCCAGGAAAGGGAAATGCTGCGAATGCATCCGTTACCACTGGGAACTTGGTGAGCTTCCTGGTTGTTTGTTTCCTCCCGAGGTTGAAGCGACTTATGACCGCTCATTAAGTAAATTTATTTCCGTTTACAGCAAGAAAGCATGAACAAAAAGAAAAGAGTGGCGGCGCTAAAACACCGCAAGCATCGCAAGAAGCTCAAGGAAAAAAGAAAAACACAGAAATTAGCTGCCACAAAGTAAGCTACTTGAGGATTCCCTGAATTTTCAGGGAGAAGGCCCGTAAGAACCGCTTAAGGAGGATAAAGTGCCCAAAGAAAGAGATGACCTTATTCCCAAGGGTATGCTTCTCATTGCCGACAACATCTCTTCCCGGGACAATATCTTCGGAGCCTCACCCGGGGCGAAAGCAGAGTGGGCTAAAGGCTTAAACTTACCCAGGAGAAATAAGACCATTTTCTTCGCTGGATGTGGCTATCAATACCTGAGGCATGCCAAAACCATGCTTGATGCACTGAGCAAATTTGAGAGACACGGGCTGGATGCTGAAAAGACAACCGGGATAGCCAGGGCGTTCAAGAAGGTGGGAGTTGACCTTACCGCTGTGTATAGCAAGCTTCCTCTGGGAGGAGATGACCACTACAGCGAGACCCTGAATTGTGCCGTCAACGTATTAACCAAGCTCGGGGTTGATTTCGGTTACCTCTATGAAGAGGAGCCCTGCTGCGGAGCACCACTTTACTTTTTTGGTCTGGAAGCTGAATTCGCCAAACACTGCCAGAAAACTTATGGCAAGCTCAAGTCCCTGGGTGTGGAGGAGATAATCGGGCTGGTTCCTTCATGCACCAACGCACTGCGCAACCTCTTCCCCAACTATGTGGCGGGCTTTGACATTGAAGTCAAGCACTTCTGCCAGGTTGTCTGGGAAATAATTAAGGAGGGAAATATTCCCCTCGAGATGCCCCAAAAGGTTGAGGTTACTTATCATGATCCCTGTCAACTGGCACGCTACCTAGGGGTGATTGATGAGCCAAGGCAGGTGTTGAACTCCATAAAGGGACTTGAGCTTAAGGAACCTGAATGGACTACTGGAGAATGGGCAACTTGCTGTGGTGGCGGAGGTGGATTTGAGATGGTGTTTCCCGAATTAAGCCACATTTTGGCGGTGAACAGGGCAAGGGAGCTTATGGAAACAAATCCATCAATGATAATCACCCACTGCCCCGCGTGTGTGATGCAGCTTGAAGAAGGGCTCAAAGGCCTGAGGAGAAATCATTTAGAAGTATTGGATTTAGCTCAGGTAGTTGACCGAGCTTTGAGGAGGTAAGATGTCTCAATTCAAAGCATACAAGACGCAGCTTATGGAGGCAGCTCGTAACGATAGGATAAGCACTGCTTTATCCCGAGCTATAAAAAGCTACCGGGCAAATACCAACGATGCATTGAAGAAGTTCCCCCACACCATTGAGCTTGCTGAAGAAGTCAGGAAAATTAAAGAAGACTCCATCAGCAGGATGAAGGAGCTTGCTGAGCAAGCCTGCGAGACCATAGAGGGTAACAAGGGGCATGCTTATATAGCGGACACCGCTGAGGAAGCGCTGAAGATTATCAGCGAACTGGTGGGAAAGGACAAGCTAATCGTCAAGGGCAAGAGCATGACCGGGGAGGAGATTGGTTTGCGGGAACATCTGGAGGAGTTGGGCAACGAAGTTTACGAGACAGACCTGGGAGAATTTATCATCCAGCAGTTGAAGTCAAAACCAATGCATATTTTGTCTCCGGCAATCCATGTCCCCAAAGAAGATGTTGCCACGCTTTTGACTAATATAACAGGAAAGAAAGTTGCGCCGGTCATAGCCGAGGAAGTGGCCACGGTAAGGAAGCTATTAAGAGAAAAATTTTTTCAGGCAGATGTCGGCCTCAGCGGAGCCAATGTAGTTCCCGCAGATACCGGCGCGCTGTTCCTTATTGAAAATGAAGGAAACATCAGGCTTTCCACCAGCGCTCCACCAGTGCACATAGCTCTCGTGGGAATGGAGAAGCTCGTCCCCACACTCCACGATGCCTGGAAGGTAGCTGAGGTTACCTGGAGATACGCCAACTATAATATCCCGGCTTATGTGAGCTTGGTGTCAGGTCCGAGCAAGACTGGAGATATAGAGAAAGTTACCACATACGGTGCACATGGCCCCAGGGAACTACACGTTGTGTTTCTCGACTCGGGACGAACGAAACTGGCAAAACACCCCCTGTTACGGCAAGCACTCTATTGCCTGAGATGCGGAGGATGCTTGTATGAGTGCCCTATATTTGCGGTGACTGCCGGCTATTTCGGCGACAAATATTTCGCCGGCATCGGAGCGGTGTGGACAGCTCAAGTCACCGGCAGTCTGGAGACGGCAGCTCCCATCATATATACCTGCCTCACCTGCGGAAGATGCAAGGTCAGGTGTCCCATGAAGCTCGAGGTGCCGGAGATGTGTGTGGAACTCCGCAAAATGATTGCCCAAAATCAAACTTGAAACAAAAAGGAGGACAAAGTTTCCCAACATTTGCTCCTCTCCGGCAAGCCAGGCACAGGCAAAACCAGCCTCATCAAGGAAGCTATAGCTAGAACTGGGACCAAAGTCGGCGGCTTTTATACTGAAGAAATACGAAGCAGCGGGATAAGGCAGGGATTCAAGATAATTACCCTGGATGGCAAAGAGGCAATCCTGGCGCATGTTAACTTCTCCAGCCCATTTCAGGTAAGCAAATATAAAGTTGATATTGATAACTTGAATAAAGTAGGCGTTTCAGCGATTCAGCAAGCATTACGGGAACGTGATGTAATACTGATCGATGAAATTGGCAAGATGGAGCTTCTATCACCACAATTCAGGGAAACAGTGTGGCAGGCAATAAATGGTAGTAAAAAGGTCTTGGGCACAATCATGCTCAATCCAAATCCTTTTTGCGACGAAATCAAGCACCATCCTGAAGTTAAAACGCTTTTGGTAACCGGGGATAATAGGAGACAAGCATTAGCAGAAATGCAAAGCTGGTTAGCTGAAAATGAAAGTCACGCTTAAACCACTGGGTGATGTAGCTGACGAGGTGATGGATGAGCTCAGAGAGAAAATCAAGCTGGTTTTTGATTGCCCTGTGGAGATAAAGCCAGGATTCAGCGACCTTGTCCATGCTTATGATGCACAGAGAGGGCAATATCATGCCTCAAAGTTAATAGCCGCCCTGTCTACCTCGCGAAGGGAAAGGGATGAGAGAGTGGTGGGCATAACCGAGGTCGACCTTTATGCCCCGGGGCTTAATTTCATCTTCGGCGAAGCTGATATTGTCCACAAAGTGGTAATCGTATCCTTATGCCGCTTGAGGCAGGAATACTATGGCTTGCCACCAGACAGAACCTTGTTTATACAAAGAGCGACCAAGGAGATAGTCCACGAGCTAGGACACACCTTCAGCTTAGAACACTGCCCTGACCCCAAGTGCGTTATGCATTTTTCAAATTGTCTTGCTGACACCGACTGGAAAGAAGCCAGCTTCTGTAGTAAATGTCGTCCAAAAATAATATAATTACAGATTTCAATGAGCGGAGGTAATTTATGATTCAAAAGAAACGCAAGTTGGGGCGTGGCGTTGCTGTTATAGGAGCAGGACTATCAAAGTTCGGGGTTTATCCCAAGGGAGTAAGAGGTCAAGACTTGTTTGTCGAGGCTTACAATGAACTGAGAAGCTCAGTAGATAAAGGACTTGACCCCAATGAAATCGATGCCCTGTATCTGGGAAATATAAGCAGCGACCTGTTTGAGCGGCAAGTTCACGTTGCCCCCGCAGTAGCTAATCGCATCGGGCTTGTTCCCAAGCCAGCCATCAGATTTGAGGATGCCTGCGCTGCCAGCGGAGTTGCCTTCAGAGAAGCAGTCATCGCTATTTCCTCTGGCATCTACGATATCGTCCTCGCTGGTGGTCTGGAAAAAATGACCAACCTGGATACCCCACATGTAACTGAAGTCCTCGCTGCTGCCATGGACCCCGACACTGAGATTCCTGCTGGTGAAACCTTTCCCGGAATTTACGCCACCATAGCTACAGCCCACATGGCAAAATACGGCACCACCGTCGAAGACTTTATGAGACTGGGAATAAAAAATCACTATAATGGTGGGCTTAATCCCCATGCTCACTTCGATGCTTCCATCCCAGATATCATGAAAAGGCGGGCAGCCTCGGCAGTGAAGAAAGGTTTTCCTGAGCCTCACTGGGCAGATGAAATGGAGTTCTTACATGACTCGAAGCAGAATCCCGTCATTGCCTGGCCAATGAGGTTATTTGATTGCTCCACCATTTGTGATGGCGCCTCATGTGTCTTGCTTGTCGCCGAGGACATCGCTAAAAACTTTAGCGATAAACCAATTTATGTAATTGGAACCGGGCAGGCAAGCGATTACTTCTTAGCCGAAAGAGATGAGTTGACTTCACTGAGGGCTGCTAAACTGGCAGCAAAGGAAGCTTACGAAATGGCTGGCGTTAGTCCTCAAGATATAAAAATTGCTGAAGTTCACGACTGCTTCACCATAGCTGAATTAGTTGGCATGGAAGACCTGGGATTCTATGAGCCAGGGGAGGCAGCGAGAGCAATCCGGGAGGGAGAAAACAGATTGGATGGTAAGCTGCCCATCAATACAGATGGCGGCCTTAAAGCTAAAGGACATCCTATCGGAGCATCAGGCACGGGAATGATAGTGGAGATATTCAAGCAAATGAGGGAAGAGGCCGGACCAAGACAGGTGAAGAAAAAGGACGTCGATTTGGGATTAACACATAATGCTGGGGCACACGGCTCTACCATTGTAGTCAATATCTTTGAGAGGAGGTAGTATCAATGGCTTTAGAAAACAAACTAACAGAAGTAGCTGAAAATAAATTATACAGTCTGGCCTACAATAAATTACTCAGCGAACATAAGTTGATAGGCTCAAGATGCAAGAAATGCGGTCATTTAGCCGTGCCCCCGAAACCCATCTGCCCTGAATGTCACGGTACTGAAATGGAACTGAAGGAAATGAAGGGAAGGGGGAAGCTTGTGGCTTATACCGTTGTTGCTGTGGGGTCTCCCTTAATGGTTGAGGAAGGGTACGGCAGGGAAAAGTATTATTGCTGTGGCATTGTGGAACTGGAGGAAGGCGCCAAGATTTGCGCCCGTATCTCAGGGATAGATACCTCCAAACCGGAACAGATTAAAATTGGAACACCTGTAGCGCTAGATTATGTTGAGGCTACCCATGCAGCGGATCCCACACATGAGCAAGGGGAAAGGACTTTCGTGTCCTTCAAAGCTTTGTCATAAATTAGCTGGTTATCAGGCAATAAACTAGTGACCACACCATCATCTATAATCGAGGCTCTGCTTAAACCGGAGCCCTATCCTCATAGACCACCAGAGATACAATTGGTGCAGACTCAGATGTCCTTCATCTTCCTCACCGGTGAATATGTTTATAAGGTGAAGAAGCCGGTAGACTTAGGATACCTCGATTACACCACCTTAGAGAAACGCCGCTTCTTCTGTCATCAAGAACTGGAACTAAACAGACGTCTCTGCCCTGATGTCTATCTCGATGTGGTAGCTATCACCAGGGATAAGGAGGGGATGCACATTGAAGGAAAGGGCAAGGCAATTGAATATGCGGTCAAAATGCGGCAACTGCCTCAACACCGTATGATGGATGCCCTCTTAGTTCAAAACCAGGTAACTTCGGAAATGGTAACACGTGTAGCCGATAAGTTAGCTGATTTTCATCAAAAGGCGGAAACAAACTCTAGAATCGCTGCTTTTGGCAAACTGGATGTCATTCGTCAGAACACCGATGAGAACTTCTCTCAAACCGAAAAATACATCGATATTTCCATACCGCGTTCACAATATGAACGAATTAAGAAATATACCAACGATTTTATTCATAATAATAGTGCTTTATTCGCTAGGCGGGTAAATGAAAACAGAATAAAGGACTGCCACGGTGACCTTCATGCCGCCCATATCTGTTTCACCAAGGACATTTGTATTTACGATTGCATCGAATTCAGTGATAGATTTAGATACTCAGATGTGGCATCGGAGATTGCTTTTCTAGCTATGGATTTAGACCGCTACCAGCATCGTGACCTTTCCCAGTATCTGGTAAATGCCTATGTAGAATTAAGCCGCGATAGAGAGCTTTTGGATTTGCTTGACTTCTATAAGTGCTATCGCGCTTATGTCAGGGGAAAGGTGGAGAGCTTCAAGCTCGATGACCCCTATATCTCGGAGGAGGAAAAAGCAGAGGCTCTGACCACCGCCAGGAGGTATTTCCAGCTTGGCGAAATGTATATAATACAGATTTGACTGCTGCGTGGAAGTTAACCATCATTAAACAGAGGGAAGGAGGTGGCAAATTGAAAGAGCCGTTTGGGAAATTCATACAAGCTGAATTGAGGGATAACATCTTGCTCATCACCTGTGGGCTTCCCGGCACCTGGAAGACGGAGACCAGCGAAGAAATATCCAAGATTAAGGGTTATCCTATCGTTCGAACTGACCTGGTCAGGAAGGAAGTGCTGAAAAACGAGGATATATTCGATGAAGAACTTGCCTCAAATATGGATAAGCGAACGATGGTCTATGATGAAACATTTCGGAGGGCAGAGGAGACTGCTAAAAAGGGCAATAGCGTGATAATTGATGCCACCTTTGTTACTCAGTCGCTGCGGAGGCGTGCCGCTGAAATAGCAGCCAAACACAACAAAACACTGGTCATCTTACAAACAGACTGTCCGCAGGAGGCAGCCATCGGGAGGATACTGAGACGCACCAAAGAGGACTATGAGTCAAACGCACTCACCGAACAGGCCTACCTCAACAACAAAAAGAAGTTCCAACAAGTGGATTTAGATGATTTGAAGCAATTGAATCCAACCCTTAGTATCATCCACCTGATAGTGGATACTCGGTATGACCCTCCTGCAGATTGGTATATCACTGGTATGGGAAAAAGATGAAAATAGACCTGCATATCCATACCAGGACCTGTTCCGATGGCAATCTCCCCATTGAAGAAGTGTTCAAAGAGGCAAAAAAGAGAAATATCGATTTAATGTCGACTACCGACCACGATTCTATAAACTGCCAGGAAAGGGCAATCGCTCTGGCTAAACAGTATGGTATATCCTACCTCACCGGAGTGGAATTGAATGTGACCTTCCGGTATCCCGGTAACAAGCCTGTCTCCCTTGATTTTCTGGGATACCAGTATGATTTCAACAACGAAGAGTTAAAGAACAAACTCCAGTTAATACGAGAACACAGGGAAAGAAGGGCGCGCCAGATCTTACAGAAATTGAATGCTGAGTTCGACAAAGAAGGTATCCAAAGGTTCACGGAGCAGGATATCAAGAACATACAGGATAGCGTAGATGGCACATTCGGACGCCCCCATATCGCAAACTATCTAATAAGAAAGGAGATTGTCAGCGATAAGCAAGAGGCATTTGACAAATACCTGGTTAAATGTGATGTGCCCAAGTATCCCCTTTCGCTTGCTGAAGCGTCGAATTTAGTCAGAAATGCCGGCGGCTTACTGGTATTTGCGCATCCCAATGACCCTAATAGCACATCTTTGGTAACCATAACGCGAGACTTAAGCGAGCAAATGAAGATAATTGAAAAATATATGCTACAGTATATCGATGGCGTTGAATGCTGGCATTCTAGGCACGATGAGAAAACCACCAGGCATTACATTGAGTTCGCCAGGAGACGCAACCTTATTATGACTGGAGGTAGTGATTGTCATCAAAAACCACTCCTTATGGGCACATTAGATATACCTGGCTGGGTTGCCACTCAGTTCAGGCAGTAGAATGGTACGGCATTTGAATATTCATGCCTATTGACACTTTGTTGTCAATAGATAACACTATAAGGTTTGGGCAAAGTTAAATATGAAAAATTATGACATTAAGGACCTTTCTCTAGCTGATGAAGGCAAGCTTCGCATTGAGTGGGCTGGCAAAGAGATGCCGGTAATCAAATTAATAAAACAAAGATTTGCTAAAGAAAAACCTCTCCAGGGAATTCCCATCTCCGCCTGTCTTCACATCACCACAGAAACAGCTAACCTGGCAATGGCTCTGAAAGAAGGCGGTGCTGACCTGGTTTTCTGTGCCTCCAATCCCTTAAGTACCCAGGATGATGTCGCTGCCGCTCTGGTTGACTATGACATCCCCGTAAATGCCATAAAGGGAGAGGATAACAAAACTTACTACAAACATATTATCACGGCATTGGAACACAAGCCTCAGCTTACCATGGACGATGGCGCTGACTTAGTCTCCACTATGCACAGAGAACATACCGACCTAATCCCCAACGTAATTGGTGGCACTGAAGAGACCACTACCGGAGTTATCAGGCTTAGAAACATGGCAAGAGAGGGGAAGTTAGGCTATCCTCTCATCGCCGTAAACGATGCTCAAACCAAGCATTTCTTCGATAATCGCTATGGCACAGGGCAAAGTGCCATTGATGGCATCACTAGAGCCACCAATATCCTCTGGGCAGGAAGCAAAGTGGTCGTTTGTGGCTACGGCTGGTGCAGCAAGGGAATAGCCATGCGTGCTCAGGGATTGGGGGCACAGGTCATCGTCACCGAAGTCGACCCTATCCGTGCACTGGAGGCAGCTATGGACGGCTACCAGGTTATGCCGCTACTGGAAGCTTGCCAGGCAGGAAGTATATTTATCACCTCCACGGGCGATATGAATGTTATTGACAAAGCTCACTTTCTTAAGATGAAGGACGGGGCTATCGTGGCTAACAGCGGTCATTTTAATGTAGAGATAAATATTCCCGCCCTGGAAAGCCTGGCAAAATCGAAAAGACGAATACGCCCCTACGTTGATGAATATACCCTGGATGATGGAAGGCATATCTATTTACTTGGAGAAGGAAGACTCATTAACCTGGCCGCCGCCGAAGGGCATCCCGCCAGCGTCATGGATATGAGCTTCGCCAATCAGGCTCTATGCCTGGAGTATCTTGCCAGGATGAAAGGGAAGCTCAAGCCGGATGTTTATTCCGTGCCCGAGGAGATTGATAAAGAGATAGGAAGGTTGAAGCTCGCTTCCATGAACATCACCATTGATTCCTTGACCAAGGAGCAGCAAAAATACCTGCAAAGCTGGGAAGCGGGCACTTAATATAACTGAAGAAAGGAGCAAAAATGCCGAACAGTTTTAATAAATCGTCTACTTATTTGCTTACCTCGGAGTCCGTTACTGAGGGGCATCCCGATAAATTATGCGACCAGATTTCCGATGCTATCCTCGATGCCATACTGGAGAAAGACCCTATGGCACGGGTTGCCTGCGAGGTGGCAGCGACCACAGGCCTGGTCATCGTTATGGGAGAAATTACCACCAAATGCTATGTGGAAATACCGGATATTGTTCGCGGCGTGGTGCGAGATATAGGATATACTCGCGCCAAATACGGATTTGATTGCGATACCTGTGGGGTGATGGTCGCCATCAAGGAACAATCAAAGGATATCGCCATGGGAGTAGATCAGTCTCTTGAAACAAGGAGTGCTGAAGCGATTAGCAATGAGAAAGAAACGCTGGGTGCCGGTGACCAGGGAATGATGGAGGGCTTCGCCTGCAACGAGACCCCCGAACTCATGCCACTCCCTATCACCCTGGCACACAAGCTATGCCGCCGCCTCGCTGAAGTGCGCAAGGACCGTACCCTCCCTTACCTTCGTCCCGATGGCAAATCCCAAGTAACCGTGGAGTACAATCATGGCATACCTAAAAAGGTGGTCAATGTTGTTCTTGGTGCTCAGCATGACCCAAACACAAATCATGATACCATTGAGCACGATCTCGTAGAACAGGTGATTAAGAAGGTCATCCCATCCAACCTGATGGACAATGAAACTAAGGTTTATGTCAACGCAACAGGGCGCTTCGTCGTTGGTGGACCTATGGGAGACACTGGCCTCACCGGACGCAAGATATTGGTCGACTCCTATGGTGGCATTGCCAGACATGGTGGAGGCTGTTTTTCAGGCAAGGACCCAACAAAAGTTGACCGCTCCGCAGCCTATGCAGCACGATATGTCGCCAAGAACTTGGTTGCTGCTGGGTTAGCTGACCGTCTTGAGATCCAGCTCTCCTATGCCATCGGGGTAGCATACCCCCTCTCCATCTCCATCGAAACCTTCGGCACGGGAAAAGTTTCAGATAATGTTATCCTTGACCTGATCAAAAAACACTTCGATTTACGGCCAGCAGCTATCATCGAGACCCTGAATTTGCGCCGCCCCATCTACCGCCAGACTGCCACCTACGGGCATTTTGGAAGGGAAGACCTCGACCTTCCCTGGGAGAAAACAGACAAGGCTGAAATCATAAGGGCTGAAGCAGGCACATAAATTTGAGATTGCTTCGCTTCGCTCGCGATGACGGGAGAACATCAGCCCGCAGTGAACACCCTCCATCCTTCGATAACACCCAGAGTAACTAAAAGAACTATCGTGCCTGCTATAACCACCCCCAGTCCTATAGCAGGAAAAGCTTTCTTCCAATCCATATCTAACAGCCAGCCCACGAAGGTCGCGGTATATACGCCGGTAACGGGCAAAGGTATCCCCACAAGCAAGGTCAACCCCCAGAAGCCATATTTATCAACTTTCGGCTTGCCTCTCTTCCTTACATTTTCCAAATACCTGTTGAAGAGCTGAAATCGAGACAAAAACTTGTCATAGAACAGGCGCAAACCAAAGAAAATGGGGAAAAACAACAGGGCATTCGCAATAATTGCGACGAGAAAGACAAGCAGCGGGTCAAGTCCTAAAGAAACCCCTAAAGGAATCCCTCCCCTTAATTCGCTGACTGGGATCAGCGTCCACAGTATAACTAGCGCTATTTCTCGCATAACAACGGTCAGTTAAACGAGCTACAGATTGCCAAAACGGCGCTGCCGCTGCTCATAGTCAAGTAGTGCTTTCTCAATCTCTTTTTCGTTGAAGTCTGGCCATGATACCGGCGTGAAGTAAAGCTCGCTATAAGCTACCTGCCATAACAGGAAATTGCTCAAACGAAATTCGCCACCAGTACGGATGAGGAGGTCAGGGTCAGGAATGTCTGCAGTATCAAGATAACTGCTGAATATCGTCTCGCTTATACCTTCCGGGGAAACATTGCCTTCCTTGATACACCGCACTGCATCCACTATCTCAGACCTACTACCATAATCGAAGGCAAGACAGAGAGTCATTCTGGTATTATCCTTGGTAAGCTCGGTGGCCGACTCCACTTTTCGCCTCAGCTCCAAAGGTAATCTATCTGGCTTGCCAATATGCACCAACTTTATGTTAGCCTGATGGAAACGTTGAGTTTCCTCATCTATACTCTGTGATAGCAAGTGCAACAGGCTGGTGACCTCTTCCTGCGGCCTACCCCAATTCTCGGTGGAGAAAGCAAAGAGGGTGAGATACTTTATGCCATGGTCGGCAAATGCCTCAACTACTCTACGGATGTTCTTGGCACCAACTCGGTGACCCTCAATCCTGGGAAGCCCTCGTTGCTTTGCCCACCTGCCATTGCCATCCATGATTATAGCTACATGACGGGGCAGAGAACTATTTCCGCTCATGCCCCTTGCCTTCCGCTAATATTTATGGAATCAATCTCTCTTCTAAATACAGAGGATATTTTGCCGGGGAGATAATTCCAAACGCTTTTCATAAAGGCCAATATCAAGTTGCCATGCCAGTCAAAGGAGAAACTGGGTGAGTCAAGTAAAGCTCCTGCTATATTATGGGAACTAACAATATCAAATATCCTCTCGATTTGACTATCACTCAGCTTCTCATATAGCCTGCGAGCCATATAGCCGACGTAAATTTCCCTTCCCATTTTTGCCTTCCAGGCTTTTTGATAATAGGAAAGCTGTTTTGCTCCTAAGTTCCCTGTATCAAGTGCCTCGCTCAGCACCTCTACTGCTGCCTGGCTGCCCAGATTTCCGAAATATATTCCCCCTCCTGTAGTGGGCTTCACCTGTCCAGCAGCATCGCCGATAACTAATAACCTGTTTCTAAAGGTGTGCGGCAAAGTCTTTAAAGGGATAGCCCTCTTCTTTATCTCCGTGTCTCGTCGTACTATCTTCTCCCGGCAAAAAGGGCTACTCAGTAATTTCTCCAAATAGAATTTGGCATGCGATGTAGCAAGCACGCCCGCTAAAGCTTCGCCGTTTGAAACAGGAACAAGCCAGCCGAAAAATCCTGGTGCCATTTCCTGACTGAAGTAAATTTCAACTTCTTCAACGTCCTGAACTTCAACCACAGTTTGGGCACCCATAGCGAAATGGCCAATGCTCCCCAAACCGAGTTTTCTGGTGAAGCCTGGCTTAAAACCAGCAGCGATAACCACTGCCCTAGCCTTGAACGCCAAATGAGGAGTTTCAACCTGTACCCCGTCGCTATCTATAACGATGTCCGTTGCTGGAAGAGAGAAAAAGTAATCAGCACCTTCAGCCATAGCTTTCGCAGCTATCGCCCGGTCAAAGGAAGCCCGGTCAACAATATAAGCCTGGATTCCCTTCTTCTCCAGCCTCAAACTCTTGCCCGAAGGACTGAATAGCTTAGCCGACCTTGCCTTGTTCGATATTACTTCAGGGGCAACTCCAAAGGAGTCAAAACACCCAGAGCTAACAATGCCGGTGCAGCAAGTATCAATTCCCGGAGCTTCTTTCTGCTCTAAGACAGCCACCTTAAAACCCCGAGAAGACAACCCATAAGCAGTGTAACTTCCTGCAGGACCTGCTCCAACTACGATAACATCGTAAAAATCGTGTGACACTTCACTCCCCAGCTATATGTATTCGCTATTATACAATACTAAACTCACCAGAAAACATGTTTTACAATCGATGATAGCCGTGGAAAGAAGAAGAGCAGGACTAGGGAGCACTTCTTGATTCAGCTAGCTTTTCCAGCCACAAGCAAAGTTCTTCGGGGAAGTAAACATAGCAGTCAGCACAGGTGAAAGTACTCGCATCACCTACTCGGATGGAGATGCCATTTATTTGATTCACGAACTTAAATCCATCCTCGTCAGTAACATCATCGCCAGCGAAGATGACCAGCGAGTTTTCAGCCCGGTAATGACTTAACAGCCATTCTATTGCCTTGCCTTTATCCCAATCAACAGGCGGTCTTACCTCGATAACTTTCTTCCCCTCGGTAACCCTAACCTTCCCTTGCTTTTTCGAAGCCTCAACTACCTCCCTGAATAGTGCCTTCACCTTTTTCACCTCAGATTTTGCCACCAGTCGGTAATGAACGCTTAAACTAAACTGTTTGTTCTCCAGGATGATGCCATTAATTCCAGCCAATCTTTCCACAAGCTGAGAATAGAGTTCCTTAAGCAAGGATGCCGCCTTTGTGGCAGTGGGATGAACAAAGCCTTCTTTACGGCACTCTATCTCCAGACCATGGTTGCCAGCGTATGCCAATCCCTCCAACCCTATGAGCGCCTTAATCTCGGCCAGACTTCTGCCACTGATTATGCCCACTTCAAAGTTGTTACGAAGAATAAGCTTTCTGAGAACTTCTCCAGTTTCAGGGGGCAACATGGCCAACTCAGGCGTGGAAGCTACAGGACTCAATGTCCCATCATAGTCCAAGAAGATAATTACCCGAGATGCTGTTTTCGCCCTTGAGGCAATCTCCTTCCAGCAATCAGGCAAGTAGCAAGTCATGCCTCAAAGAACTCAGCATTAGTTAATTCAGTGATGATACTGGCAGCCCAATCATAAATATTGTTGCTACGCACTGTCTTTCGCATCCTAGACATTCGCTTGTGTCTTTCCACCCGGGGCATATTCAGAGCTTCCTTTATACCTGCAACAGTATCATCAATGGAATAAGGATTGATCAACAGAGCTTCCTGAAGCTCTCTAGCGGCACCGGTGAACTGGCTTAAAATGAGCGCACCATCTCTATCCGTTCTGGAAGCAACAAACTCCTTGGCTACCAGATTCATCCCATCTTGAAGAGAATTGACGATACAAAAGTCAGCCAGCCTCGATAGTGCCGTCAGAGTATCTTGTAAGCAATGCCTGTTAATGTAGACTATGGGCTTCCACCGCCCAATTCCATGACGCCAGTTAATTTTGTCCACCAATTCATCTATTTCATCATTTATACGTTGATATGCTTCGACACGCATTCGATTAGGCACGCCTACCTGAACAAAAGTCAGTCGTTCCTCATACTCAGGATATTCCTCCAAAAAGCGATCCACTGCTCTTAACCTCTCTGGTATACCCTTGGTATAATCCACGCGATCAATACCCAGCCCGATAAATTCGGTCCCTAAGCCATAAAAATGCCTCAATTGTTCCACTTGCTGAGTTACATGTCTACTGTTAGCTCGAGCAGATATCTTGTCAAAGGCAATGCCGAGGGGAAAAGGACGCACCAGCGTGGTATGTCCACCTCTGATAACAGCATACCTTTCCCGCTCAATTTTACACTCCAGATGTCGGTCTACAGTCTCTAAAAAGTTGTTACAGTTATACATAGTGTGAAATCCCAGCAAATCGTTGGCGAGAAGTCCATGTAAAATCTCCCCCCGCCAAGGACAAATTCTGAAAGCCTCACTATTTGGCCAGGGAATATGCCAGAACTGAGCGGTTATGACGTTGGGGTGTTGCTCTTTAATATACTGAGCCACTAGAGCAAGGTGATAATCTTGAATAAAAACAAAGGCTTTACGCTCATCAATTTCTTCGATAACAACTTGGGCAAAGAGCTTATTCACCTTCTGATAGGTATCCCAATCAGACTTATTAAATTCAGGTCTGACATAGACTGTGTGACACAATGGCCATAGAGCTTTATTGGAAAAACCATCATAATAGCTCTCTTCCTCGGATTTAGATAGCCATATCCGTTTCAAGGTATAACGAGGTGCTTCTGGAGGTACTTGGATCTTATTGTTTTCATCAACCACATCGACATCAGCATCCCCACTGCCGTGGGCAATCCATAACCCACCACAGGCTTGCAACATCGGGTCTAATGCTGTAGCAAGACCACTGGCTGGTTGAACACACTTGATTTCCTCTCCCTCCCAATTATGGATATAAGGCTCACGGTTAGAAACAACGATGACCAGATAATCGCCCAGCTTATCGTGTACTAATTCTTGAAGGCTTTCCTCATCCATATTACATCCAGGTTGCCCGTTTTTATTACTATTATACCCTTTTTTTCAATTCAGCATCACAAATTAACCTTTTTTTTTGACAGCACCCATGTTGCCTACTAAAATAAACGACACCATGAATTCACCATGGCAGCTTTATACGCTGCAA
>Ga0307436_1000685_pt1 | contig 15915 bp, 16 predicted proteins | sample SalMarWE160440MG_FD_202513 | JGI IMG/M metagenome (GOLD analysis project Ga0307436, IMG submission 202513) | Salt marsh sediment microbial communities from the Plum Island Ecosystem LTER, Massachusetts, United States - WE1604-40 | ecosystem: Environmental > Aquatic > Marine > Intertidal zone >...
AAATACATTGCAGCACCCAAGGCTCTATCTTCTCGCAGAGTTAAATCTTTGTCTTGCTGCCGCACTAATTAACCAAAAAAAATCCGGCGAAGCTGAACAAGTCGCACGCAATGGCATCGAGGCAGAAAATACATTGCAGCATCCAAGGCCCTATCCTCTCTCAGAGCTAAATACTTTTCTTGCTGCCGCACTAATTAACCAAAAAAAATTCGGCGAAGCTGAACAAGTCGCACGCAAGACCATCGAGGCAGAAAATACATTGCAGCACCCAAGGCCCTATCTTCTCGCATATCTAAATCTTTGTCTTGCTCGTGCACTGATTAACCAAAAAAAATATAGCGAAGCTGAACAAGTCGCACGCAATGGCATCGAGGCAGAAAATACATTGCAGAACCCAAGGTCCTATCGTCTCACAAAACTAAATCTTTGTCTTGCTCATGCACTGAATAAACAAGAAAAATATAGCGAAGCTGAACAAACCGCACGCAATGGCATCGAGACTGAAAATCCATTGCAGCATCAGATGCCTATTTCCTATGGCCAAAAAAGACCTCGCGCTGATGCAAAACAGGATGACCCTAGCAAGTCAACAAATAAGGGCCCTCCCACTAAACGCATTAAAAAAGAGCCAATTAGCTAACAAAAATCCTCTAGACCATGAAAATCGGAATCGAAATCTCTTGTTTGGATCAGACGCCCAGGGGAATTGGCATGTACACGCGAGCTTTGCTCGAAACCCTAAAAGGCTGTGACACGACTCTCTTCAGACGCAAGAAAACATGCATACCTTTTTCGGGAAGCATTCAATCTCTCTTTCGAACCTACCCTGGAGTCGAACTCATCCACTTTCCCGAGCCGAAAATCCTCTACGGCAAACGACCAGATGTTCCCTTTGTCCTGACGATCCACGATATGATGCCCCTCAAGTTTCCCGAACTCTTCCCCAAAAAACACACTTTGATGATGCGGTATTTTCTTCCTCGATATCTCAGAGAAGCCAGTGGGATCATCTGTGTAAGTGAGACAACAAAGCGCGATCTTCTCTCATTTTTTCCCTCTCTCAATCCCACGGTCATCCCCTGTGGAATTCTCCCTCAAAAGCCGAGAAAAGACCTCGAGCGAGAGCCTTTTTTTCTCTACGTCGGTTCTTTTGAAAAGCGAAAAAATCTCAAAAGGATTTTCGAGGCCTACAAAATCCTTAGAAAACGAGGTTTTGTCCACAAGCTCATGATTGCGGGCAAACCAGAAGGGATCGACCAACTTCCCACTTCTCTTCCCGAGGGCGTTGAAATTACAGGGTATCTCTCCGAGGAAAAAAAGTGGAATCTCATGCAAAGAGCTACCCTTCTCATTTGGCCCTCTCTATATGAGGGCTTTGGCCTTCCCCTACTTGAAGCGATGTCCGCAGGACTTCCAATCGTCACTTCTGATCGGGGGGCATGCCCGGAAACTGTGGGAAGTGCCGCTCTGATTGTAGATCCAGAAGATCCACAATCTATTTCCGATGCCATGGCACAAATTGCCGAAGAACCGGATTTGGCCCAGCAGCTTCGAGAGGCTGGACGCAAAAGGTCAAAAGAATTCGCTCTACCGAAATTGAGGGAAAAACTGATTGCTTTTTATGATTCAGTCAAATGTTCAGACATCCAAGCGATATAATCGGGATTCGCGTCGGTGATGGGAATTTTCGAAATTTCAGGGATGTCGTAGTGGGCGTGTTCAATGATGTAATCACGCACTTTGGCGAAGTAGGAATCTTTGGTTTTAAAAAACACTTTCACTTCTTTATCTTCTTGAAGTTTGTCATCCCAAATATAAAAGGAATCGACGTGGGGCAGAATGTTAGCACAGGCAACCCACTTTTTTTTCACAAGGGCTTTTGAGATTTCACGCGCCTCATCAATACTATCCGATGTCCATTGGATTTGAATGTATGCCATTAATTTTCTCCATCTTCAATGAAAGCCAGCTGCGGAATCCGAAAGTCGATGATTTTTTCCTTGAAGCACACATAGGAAACATCTTCTTCTGGAAAAAGGAGCTTTTGCTTTTCTTTTTCGAGAATCTGTTCCCGCAATTTTAAATAATTGGCAAGGTCTTGGGAATACTTTTTTGTCGAAAGGCGCAAAAGCCTTGGAAACACAAACCGCACTTCTCGATCGCGGTAGCTTGAAAAGACTGTGTCTACTGCTTTCAAAACGATTTCCCTTCTTCCATAACTGGGTTCAAAGGCATTGGAGACATCGATGTAGGTCACGTTGAACAGATCACAGACAATCGGTGCTGCCACAAGATCAAGGAGTTCATAGGCCAGTTTTTTTTTCTTCCCTTGCAAGGGATGGTTGAAGCGAATTTCTTCATCTAATTGCAAGTAAATTTCGGGGAGGTTCTTCGGAGAAAAAAAAGGGATCACGGGAAAGGGATACCCCTCGGAATCGAGTGCGATATTCTCATAATCAGCGAGAAGGGCGATAGGTTGTCTCGTAACATAGTCAATGTAGAGGATTCCAGGTTCGTGAATTTGAATTTCAGCCCACTTGATCACGGGAGATGCGAGCAGCTTAGTCTCTCCCTCTTTGATGTCAAATTCAGAGGTCAAGATGGGTTCATCGATCGATATCCCCAAGAGTTCCGCGAGGTAGGCCGTTTTGAGCGCTTCTCTGAGAGGGCCTGTTTGGATAATCGCTTTGATGGGGACTTTGTAATCGACATTGCGGGCGCGTTTCAATGTGCGGTAAAGGGTGAAGCCCCCAAATGCCGCTCCATTGATCAATGCTGCCGCCGTAAGAATCCAAAAGAGAGAACGAGAAAAGCGAGTTTTAGGGCCCATCTTGAATGGCTCTAAGTACTGCAGGCCCCACAGTTGTGATATCCCCAGCTCCCATTGTGATCAGGACATCTCCAGGTTTGAGGAATGTTGCCAGATGGGTCGCGAGGAGGTCTCTGGCGACAAAAGAGACCGAATGAAAGCCATCTGATTTAATTCTCTCAAGGAGTTTTTCCGGGGTGATATTGGGGATGGGATCTTCTCTGGCTGCATAGATGTCAGTGATGATCACCTGATCTGCATACTCGAACGCATCGGCGAAATCATCCATGCAATACTTCGTTCGACTGTAGCGATGAGGTTGAAATGCGACGACAATGCGCTTGCCGCGCGTAGCTACTCGTAAAGCGCGCAAGGTGGCAAAAATCTCTGTGGGATGGTGGGCATAATCATCGTAAATTTCAATTTCAGAAGCGATTCCTTTACGCTCAATCCTTCTGCCGATCCCCTGAAAGGTTTTTAAACTTTCCCGAATCGAGGATTCTTTGATGTCGAGTTTGAGCGCAAGTCCAAAAGCGGCAGCGGCATTCAGGACGTTGTGAGCTCCGATCAGGGGAATTTCAATATTTCGATAGCGCTTTCCTTCAAAGGAGATATCGAAATGCATCTTCCAACGGTTCTGTTGAAAATTTTCAATCACCAAGTCGGCTTTTTCGCAAAATCCATAACTGTATCCTTCAATATTTAGGGAGCGAAGCAGAGTGTCGTCATAGCACCAAAAGAGATGTTGTTTCGATCCGACTTGAACTGCAAATTGCTTGAATGCCTTTAAAAGAGCTTCTTCACTCTTCCAATAAGTCATATGGTCGTGTTCGAGATTGGTGATAATCGCACCGAAGCTGGGATATTTGAGAAATGAGCCATCGCTCTCATCAGCTTCAACAGCAAAGTAAAGCCCCTTTCCATAGCGCCCATTGGAATTGACCCCGTTGAGATAGCCTCCAAGCGCATAAGAAGGATCGAGACCTGATTCGACGAGAATATGGGCGATAATGGATGCTGTTGTCGTCTTTCCATGAGTTCCAGTCACGAGAACAGGTGCAAAACCCTCGAGAAGTTCAGCGAGAAGCTCCGAGCGATGCAAAGTTGGAATCCCTTCTTTCCGCGCTGCATCGAGCTCGAGGTTGTCTTGAGGGATATCACTCGAGTAAACCACACTCATTGCGCCTGCAATGTTTTGCGAATCGTGTGTGTGAAAAATCGTCGCTCCTTCAACGGCAAGCTGTTTGGTTGAAGGGGATTTATTGAGATCGCTCCCTGTCACGCGATCCCCTCGCTTGAGGAGAATCCGTGCCAGTGCACTCATCCCCACACCGCCGATTCCAATAAAATGGATGTGCTTTCTCATTTCAGTTGCCTCATGACTAGACTACTCAAATCCTCTATTTCTTCGCGATTCACTTGTTGCAGATTTTCCATGAGGACTTCCCGATCGGCAATGAGCTTTTCAAGAGCAGACTCCAGATGCGAAAGATTTTTCTGCTGCAAACAGTAGGCCAATCCACGCTCTTCAAGACAGCGTGCATTTTCTCGCTGGTGCTCATCTGACGCTCCAGGCCAAGGAACCATAAGAGCCGGTGTCTTTGAATCAAGCGCTTCAGCGCAAGTCCCCGCTCCTGCCCTACAGACGGCCAGATCGGCAGCTTGCCATGCCAAATGCATCTTCTCTTCAAAGGGTTTGACACATGCGGGGATCCCAGAGGATTTCCACGCTTCAGAAAGAGCTCGATCATCTTGATCGGCTCCGCAAAGGTGAATCACTTGAATGTGAGTGGGAAAGTTCACTTTGACAATCGCCTCATTGATCGCCCGCGCTCCTTGTGATCCTCCGAAGATCAGCAAAGTCAAACAATTTGGATCAAGTCCAAAGGATTTCCGCGCTTCTTCTGAAGGGAGATAGGCCTCGACCATTTGCTGAGACCGATGGGGTATTTTGACAACAATTGATGGGCCCTTGAGTCGATTCGAGGCGACTTCAAATTGGAGAGCTGAGAGTTTGGCGCCTGCCGAAAAGAGTCGGTTCACCTTTCCGGGAAGAGCATTCGATTCGACAAGCACATAGGGAATCCTTTTGATTCGAGCTGCCGCCAACAAGGGAAAACTATAAAAGCTCCCAAAACCGACGATGAGTTGAGGAGAGAATTCCCCAATGAGCTTGAGACTCTGAAACAACCCTCGAGTGATTCCGAGCAAAGAGCGAAAGACACTTCCTCGAAAAGGAGTGGCGCTTGCGATTTCACGAAAGGGAAATTGCAATTTGTGAAAAAAGGGATTGGATCCCAGCCTCCCCCCAGCAAAGAGGATCTCGATTTTGGAATCACTGTCTCTGAGATCTCTAGCGAGAGCTTGGGCTGGATAGAGATGACCTCCCGTTCCTCCAACTGCGAAGAGGACTTTTTTCTCATACATCAGGCGATCCTCTTTTGTTGTTTCGCTGCCGAGACAATGAGCCCCATCGCGATGCAATTGACAAGGAGTGAAGACCCTCCATGACTGAAAAAGGGAAGATTCGTCCCTTTGCTCGGCAAAAGCCCAGAAACCACTCCTAAGTTCAAAAACGCTTGAAAGCAAATCAAGAATGTCAGAATTGCGACTAAATAGAAACCCTCGAGTTTTTGAGAACGGATGGCAATGGTCAATCCCAAACCCCCAATCGTCATGTAGAGCATAATGAGACAGACAATCCCGATAAACCCAAACTCCTCGGCAAATATGGCCGCGATGTAGTCACTGCGTGCCTCAGGAAGGTAATCCAATTTTTGTAGACTCTCTCCGAAACCCTTTCCGAAGAGCCCCCCAGATCCAGAGGCGATGCGAGCCTGATGAGGTTGGTGTCCCTTTCCCTGCAAATCGAGCTCGGGGTGGAGATAAATTCGAATCCGATCGGAGACGTGGGGCATCTGTGAGGCGACGAGTGCCCCACAAACAATACAGGCAGAAAGGGGAATTGCCCAGTAGATCCATTTGATCCGCATTAAGATGAAGAGGACGAGAAGAGTTGCCATAATGATGGCAACAGTACCGTTATCGGGTTCGATGAGGATCAGACCGATGGGAATAATGAGCGTCGTCACGAGACGGATAAACGCCATGAGATGCATCCCCTCTTTATACCTACGGATCACATGGATCGTATAAATCGGAAGGAGATATTTGACAAATTCGGAGGGCTGCAATGAATTTCCAAAGAGATTGATCCAGCGATTGGCTCCATTGATCTGCAAACCAACACCCGGAACGAATACGAGAAGGAGCATGCCGGTTCCCAAAAGCAAAAAGACCCCAGAGAGCCTCAAGACATTTTCATATCCCAAAAAATACATAAGCACGGCAAAAGCCGTGGCGATAAGGGCATAGACAATCTGTTTTAAAAAAGCGTGCTGCATGCTCTTTTCCAAAGAGCGATTGAGCACTTCAGCTGCTGTCGTGTTCAATACCATCAAGGCACCCATAGCAAACAACAACAAAATGCAGGCAATGAGGCTCAACGCGTACTTATTGGTCATCGAATTTTCAGTCGATCTCCAGGTCTGAGACGTCTTGCCTTTTCTTCGTTGAGATTATTGAGTTTGAGGAGATCGTCTACTTTGATCTGATTCTTGACTGCTATCGTCCATGGGTTGTCCCCTTGCTTAACCGTGTAATAGGTTTCAGAAGAGGGAACTTTGGACGTTTGAGCTCCCTTTGCAGGGACTTTGAGTTTCTGTCCGATCTGCAAAACCGTTGTCGTGAGGTGGTTTGCCGTCTTGATTGCCTCGACAGTGGTTCCATGGCGACTGGCAATTTTGGCCAGACTATCTCCACTGACGACCGTCACTTCAATCATGCCATCAGATGAAACCACCTTTTTGACAGTTTCTTTTTTCTGAGCCGCAGCTTTTGTAATGGCTTCGAGTTCCTTGGCAAAATCGATTTTAGGACGACTTTCTTCCGCCTTTTCCTCTCTGGCTTGTGCGGAAAAATCTTTCAGAACTTGATCGATCGCATCTCCTTCTGCAACTTTGATTACCTGTTCTTCTTTTCTTTCGGGCAGATCGACAGATTTGATTTCTAGGGCAGTCTCGGCAGAGTCATTGCGGACAGCGGAAACAAACAGCGCGATCAGTAGGACGGCATTAACCACCACGGCCATGATTATCGTATCTTTGCGGTTCATCAGATTCTCCTTCGCACATACTGCTTAAACGCCTCGCCCCGCTCCTCATAGTTTGAGAATGCATCGAAACTGGCGCACCCAGGTGAAAACAAGACGACATTGCGCTCTTTCGCCAGCGATCTAGCGAGATTGACCGCCTCTCTTAGCGTCTCCACCTTATGGACTTCACTTAGAGGTTGTAGCTGATTTGCGATTTTTTCGCGAGCTTCTCCGTAAATGACGACTGGACAAGAGCTTGGAATCTCCGAGCAAAGAGAGGCAAAAGAGAGCCCTTTATCTTTTCCCCCTAAGATGAGAATTTTTTTCCCTTTCACAAAAGAAAGGGCGTGAATTGTCGCTTCAACATTGGTCGCTTTGCTATCGTTGATGTAGACAACCCCGTCGATTTCCCCAACATATTCGAGTCGATGAGAAGGCCTTTGAAAGGTCTTAAGACCGGTAAAATAATCCACGCCCAACTCCTCACAAACACGCCCCGCGATCTCGACGCTTCCCCCAGAAAAAACCTCAATGGGTCTTACAAAAAGTGTGGGGTCGATACTTTCATGAACAAAGAGCCTTCCCTGTTCTTTGACGAGATTCTGCATAGAGACTTTGACATCCCGATAGGCTTCAAATGATGGATAGCGATCGAGATGATCGGGTGTGATATTGAGGATCACTCCCATATCGAGCTTCGGAGATATAGTTGTTTCGAGTTGAAATGAGGAGAGCTCGAGAACGCAAATTCCTCGCTCCATCAAAGATAGGGGAACTCCGACGTTGCCTCCACAAGCGGCTCTCTTTCCCCCTTCATTGAGTAGATGGGTGATCAGAAGAGCTGTTGTCGTTTTTCCATTGGTACCAGTGATACCAATACAGGGTTGATCGGTCTCTTCCAAAAAGAGCTCTACCTCTCCCTTAATGGGCATTCCCATCGCAAGGGCCTGCCTATAGAGGGGGTGCTGAGGAGAGATTCCAGGAGAGGGAACCAAAAGATCAAACTTTTCAAGTGTGGAAATTTCTCTGGGATCAAGGACATCGTCATAAGTGACGACTTCGACTCCTCTTTTTTCGAGGAGCTTTTTTGAGCTTTTTCCGCTCATTCCGAGCCCGAGTATAAGTGCTTTCACTGAATTTTAATCGAGATGATTCCAATCATAGCCAGGATAAGGGCAATGATCCAAAAACGCAAGACAACCTTTGTCTCTGGCCATCCCCGAAACTCGAAATGGTGATGGAGAGGAGCACACAAAAAGACCCGCTTTTTATTTCGATATTTGTATGAGAGCACTTGCAAAATCACCGAGAGAGCTTCGATGACAAACACTCCTCCGCAAAGGGCGAGCAAAAACTCTCTGCGCAAACAGACAGCGGCAATTCCCAAAATTCCTCCAAGGGCTAAAGATCCCGTATCCCCCATAAACACCTGTGCTGGATATCCATTGTACCAAAGAAACCCCAAACAGGCTCCGATGAGTGCTGATAAATAGATGGCAATCTCTCCACTACCTTCAATGTAAAGGATGTTCAAATAGCGAGAGATTTCGAGATTGTTGGACAAAAAGGCAAAGAGAGCGAGCACCCCTGCTGACATGACAATGGTTCCGGCTGCAAGACCATCCAAACCATCGGTCAAGTTGACTGCATTGGAAGATCCCGTAATGACAAACGCACTGAACACGAGACCGAGCAAGAGCAATCCGCCCGAAAGCTTAAAAAATGCCCCCTTTTTGAAGGGAAGAAAGTACGTTCCCATCAGCTGCTCTGAGCTGAGCGTTTCAGAGCGGGCATTTACCCGACGCTGTTCAATCCGATGGGTTTGAAGTTTGGCAACAGGAGCCGTTGGTCCCCAAATCAAAAATCCCCCTACCCCGAGGGCGAGAATCACCTGTAAAACCAACTTCTTTTTCCCCGCAAGACCTTTGGAATTTTTATGCTTCATTTTCAAATAGTCATCCCAACCTCCTAAAAATCCCAAATAGAGAGTACTGACCAGAAAAATCCCCGTGTAAGGGCTCTTCAAGTCCATCCACAAAATCAGAGAAATAAGCATCGAACACAAAATGAGAACACCCCCCATCGTTGGAGTACTCTTTTTCTTTTTGTGGAGCTCGACGAGCATGGGACAATCTTCAACCCGAATCGACTGGCCTGTTTTCAGAGCATATAGCCGATTAATTACATAAGGTCCCAAGGCAATGGTGATCAGCAAGGTGGTGATAGCAGCCAGCAGCATCCGAGTCGATGAGTAGGAAAAAGCTGTGGGAATGTGAAATCCCAGTCGCGAGTGGAGAAAACGAATGAAAAGCAGCAGCAATTAAGCCTCCAGTAGGGTCCAGAGTTTCAGAAAATTCCCTCCTTTGATCAGCACGACATCTCCTGGTTTGACAAGTCTCTCAAGAGCTTCCTTGATCTCGGCAAGTTCCACAGCAAAAGATGCCGGCTTTCCCGTCTCTGAAAAAGCGCGAGCCGTTTCTTTGGCATCTTCTCCAATGCAAAAGAGCTGATCGAGGTGCTTGGCTGCCTCGATTCCAATTTTGGCATGGTAAAAACTGGACGTCTCTCCAAGGTCAGGCATCGCACCGAGAACTCCGATCACTTTCCCCTCTTTTTTGGGCAAATTCTGGAGCGCTGCGACGACGGAATCGGGATTGGCGTTGTAGCTATCTTGGATAAATGTCACCCCTTCTTTGTCAATCACCTCAAATCGCTTATCAAAGGGTTTGAGCTGCGCCACCTTGCTACCAATTTCATGCCAAGAAAGCCCAAGAGCTCTACAAACAGAGACGGCGCCTAAGAAATTTTCGAGCAAATGAGACGCTGTAAACTGAAGCTGAAACAGAGGACTATCATCGATGCGAACTCCATCCGCTTCCAAGAAAAGCTGATGGTCTCCTTCCGGGCCATAAATCTTCTTGGGGAGATTCCCCGCATAAAGAATGGAATCGAATTGAGCCGCTTGAGCACTGATGACGCCCAAACGCGTTTTGGGATGTGAGAAGATTTCACTTTTGGCCCGCGCAATGGCCTTTAGCCCTCCCTCATGATTTGTCAAACCTGCTGGAGCAATCCGTGTGACCACGGCAATCTGAGGAGGTGCGATGTCGACGAGCTTCTGAATGTGTCCATGCTCACTCATTCCCATCTCGAGAACGAACGCATCATATTCGCGTTCGAGATTCAAAAGAGCGAGAGGAACGGTTAACTGGGTATTTTGATTCCCCTCCGTTTTAAAAACATCGTATTTCGACTCGAGAAGGGTTGCCAAAAATTCCTTCACTGTCGTCTTGCCCATAGAGCCTGTGATTGCAACCACCGTTTTTTTCTTCTTGGAAAAAGCCTTCTTCGCAAGAGAATGGAGAGCTTCTCTGACACTTTTAACCCGCAAGAGGGCCATCCCAAAATTGGGACCTCGATACTCGGAATCGACAACGGCCGCACACCCTCCTTTTGCCGCCACCTCTTTTAAAAAATTGTGACCATCGGCTTGATCTCCTTTGATTGCAAAAAAAAGACCTTTCTCGATCACTTTCCGGCTATCAATGGCAAATCCGCAAGCAGAGGTGCGCTTCGAAGTATAGAGATTGAGTGCTTTTGCGATCTCCGATATGGGCTGATGCAACATGAGGCGCATGATGGCAAAAGGTAAGAAAATTTCAAAGCGAAAAAGAGAGTTCACTTTTGAAGGGTGTATGCGAATTGTTTTGAGAGGAAGATCTCATTCAGTGAAATTTGAGCCAATATTTGGGGCTCACAAAAATTCGCATATAACCCCTTTAGGTTAAATAATCTAATAATTTTTTTGAAAGTACTACTTTTTAATCAGAGAGATTGTTTAAAATGTCTTGTGAATCCAAACGTCAAAAAAAGCAAGGAGAAAACCGATGACAACTCCTTCCAAATGGCCTCCATCTTTAATCATCTCTCATCTCACGACTCAAGGGGGGAAACTCTTCTGAGGCGCATAGGCAATATCAAGAATTGTCTCCAGATCGCATGACCTTAGTTTTAGGGGGCATACGAAATAAAGTTTCCAAAGAAAAATTCGAGGAAATGTACGCAAGTCTCAAGGAAAAATCTTCCGCAAATCCCAAAGATCCATCAATTGTGAAAAATTTTATTCAATTCATAGAAAAAGGGAAGGGCGAAAGCAATGCAATGGAAGAATAAGGGCCTTTCCTCTATCCTTGAATGAATTGCTCTCTTGGATCATAATGGAAAGTCGTTATTGAGGTGGCATGGCCAAGTGGTAAGGCAGGAGCCTGCAAAGCTCCCATTCCCCAGTTCGAATCTGGGTGCCACCTTCTCCCAAAGCACATTGGATGGCCCTCAAAAAAAATGCTCTATCTCATCGCCACACCCATAGGCAACCTCGCCGATTTGACCTATCGGGCTATTGAGACACTCAAAATGGTCGATCTCGCTTTGTGTGAAGATACTAGAAAGAGTCGTATCCTCTTCAACCATTATCAAATTCGCACTCCACTTCGAAGTTATCACAAATTTTCAGAGAGTCAGCAAGAAGAAGGGATTCTCACACTTTTAAAAACTGGCAAAAAGATCGCCCTGATTTCCGATGCAGGAACTCCCGGGATCAATGACCCGGGAGGTCGCCTCGTAGCTCGATGCCAAAAAGAAGGCATTGCAATGACAAGCCTTCCCGGTCCCTGTGCACCTATCACCGCTCTTACCCTCTGTGGACTCGATACCAGTCGTTTCCAATTTGTGGGTTTCCTCCCCAAAAAAGAAGGCGAGCGCAAACATCTTCTCATCGAAGCTTTGCACTATTCAGGGATTACAGTGTTTTTCGAAAGCTCCAGACGGCTCGAAACAACCCTTAGAGAGATCGACACTTTGGGCTCGGAGCACAGAGTTGTCATTGCCCGCGAGCTCACCAAAATCCATGAAGAGTGCTTAATTGGAAAAGCACGCGACTTCCTCGGACGCTCTTGGCTAGGAGAAATTGTCGTAATCTTGGAAGGGCACGCCAAAGTCGAAGAAACGCTTCATCCCAAAGAGGAGGTGAACCGGTTAATCACTCTTTACGACCTATCCAAACAAGAGGCCATCAAACTCGCGGCTCAACTTCGCGGCGTTTCAAAAAAAGAGATCTATTCTTGCCTCATTTCGGATGAGAAAGTATAGTTACATCTTATGGATCTCGTCTTAGATGTGGGAAATCACCGGATTAAAGGAGCTTTTTTTGATGGTGATAATCTTATAGATTTTTTTAGGATCGCTCCCAATAAAGAGCCACTGAGAGAAGTTCTCCAAAGACAAAAAGCCCAGCAGATCCTCATCTCATCTGTTCATGAAGCCGCTCTTCAAAAGGTCGTCCATCTTCTCGATGAGTGGAGACTCCCTCACGAAACTCTCAACTATAGCGAGGTGAAACTCGAGCTTGATGTCGAAGAGCCCGAAGACCTGGGCCATGACAGGATCGCCAATTGCTTTGGGGCCTTGCACCGGTTTCCCCAATACAACTGCATCATCGTCGACTTAGGGACAGCCATTACCTTTGACTCGGTCACTTCCGCTGGCAGATACCTCGGGGGAGCGATTCTTCCGGGAATGCACATTCAAGCAAAAGCCCTCTCACAATACACCGACCGTCTACCCGAAGTACGCATCAACAAACCAGAAGAAGTCACAGCGAAGACGACCGAGACTCATATTCAAAGTGGTCTCTATTATGGTTTGCTCGGAGCTGTTGAACGGATCACTTTTGAAATGCGCAGATCGTATCCATCACCCAGCGATGTGAAGGTGCTCGCAACTGGGGGCAGTTTTACAGGGGCCCTTGGAGAGGTTCTAGCCCAGGACATCGGTGATATCGTCGATCTCATCGACCCAGCCCTCACACTTATTGGAATCCACGAAATTATGAAGGAGAAAACTTAAAATGTCAGATAAACCCAAAGAACTCATTTTCGAAGAAGAAGCACGCCAATTCTTATTGAAGGGAATCCAGAAATTGACCGATGTTGTCGGCGTCACCTTGGGACCCAAAGGGAGACACGTCGGTCTCGACGCCTCCTTTGGCGCTCCCAAAATCACAAATGATGCCGGAAGCATTGTTGACGACATTGAACTCAAAAATCAATATGAGAATATGGGGGCAGCTATCGGAAAAGAGATGGCTTCGAAGATGAAAGAGTCGTGTGGTGATGGGACAACGACGGCAATCCTTCTGTTGAATGCTCTGGTTGAAAATGGAGTCAAGAATATCTCTTCAGGAGCTAGCCCCATTCTCATCAAACGAGGGATTGAAAAAGCAGTCGATTTGATTGTTGAGCATCTTCAAAAGGGAGCCACTGCTGTCCAAAAGGGAAAGGAAATCGAAGAGATTGCGACCGCCTCGGCCTCTGGAGACCCCAAAATTGGAAAGGATATTGCCTCTGCCTTTGAAAAGGTTGGAAAAGAAGGCGTGATTTCCATCGAAGAGGCGCAGGGGACCGAATCTACCATTGAAATGGTCGAAGGCATGCAATTTGATAGAGGATATTCCAGTGCCTACTTCTGTACCAATACAGAGAAGATGATTTGCGAGATGCAAAAACCCCGCATCCTTGTCACAGACCAAAAAATTCACTCTGTCCAAGAGATTCTCCCTCTTCTCCAAGCGGCTGCGCAAACAGCTCAAGAAATCCTAATCATCGCAGATGACATTGAAGGAGATGTCCTTTCCACTCTTGTCATCAACAGGCTGCGTGGATCCCTCAAAGTTTGCGCCGTAAAAGCTCCCGGCTTTGGAGATCGGCGCAAGGCGATGCTCGAAGATATCTCGATCCTCACTGGAGCCACTCTCATCTCCGAAGAGCGCGGCACCACACTAAAAGATGTCGAGAGCAGCGCACTTGGAGGCGCTGAAAAGGTTGTGATCGGCAAAGACAAAACCACTCTCATCTCAGGTGAGGGAGACACCTCTGGCATTGCTCAGAGAATCAAACAGCTCGAAATCGAAATGGAGCAGACCGAAAGTGCTTATGACAAAGAAAAAATTGCAGAGCGCAAGGCCAAGCTCTCCGGTGGGGTGGCCGTGATTCGAGTCGGCGCTCTCACGGAACCTGAGCTCAAACAGAAAAAGCGCCAGTACGAAGATAGCCTCAGCTCAACACGTGCTGCAGTCGAAGAAGGCGTTGTTATCGGAGGAGGTATCGCTTTGCTAAGAGCAGCCGGGGCTGCTGAAGCTCAGCTCAAACTCTCTGCAGAAGAACAGGTTGGCGCTCACATTGTAATCGAGGCGTGCCGAGCCCCTTTGCGCAGACTCGCAGAAAACTGTGGGTTGGAATCCTCGGTCGTCCTTCAAGAAGTTCTCCAAAAAGGAAAAAACTTGGGATTGAACGCTCTGACGGGTAAGGTGGAAGATCTCATCAATCAGGGAATTCGCGATCCCCTCAAAGTGGTGAAAAACAGTTTGAAATTTGCGGCATCATCCGCAGGTGTGGTTCTACTTTCCGAATGTCTCATCGGAGAGGCTGAAGAAGAAGAGGCTTGATTCGAAAATCTGCCTCGCCTTAAGTTGACGAAACAGAGAGGTCAATATGAATCGAAATCGCCGTCCCATGGACAAACAGACACGCAAGAAGATGGAAAAGCAGATCAAAAAAGGTCAGAAGGAACTCTCTTCAGAAGAGTTCCCTCGCACCGATGAATTGACTCCAGAAGAAGCGCTCAGCCGCTATCCCAAAAAGCGGAAAAAAGTCGAAAAACCCTTGATGGATTCAACTGTCAAGAACATGGAAATAAAAAAGAAAAAACAACACACCAAGCACTCCAAAAGAACGACTCCTGGTGAGGTCGAGCACCGCGAGACTCCCCCCGCTCATGAGCACCGCGAAGGGCAGCGTTGGGAAAAGACCCTCGTCAAACAAAACAAGGCGAAGCGCAAAGCCATCACTTCCAAGCTCCAAAAACGTCAAAGTAAAAAGTGAGATGAACCCTGTCCTAAGAGACTGTTAACGGATTGCTTTCGCCGCCAAAAACCTAGATTTTTCTCTAGGAGAATGCTCCGGAAAGTGAAGCAAATTCAAAGAGAGTTTGTGGAACCTGAAGAGCATTCCCATAGTGAAAAAGAAGGTTCTTATTGGGGGTGGAATGAATCCGTTAACAGTCTCTAAAGGACAGGGAATCATTTTGTGGGGGCCTTCGTATTCTCAAAGGGAATAGATCGGGATGAATTTTATTGGAATGATTTCAAAAAACCTCGAAAAATTTCCTTATCCTTTTATTCCATTAAAGAATTCGATTAACTCTTTGTTTTTCGCAATACATTGATTGATTTCTATCTGAAGAGTTTCGGTCATTAATTTATGAGCCTTGATTATTGAGTCTTGGCCTGTAATTATTTTCTTTTGCAATTCAATATCGATATTTTTGTCTAGAATCATTAAGAAGTGATAGCCAATTGCAGCAACTGCAAGAGTAACTCCGATTGCAATTACTTTCTTATTCTTTGATGCATAAGCAAGCACATTGTTAAGGCGATCGCGAATTGTCTTGGGAGGTTCTGTAGGAATGTCTTCCTTCTTTTCTGCAGGAGAGAATTTGGCAAGAGATGCGGCTGCATCGAGGATTGTCTGAGCTGAAGATTTCACTGTCTCCGTCATGTCTATGAATGTCTTATGAGCGAAAAAATAAAGCGGGGATGCAATCACAAGAAGGGAAAAGCGAGTGACAAATTCAAAAGCTGCAAGGGCTCCAACCGAGACTTTTAGCGAAAAGCCACTCACATATTTTGACGCTACAATAAAATTGTTATCATTGGGCTCGATGTTAGAAAAACTCGACACTTTTTCTAAAGCAGCAGCTGAATAAGTTAATTGTACCATTGATTTTCTCCCTTTCAATGGGGTTGTTGCATAACTCATTTTGAACTGATTGCTTAGAAGTCTAGCCTTCTTGGATGCTCCTCATTTACCCTGCTATTCTTCTATCCATGAGCTGATTC
>Ga0307436_1000687_pt1 | contig 15910 bp, 12 predicted proteins | sample SalMarWE160440MG_FD_202513 | JGI IMG/M metagenome (GOLD analysis project Ga0307436, IMG submission 202513) | Salt marsh sediment microbial communities from the Plum Island Ecosystem LTER, Massachusetts, United States - WE1604-40 | ecosystem: Environmental > Aquatic > Marine > Intertidal zone >...
CCGATGCGTTCGGCCACGCTGCGCGCGTCGTAGATGTCCTGGCCGGCGCAGCAGGCGCCCTTGCGATGGGTGGCGGCGCCGTGGTCGTAGAGCTGCAGCGTTACGCCCACTACGTCATACCCTTCCGCCTTCAGCAGCGCGGCCGTCACCGAGGAGTCGACGCCGCCGGACATGGCAACGACGACGCGGGTGGCTTCGGGACGGCCGTCGAGATCAAGGCTGTTGGACATGACGCTTCTTACTATAGGTGGCGATCAAGGGCGCGCAATGCACGGGGGGCGCGGCAACAAGGCAGCCGGCAAATCTTGCCGCTCTGCCAGCAGGCGTTGCCGGGCCGGAGCCGGTTTTGGTCGCCGGCATTTCCCACAAGTTATTGATTGGCCACGTAATATCGGCAAGGCCGGGGCTGGCCTGACGATTGCAGAAGAAACAGAGGATATCCGGAGGTCTGCCCCGTGCCGTCAGTTGCGTCCGAAGCCCAAACCCATGCCTTGAAGCCGTCTGCGCCGCCGGCGCCGCGCCCGCTCCCCGCGTCCAACCGCGTATCGGCTTCGCCGTTCGAAAGCCTGCTCGACGACGGCGCGCAAGCCGCCGCCCCGCCCTCCCCGCCACCGCCGCCCGACCGCGGCAACACGTCGAAGCCCAGGCGTTCCGAGCCGAACCGGCCGACCGCGCCCCGCAAGGTCAGCAAGCCAGCCAAGCGCGCTGATCGCGCCAAGACGGCGGGCGCCGACAAGCCGGGCGAGACCGAAAAGGCGGCAAAGACCGAGCAGACAGCCACGACTGACAAGGCTGACAAGTCCGACGTAACCGGCAAGACCACCACCGGTCTCAAAGTCGCCGATGCAAAGACGGACGGCGACGGCAAGAAAAAAACCGACAGCAAAAAAACCGACGTCCAGACTGACGCCAAGACCGACGCGCAAGCCTCGGTCGACGGCAGCATCACGCCGCTGAACGCGGACAAGTCGGCGGTTGTCGCAGCGACGGTGAATACCGCCCCCGCTTCCGCCGATCCCGCTCCGGCACCTGGCAAAGATGACGCGCCTCCGTCACCGCCTGGGCTCACGCCCGCAGCGGTAACCGTGGCGGTGGCCGCCACCCTCGCGCCCGCGGGCGACGCGGTCACGCAAGCAGGGTCGGCAGCGCAGCAGGCTGATGTTGTCGCCGCCGATGCGACCAAGGGCAAGCCGGCCGCGCTCGTGCCGGGGCAAGCCGACGCCGGCAAACCCGCCAGCGATGATGATACGAAAGCGCTGGCCAAGGACGCGCAACCCGCGCAAGGCGACGGCAAACCGCAGGCCGCCGACGACGACTCCGACAAGCAGGCCATCGCGCATGCGCGCGGCGAAGCCTCGGCCAACGGCCACCGCGCTTCCAAAGCGGACGCGCCGCAACCGGCGGCTAATGCCAACGCCAACGCCACTGCCACCAAGCCCAGCGCCGACGTGCTGCAAACGCTCGCCGTCAACCCGCCGCCGCACAATGCTATCGCCACGGCCGCTAATGCAGCGGCCGCAGCGGCGCCCGCTTTGCAGTTGGCAGCGCAAGCGCCGGTCCCGCTCGCCGGCGTCGCCGTCGCCATCGCCGGCAAGGCGCTCGAAGGCAAGCACCGCTTCGAGATCAGGCTCGATCCGCCGGAGCTCGGCCGAATCGAGGTTCGCCTCGACGTCGACCACGACGGCCAGGTGACTTCGCATCTCATCGCACACCGCGCCGACACGCTCGACCTGCTGCGCCGCGATGCGGCCGGTCTGCAACGTGCCTTGCAGGATGCCGGACTGAAGACCGCCGACAACGGCCTGCAATTCTCGTTGCACGACCAATCGACCGGCCGCCAGCAAGATGCCGCCGGCAGCCCGGCCGCCGCCCAGCTCGTGGTCGAGGATGAAACGCTTAAGCCCGTCGAAACAACGCCCAACGGCTATGCGCGGCTCGCCCGCCTCCGCGGCGGCCTCGATATCGTAGTTTAGGAAACGATCATGACCACCATCCCGGCGACGGCAGTGCCCCCGACCGCAAGCGGCGCGTCCGGCGTTTCCGGCACGGTCGACAACACCATGATCGCCAGCAATTTCACCACCTTCCTGCAATTGCTGACCACGCAGCTCAAGAACCAGAACCCGCTCGATCCGCTCGACACCAACCAGTTCACCCAGCAGCTCGTGCAATTCGCCCAGGTCGAGCAACAGATGAAGTCGAACGACCAGCTCTCCAGCCTGGTGTCGCTGGAGAAAAGCGCGCAGGCCTCAACCGCGCTCGCCTATGTCGGCTCCACCGTGGTGGTGGACGGCTCGACCACGCCACTCGCCGACGGCAGCGCGACCTGGAACCTCAACGTCACCAAGCCCTCGACCGCCACCATCACCATCAAGGATGCGACCGGCCAGACCACCTATTCCGGCACCTTCGGCGTTAATCCGGGCAACCAGCAATTCACCTGGGACGGTCACGGCAACGATGGCAGGCTGTGGCCGGACGGCAATTACACGCTCACCGCCACCGCGCTCGATGCCAACCAGCAGCCGGTCGCCATCTCCACCGAGGTACAGGCCACGGTCGACTCGGTCGATCTCACCCAGAGCCCGCCGCTGCTGTCGGTCAACGGACAGAATTATACGCTGGACAAGATCAAGCGGATCGTGCGCTCCGGAGCCTGACCTTCGCGCTCACACCGCTTCCGCGCGCGAGGCCCCGCGCGTCGCGCCAATCGCCTTCTCGACCGCGCGTTCGAGCACCGCCAGTTCGAACGGCTTGCGCAGGATCTCGAAGCGGCCGTCGGCCAGCTGCGCGGCATCGCTGTAACCTGTGGTGAGCAGCACCGGCACGTCGGGGAAACGATCGCGGCAGGCCTGCGCCAGCGCGAGCCCATTCATCGGGCCTGGCATCACGATATCGGAAAATAGCAGGTCGAAATGGATGCCCTGCTGCAGATGGCGCAGCGCTTCGGTTGCATTTTCCGCCCTCACCACGCGGAAACCCAACTGCTCGAACAGCATGCTGGTCAGCTCCGCAACCTCGCGGCTGTCTTCCACCAGGAGCACGGTGCCGCGCGCCTCGTCCGGCGCGAGCAATTGGCCGTCCACATGCGCCGATGGCTCCGCCCGCGAGCGCGGCAGATAGATGGTGACCGCCGTGCCCCTGCCCACTTCGCTCGTCAGCGTCGCCGCCCCACCCGACTGGATGGCGAAGCCGTGCACCTGTGACAGCCCGAGGCCGGTGCCCTTGCCGACCGGCTTGGTGGTGAAGAACGGCTCGAACACCTTGGCCACCACGTCCGGCGGCATGCCTTTGCCGGTATCGATCATGGCGAGCGCGACGAAATCGCCCGCCAGCGCACCGGCCGCCGAGCCCGGCTTGAGCACCACGTTGCGCGCCGACAGCGTGATGGTGCCGCCATCCGGCATGGCGTCACGCGCATTGACCGCGATATTGACCAGCGCCAATTCGAGCTCGCCGAGATCGGCGTCGACCGGCCAGATCTTGTCCTCGATTTCGCAGATCAACTCGATATTGCCGCGCAGCGACGGCGTCAGCATGTCGCGCACCGCGTCGATGTACAGGCGCAGATCGATGGTCACCGGCGTCAAATGCTGGCGGCGCGAAAACGCCAATAACTGCCGGGTCAGTCTCTCGCCGCGTCCGGCGGCGGCGCGGATCGCTTCCACCGCTTGCATATCCTTGGCTTCTTTCAACCGGCTTTGCAGGATCTGCGCGTAGCCCGACATGATCATCAGCAGATTGTTGAAGTCGTGCGCGATGCCGCCAGTGAGCTGACCGAGCGCCTCCATCTTCTGGGCTTGTGCGAGCTGCTCCTGCGCCTCTTCGAGCGCCACGTGCGCCTCGTGCTGGGAGGTGATGTCGCGCACGAGCATAGCGCAACCGATCAGCTCGCCGGTGTCGCTGCGGATCGCGTCCATGATCACGCCGGCAAAGAAATGGCTGCCATCCTTGCGCGCCAGCCACATCTGCGCTTCGAATTGGCCCTCGCGGGCGGCGCTGATGAGCGCGTCATCCGCCAGATCGGTGGCGCGAAACTCCTCGGGAAGGAAGACTCGAAAATGCCGCCCGATGATCTCGTCGGCGCTGTAGCCTTTGATGCGCGCCGCCCCGTCGTTCCAGCTGCGTACGCGGCCGTCGACGTCGAGCATGAAAATCGCGTAGTCGCGCACGCCTTTGAGCAGCAGCCGGTAGTTTTGCTCGGATTGGCGCAGCGCACGTTCGGCCTCCTTGCGCTCGGTCACGTCGAGGCAAACACCAAGCATGCGGATCGGTGCACCGTTGTCGTTGCGCACCACCTTGCCGATGCTGTGCAATTGGCGGACCCCGCCGTCGGGGCGGATGATGCGCTCCTCGTGAGTGAATTCCTTGCCCCGGTGGAGCGCGCTGCGGATGCTCGCTTCCACCTGCGCCCGATCGTCGGGATGGATGAAACTGATGAACTCCTCGATCGTGTTGTGGAAACTTTTGCGCGGCACGCCGTAGATTTCATATAGCTGGTCGGACCAGGACACCCGGTTCTTCGTGATGTCCCACGACCAACTGCCAAGATTGGCCAGCCGCTGGGCTTCCTGCAAATGAATGTTGGCGTCGGCGAGCGCCGCGGTGCGCTCCTTGACGCGAGCGTCGAGCTCGGCCTGCGTGCGGCGCAGGCCTTCTTCGCTCGCCCGCCGCATCGCCACGTCGACGCTCAGCGCCAGGCTCGGCAGCGACAGGCTGATCATGAAGGTGAGCAGCAGCAGGAAAGATTCGTTCAGGCCCGACGGCCCGAACGGGCCGGAATGCTGCACCGTCGCCCAGACCGCGAAGCCGGTGAGGATCACGCTGACGGTGGCGGTGTCGCGCGGACCGCGCTGCAGCGCCGCCCACACCAGCGGCAGAATGGCGAGGAAGCCGAGCGGCGCCGAATATTCCGAACGCGGCACCAGCGGGCTGAAGGCGATCAAGCCGACGGCAACGGCCGATGCGAGCACCGCAGACATTGGGCCGAACTCGCCGCGGTCGAGCGCGCGCAAGCCGCTCTGCGCCCACAGCACAATCGCCGGCGCCACCACCAGAGCGCCGGCCGTGTCGCCCAGCCACCAGGTCACCCAGATCAGCGCGAAGTCATCCCAGCGCGCGAGGCCGGCGACGGCGAGCGTCACCACGCCGACGGAGGCGCTGATCACCGTCGCGGGCCCGAGGCAGACCAGCGCGAACTTCGCCACCCGCGCCGGCGTCGTGAAGGTCTGCGCCCCGCCCGACCAGTGCATGATCAGAAAGCCGCCGACGAGCGCTTCCATCGTGTTGCCGAGCGCAATCAGGGCGGATGTTGCCAATGTACCGGCGGTGGTGGCGTTGGCGGCAAAGGCGCCGACGAGAATCGCCGGCCACATCCGCAGGCCGCCCAACAGCACTGCCGCCAGCGCGATACCGCTCGGCGGCCAGATCGGGCTGGCGCTCGGATTGACAGAGGCCAATTGCAAGCCAAGCTTGGCGAGGACGTAATAAACGCCGGTCACCACCACCAACGCCACCACATAGCGGGCGAAGGCGCGCAATTTCGCGAATCGGCTGGCTGGGAACTTCCTCAACGTCGCACCCCGTTGGGTACCATCGCCCTATAATAGCCAAGCAAATAGGCCTTGCGGCACCCACTTTAGCGGTAGCCCAGTGTCCCATCTGTAACCAAAAGGTTAGCAAAAACAGGGCAATGATTTGCCGCTTTGCACGGCTTGTTTAGGTAAATTTTAAGCCGCGGCCTGTAGTTTGCGCTTCAGTACCCGTCAGTCGAGTCCGTGTTCTGTGAGTATAACAATGACCGAACCCCAGCGCCCGAGGGTCAAATACGTGATCGGGCCGGACGGCAGCCCGCTGACCATCGCGGATCTGCCGCCGCCGAGTACCAAGCGCTGGGTCATCCGCCGCAAGGCCGAGGTGGTCGCCGCCGTACGTGGCGGCCTGTTGTCGCTTGAAGAAGCCTGCGCGCGCTACACGCTGACGGTCGAAGAATTCCTCTCCTGGCAGTATTCCATCGACCAGCACGGCCTCGCCGGCCTGCGCACCACGCGCATCCAGCAATACCGGCAATAGCCGGTCCTGCCAGCTTGCTATCCGGATGCCGGCCATCGCGGCCGGCGCTTTCGTTTGCGCGGGCGTGCAGAAAAAATTATCGCGTTGGCCGCATTAACCGGACGCTAACTATAAACTGGGCAAATCTTGCCGGGTGAGGCGCGCAGCCGGCGCCCATTGGGTAGGACAAGCCAGTGCAAGCTTTCTTTGAATTCGTGAAGTCGCTCGGTGCTGCGCGCGTGGCGGCGATGGCCGCGGTGACGCTGGCGCTGATCGGCTTCTTCTCCTTCCTGATGATCCGGATGACGACGCCGCAGATGGTGCCGTTGTTCACCGACCTGTCGATGGACGACTCGGCATCCATCATCAAGGATCTCGATCGCCAGGGCGTCACCTACGAGATCAAGAACGACGGCAGCATCATCATGGTGCCGCGCGAGAAGGTCGCGCGGCTGCGCATGAAGCTCGCCGAGAACGGCCTGCCCAAGGGCGGCGGCGTCGGCTACGAGATTTTCGACAAGTCGGACGCGCTCGGCGCTACCACCTTCATCCAGAACATCAACCACCTGCGCGCGCTCGAAGGCGAGCTCGCCCGCACCATTCGCAGCCTCGACGGCGTGGAGGCGGCGCGCGTGCATCTGGTGCTGCCCGACCGCCCGCTGTTCTCGCGCGACAAGATCGAGGCCTCCGCCTCCATCGTGCTCAAGGTCAATGGAACGCTGACACCGTCCCAGGTGCGCGCCATCCGCCATCTGGTAGCGACTGCAGTCCAAGGTCTGAAGCCAGAGCGCGTATCGGTGATCGACGAGACCGGCAAGCTGCTTGCCGACGGCGCCGACGACAACAATACGCTGGGCGGAGCCGGCGCCGACGAGCGCAAGGTGGCTTACGAGAATCGCCTGCGCAAGGAAGTGGAAAGAATCGTCACCTCGGTGGTCGGCCCCGGCCGGGCGCGCGTGCAGATCAACGCCGATTTCAACGTCAACCGCATCACTCAAACCTCCGACAAGTACGACCCCGACAGCCGCGTCGTGCGCTCGAGCCAGACGCGCGAGGAGAAATCCTCCATAGGCAGCGGCAACAACGGCGCGGTCTCGGTCGGCAACGAGCTGCCCGGCGCCGGCAAGACATCGGGCGGCAACTCCAGCAACCCGCGCGACAACAACAACAAGACCGAGGAAATCGTCAACTACGAGATCTCGCGCACCACCAAGACCGAGGTGATCGAGGCCGGCCGGATCAACCGCATTTCGGCCGCCGTCCTGGTCGACGGCACCTACAGCAAGGACGCCAAGGGCCAGGTCGTCTACAAACCGCGCTCGAAGCAGGAGATCGACCGCATCGCCGCGCTGGTGCGAACGGCCATTGGCTTCGACGCCAAGCGCGGCGACCAGGTCGAGGTGGTCAATCTGCGCTTCGCGGAAACCCCGGCGGTCCCGATCGGCACGCCGACCGGCTGGATGAGCTACCTGCAATTCACCAAGGACGACATCATACGCGCCGCCAATCTCGGCGTGATGGCGCTGCTCGGCCTGGTCGTCTTGTTGCTGGTGGTGCGCCCGCTGGTGCGCCGGATCATAACGCCCGACGGCGTCGCCGTCGGCGGGGCGGCGCTCGCCGGCGCGACCGGCGCGACCGGCGCGATTGGCGCAGCGGGCGGCGCGGGCGGCATGCACGTTTCCGGCGGTGGTCACGGCAGCATCACATCGGCCGGCGGCCCCAACGTGTCTATCGTCGGCAGCGACGAAGCGGTTGCCATTTCCAACCGCACCTCGGCCATGATCGACGTCGCCCAGGTGCAAGGTCAGGTTCACGCCCAGTCGGTCAAGAAGGTCGGCGAGCTCGCCGAAAAGAACCCGCACGAGGCGGTCGCCGTCATCCGCAGCTGGCTCCACGAGGACGCGGCCTAAGCCATGCCATCAGCCTATTCTCCCGAACAGAAAAAACCCAAGAGCGGCGTCCGCGAGGACATCGGCGGCCTGATGGCCGAGCTGGCCAGCCGGCCGCAGCAGGCGCAACCTCGGCGCAAGCTCACCGGCCCGGAACGGGCGGCCGTGCTCATGCTCTCGCTCGGCGACCAACACGGCGGCAAGATCTTCAGCCTGCTCGACGACGACGAGCTGCGCGAAATCTCGGTCGTGATGTCGTCGCTCGGGACGATCGATTCCGATTCAGTCGAACAATTGCTCTTGGAATTCGTCTCGCGCATCTCGGCCTCGGGCGCGCTGCTCGGCAACTATGACGCCACTGAGCGCCTGCTTCAGCAATATCTTCCGCAGGAACGCGTGCACGGCATCATGGATGAGATACGCGGACCCGCCGGCCGCAACATGTGGGAAAAGCTCGCCAACGTGCAGGAAGAGGTGCTGGCGAACTATCTCAAGAACGAATACCCGCAGACCGTGGCGGTGGTGCTGTCGAAGCTGCGGCCCGAGCACGCCGCGCGCGTGCTTTCGATCCTGCCGGAAGACCTCTCGCTCGACGTGATCAACCGCATGCTGCGCATGGAATCGGTCCAGAAGGAAGTGATCGAGCGCGTCGAGCAGACGCTGCGCACCGAATTCATGTCCAACCTGTCGCAGACCCGCCGCCGCGACGCCCACGAGGTGATGGCCGAGATCTTCAACAATTTAGACCGCCAGACCGAGACCCGCTTCCTCACGGCGCTGGAAGAGGAAAACCGTGACGCCGCCGAACGCATCAAGGCGCTGATGTTCACCTTCGACGACCTGGTCAAGCTCGACACCGCCTCGGCGCAGACGCTGATGCGCAACATCGACAAGGACAAATTGGCGATCGCGCTCAAGGGCTCGAACGAGACCGTGCGCCAGTTCTTCTTCTCCAACATGTCCACGCGCGCCGCCAAGATGCTGGTCGAAGACATGCAGGAGATGGGTCCGGTGCGCTTGCGCGACGTCGACGAAGCGCAGGCGCTGCTGGTCAACGTCGCCAAGGATCTGGCCGCCAAGGGCGAAATCATGATCTCCAAGGGCCGCGGCGACGAAGAGATGATCTATTAGCGCAGGATCCCGAAAAGCTTGTCCCGACCTGATCGGGATGCGAACCGGAAAAGGTCATGCGCGAAGGAAAGTGAATGAAAACGACCGCAAAATATATGTTCGATGAGGACTTCTCCACCGGCGGCAAGCCGACCATCACGTTGGTCGAGCACGAGCGCCGGCGCGCGGACGCCGAATCGCAAGCCTATCGCAATGGCTTCGCCGCCGGCGAAGCGAAAGCTCAGCAGGACGCCGCCGAGCGCGTCGCCGCCGCGCTCGGCCTGATCGCCGACAGCATGGACAAGCTCAATCGCGCGCTTGCCGACATCGAGGCGCGGCTGGAAACCGAGGCCGTCGAGGTGGCGGTCGCGGTCGCCGGCAAGCTTGCGCCCGAGCTGATCGGGCACCAGCCGTTCGCCGAGATTTCCGCGCTCGCCACCGATTGCTTCCAGCACCTGGTCAAGACCCCGCACGTCGTGGTGCATATCGGTTCTGCGATCCACGAAACGGCGAAGGACAAGCTCGAGGAGATCGCCCGCGCGCGCGGCTTCGAGGGCCGGCTGATGGTGCTGGCCGACGATAATCTGGCGCCCGGCGACTGCCGCATCGAGTGGGCCGACGGCGGCGTTACGCGCGACGAGGCTGCCACCCGCGCCGTGATCGGCGACGCGGTCGCCCGCTACGTCGCCGCGCGCAGCCCAGCGACCAATTAGGGATTGGAGACCGACGATGGCTGATGACGACATCGACAACAACAAAGAGGTTCCGCTCCCTGACCTCGAAGCCGGCAGCGAAATGCAGACGGCCGAGGACGCAGGCGCGCTGGCGCCGGACGATAGCGACACGGTCAGCCGCGGCGCCGCCGATCTCGAGGCCGTGTTCGACGTGCCGGTGCAGGTGTCCGCCGTGCTCGGGCGCGCAAGCATGGATGTCGGTGACCTGCTCAAGCTCGGGCCCGGGACGGTGCTGGAACTCGACCGAAAAGTCGGCGAAGCGATCGACATCTATGTCAACAACCGCCTGGTTGCACGCGGCGAGGTGGTGCTGGTCGAGGAAAAGCTCGGCGTGACCATGACGGAAATCATCAAGGCGGAGCGCAACTGATGCGCCATTTCATCCGCCACCTTACTGCCGTCATTCCGGGTTCGCTGCTTCGCGGCGTCCGGAATGACCGAAAACTACGGAGCTAAGCCATGCGACTCCTGATCGTCGGCACGCTCGGCGGCCAACTCACCGCCGCCAGCAAGATCGCGATGGACAAGGGCGCCAGCGTCACCCACGCTGACGGCAACGAGCAGGCGCTCGCCGTGCTGCGCTCCGGGCGCGGCGCCGACCTCTTGATGGTGGACGTCACCCTCGACATCCGCGACCTGGTGAGCCGGCTCGACGCCGAGCGCATCCACGTGCCGATCGTGGCCTGCGGCGTCAGCAATGACGCGCGCGCGGCCGTCAACGCCATCCATGCCGGCGCCAAGGAGTACATCCCGCTGCCGCCCGATCCCGACTTGATCGCGGCGGTGCTCGCCGCCGTCGCCGACGATGCGCGCGACATGATCTATCGCGACGAGGCGATGAGCGCCGTGGTCAAGCTCGCCCAGCAGATCGCCGGCTCCGACGCCTCCGTGCTGATCACCGGCGAGAGCGGCACCGGCAAGGAAGTGTTGGCGCGCTATCTGCACGCGCGCTCGACCCGCGCCAAGAAGCCGTTCATCACCGTCAATTGCGCGGCCATACCGGAGAACCTGCTGGAATCCGAATTGTTCGGCCATGAGAAGGGCTCCTTCACCGGCGCGGTCGGCCGCCGCATCGGCAAGTTCGAGGAAGCCAACGGCGGCACGCTGCTGCTCGACGAGATTTCCGAGATGGACGTGCGCCTGCAGGCGAAGCTCTTGCGCGCGATCCAGGAGCGCGTGATCGACCGCGTCGGGGGAAATAGGCCGGTGCCGGTCGACATCCGCATCGTGGCCACCTCCAACCGCAATCTCACCGAAGCGGTGCGCGAGGGAAAATTCCGCGAGGACCTCTTGTTCCGCCTCAACGTGGTGAACCTGAAGATCCCGCCCTTGCGCCAGCGTCCGGCCGACATCGGCGAGCTGGCGCAGTATTTCGTCAAGAAATATTCCGCCGCCAACGGGCTGCCGGTGCGGCCTCTGTCCGCGGAGGCGCGCCGCGCGCTCAACAGCAACCGCTGGCCCGGCAATGTGCGCGAATTGGAGAACACGCTGCATCGCGCCGTGCTGCTCTCGACCGGCCCGGAGATCGGCGTCGACGGCATTCTGTCGCCCGACGGCGCCCGCCTCGACCAGGCGCGCGGCACCGGCGCCGCCGCCCATGCGGCGATGGCCGCCGAGCAGGTCACCCGCAATCTGGTCGGCCGCACCGTAGCGGAAGTCGAGCGCGACCTCATTCTGGAGACGCTCAAGCACTGCCTCGGCAACCGCACCCATGCCGCCAACATCCTCGGCATCTCGATCCGCACGCTGCGCAACAAGCTCAACGAATACGCCGCCGACGGCGCGCCGATCCCGCCGGCCAATGGCGGCGGCGAGCCCATGCGCGGGGCGGCGTAGGCGCCAACGCCGAAGCGCATTCTGACTCGTCATGCCCGGGCCCGACCCGGGCATCCCGCTCAGGAAGGTACAGCCTGTGCGCCCCTCATCGAGATTGCCGGGACAAGCCCGGCAATGACAAAGTCAGGCGCCATGCCCACTCTCTACAAAATCTGCCCGGCATCGCTCTGGCGCGCGGCCAGCCGCGAAGGCGTCTTCCGCGGCTCCGAACACGACCTGCGCGACGGTTTCGTCCATTTCTCCACCGCCGCGCAGGTGCGCGAAACCGCCGCCAGATATTTCGCCGGCCAGGACGACCTGCTGCTGATCAGCGTCGAGGCCGCCACGCTCGGCTCCGCGCTCAAATGGGAGCCTTCGCGCGGCGGCGCCCTATTCCCCCACCTCTATGGCGCGCTCGCGCTTGCGGCCGTGCGTAAAATCGAGCCGCTGCCGCGCGCAGCGGACGGCCGCCACGCCTTCCCGCCGCTGGATCCCTGATCCAGCCCCCCAACGCGGGGACGCCGGCGGAATTCGTTAACCCCGCGCTAACCATAAAATGGGCAATTATTGCCGGGGCAAGGGGTAATCGCCCACCACGGCGCGCTACTCAAGCACCGCAACGGTGGTGGGCTCCCTTGTGATGACGTTCGTATTGTCCGCGTCCGCGCCGGCCGGTGAGCAGACGGTCGGCGCATGATCCCGAAAAGCCGGTCCCCGGCTTGATCGGGGATGGGCACCGGTTTTTGGAAAAGATCATGCGTCAAGCAAAAAGTCAGGCATGAGCGACACCACCGCCGCCCCCAGCGCCGCCACCGCAGCGAGCGCCATCCGACTGCCCGGCCTCGGCGAGATCGGCGCCTTCGTCCGGCGCGGCGACATCGGCCTCGCCATCGGCATGCTCACCATCCTGGTGGTGCTGATCCTGCCGCTGCCGCCGCTGCTGCTCGATTTCTCGCTGGCGATCTCGATCATCGTGTCGGTGCTGATCCTGATGACGGCGCTGTTCATCCAGGCGCCGCTCGAATTCTCTTCGTTCCCGACCGTGCTGCTGATCGCGACCATGCTGCGGCTGTCGCTCAACCTCGCCTCCACGCGGCTCATCCTCGCGCACGGCCACGAAGGCACCGACGCCGCCGGTCACGTCATCCAGGCCTTCGGCAATTTCGTGATGAGCGGCAATTTCGTCATCGGCATCATTGTCTTCATCATCCTCGTCATCGTCAATTTCGTCGTCATCACCAAGGGCTCCGGCCGCATCGCAGAAGTCGCCGCGCGCTTTCACTTGGACGCCATGCCCGGCAAGCAGATGGCGATCGACGCCGATCTCTCCGCCGGGCTGATCGACGAAAAGGAAGCGCGCCGCCGCCGCCAGCAGCTCGAGGACGAAGGCGGCTTCTTCGGCGCCATGGACGGCGCCTCCAAGTTCGTGCGCGGCGACGCCGTCGCCGGCTTGCTTGTGGTGTTCATCAACATCATCGGCGGCATGATCATCGGCATCGCACAGCAAGGCATGAGTTTTACCGACGCCGCGCATTCCTACACCATCCTCACCGTCGGCGACGGACTGGTCACGCAGATCCCGGCGCTGATCGTCTCCACCTCCGCCGGACTGCTGGTCTCGAAGGCCGGCGTCGCCGGCGCCGCCCACAAGGCGCTGATCGGCCAGCTCTCCGGCTATCCGAAGGCGCTCGGCATGTCGGGCGCGGTGATGCTGGTGATGGCGCTGTTGCCGGGCATCCCGATGCTGCCGTTCCTGGTGCTCGGTGGCGGCGCCGGCGCGCTCGCCTTCATCATCGACAAACGCAACAAGCAAGCGGTCGCGACCGAAGAGAAGAAAGCGGAAGCCGCCGCCAAGACCGAAGCCGCCGACGAGCCGATCGCTTCCGCGCTGCGGATGGACGATCTCAAGGTCGAGCTCGGCTATGCGCTGCTCCCGCTGGTCAATTCGGCCGACGGCAGCGACAAGCTCACCGAGCAGATCAAGGCGCTGCGCCGGTCGCTGGCGATGGAGATGGGCTTCGTGATGCCGGCCGTGCGCCTGCTCGACAACGTGCAGCTCGACGCCAACGCCTACGTCATCAAGATCAAGGAAGTCGAGGCCGGCAGCGGCAAGCTATGGGCCGCGCATTACATGGTCATGGATCCGGCCGGCGGCCAGGTCAGCCTGCCCGGCACCCATACCACCGAGCCGACCTTTGGCCTGCCCGCCACCTGGGTCGACGCCGCGCTCAAGGAAGAGGCGGCGATGAAGGGCTACACGGTGGTCGATGCCGCCACCGTCTTGTCCACCCATTTGACCGAGCTGCTCAAGAGCAACATGGCGGAGCTGCTCTCCTACGCCGAGGTGCAGAAGCTGCTCAAGGACCTGCCCAAGGAGCAGGCCGAGATCATCAAGGACCTGGTGCCGTCGCTGATCACGGTGTCGGGCATCCAGCGCGTGCTGCAGATCCTGCTGGCCGAGCGCGTCTCGATCCGCGATCTCGCCACCATCCTGGAAGGCATCGCCGACGGCATTTCCGCCACCCGCAATCCGGTGGTGCTGGCCGAGCACGTGCGCATGCGCCTCGCCCGCCAGATCTGCGCCCAGCACACCACCCCCGGCGGCTACCTGCCGCTGATCGCGCTGTCGGCGGCCTGGGAACAGAACTTCGCCGAGAGCATGATCGGCCAGGGCGACGAGCGCCAGCTCGCCATGCAGCCTTCCAAGCTCAGCGAGTTCATCACCCAGGTGCGCGAGAAGTTCGAAGCGGCGGCGCGCGAAGGCGAGGCGCCGGTGCTGGTCACCTCGGGCGGCATCCGGCCGTTCGTGCGCGGCATCGTCGAGCGCTTCCGCGCGCAAACGCCGGTGCTCTCGCAGGGCGAAATCCACCCGCGGGCAAGGTTGAAGACGGTCGGCAGCATTTAGGTCAGCTGCACCGCTCAGAAGGCAACCTCGGCGGCAATCGAGCTCACGGACTCAGCCAGCGGCTTGTATTCGAGCGGCCACCATCCGCTTTCGCGTAGCGATGCTTGTGCCTAATCGCATAGTGATTGCGACGGACGTGGTGATGCAACACTTGCCATTGACCCGCTTGCTTTTCCACCGGCCGTATTCGGTATGGCAGAACAGCGGGCGGGGTGCCTCCCCGGCACAATCGGCGCAAGCGCTTACGGCGGCAATCGCGGCGACGTGCGTGCGCCGGTCAACTGCGCGATCAATGATCGGTAGAACTCCTTGTCCGCCCCTTTAGCCTTTTCCATGCGCTCGGCCAAGTCATTGAGGTTCACCGGCTGCGTCGCCCCTCTCGCCTTCTGCCCCGCAGCTAAGTCTTCCGGCCTCCTGGGTAGCAACGCGGGGGCGACGCGATCGATTGTGCTGAACAGGAAGTCGGTGTTGTACCCGGTGAGGAAGCCGAGTGCCGCCGAGCTTAGCCGGATGATAGCGCCTTGACCGCCAGCGAGTTGGTCGACGAACAGCAGGATGGCGCCGCCCGCCACAGCGCCAAGCAGAATGCGGTTGAAGTACTCCGGCTTACGGCGGACGTCGAAGGATCGCTCATAAATGAAGATATGGGCCTGGCGCAGTAGATAGACGCACGCACCAAGCCCACCATACACCCAGGGAGTCGCCAGCTTCAAGAAGGCGGTGAAGTTGGCATGGTCGCCGCCCGAATTGACGTCCAGGTACCAGGAGTCGACGATCACGAAGATGGTGAAAAAGAACGTCCAGCCCCAGAGTACCCGCGTGAAACGGATCGCCGCCGAGTCGCCGCAAATGATGTCACACCAGTTGCGCATGCCCCGCGGCTTGCCCTGCGTGTTGCGCAGGATCTCGGCGGTCACCGGCGACAGCGCAGTGGCTAGATCGTAATAGGCGAGCTCAAACGCTACCCAATCGTCCGGCGCAACGTTGCGGCTGGCGCCCGCCGCCGCTCCGCCGTCGAGCAGGCCGAGCTTGGCGGCCATGCCTTCGATCTGGAATACGGTGTCCTGTGGGATCGGCATGCCGTCGGCCGTCTTGGCGCCGGAGCCGACCGCGTAATCCAGCAGCAGCAGCGCGTCGGTGGCTTGCTGCTCCATGTGCCCGATGGCCGGACTGGCCGGCTTGTCGTCGGCCGCTGAAATCGAGTCTTTCGCCATGATGCCCCCCGATAGTCCCGAACCGGTCGGCAATCCCTAACAAGCCTTAGCGCAACCATGAGGGGACTAGGGTCCGGACTCAATTGATCCACCAAGTGATGGCGGCTGCCAAGAGGATGGCCGAAAGATAGATATCGGCCCGTTTGTCGTAGCGTGTGGCGATGCGCCTGAAGTCCTTGAGCCGACAGAACA
>Ga0307436_1000688_pt1 | contig 15889 bp, 11 predicted proteins | sample SalMarWE160440MG_FD_202513 | JGI IMG/M metagenome (GOLD analysis project Ga0307436, IMG submission 202513) | Salt marsh sediment microbial communities from the Plum Island Ecosystem LTER, Massachusetts, United States - WE1604-40 | ecosystem: Environmental > Aquatic > Marine > Intertidal zone >...
ATGTGGGGACGCCCGAGGCGTTAGCGGAGGCCGAGGCCTCGTTTGAGCATGAAGGTGCCTGAGCCACAGAAACCCCGCCTCTACACCATCCCGCCCTCGGCGCCGTTCCTGACGACCCTCGCCCGGGCGCTGCTCTCCGGCTACCTGCCACTGCCCGGCGGGGAGACGCCTGATCCGCTCACCCTACCTCTGACCACGATCTACCTGCCGACGCGGCGCGCGGCGCGGGCTCTGCGTGAAGCCTTTCTCGCCGAATCCGGCGGGCGGGCGATGCTGTTGCCGCGTATCCATGCGCTCGGCGATCCCGATGAGGAGGCGGCGCTGATCTTCAGCGCGGAGGATGCGGCCGATGCGGACGGCACGCGCGGTGCGCGGGCGATCGGCGCGCTGCCCCGCAGGCTTGCTTTGATGCGGCTGATCCTCGCTTGGAGTCAAACCCCGGCGCCGGGCGCGACCGAAGCGGAGATCGAGTCGGTCCGCTGGGCGAACAGCCCAGGCCAGGCCTCGAGCCTTGCCGCCGATCTCGCCCGGCTGATGGATTTCGTCGAGACCGAGGAGGTCAATTTCTCGTCCCTCGACACGCTGGTGCCGGAGGACCTCGCCGAACACTGGGAGACGACGATCCAATTCCTCAAGATCGTCACCGAGCACTGGCCGCAATACCTCGCCGACAACGGCCTGGTATCGCCGGTCACGCGGCGCAATCTGCTCATGGCCCAGGAGACGGAACGGCTTGCGCAAGGCAGTCCCTATCCCGTCATCGCCGCGGGCTCGACCGGCACGGTCCCGGTGACGGCGCGGCTCCTCGCTGCCGTTGCGGCGCTGCCGAACGGCGCCGTGGTGCTGCCCGGCCTCGATCTCGCCCTCGACGACGACAGCTGGGAGCGCCTGCCGGCTCATCCCGAACATCCGCAAACCGGCATGGCCGAGCTGTTGCGCAAGCTCGGCGTCTCGCGCCGTGATGTGGCTTACGTCTCAGGAAGCGCACCCGACGGGCCGGCGCGGGCGCGGCTCCATCTCGTGAGCGAGGCGTTGCGCCCGGCGGAGACGACGGAGCAGTGGCAGCGCTATCTCGAATCGGACGAGCTTGCGCCCGAGGGGCGCGCAAGTTTCGCCAAAGCGCTCTCCGGCATCTCGCTCGTCGAGGCGCCGACGGCGCATGACGAGGCCGAGGCCATCGCGCTGATCCTCAAATCATGCATCCAGGAACCCGGCAAGACCGCCGCGCTCGTCACGCCGGACCGCGTGCTGGCGCGGCGCGTGGCGGCGCGGCTCAAAGGCTACGGTCTTTCAATTGACGACTCGGCCGGCATGCCGGTCGCGCGCACCGTACCCGGCGCGTTTCTCGATCTCATTCTCGGCGCAGCCGAGACGAATTTCGCGCCGCCTCAGTTGATGGCGCTGCTGAAGCATCCCCTGGCGCGGCTCGGACGGGAGCCCGCCGCGATCAGGAAACTGGCGCGGATGCTGGAGCGCGGCGCATTTCGCGACATCTATGTAGGCCAGGGGCTCGACGGCATTGCGCGCGCCTTGGATGCCGCGCGTTCCGAGCCCAAGCGGCGGCGTCTGGCGCTGACCGACAAGGAGCACGCGGCGGCGCTTCGTTTCGTGCGCGATCTGAAGCATGCATTCGCGCCTCTCGCCGAACTGTTCCCCGCGTCATACAGCGCGGCGCGGTTCGCCGAGGCACATGCCGCGACCGCCGAAAGATTGGCCCGCGACGAGACCGGCTCCTCCTCGGAGCTATGGCAGGGAGATGCGGGCGAGGCGCTGACCTTGTTGCTCACGGAGTTGATCAGCGACGGCGGCGGCTTGAGCATGAGCGGGCGAGATTATCCCGCTTTCTATCGCAGTCTGCTTGCGGGCCAGGTAGTGCGCCCGCGCGGGAGCGCGCACCCTCGCCTCTTCATCTGGGGGCCGCTCGAAGCGCGCCTTCAGCAGCCGGACGTGGTCATCCTCGGTAGTCTGAACGAAGGGGTGTGGCCGCACCCGCAAGAAGCGAGTCCTTGGCTCAGCCGGCCCATGCGCGAGAAGCTCGGGCTTTCACCACCGGAGCGGCGTATCGGCCTTAGCGCCCATGACTTCGCCCAGGCGCTCGGCGCACCGACCGTCTATCTCACCCGCGCGCTGAAGGTGGAGGGCGTGCCGACCGTATCGAGCCGTTGGCTACAGCGGCTCGAAGCGCTCGTCGCAGCATCCGGGCTCTCGCACAAGATCAGGCCGGACCAGCCATGGGTCGCGTGGGCGCGCATGCGGGACACGGTGGAGACCTTCGCCCCGGCGGAGCCGCCGCAGCCACGCCCGTCGGTCGAGGCACGACCGCGCGAATTGAGCGTGACCCGCATAGAGCGGTGGATCGCCAACCCCTACGAGATCTTCGCGCGCAACATCCTTAAGCTCGAACCGTTGAAGCCGCTCGGCGCGGAGCCGGATGCGGCCATGCGTGGCTCGATAGTGCACGACGTGTTGCATCAGTTTTCGCGCGAGCATCCCGACGCGTTGCCCGACGACATCTATGGCGCACTGATGCGCATCGCCGACGATTTGTTCGCCAGACTCGGTGGGTCGGCGCGGGTGGAGGCCTTCTGGCGGCCGCACTTCCAGCGCTTCGCCCGCTGGTTCGCCAGCACGGAGCCGGCGCGGCGCGCCGCCATCACCGCCACCCATACCGAAGTCGACGGTGCACTCGACGTCTCGCCGCACTTCCGGCTCAAGGCCCGCGCCGACCGCATCGACATCGCCCAAGACGGCGGCATCATCCTTTACGACTACAAGACCGGCAAGCCGCCGATTCCGAAACACGTGGACGATCTCTACGCACCGCAGCTCCCTTTGGAGGCGGCGATCGCCGAGGCCGGCGGTTTTGCCGAACTCGGCAAGCGGCCCGTGCGCTCGCTCGTCTACATCCAAGCGTCGGGACGCCAGGAGGGCGGCGAGGAACGGCTCGCGAGCAATGCTGCCGCCGAGATCCTGGCGGCCAAGGCGCTCGAGGATTTGGCCAAGTTGGTCGCCCATTTCGAGGATCCGGACACGGCTTACGAGGTGAAGCGACGCACCGGACCCGGCTTCGCGAACGCTTACCGCTACGACGAGTACGAGCACCTCGCCCGGCTGAAGGAGTGGCTCACGGAAGAGGCCGAGGAGGACTGGCGGTGAGCGCTTGCGAAAGCCTCTTCCACGAAGCGGACGCGAACCAGGCGCGCGCCTCGGACCCGAACGCCTCGGCCTGGGTGTCGGCCAATGCGGGCACCGGCAAGACCGAGGTGCTGGTGCGGCGGAGCTTGCGGCTCCTGCTCGCCGGCGCGAGGCCCGAGTGCATTCTCTGCCTGACCTACACCAAGACGGCGGCGGCGGAGATGCAGAACCGTCTGCTCAAGGACCTCGCCGATTGGGCCACCATGTCCGACGAGGAGCTTCGCGCAGAGCTCACCGCGCTCATGGGGCATGCCCCAGAGGACAAGGACATGAGGCGCGCACGGCGTCTCTTCGCGCTGTCGCTAGAGGCGCGCGGTGGGCTGAAGATCCACACCATCCACGGCTTCTGCGAGCGGCTGTTGCAGCGCTTTCCACTGGAGTCCGAGGTGACGCCGCATTTCACCGTGCTCGACGAGCAAGGCGCCACGTTGTTGAAGCGTGCTGCGTTCGACGCAGTGGTCGCGCGCGCAGCTGAGAATCGGGAGAGCGCGCTCGGGATCGCGCTGGCCAGGATCATCACCGTGACCGGCGAGGAATGGTTCCGCCAGGTGGTCGATACGGTGCTCGCCAAGCGCGCGGAGCTTGCCCGCATGGTGGCGCATCATGACGGGCTAGGCCATTGGGCGGAGGCCGAGGGTCTGGCGCTGAAACGCTTGTTCGGCGTGGCCGGCGACACGGACGAGGACCTGATCGAGGCTCTCGCCTCCGTGGTCGACGATCGCATGATTGACACCATGCTGTCCGCTTTGGTGAGCTATGGCAGCACGCAAGACGACGCCAAGACCGAGGATGGTTTGCGCGGCGTGCTTGGCAGCACAGACGAAGCGCGTGCCGCGGCGTTGCGGCTCACTTTTCTCACCAATGAGGGGAAGCCCCGGGCGCGGGTGTGCAGTGCCGCGTTTCGCAAGGGGGCGTCGCAGATCGCCGAGGCACTGGAGGAGGCGCGCGACCGTGTGGCTGAGCTTGATCTCAAGCTCGCGCTGCTCCGCGCGGCAGAAGCGAGCAGCGCCGTGCTCACGCTCGCCGATGCCATCCAAGACGACTATGCGCGGCGCAAGCGGGCCGACGCGGCGCTCGACTATGACGACCTCATCGTCAAGGCGCGGCATGTTCTGTCGCGCGCCGGCGCCGCCGCTTGGGTGCTCTACAAGATCGATGGCGGCGTCGATCACATCCTGGTTGACGAGGCGCAAGACACAAATCCGGAGCAGTGGGCGATTATCGAGGCCTTGGCCGAGGAGTTCTTCGCCGGGACGGGAACGCGGGAGGAGATGCGGACGCTGTTCGCGGTGGGCGATGAGAAGCAGTCCATCTACAGCTTCCAAGGCGCCAACCCGGCACGCTTCAGCGCTGTTGGCCGCGCCTTCCGGCAGCGGGCGACAGCGGCTGGTGTCGAATGGCACGAAGTGCCGCTCAACTTGTCGTTCCGCTCCACGGTGCCGGTGCTCGATGCCGTGGATCACGTGTTCGCCAGGCCTGAGGCGGCGCAAGGGCTCACCTTTATCGAAAGCGCAGTCATCAAGCACCACGCCTACCGCCAAGGCGAGGCCGGGCTGGTCGAGCTGTGGGAGGTGGAGGCCGAGACGAAACCTGAGCCGGCGCCAGCCTTTGAGCCATGGAACGAGGGCGCGAGCGGCGCCCGCGCCGTGGATGCGCTGTGCAAGCGAATTGCAGGCACCATCAAAGGCTGGATCGACCGCGGCGAGATCCTGCCCTCTGTGGGACGGCCGATCACGGCAGGCGATATCCTCATCCTCGTGCGGCGCCGCAATCCCTTCACGGCGCCTATGATCCGCGCCCTCAAGCGCGAAGGCATCCCCGTCGCCGGTGCAGACCGCATGCGCCTGATGGATCAACTCGCGGTACAGGATCTCGTGGCGCTCGCCGACGTTCTCCTGATGCCCGAGGACGACCTTGCGCTTGCCGTCACGCTGAAGAGCCCGCTGTTCGGTCTCGGCGATGATGCGTTGTTCGACCTCGCTCATGATCGCAATGGGGCCTCGCTGTGGTCGGCGCTCAACAATAAGGCCGATGATCCGCGTTTCGCCGAGGCGGCAACGCAGCTCAAAGCCTGGCTGTCTCAAGCTGACCTGTTGCCGCCTTACGAGTTCTTCGCGGCTTTGCTCGGGTCGGAGGGGCAGGCGATGCGCAAACGCATGCTTACGCGACTGGGCCCAGAGGCGGCAGAGGCGATCGACGAGTTTCTCGACGCGGCGCTTGCTTACGACCGGGACATGGCACCGTCGCTGCAAGGCTTCGTCAACGAGCTGCGCGCCGGCGACATCGAGATCAAGCGCGACATGGAGCAGGACCGCGACGAGGTGCGCATCATGACAGTGCACGGCGCCAAAGGCTTGCAGGCGCCGATCGTGTTCCTCCCTGACACCTCTATGCTGCCCCGCGCGCAAGGGCCGCGGCTGTTCCCGGTTCCGCGCCGTGGCGCACCACCGGACGAGGTTTCCCATCTCGTATGGTCGCCGGGGCGCTCCGATCTGGACGCCATTGCCGAGGCGAAGGAGGCGGTGCGCCGGTCCGAGATCGACGAGTATCTCCGGCTGCTTTACGTGGCCATGACACGCGCGCGCGACCGTCTCTATGTGTGCGGCTGGCAAGGGCAAAGAGTGCCGGAGAAAGACTGCTGGTACCATCTGGTGCGCGACGGGCTCGACGGCCATCTCGGCCCGGTGGAGTCCGAGGGCGGCGTCTTGGCCCGCCGTATGACCTCCGCGCAGGAGAAGGCCGTCGAAGCGAAAGAGGCGGGCGAAACGGAGCGCGCCGCCACGCCGCCACTGCCCGACTGGGCGTTGACGCAAGCAAAGCCTGAGCGCGTCCGCGCCAGGCTCGCGCCGTCGCGGCTGGCGCTTAACGTGGAGGGTGCGCCCGAGGCAAGCCCCGAGCAGTCGCCGCTCGGCCCCAAGGCGCTTGCACAGAACCTGCGCTTTGCCCGCGGGCGCCTGGTGCATGCGCTGTTGCAGCACCTCCCCGAGGTTGCGCCGGAGGCCCAGGAACGGGCGGCCCGGGTGTTCGTCGCAGCGCGGGGAAAAGAGTTGCCCGACACGCTCAAGGCGGAAATCGTCGGCGAGACGCTTGCCATCGTGCGGAATGAGGCTTTCGCGCCCCTGTTCCGGCCAGGCAGCCTCGCCGAGGTGCCGGTCGTTGCGCAGATCGACGGCGTGGAGGATGGTTTCGAGCTCGAAGGGCAGATCGACCGTTTGGCGGTCCAGGATGGCGGACTCCTGATTCTCGACTACAAGACGAACCGGCCGCCGCCTTCAACCGAGGCGGAGGTGGCGCAGGCCTATATCGATCAGCTCGCTGCCTACCGGCTCGCGCTTGCCAAGCTGTTCCCAGGCCGAGCCTTGCGGGCGGCGCTTCTGTGGACCGACGGGCCGCGCCTCATCGAGATCTCTTCAACTTTGCTCGATCGGACCGAGCGCGACATGTTGAGCAGCCGGGCAGCCTTGACGCCATACGTGGGCGCACCTAGGTTCCCGGGGACTGGGCGACCCTTTTAGCCCTAGCCGGCGAGGAGAAGAACATGGCGACTGAGAAGGTTTCCGACGACACATTCGAATCCGAGGTGCTCAAGTCCTCGACCCCGGTCGTCGTCGATTTCTGGGCCGAATGGTGCGGCCCGTGCCGGCAGATTGCGCCTGCGCTCGAAGAGATCGCCAAGGAACTCGGTGGCAAGGTGAAGATTACCAAGCTGAATATCGATGAGAATCCGCGCACGCCGGGCACCTACAATGTCCGGGCGATCCCCACGCTGATCCTGTTCAAGAACGGCCAGGTCGCGGATACGCTGCGGGGCGCCTACCCCAAGAACCATCTCGCAGCCTGGATCAGCGGCGCGCTCGAAGGTACCGTTTAGGCAAAGTGCAGCTTGAAGACATGGCCCGCAAGATAGAGCGAGCCGCAGATCAAGACGCGCGTCGGTTTGCCGCCTGAGGCGGACCGGAGCAATGCCTCCGGTACGCTCTTGACGGCAACCGCATCGAAGCCCGCGCCGCGCGCAATCTCTGCCAATGGCTCCGCGGCAAAGGCGTTGGGCTCGTCGGGAATAGGTACCGTGTAGATGCGCTCGATCAGGCCCTTGAACGGGGCGATGAAGCGCCGGGCATCCTTCGTCTCCATCATGCCCCAGACCACATGCACCGGACGGGGTACGCGCTCGTCGAGCTCGGCAAGCGCGTGGGCGATGACCTGGCCGCCCGCCTCGTTGTGCCCGCCGTCGAGCCAGATTTCGGTCCCCTCCTCTACATAGGCATGCAGAGCGCCCACCGGTAACCGCTCCAGCCGCCCCGGCCATTGCGCATGGCTCAGACCGTCCTCCAGCGCCCGTTGCGTGAGCTCGTCGCCGAACACGATGCTCGCTGCGGCAATCGCCGTGCCGGCATTGTCGATCTGGTGGCGTCCGGCAAGGCGCGGCAACGGCAGATCGAGGAGACGCGACGTGGTCTGGAACACGAGGCGGCCTTGTTGCTCGTAGGTATCGAAGTCGCGGCCCGCGACGTGGAGCGGCGCGCCGATCTCGGCCGCGCGGGCCTCGATGACGTCCAACGCCTTCTTCTCCTGGCGCCCCACGATGCACGGGACACCGAGCTTCAGGATGCCCGCCTTCTCGCCGGCGATTTCCGCAAGCGTCTCGCCGAGAAACGAAACGTGGTCGATGGAGATCGGCGTGATGATGGTCAGCAGTGGCTTCTCGACCATATTGGTAGCGTCGAGCCGGCCGCCGAGCCCGGTCTCAAGGAGCAACAAATTGGCAGGTGCCTCGGCAAAGGCAAGGAAGGCTGCGGCCGTCGTGATTTCGAACAGCGTGATAAGCTCGCCACCATTGGCCGCTTCGGCGCGGGCCAAGCAATCGACCAGCACCTCCTCTATGATGGGGGCGGCGCCATGGGGGCCGGCGAGCACGATGCGCTCATGGAAGTCGACAAGATGGGGCGAAGTGTAGACATGCACGCCCTTCCCTAGCGATTCCGCAATCGCGCGCAGGAAGGCGAGGGTCGAGCCCTTGCCGTTGGTGCCGGCCACATGCACGACCGGCGGCAGCCTGTCTTGCGGATTGCCAAGGGCCGCGAGCAGGCGCTCGATGCGGCCGAGCGACAGATCGATCGACTGCGGATGCAGCTTCTTCAGCCGCTCCAGCAGCGTATCGCTCATCGCGGAGCGGGGGCGACGCGGTCGACGCCCGGCGCTGTAAGGGAGTGTGGTCAAGCTTGAAAGACCCTAGGCGCTCTGCGGCGGATTGGGATTAGCGCCATTGTCGGAAGCGCTCAAGGCCTCGTCGTCGTTGTCGACCGCGATCTCCTCAGCCTCAGCCTCGGTCTCGACCTCGACGGCATGACCGTTACCCTTGCCGGCCAAGGGGGCCAAAGCCACCATTTCGGACTGATGCTCCGAGACATCGCGCATCGGCCGGCGATGGGTCAGAAGATTACAGATGCGCGCCAGCGTGCCGCGCAGATCGTGGCGGTGCACGACCATGTCCACCATGCCGTGGGCCAGGAGGTATTCGGACCGCTGGAAGCCATTCGGCAGCTGCTCGCGGATGGTCTGCTCGATGACCCGCGGGCCGGCAAAGCCGATCAGCGCGCCGGGCTCGGCGATGTGGACGTCACCGAGCATGGCGTAGGACGCGGTGACGCCACCGGTGGTCGGATGGGTCAGCACGACGATGTACGGGAGCTTGGCTTCCCGAAGCTCTTCGACGGCGACCGTGGTGCGGGGCATCTGCATGAGCGAAAGGATGCCTTCCTGCATGCGCGCGCCGCCGGAAGCGGCAAACAGAATGAACGGCGCCTGGCGCACCAATGCGGCCCGCATGGCGGCGATCACCGCCTCCCCGGCGGCCGTGCCGAGCGAGCCGCCCATGAAGTCGAAGTCCTGCACCGCAGCCACGACCGTTTCGCCGTGGAGCTTGCCGATGCCAGCGAGTATGGCGTCGTTAAGACCGGTCTTGCTGCGTGCGTCTTTCAGGCGCTCGGTGTAGCGGCGCTCGTCGCGGAACTTGAGCGGGTCCAGCGGCACGTCGGGAAGATGGATCGCGGCGTACTTGCCGTCGTCGAACAGCGCCTTGAGGCGCGCCGGCGCCGCCATGCGCATATGATAGTTGGAGCCCGGGACGACGAACTGGTTCGCCTCGAGGTCCTTGTAATAGATCATCTGACCGGTCTCTGGGCACTTCACCCAGAGATTGTCCGGCATGTCCTTCTTGCGAAGGATGTTGCGGATTTTTGGTCTGACGACGCTGTTGATCCAGTTCACGGGTCTAGCTCTCTAGAAAACCTCTAGACGGCTGCAGCTTCGGCCGGATGGCGCAAGGCGGCCGACAAGCGCTCGACAAGATCGAGCGGCCTCGACTTCGTCTCGCTCGTCGCCTTGCCTTTGGCATCAAGGCTTTCGCCGATTGCCGAAACGAGCGCAGAGCCAACCACCACGCCCTCGGCAACATTCGATAGCGATCTCACCTGCTGTTCCGTCTTCACTCCGAAGCCGACGGCAATGGGCAGGCTGGTATGCGCCTTCATGCGCCCGACATGAGCGCCGACCGCGGCGATGTCCGGCGCTGCTGTGCCAGTGATGCCCGCGATCGAGACGTAGTAGACGAAGCCCGACGTGTTCGCGAGCACGGCCGGCAGACGCTTGGCGTCGGTCGTCGGCGTAGCAAGGCGAATGAAATTCAGCCCCGCCGCCGTCGCTGCCGGGCGCAGCTCCTCGTCCTCTTCTGGCGGCACATCAACCACGATCAGCCCATCCACACCGGCGTCCACCGCGTCAGCGATGAAGCGACCCGCCGGATATACATATATGGGGTTGTAATAGCCCATTAGCACCAGGGGGGTGGTGTCGTCCTTGGCCCGAAATTCCTTAACCACGGACAGCGTCTTTTTCATGGTCTGGCCGGCTTTCAAGGCTCGCTGGGACGAGGCCTGGATGGCCGGGCCGTCGGCCATAGGGTCGGAAAACGGCATGCCGAGCTCGACCACGTCGGCGCCCGCGGCCGGCAGCCCTTTGAGGATGGCGAGCGAGGTGTCGTAGTCCGGGTCACCGGCGGTGATGAAGGTTACGAGACCGGCGCGGCCTTCGCGCTTCAGGGCGGCAAATCTCTCGTCGATCCGCGTCATGGTTAGTCTGACCCTCTCGCACTCAAATAGTTTGCGACAGAATCGAGATCCTTGTCGCCGCGCCCCGAGACATTGACCACCATCAGGTGATCCCTCGGCTTGGTCGGCGCGATGTCGAGCATACGGGCGAGCGCGTGCGCCGGCTCAAGCGCCGGGATGATGCCCTCGAGCTTGCTGCAAAGCTGGAACGCCGCCACGGCTTCGTCGTCGGTCGCTGAAAGGAACTGCACCCGCCTCACGTCATTGAGCCAGGCGTGCTCGGGTCCGATGCCTGGATAGTCGAGCCCCGCCGAAATCGAGTGCGCCTCTTCGATCTGGCCGTCCTCGTCCATCAGCAAATAGGTGCGATTGCCGTGCAGGACGCCGGGCTTGCCGCCGGCGATCGAGGCCGCATGCTTGCCGCTGTCGAGGCCGAGACCGGCCGCTTCCACGCCATAGATCTCGATCCCCGGCTCGTCCAGGAAGGGATGGAACAAACCCATGGCATTAGAACCGCCGCCGATGCAGGCGATGAGCGAATCCGGCAGCCTGCCTTCGGCCTCGAACAATTGTTCGCGCGTCTCGCGGCCGATGACCGCCTGGAAGTCGCGCACCATCGCCGGATATGGGTGAGGGCCTGCGACCGTGCCGATGCAATAGAACGTGTCGTGCACGTTGGCGACCCAATCGCGCAACGCCTCGTTCATCGCATCCTTCAGCGTCTTCGAGCCCGATTCGACAGGGCGGATCTCGGCGCCGAGCATCTTCATGCGTAAGACGTTCGGCTTCTGCCGCGCCACATCCACGGAGCCCATATAGATGATGCAGGGCAGGCCAAACTTGGCGCACAGCGTTGCCGTTGCCACGCCGTGCATGCCGGCGCCGGTCTCGGCGATGACGCGCATTTTGCCCATGCGCAAAGCCAGCATGATCTGGCCGAGCACATTGTTCACCTTGTGGGCGCCGGTGTGGTTAAGCTCCTCGCGCTTGAAATAGATTTTTGCACCGCCGCAATGCTGCGTGAGACGTTCGGCGAAATAGAGCGGTGACGGTCTGCCGACATAGGTTGCGAGATGACGGTCCATCTCGGCTTGGTATGCTGGGTCGTCCTTGGCCTCGCTGTAGGCGCGCTCGAGATCGAGGATCAGCGGCATTAGAGTCTCGGCAACGAAGCGGCCGCCATAGATGCCGAAATGGCCGCGTTCGTCAGGACCGGCGCGATAGGTATTCAGGGTGTCGCGGACCGTGCTCATGATGCCTTGGCTTGCTGATGAGCGGCCGACCGCGCCACCTCAATGAATTGCCTGATGCGCTTTTCGTCCTTCACGCCCGGCGCAGTCTCGACGCCGGAGGACACGTCGACCAGCTCGGCGCCGGTCAGACGGACGGCTTCTGCCACGTTGCCGGCATTAAGCCCGCCCGACAGGGCAAACGGTGCTTGCGCAGCGGCGAGCATGCTCCAGTCGAAGGCGACGCCGTTGCCGCCGGGCAGCACCACATCAGGCAAGGCCCTGGCGTCGAACAGGATCTGATCGGCGATGCCGGCATAGGCGGACGCGGATGCGACATCTGCCGCCTCAGCGACAGGAATGGCCTTGGTCACGGAAAGGCTCGTGCGGGCCTTAATAGCGGCGACGCGCGAAGGGCTCTCCGACCCATGGAGCTGGAGGAGATCGGGGCGAACCGTGCTCGCCACCGCGTCGATGAGGGCATCGTCCGGGTCGACCAGGACTGCGGCCGTGCCGACCCTGCCTCGCGCCGCGTCGGCCAAGCTGCTCGCCTCCTCGAGACTCAGATTGCGCGGGCTCTTGGCGAAGAACACCAAGCCGACATAATCGGCGCCAGCGGAGGCCGCAGCGTCGAGAATGGCAGGCGTCCGCACGCCACAGATTTTGACCTTGACCGTCACAGGGGGCTCTCTAGGGCTCTCGGGTGAGGTTTGCCGGCCTCTTTGAGGGGCACGCGCGGGCTCACCCTATGAAATCCAGGCGCCTAAGTCCATCGCACCGCAATATTGGCCTTGCTCAATGGTTCAACCATGCCCCGTCTCCAGAAAGCCCGGGACGCCAATGCGGGGCCGCGACTAGTCGGCGGGCAATTGGGGATGGGCGGCGGGGCTGAGGCTTTCCAGCTCTTTCTCGAGCCGGTTGGCCTGCCGGCGCCAGTCGCGGGCCTCGCGGGCTTCCTCCCGCGCGGTGCGCCGCCACTTGCCCTGATTCAGCCAAGAGGCCATGCCGCCGATGATGAGGCCGAACGCGAACGCCCCAAGGAGGAACAGAAAGAACGGCGCCTCGAGCGTCAGGTTGGGCTCGGCGCCGCCGAAAGGATTGAGGATGAGTGTTGCCGGCTCGCGGTTGACCACAGCGAGCGCAATGAGGACGATACCGAGAGGCACGACCACGAGGGCGAGGATCAGCTTACGCCACACGGCAGCTCCTTGGGCGACCGCAGAGGGCTTATGAGCCGTTGTCCCGGCCGTCGGGGTTCAGGCGCTCGCGCAGCTCCTTGCCGGTCTTGAAGAAGGGCACGTACTTGTCCTCGACAAAGACCGTGTCGCCCGTGCGTGGATTGCGCCCCTGACGCGCCGCACGGTGCTTCACCGTGAACGCGCCGAAGCCGCGCAACTCTACGCGGTCGCCCCGGGCGAGCGCGCCGGTGATCTCGTCGAGCACGATATTGATGATGCGCTCGACATCACGATGAAAAAGATGCGGATTGGCGGCAGCCACCCGCTGAATCAGCTCCGACTTGATCATAATGCGCCCCACCCGGCGGCGGCCATTGTCCTGCCACTCGCCCTACGCCCCCCACTAGTTGGAGGCAGGGTGCCAAACAGAAACGAGACCGTCAAGCTTGAGCGTTGCCGAAGTTTGACTCAGAAAAGCAGCAATTTTGCTGCCCGGAACACCCAATATCTCGGCTGTTGAGCCGAATAACCACCCAAATAAGCCGGTCGAATCCGACTTTGGTTTCCAGTCGACGATTTTCAGTCCCGAAGGAACGTTGCGCTCCTTGCTTAGCCACCTGAGCGCAGCACGCTGGTCGCCGATTTGGTCGACGAGTTTGAATTTGACGGCCTGACGCCCGGAATAGATGCGGCCTTCGGTCAAACCTGGCACCTGATCCGGGTTGATCTTGCGGCGCTTCTCGACGAGATCGACGAACCACACCTTGGCGTCGTCGACCATCTCCGCGGTCACCTGCCGTGCGCGCTCGTCCGTCGGCTCGAACGGGCTCGGCACCGCTTTCAACGGACCACTCCTCACCGCCTCGACCTCGATTCCAAGCGTCTTCAGAAGGTCGGTGACGTTGGCCCATTGGAAGAGCACGCCGACGGAGCCGGTGATGGTGTTGCCGTAGACGAAGATGCGGTCGGTGGCGAGCGCCACGATGTATGCCGCCGAGGTCGCGAGCGTGCCGCAGGTCGCGACGACGGGCTTTTTCGCAGCGAGGCGGCGGACGGCGTCATACATCGCCTCGCCGCCGGTCGTGGTGCCGCCGGGACTATTGATGTTGAGGATCACCGCCTTGACCTGCGGGGACTTCCCAACCTTGTCCATCAGCTCGATTATCTTGCGATCGTCGGTGATGATGCCGGAGATGTTGATGCGGGCGACATGGGGCAGGAAGCCGGCCGGGCCCGCCACCTGCTTGTCGCTCAGGGCGATCGCTCCCAGGAACAGAAGTCCGAGCACGACGGCGGCGATGCGCCAGACGGTCACCCGCCGCTTGAGGCGGCGGCGCTCGATCACACTTTCGGCGTCGAGAACCATTGCTCGCTCACGGTCTGCGGGCCACGGAAGCCCGCGCCACGGGGAAGATCAGACGGTCTTGCGGCCGTCCCGTTTACTCGTCGGAGGATGGCGCCTCGGACCCGGCTGCGCTCTTGGCCGCGCGCTTGCGCTTGGGCTTGGCAGCGGGCTCCTCCTCGCTCTCCTCGCCACCCTTCGCCTTGTTCAAGGCGGCGCCGAGAATGTCGCCGAGGGACGCACCGGAATCCGTGGAGCCGTACTGGGCCACGGCCTCCTTCTCCTCGGCAATCTCGAGCGCCTTGATCGAGGCAGAGACCTTGCGCGCCTTGGCGTCGACCTGGGTCACCACCGCATCGAACTTCTCGCCGACGCCGAAGCGATCGGGGCGCTGTTCGGAGCGGTCGCGGGACAGGTCAGAGCGGCGAATGAAGGTGGTGAGATCGTGGTCGAGAAGCTTGGCCTCGATGCCGTTGTCCTTCACCGCGGTCACCTCGCACGTGACGCGCATACCCTTCTTGAGCTTGGGCGCCCCGGCGCCACCCTCGAACGGGTCCGGCGTCAGCTGCTTGATGCCGAGGCTGATACGCTCCTTCTCAGAATCGGCCTCCAGCACCACGGCCTTCACCGTGTCGCCCTTCTTGTACTCCTTAAGGGCGTCCTCCCCAGATTTGGACCAATCGAGATCCGACAGATGCACCATGCCGTCGATACCACCATCGAGACCGACAAACAGACCGAACTCGGTGATGTTGCGGATCTGGCCTTCGATGATGGAGCCGGGCTCGTGGGTCGCAGCAAAGGCGACCCACGGGTTCTCCTGGGTCTGCTTCAGGCCAAGAGAAATGCGGCGCTTGTCGGGATCTACCTCAAGCACCTGCACCTCGACCTCTTGGCTCGTGGAGATGATCTTGCCGGGATGAATGTTCTTCTTCGTCCAGCTCATCTCGGAGACGTGGATAAGGCCCTCGACGCCGGGCTCTAATTCGATGAAGGCGCCGTAATCGGTTATATTGGTGACGGTGCCCTTGAAGCGCGAGCCCACCGGGTATTTGGTGGCGATGCCTTCCCACGGGTCGGACTCAAGTTGCTTGATACCGAGGCTGATGCGCTGAGTCTCCGGGTTGATGCGGATGATCTGCACCTTCACGGCATCGCCAACATTCACGATCTCGCTCGGATGGTTGACGCGCCTCCACGCCATGTCGGTGACGTGGAGGAGACCGTCGATGCCGCCGAGATCGATGAAGGCGCCGTAGTCGGTAATGTTCTTGACCACGCCCTCGATGACCTGCCCCTCTTCGAGGCGGGCGACGATCTCGCTGCGCTTCTCGGCGCGAGACTCCTCGAGCACCGAGCGTCGTGACACGACGATATTGCCGCGGCGGCGGTCCATTTTCAGGATTTGGAAGGGCTGCGGCGTATTCATCAGAGGCGCCACATCACGGATCGGACGAATGTCGACTTGGCTGCCTGGCAGGAAGGCCACGGCGCCGTCAAGATCGACGGTGAAGCCGCCCTTGACACGGTTGAAGATCACGCCCTCGACTTTCTCGCCAGCCTTGTACTTCTCCTCAAGCCTGGTCCAGCTCTCCTCGCGGCGCGCCTTCTCGCGTGACAGCACGGCTTCGCCGGCCGCGTTCTCGACGCGCTCGAGATAGACATCGACCTCGTCGCCAACGGAGAGGCCGGAGTTGCGTCCGGTGACGCCAAATTCTTTCAGGGGAACGCGGCCCTCGGTCTTCAGTCCGACGTCGATGACCGCAACGTCCTTTTCGATGCCGACGATAGTGCCTTTGACAACACTGCCTTCCTGGAGCGCGGTGCCGGTCAGAG
>Ga0307436_1000689_pt1 | contig 15881 bp, 13 predicted proteins | sample SalMarWE160440MG_FD_202513 | JGI IMG/M metagenome (GOLD analysis project Ga0307436, IMG submission 202513) | Salt marsh sediment microbial communities from the Plum Island Ecosystem LTER, Massachusetts, United States - WE1604-40 | ecosystem: Environmental > Aquatic > Marine > Intertidal zone >...
GCCGGCAAGGCATCCGGCACCGCCGCCGCCTGAAGCGGCGCCGCGGCCACGCGACAACCGAACGATCGGCGATCGTTCGCTGCCGTCGTTGCCGGCAGCGTGAGACGCAGCCTATCGTCTCATTTGTCCGGGATAACTGAAGGAAATCTTTAAAGTTATCGGCGAAGGTCGCGGCGGCGGTTTACTCTTGGAGCGGCACCGCAATGTTGCTGTTGCGTCGGCGTAACGACGAACCGGACGTCCCGGCGGAAATCTATATCCCGTTCGTCGACGCTCTCCATGCCGACGTCCCCACCCTGTTTCTCGGATCGGCCGCGGCGTCGCTGGCGGCGGTGCTGACCGCCTGGAAGACGGGCGAGGTGACGATCTATGCCTGCGGCGTGGCGCTGATGGCCGTGGCCGGTCTGCGCGCGCTCGCCACGCGCGCGTACGCGCGCGCCAGGCCGAACCTCAAGGACGTCGATGCGTTCCGTCGCTGGGAGCATCGCTACATCTTCGGCGCGGCGGTCTATGCCGCGTTGCTCGGCTGCTGGACGTTCCTGACCTTCTATCTGACCGACGATCCGTTCAGCCGCTTGTTCAGCTTCGCCGTCACGCTCGCCTACATGGTCGGAACGCCCGGGCGGAACTTCGCCAGCGGACGGCTGGTCACCGCACAGATCGTCGGCGAGGGAATTCCGCTGAGCGCGGCCCTGTTCTATACGGGCGGCTTCTACTACGCGGTGTTCGGGCTTGTCCTGTTGCCGTTCTTCGTCGCGCTGACGATGATTGCCGGGCGCCTGCGGCGCACCCTTCTCGACGCGGTCAACGCCAACCGCGAAATGGCCCTGCTGGCGCAGCGCTTCGACACCGCACTCAACAACATGCCGCACGGCCTGGCCATGTTCGATTCCGACCAGCGGCTGCTGGTCACCAACAAGCGCCTCATCCAGCTCTTGGGGCTGCCGCAACAGGAGCGCAAGGGCGCCTCGGTCACGGAACTGGTGCGCGATTGCGTCGCCGCCGGCACGGTGCTGCGCTCGGTGGGCCACCAGTTCAGCGAGGACATGGAAAGCCGGCTGGCCGGCGGGCGCAGCGACAGCTTCAACATGCAGAAGCAGGACGGGCGCACGCTCAACCTGACCTTCCAGCCGATGGAGAACGGCGGGTCGGTGGTGCTGATCGAGGACGTGACGGAACGGCGCGCCGCAGAAGCGCGCATCAACCACCTCGCTCGCTACGATTCGCTGACCGGACTACCCAATCGCATGTTCATGCGCGAGCAGATGGACAAGGCGCTGGCGGCGGCGGGCAAGCGCATCTGCTCGATCTTGTTCGTCGACCTCGACCAGTTCAAACAGGTCAACGACACGCTCGGCCACCCGCGCGGCGACATCCTGTTGCGCGCGGTCGCCGACCGCCTGCGGCGGGTGGTCAGGGAGGCCGACATCATCGCCCGCTTCGGCGGCGACGAGTTCGTCGTGCTGCAAAGCTCGATCGACGGCGTCGAGGATGCCGCCAGCCTCGCCCACCGCATCATCACCTCGCTCAGCCAGACCTACGAGGTCGACGGTCATCAGGTGGTCATCGGCGCCAGCATCGGCATCGCCATGTCGCCGCAGGACGGTACCGGCGTCGACCACCTGCTCAAGATCGCCGACATGGCGCTCTACTGGGCGAAGGCAGACCAGCGGGGAACCTGGCGCTTCTTCGAGCCGGAGATGGACGTGCGCGCGCATGCCCGCCGCAGCCTCGAGCTCGATCTGCGCCACGCGCTGACCAACGGCACGTTTCAGGTCTACTACCAGCCGCTGTTCAACATCGCCACCAAGAAGATATCGACCTGCGAGGCGCTGTTGCGCTGGCCGCATCCCTCGCGCGGCATGATTTCGCCGGCCGAATTCATTCCGGTGGCGGAGGAGATGGGCCTGATCGTCGAACTGGGCAGCTGGGTGCTGCGCGAAGCCTGCCGGACGTGCGCAACCTGGCCCAGCGACGTCAGGGTCGCGGTCAACCTGTCGGCCAATCAGTTCCGGCGCGGCGACGTCGCCGCCACCATCCGCGAGGCGGTCGAGGCGGCCGATCTCGATCCCGGCCGGTTGGAGATCGAGATCACCGAGTCGGTCATGTTCCAGGACACCCGGGCCACCCGCCAGATCCTCAGTCAGATCCGGGACTTCGGCGTGCGCATCTCGCTCGACGACTTCGGCACCGGCTACTCGAGCCTCAGCTATCTGCACAGCCTGCCGCTCAACAAAGTGAAGATCGACCGCTCGTTCCTCGAGGGGCTGGCGCTCGGCGATCGTTCGCTGGTGTTGTTGCGCGGTATCGCCAAGCTCAGCGCCGACCTCGGGCTGTCGGTGGTCGTCGAAGGCATCGAAACCGTCGACCAGCTCGCCCTGGTGGCGGCGGAGGGCAACGTCACCGAGGCGCAGGGTTTCCTGTTCAGCCCGGCGATTCCCGCCCGTCAGATCGAGACGCTGCTCAGCGCCGGCTCCACCCGCATGGAGCTGGTGGCCTGACGGCGGTCCTGGCCGTAACGCCGCGGGGCTGAATTGCAGACAACGATGCGCGCGCTGGTCGCGGAACGCGGTGCCTGCACGTTAACCATAAGTTGTCTTTTCTCGTCGCGAGCCCGTGCCCACGTCCGGGTCGCACAATTAACCTTCTGACAAGGTTAACTTTTCTCGACCAACCGGGCAGCAACCGGCGCCGCCGCCGGCACTTCCCCCGCGCATGGCCGCACGCCGAAACGGCAGAATCCCTGTGTTTTTGCCGAGTGGTTGGGTGATCGCGTTCACAGCGCGGTTAAGGATGTGCCTTCAAAACTGGTAAATAAACTGTTAAGTTGCAACTTCGTCGTCCCCGAATTTGGGCGGCTGCGAGGAGGCAACACGTATGAGTACCGTCGCGTTCGCGCGCTCGGAGCGAAGCTTCTCCGAACGCACATTCGACCTATTGGAGCGCGTGGACTACCGGCTCGCGCTTACCGACGCGCAAAAGGACCAAATATACCGCCTGCGCTACGAGGCTTACTTGCGGGAAGGGGCCATCGCCGCCAGCTTTGCCCGCAGGCTGTCCGATAGGTTCGACGACCTCGACAACACCTTCATCTTCGGCGTTTATGTCGACGACCAATTGGCCAGTTCCATCCGTCTCAGCATTTCTTCGCCGGCCTATCCGGACCTGCCGGCGGTGACGGTGTTTCCCGACGTGCTCGAAGCGGAACTCTCGGCCGGGCGCACCATCGTCGATCCGACCCGCTTCGTCGTCGATCAGGCCATGGGCCGGCTCTATCCGGAACTGCCCTACGTCACCACCAGGATCGGCTGGATGGCCGGGGAGTTCTTTGGCGCAGATATGATCCTGGCGACCGTCCGGCGCGAGCACCAGGCCTTCTACCATCGCGTGTTCGGGCACGAGCTTGTCTGCGACGAACGCCCCTATCCGACGTTGATCAAGCCGCTCAGTCTGATGACGCTCGACTACTTCGCCATGAAGGCCCGCGTGCACCACCGCTATCCGTTCTTCCGCTCGACCCAATTCGAGCGACGCATGCTGTTCGCATATCCCGGCTTGCGTGCGCAGGTGCCGGCCGACGAGAGCCGGCACCGGCCGCTGCCGAACGCGGACGCCGGCATCGTCGGCAACATTCCCATCCTGGCGGGGTGAGGCGCAGTACGTCGGCGCCGACGGCGGTTCGCTTGCCGGAATTGCCCGCCGCGGCGCAATGGCGTAATCAGCGGGCGATACCAGCCCCTAACGCGGACTGATACGTGATGCAGTACACCCATTTGGGCTCGACGGGCGTGACGGTGTCGCGCCTGTGCCTGGGCATGATGACTTACGGGGTCAAGACCGGCCGGGAATGGGCGCTCGAGGAAGACGACGCGCGCCCGCTCATCAAGAAGGCGATCGACCTCGGCTTCACCTTCTTCGACACCGCAGACGTCTATTCCAACGGCGTCAGCGAGGAGATCACCGGCCGGGCGCTCAGGGATCTCGGGCCGCCGCGCGAGGCCTACGTGCTCGCCACCAAGGTGCACGGCGCCATGGGCGACAGCCCCAATCAGCGTGGCCTGTCGCGCAAGCACATCATGCACGCCATCGACAACTCGCTCAGCCGTCTCGGCCTCGACTACGTCGATCTCTATCAAATTCACCGCTTTGATCCGACGACGCCGATGGAAGAGACGCTCGAGGCGTTGAGCGACGTCGTGAAAGCTGGCAAGGCGCGCTACATCGGCGCCTCGTCGATGTTCGCCTGGCAGTTCGCCCAGATGCTGGCGACGTCGGACGCGCGCGGGCTGTCCCGCTTCGTCACCATGCAGAACCACTACAACCTCCTCTATCGCGAGGAGGAGCGCGAGATGATCCCGCTGTGCCGCAAGGAGGGCATCGGCCTCATCCCGTGGAGTCCGCTGGCGCGCGGACTGCTGACGCGGCCGCGGGCGGAGATGGACGCCACGCTGCGCGCCAGGACCGACGGCTTCGGCAAGTCGCTGTACGGCCGCGACGAGGCCGACGGCGCGATCATCGACCGGGTCGGCACCCTCGCCAAGAAGCGCGGCGTCGCCCATGCCAGCGTCGCGCTGGCGTGGATGCTGTCGCGGCCGGGGGTCACCGCGCCGATCATCGGCGCCAGCAAGATGTCGCACCTCGACGACGCGGTGAAGGCGCTCGATATCACGCTCGACGAGGACGAGCTCAACGCGCTCAGCGAGCCGTATACGCCGCGGCCGGTGCGCGGCCACTCGTAGAAGCGGCGGCGGACCGCACATGGCGGCCAGGCGCCGGATCATCATCGACAGCGATCCCGGCCAGGACGATGCCGTCGCCATCCTGCTGGCGCTGGCCTCGCCCGACGAGATCGAGGTGATGGCGGTCGTCGCGGTCGCCGGCAACGTCCCGCTCGCGCTGACCGCCGCCAACGCCCGCCGCATCGTCGAACTCGCCGGGCGGGCCGACGTGCCGGTCTATGCCGGCTGTCAGCGCCCGCTGACCGGTGAGCTGGTCACCGCCGAGCACGTCCACGGCAAGACCGGCCTCGACGGTTACCGGCTGGCCGCGCCGCGCGTGCCGCTGGCGGCCGGCCATGGCGTCGACTACCTGATCGAGACGCTGAGCGGCGAGCCGCCGGGCACGATCACGCTGTGCACGCTGGGGCCGCTCACCAACATCGGCATGGCGCTGGTCAAGGCGCCCGCGATCGCCCCGCGCGTGCGCGAGATCGTCATGATGGGCGGCGCCTATTTCGAGGTGGGCAACGTCACCCCCGCCGCCGAGTTCAACATCTACGTCGACCCCGATGCCGCCGATATCGTCATGAAGAGCGGCATTGCGATCACCATGGCGCCGCTCGACGTCACCCACCGTGTGCTGACCACGCAGCCGCGCCTCGACGCCATCGCCGCCATTGGCAATCGCGCCGGCGAGGCGGTGGCCGGCCTGCTCTCGTTCTCGGAACGCTTCGACCTCGCCAAATACGGCTCGCTCGGCGCGCCGCTGCATGACCCCTGCGTCATCGCCTGGCTGCTCAGGCCGGAGCTGTTCACCGGCAAGACCATCAACGTCAGCATCGAGACCACCGGCCGGCTCACCCGCGGCATGACGGTTGCCGACTGGTGGCAGATCACCGACCGGCCCAGGAACGTGCATTTCCTGCGCGAGGCCGACGCCGACGGCTTCTTTGCGTTGCTGCGCGAGCGGCTGGCACGCCTGCCCTAGGGCCGACGAGGTCGCCACCTCGTGTGTTGACCGTGAAGGCCGCCCGCGCCACTTGAGAGGCCGCGAGGTTCACCGGAAAGGAAGAGGGTGATGGCGATCACGCGCGGTTTCGTCGGCCGGCGGCCGAGCGAGGAGGACGCCAGGCGGCTGCCGCCCGGCCAGTACCTCGAGCGCGGCTTCCCGGTGCTGTCGGCCGGGGCAACGCCGCGGATCGAGACCGGCGCCTGGCGCTTCACCCTCAAGGTCGGGCCGAGGCCGGTCAAGACGTGGACGTGGGAGCAGTTCAACGCGCTGCCGCGCACCGCCATCAAGCGCGACATCCACTGCGTCACCAAATGGAGCAAGTTCGACACCAACTGGGACGGGGTGAGCATCGACGACCTGCTCGCCGACGCCGAGCTCGAGCCGCCCACGCAATACCTGCTCGCCCATTCCTACGACGGCTACTCGACCAACGTGCCGTTCGCCGATCTCGCCGGCGACAAGGCGATGGTCGCCGTCCGCTACGAGGGCGTGCCGATCGCCCCAGACCACGGCGGCCCGGCCCGGCTGCTGGTCCCCCACCTCTATTTCTGGAAGTCGGCGAAGTGGCTGAACGCCCTCCAGTTCACCGAGCGCGACGAGCCCGGCTTCTGGGAGCTGAGGGGCTACCACATCTACGGCGACCCGTGGCGCGAGCAGCGCTTCACCGGCGATTGATCCCGTGACCGTGTCCGCCCAGCCCGGCCGCCTCGCCTGGCAGCAGGCGACCGTCACCCGCATCGTCGTGCAGACGGCGACGGTCAAAAGCTTCTTTCTCGAGCCGTCCCGGTGGTCGTCGTTCGTCGCCGGCCAGCACGTCGACGTGCGGCTCACCGCCCCGGACGGCTACCGGGCGCAGCGCAGCTATTCGGTCGGCTCGCCGCCGGGCGAGCCCGAGGTCGAGCTGGTGATCGAGCGTCTCGACGACGGCGAGGTGTCGCCGTTCTTCCACGAAGTGGTGGCGGTCGGCGACCTCATCGAGATGCGTGGGCCGATCGGCGGCCACTTCAACTGGCGCGTGGCCGATGGCGGCCCGCTGCTGCTCATCGGCGGCGGCTCCGGGGTGGTGCCGTTGATGTCGATCGCGCGCCACCGGGCGGCGGCGGCGCCCGAGGTGCCGGCGGCACTCATCTATTCGGCGCGCAGTGTCGCCGAGGTGATCTTTCGCGACGAGCTCGTCGCCCGCGCCGTCGGCGATCCCGGCTTCGCTCTCTATGGGACGGTTACCCGCGAGACCCCGGCCGCGGCGATGTGGCGGGGCGGCCGCATCGACGGCGACCTGATTGCGGAGGTGCTCGCCGGCCTCGGCGCGGCGCCGCGCCATACCTACGTGTGCGGCGCCAACGCCTTCGTCGACGCCGCCACCCGCCTGGTCATCGCCATGGGGGTGCCGTTCGCGACGATCCGCACCGAGCGCTATGGTGGCGCACCGGTGCGCGAGACGAGCGACGCGGCCGTACCGGAGGCGTGAGCTACTTGCCTTTCCGCTTCCCGGCGGCGGCAAGCTGCTTGCGCCAGGAGTGTCTCGGCCGGTAGCCGAGCACGCGCTGTGCCTTCTCGATCGAGATCAGCGACTCGTTGGCCTTGAGCGGCCGCTTGCGTTTGGTCCCGGGGAAGACCTCGTCGAGCAGGGCGTCGTTGCCGCGGCTCATCGCCGAGTCGGCGTTGGCGATGCCGAACACCTCGGCACCGGTGAGCTTGGCCTCCAGCGCCAGGCGGACCGCCTGGGCGGCGTCGCGGGCGTCGATGTAGGTCCACAGGTTGAAGTGACGGGACTGCGGGTCCTTGTCGTAGTCGGGAAAATGGGCGTAGTCGGCCGGCTCCATGACGTTGGAGAAGCGCAGGCCGATGATCTTCATCCGCCGGTCCCAGCGGCAGAACTGCTTGGCCATCTCCTCGCCGACGAACTTGGCAAGCGCATAGGCGGTCTCCGGCCGCTGGACGTCCTCGTCGACCGGGACGTAGAGCGGCCCCTTGGGGTAGGGGATGCCGTAAACGGTCTCGCTGGAGGCCCACACGACGTTGCGGATGCCGAGCTGCCGCGCCGCCTCGAACATGTTGTAGGTGGACACGGCGTTGGCGGCGAAGGTGACGTGGTTGGGCGCCAGTCCGGGCGCCGCGATGGCGGCGAGGTGGACGATGCCGGTGACCTTGGCGACCCGCTCGTCGATCATCGAGACCGCCGCCATCGCCTGGCCGAAGTCGGTCACGTCGGCGCGGCTGAAACGGACGTGGTGCGGCTTCGGCGGGTTGGTCAGCCCGGGCGGCGGTATCATGTCGATCGAGGTCACCTCGTAGCCGTGTTTGATGAGGTCGCTTACGCAGGCGCGACCGACCTTGCCGCTTCCGCCGGTGACGATAATCATGAACTTGCTCTCATGCTCTCAGCTGGGTTGGCACCCGGCAAAGCTATTGTAGCGGCTTGTCGGGTGAATGGCGAAAGGCGCACATATCGGACGGCTGCCCGGCTAGGCGATCAGCAGCGCGCGGAAGTCGTTGACGTTGGTGAGGGTCGGGCCGGTGACGACGAGGTCGCCGAGGGCGGCGAACACCGTATAGGTGTCGTTGGCGGCGAGGCTGGCGGCGAGGTCCAAGCCCCTGGCGCGGGCGCGGGCGAGGGTGTCCGGCGTCACCACCGCACCGGCGTTGTCCTCGCTGCCGTCGATGCCGTCGCTGTCGCCGGCAAGCGCGAACACGCCGTCGGCGCCGTCGAGGGCGAGGGCGAGCCCGGCGAGGAATTCGAGATTGCGGCCGCCCTTGCCGCTGCCCGTGACCGTCACCGTGGTCTCGCCGCCGGACAGAAGAACGCGCCGCCCGGCCTTGCGCCCGGCGAGCGCCTGCGCCGCCATGGCGGCGCCGACCTCGCGCGCCTCGCCCTCGATGGCGTCGCCGAGGATGATCGGTTCGACGCCGGCGGCGCGGGCGCGCTCGGCGGCCGCGGTCAGGCTGGTCATGGCAGAGGCGATGACGACGGCGCGGGCGCGGGCGAGCCGCGGGTCGCCGGGCTTGGGCGTTTCGTCGTCGGCGGTGGTGAAGCGGGCGGCGACCGCCGCCGGCGCGGCGATGTGGTAGCGGGCAAGGACGGCGCGGGCGTCGGCGAAGGTGGTGGCGTCGGCGACGGTCGGGCCGGAGGCGATGGTGGCGGGGTCGTCACCGGGAACGTCCGAGATGATCAGGCTCGTGAGCGCAGCCGGGTAGGCCGCGGCGGCGAGACGGCCGCCGGTGATGGCGGAAAGGTGCTTGCGCACCGCGTTCATGGCGTCGATGGGAGCGCCGGAGGCGAGCAGGGCGCGGTTGACCGCCTGCTGATCGGCGAGGGTGATGCCGGCGGCGGGCAGCGCCAGCAGCGCCGAGCCGCCGCCGGAGATCAGGCAAAGGACGAGGTCGTTGGGTCCGGCCGAGCGGGCCAGCTCCATGATGCGGCGGGCGGCGTCGACGCCGTTCCGGTCGGGTACCGGGTGGGCGGCCTCGACCACCGCGATCGACCGGCACGGCACGGCATGGCCGTAGCGGGTGAGGACGAGGCCGTGGAGCGGCCCCGGCCAGTGGTCCTCGACCGCCCTCGCCATCGCCGCCGACGCTTTGCCGGCTCCGAGCACGACGGTGCGGCCTTTCGGCGGCGGCGGCAGGTTGGGCGGCACGACGGCGGCCGGCATCGCGGCGGCGACGGCAGCGTCGAACAAGCCGCGCAGGAAGCTCCCTTCGCTACCGGGAGCCAACGGTGTCGTATCGGTCTCGCTCATGGCTGCCCCAATCCACCAAAGCGATGGTAAGTTCAAGCCGGGCAGGGTGGAATGAACTTCCTCGGCATCGATATCGGCACTTCGGCGATCAAGGCGGTGCTCGTCGACGAGAGCGAGAACGTGCTCGCCGAGGCGGCGGTGCCGCTCGCCACCAGTCGGCCGCAGCCAGGCTGGTCGGAGCAGGACCCCGAGGAGTGGTGGCGGGCGAGCGAGCGGGCGGTCAACCTCGTGCGCGCCCTCGACGAGCGCGGCTTTGGCGAGCTGCGCGCCATCGGACTTGCCGGCCAGATGCACGGTGCCGTCGTGCTCGACGAAAGCGACCGGGCGATCCGTCCGGCGATCCTGTGGAACGACCGTCGCGCGGTCGCCGAGTGCGCCGAGCTGGAAGCGGCGGTGCCCGACATCGCCATCGTCGCCGGCATCAACGCCATGCCCGGGTTCACCGCTCCCAAGCTGATGTGGCTGAGGCGCCACGAGCCGGACGCCTTCGCCCGCGCGCGGGCGCTGCTGCTCGCCAAGGACTACGTGCGCCTGCGCCTCACCGGCGAGTTCGCCACCGACATGGCCGACGGCGCCGGCACGCTGATGCTCGACGAGGCGGCGCGCGGGTGGTCGCAGCTCATCGTCTCGGCCGCCGGCATCGACGAGGCGGTGCTGCCGCGACTGCTGGAGGGGCCGTCGTGGTCGGGCATGGTGCGGCCGGAGATCCTCGCCGGCTGGGGCATCGACCATCAGGTGGTGGTCGCCGCCGGGGCCGGCGACGTCGCCGCCGGGGCGATCGGCATCGGCGCCGTCAAGGAAGGCGACACCTTCATCTCGCTCGGCACCTCGGGGCAGATCTTCGTCGCCCGCGACCGCTACCACCCCAAACCGGGGACGCTCATCCACGCTTTCGCCCACGGCGTGCCGGAACGCTGGTTCGAAATGGCGGCACTGCTCAACGGCGCCGGCGTGGTCGACTGGCTGGCGCGCATCCTGCGCGAGAACGACATCGGCGCCCTGCTCGCCCGCCTGGAGAGCCGCTTGCGGGGCCCCTCGCCGCTGATCTTTCTGCCCTACCTCGCCGGCGAGCGCACGCCGCTCAACGATCCCGACGCGCGCGCCGTCTTCGCCGGCCTTGACCAGGCGAGCGGCCGCGACGACCTGGCGCTGGCGGCGGTCGAGGGCGTCGCCTTCGCCCTCAGGGACGCCGCCATGGCCTTCGGTGGCGAGCTTGCCGGCGGCCCGATCGCGATGATCGGCGGCGGCGCGCGCAGCCCGTTGTGGATGCGGGTGGTGGCGAGCGTTCTCGGCCGCCCGATCCTGAGGCTTGCCGGCGGCGATACCGGTCCGGCCTTCGGCGCCGCCCGCCTGGCGCGCCTGGCCGCGACCGGCGAGCCGGTCGCTGCCGTCGCCACCCAGCCGGCAATCGTCGAGATCGTCGATCCGGAGCCCGCGCTCAGCGACGTCTATGACGCCCGCTTCGAGAAATTCCGCGCCCTTTACCGCTCGCTCAAGCGGGCGAGGTCATCTCGCGCAGCCACGGCGGATCGGCGCCGGCCCGCGAAACGGTGATCGCCGCCGCCCGGGCGGCGAAGCCGAGCACGTCGGCGAGGTTGGCCTCGCTGAGGCCGGCGATGCCGGGTTTGCCGAGCAGGCCCAATTGATCGAGTCGGGCGAGGATGGCGGCGGTGGCGGTGTCGCCGGCACCGACCGTGTCGACCACATCCACCTCGATGCCGGCGACGGAGGCCGATGCGGTCTTGGTCAGTCCCTCGATCCCGGCCGTGCCCTTGGTCAGCACCACAAGCTTGGCGCCGCGGGTAAGCCAGTGGCGGGCCGTCGCCTGAAAGGATGCGCCGGGCGCCAGCCAGGCGAGGTCGTCCTCGCTCAGCCTGACGATGTCGCTCATCGCCGCCATGCGCTCCATGCGCGCCACGTAGCCGTCACGGTTCTTGATCAACGAGGGGCGGACGTTGGGATCGAGCGAGGTGACGCAGTCGCGCTGCTCGCGCTGCATCAGCATCTCCAGCGCCGAGCCGCACGGCTCTTCGGCAAGGCTGAACGAGCCGAAGTGAAGGGCGCTCACGCCCTTGGGAAACGCCGGCAGGTCGGCCTCGGTGAGCATACGGCCGGCGGAGCCCTCGTCGAAGAAGGCGTAGCGCGCCTCGCCACCGGCGAGGCTGACGAAGGCGAGGGTGGTCGGCCGCTGGCTGACCTCGGCAAATTCGATGTCGACGCCGCTGGCGTGGAGGGCGTCGGCGAGCATGGTGCCGAAGAAGTCGGTGGAAAGACCGCCGAAGAAGCCGGCCTTGGCGTCGAGCCGGCCCAGCGCAACGGCGACGTTGAACGGCGAGCCGCCGGGGAAGGGCTGGAAGACGGTCGCTCCGTCAGCCCCCCGGCGCGGCAGGAAATCGATCAGCGCTTCGCCGCACGAAACGATCATTGCCGCTAACCTAGCAATCGGCGGGCGCGGCGGGAAGCCGCGCTGGCGCCGATGAAACAACTGTTAACCACCGTGCGACAATTGGGTGTCAATTTGACTGAATTGTTCCGTAAAACGGGGCCGCAGGCCGCCGTCCGCGGCGTTTCTCCGACGGCCACCAAACCATGTCGGTATCGACAGTTTCACAGGCGGCGTTCGACCAGCCCGTTGCCGTGGGCGGCGACTGCGCCACGGTGAAGGCGACGCCGCCGGCGCTGGCCCTGTCGATCCACGACGAGCTCGGTGCGGTCGCCGACGACTGGCGCGGCTTCGAGCGGGTCGCCAATTGCACCGCGTTCCAGACCTTCGCCTGGCACGACGCCTGGCAGCGCCACGTCGGCGCGGTCGCCGGCGTGCGGCCGGCGATCGTGGTCGGCCGCCGTCACGGCAATCTTGCCTTCATCCTGCCGCTGGCCATCGAGTCGCGCGGACTGGTCCGCCGCCTGGTGTGGCACGCATCGGATCTGTGCGACTACAACGCGCCGCTGATCGCGTCCGATTTCACCGACAGCCTGTGCCCGGGCGGCTTTGTCGCCCTGTTCGCCGAGATCACCCGCCTCATCGCCGCGCGCACGCCCTTCGACGCGGTCGTCCTCACCAAGATGCCCGACACGGTCGGCGGTCAGGCGAACCCGTTCCTGACGCTGGCGACCACCCTCGACGCCAGCGGCGCCCATTTCACCAGCCTCGGCACGGATTGGGACAGCTTCTACGCGGCCAAGCGGTCGGCCACCACGCGCCGGCGCGACCGCACCAAGCGCAAGCGCCTGGCCGACATCGGGGCGGTGCGCTTCGTCACTCCCGCGGCGCCGGCGGAGATCGCCGCGACGCTCGCCACGCTGTTCGAGCAAAAGAGCAGGGCGTTCGCCCGCATGGGGGTGAGCGACCTCTTCGCCAAACCGGGCGTGCGCGCGTTCTTCGTCGACCTCGCCACGGCGCCCGGCAGCAGCGACCTGGTTCACGTCAGCCGGCTCGACGTCGGCGACAGCGCCGCCGCCACCAACCTCGCCCTCCTCTTCCGCGGCCGCTACTATTACGTGCTGGCGAGCTACGGCGGCGGTCCGGCCGCCCGCTTCGGACCGGGCGTCGCCCATCTGCACGACCTCATGGCCTACGCCATGGAGCACGGCTGCGAGGTGTTCGACTTCACCATCGGTGACGAGTCCTACAAGAGCGAGTGGAGCGAGGTGACGATCGCCCTGCACAACCACCGGCGGGCGACGAGTGCGCTTGGGTCGGTGCACGTGGCGGCGACCGAGGCGGGTGCCCGCGTCAAGCGTATGATCAAGCAGAACCCGACGCTGTGGCGCATGGCGGTCAAGGCACGCGCGGCGGTACGGGGACGGTTGCGCCCGGCCCCCGGCAAGCGTGCCGGCGGCTGAGGCTCAGGTCTGGGCGTAGGCGGCGGGTCCGACCCTGACCGGCGCCGATATCCTGGCCGGGGCCTCGGCCTGTGCCGCCAGCCGCGGCACGTGCGCCATGCCGGTCATCAGCCGGCGGGTGGTGCGCAGGGCGTACGCCCGCTCGACGACGATCGCGTTGCCGTCCGCGTGCCAGTCCTGGCGCGGCTCGATCACGCCGCTCGGGTGGCCGATCCTGAGGGCGAGCGGCGAGCGTAGCGCGGCGGCGCTCACGCGGTTGACGATCGAGTCGGGCACCACCGCAGCGGCGATGGTGGCGAGCGCCCCGGTCACCGCGTAGGAGCTGTGGAACTGCTGGCTGGAAACGATGCGGGCGAGGAGGTCGGTTTCGCCGGCGCCGAAGCGCTGGCCGCCGTTTTCGGCGCGGTAGTCGCGCGGCGGCGAGATGATCGCCAGCTTGGGCACGGCCGGGGTGCGGGCGAGCGCATCCTCGGGCCGCTCGACGAGGCCACAAAGGACGGCCGCCTGGCCGCGCAAGCTTTCGGCGGTCGCCAGGATTGCGTCGTGCCGGTCGCCGTCCAGCCTGGCGGTGGCGCAGTCGAGGCCGAGGTCGCGGGCCGCCACAAACACATAGACGGTGCCGGAGTCGACGATGCTCGTCGCGATCGCCGCGCCCGAGGGAAGGCAGAGACGGTCGACGGCGCGACCGGTCGGCGACAGGCCGCGGCCGATGGTCCCGGCGGGATCGATGAAGGCGACCTCCATCGGCACGCCGTTCGTCACCATGCCCATGCTCAGCCGGCCGGTGCGCTGGCGAAACTCCGCCGCGTCCATGACGCGGACGTCGACGCGGGTGTCCGACTGCGGGTTGTAGAGCCGCACCGTGCCGTCGTGGCCGCTCGTCAGTCCCTCCTCCACAGCGAACAGGGCGACCGCCGAGACGAGGTTGCCGCAGTTGGAGCCGTATTTGACGCGGCCGCTGCCCGGCGTGATGACGCCGAAGGTGCATTCGACGTCGGCGTCGGGGCGCTCGGACGCCCATACCGTCACCACCTTGTTGAGCAGCATGTCATTGCCGCCGAGACCGTCGGCGGCGCGCGAGTCCTGGCCGGCGACGACGTCGAGGAACATGCGGTCGCGGATGGCCGGGTCGCCGGGGACATCGCCGGCATGGAAGAAGAAGCCGCGGGTCGTGCCGCCGCGCATGACCACGCAGGGAACCGTGCGCTGGCTGAAATACTGGATGGTCATTTGGCCGCCCGTCCGGCCGCCAGCGGCGCCGGCTGCCGCCCGGTGCGGGATTTGCCCCGGCGCAGCAGGCCGAGGATGCGAGCCGGCGTCTGGGCCCAGACGAGGAGCCCGGGCAGCGGGTCGTCCCAGCTGAATTCGGCCACCACCAGCGGCTTGCCGCGGAACCCCTTCAACCATGCCACCGGCGACAGCTCGCCGCGGGCGATCAGTTGACCCGCGGCCCACATCTCGTCGCGCAGGTGGATCCAGCGCACCGGTACCTTGCCGGCGAGCACCGGCGCGACGGTGCCGGGGTTGAGGCAGTCTTGATAGGCGATCCACGGAAAGTCGACGCCGGCGGCGACGGCGACCATGCTGGTGCGCACCGCGCGCGTGTTGATCTCGATGAGCTTCGGTTTGCCGTCGCGCGGGTCGCGCTTGAACTCGGCGCAACCGATGCCGCGATAGTCGAGCGCCGCGAACAGCTTGACAGCGAGGTCGAAAACCTCCCGGTCGTCGACCGTTTCGGTCATGCTGCAATAGCCGTAGCCGGCCGGGTACTGGCGCAGCTTCTTGCGCACGCAACCGGCGATCGCCCGCCCGTCGTGCCCGAAGGTGCCGAGGAAGGTGACGAGGTTGTCGTCGGGGCCGGGCACGATCTCCTGAACCATGAGCTGGCTGCCGAGCGACAGCAGCGTCGTGCACCACTCGACCAGCTGCTGCGACCCCGACACCTCCAGCGCCTTGACGCGACCGAACACCTCGGTGATCGCGGTCCGCTTCCAGTCGGGCGAGTAGACCGGCTTGACGATCAGCGGATAGGAGACGCTGGCGGTGATCTTCGGCAGCGCGGACGCCGCGGTCGGGAAATAAGTCCGGGGCACCGGAACGCCGATCTCGTCGGCCAGCTCGATCAGTTGCCGTTTGTGCTGGGTCTTGCCGATGCAAACCGCGTCGGGCGAGGAGAAACGATAATGGTCCTTGAGCGCCTGCTCGTGGTCGGCGATGAACTGGGCGGCGCCGTCGGAGGCGGGAAAAAGCACCGGGCGGGTGCCGCTCGTCGCGGCGAACGAGATCAACGCATCAACCAGCGCGTCCGGTTCGTCGTAAAGGTTGGGACAGACGACGTGAGTGGCGTAGCGCGACCTCAGATCCGCCAGCGAGCGATCGGGATGGAAGCGCACCACGCGCACGCCGCGGCGGCCGAGGCTGCGCGCCAGCGCCAGCGCCGGCTCGTTCAGCGACAGCCTGCCGGCCGGCGCGCCGAGATTGCCGCTGAGGATCACGGCCGGCGCTTCGTGTGTGTAGGTGTGTGTCCGCATCCGTCAGCGTCCGCATGGACCGACCCCCGCTTCG
>Ga0307436_1000690_pt1 | contig 15871 bp, 15 predicted proteins | sample SalMarWE160440MG_FD_202513 | JGI IMG/M metagenome (GOLD analysis project Ga0307436, IMG submission 202513) | Salt marsh sediment microbial communities from the Plum Island Ecosystem LTER, Massachusetts, United States - WE1604-40 | ecosystem: Environmental > Aquatic > Marine > Intertidal zone >...
GCTCAGTGTGGGGAGCCCCTCCCAGCGGGATGGTCAATCCGCCGTCGACCACATAGACGGCACCGGTGACGAACGAGGCACGGTCGGAGGCGAGAAACGCGACCACCTCGGCTACTTCACGCGGCCGAGCCATGCGCCTGAGCGGATGCATGGCATTGACCTCTGCGGTGAGTCCGGCCGGATCCTCCGCCGCCGCCAGCGTCGCGCGCAGCATCGGCGTATCGACACTGCCGGGCGCCACCGCATTTACCCGTACGCTGTAGGGCGCGCAGTCAACTGCGGCGGCACGGGTCAGGCCGATGAGAGCGTGTTTCGCCGAGGCATAGGCGACCACATTGCTCTGGCTGGCGAGCCCTTGCACCGATGCCATGTTGACGATCGCGCCGGCGGTCTTCTTCAAATGCGGAACGGCGAGACGGGAGAGGCGGAAGATCGACTTGAGGTTGACGTCGTAGACCTCGTCCCACACCGCGTCGGTGGTGGTCTCCAGGGTTCCGTAGCGCTGGATGCCGGCGTTGTTGCTGAGCACGTCGAGGCGACCGAAGCGGTCGACGGCACGAGCCACGCCGGCCTGGAGCACTCCAACGTCACGAAGATCACCGGTAACCGTCTCCACCTCTCCGCCGGCGGCGCGGATGGCGGCAGCCACCTCGTCGATTTCGGCGGCGGCGCGATCGACCACGACGAGAGCGGCGCCGCGCTCCGCGAGCACTTCGGCCACCGCGCGACCGATACCCATGGCGGCGCCGGTAACGATGGCCGTCTTGCCGTCGAATTCTCTCATCGGGTGGCGGCTCGCTGTCTGGCTGGACCGTGCTCCAGCCGGATGCCCTCCGTCAGAAGGCCGCGGGTGACCGAGCCGGTCGCCGGCAGCAGCGGCATCAGACACGCCTGCAGGTCGTGGTAGAGATCGGGCTTGCCGGCAAAGAAGGGAGCCGTGTCGTCGCCAACCTCCATGACCTCGGCGTGCCAGCCGCCGTGTTCGTGATCGATCAGGCGATTGGCGATGAAGTCCCAGATCCGCCGGTACCATTCCTCGTACGGCGGGCCACCGACTATCGCATTGAGAAAGGTCGCGGCACCCACTCCCTCGGCCAAGGGCCAGAACAGTCGCCGGCGCAGGCGGGGACGATGCTGCCAGTCGAGCGTGTAGTAGAAACCCCCGCGCTCCCGGTCCCAGCCTTCGGCGATCGCGTTGGCGAACAGCCCTTTGGCAGCATCGGGAATCCAGCCAAGCCGGCGACCGCCGGTCTCCCACAGCTGCAGCAACAGCCGCGTCCACTCCAGCCAATGGCCCGGGGTGTAACCGAACGGACGGAAGACCGGATCGCCGTCGTAGTCGCGATCGAGCCGCCAGTCTTCGGTGAAATGCTCCGCCACCCGCCAGCCAAGCGCGCCGGCATGACGCCGAATGATGAGGGAGGCAATGCTCTGCGCCCAATCCAGCCATGAGTTGTCTCCCGTCGCCTCGAACGCCGCCATGCACGCTTCGGTCAAATGCATGTTGGCGTTTTGGCCGCGATAGCCGCCGATCGGCGTCCAATCGCGCTCGAATTCCTCCGCGACAGCACCCTCGGCCTGGCGCCAGAATCGGGCGCGCAGGACCTCGCTCACATCGGCGAGCAGGCGGTCGGCGTCGGGATGGCCGACGATCTTTGCCGACGACGCGGCGAGCAGAACGAAGGCATGTCCATAGGCCTGCTTGCGGTCGTCGCCACCGCCGTCCTTGCCGACCGACCAGACGTAGCCACCGTTGGCGCTATCGCGGTGACCGTTCCACAGAAAATCCATGCCGTGGTCGATGAAGCGCTCGGCGCCCGGACGCCCGAGCAGACGCGCAATCGCAAAGCAATGAACCAAGCGCGTGGTCGCGTGGATCTCACGCGCCGGCGCCTGCCCGGAGGCATCGCGCAAGATCGGCTGGCCGTGGTCGTCGAGAAAATAGAAGCCGCCGGCCGGGTCGATGCTGTGCGGCTCGAAAAAATCGAAAAGACTGCCTGCTTGGTTGAGCAGCCATAGCCGGTGGTAGGGCGAAGAGATCCAATTTCTGGCCGAATCATTGTCGTCAAATGCCATGACTTCCTGCCCGCCCTCGATCGTTCGGCCTCGATTCAATGGTAAGGCTGGTCATGCCCCGCGAAAAGGCCATGTTGTAAGCCGGTAGCCCCGCAGGCGCGCGGGCGGGACTGGCCTGTTGATCCCACCCGTGCCAGAGTCCGCCGACAAGCGGCCGTGTGAGCCGTCGGTCGACAAACAACAGGGACGGCAAATGGCGGAAGCTGAGCCCAAGATTCGGATCGAGACGCGCGAGGAACTGGTTTATCTGCTCGCCGAAGCGGCGGCGATCGAACACAACCTCCTGGACTGCTACCTCTACGCGGCGTGGAGCCTGAAGCGCGGTGAGCGCGACGGGCTGACGGCCGAACAGGCCGAGGCGGTCACCCGTTGGAGGCGGGCGATCGTGTCGGTGGCGATCGAGGAGATGTGCCACCTGACACTCGCCAGCAATCTGGCGATCTCCATTGGTGCCGGCCCCCACTTGTCGCGGCCGAATTTCCCGATTCCGGCGGGCTATCATCCGTCCGGCCTCGTCGCCGAGCTTGCCCGCTTCTCGCACGCGGTGCTCGACCACTTCATCTTCCTGGAGCGACCGGAAGGCAAGGAACTCACCGACAGCTCCGAGTTCGTCCATCCCGCCGACTACCACCGCACCCAGCCGAAGGGCCGGCTGATGCCGAGCGCCCAGGACTACGGCACGGTTGGTCACCTCTATCGCGGTATCCGCCACGGTTTCGTGGTGCTCGCCCATCACATCGGCGAAGAGGCGCTGTTCTGCGGCGACGTGGCCGCACAGATCGGTCCAGACCTGGCATCACTCCCCGGCCTGATGATCGTCACCGACCTCAAGAGCGCCGAGGAGGCCATCGAGACCATCATCGAACAGGGCGAGGGGGCTCCCGGGCACAGCGAGAACAGTCATTACAACCGTTTCGTCAAGGTGCGTCAGGAGTACAACGACTTCCTCGCCGCCGACCCTGCGTTCGAGCCGGCGTTTCCGGTCGCGCACAACCCGGTCATGCGACGTCCGTTCGATGAGCGTGAGCGCGTGTTCATCGATGCACCGGAGGCAGCCAAGGTGCTTGACCTGGCCAATTCGATGTACGGCCACATGTTGCGCTGCCTGGTGCAAGCATTCGGGCGCCGGGCCGGCGAGGAGGACGACAAGCGCCTGTTCGTCGACTCTGCCATCGAACTGATGGAGCTTCTGCAGCCGGTCGGCCGCCATCTGGCCTCGCTGCCGGCGAGCAAGTCGCATGCCGGCGTCAACGCCGGCGTCACCTTCACCATGCTCAGAGACATCGCCAAACTGCCGCCGGGACCCGGCGAAAAACGCATGATGGCCGAGCGCGTCGTGGAAATTGCCAAGCACGCCCGCTACGTCTTTCCGTCCGGCCACGAACTGGCAGGGATCGCCGAGAAACTCGACAAGATCGCCAGCGGCTTCGGCATCGCGACGGTGCGCATCGTCGGCCATGAGCACGTCTCGCCGCCGCCTAAACCGACGCCCCAGGCGGACGACCTGCCGTCTGGCGGCGATGATCTCGAAATCGCCGAAGGGCGCGACGCCACCATCCATTTCCACGGCAAGCGCTGCATTCATGCGCGCTTCTGCGTGCTGGGGACGCCTACCGTCTTCAAGGCGAACACTCCGGGCGAATGGATCTTCCCCGACACCCAGCCGGTCGAGGCGGTGGTGAGGATCGCATACAACTGCCCGTCCGGCGCCATCCAATACGAGCGCAACGACGGTGGCCCGCCGGAAGCGCCGCCGCAGGTGAACGTGGCGTATCTGCGCGAAAACGGCCCCTATGCGTTCCGGGCGCCGCTGACGGTGGCCGGTGTGAACATCGGCTTCCGCGCGACGCTGTGCCGGTGCGGCGCTTCGAAAAACAAGCCGTTCTGCGACGGCTCGCATAACACGCTGCCATTCAAGGCCACCGGCGAGCCGGACACGCGCCAATCGCAGCCACTCAAGGTGCGCGATGGCCCGGTCGATATCTCGCCGGAGAAGAACGGGCCGTTGGTGGTCACCGGCAACCTCGAAATCTGCTCGGGAACCGGGCGGACGATCGATCGGGTGGGGCGGGCGCGGCTTTGCCGGTGCGGGGGCTCACGCACCAAGCCGTTCTGCGATAACACGCACCTCAAGATCGGGTTCCAGGCGGACTGAACAGCGCCGCACCGGCCGCCGCCGCAATCAGTGCGCCAACGACCTCGGCGACGATAAAGGCGGGAACATGGGCGAGCGCGATGCCCGCGAAAGTCGTGGTGAAGCCCCGGGCGAGCGTCACCGCCGGATTAGCGAAGCTGGTGGACGAGGTGAACCAGTAAGCGGCGCTGATCACCAGACCGACCAGCCACGGCACCGCCGCCGGCGCATGACGAATGCCGCCGAGGATGGCGAGCACCAACGAGAAGGTGGCGACGATCTCGGCCAGCCATTGCGACGGCCCGGTGCGCGAATGGACGCCGATGGCCAGCGGAGCGAGATCGAACATCAGGTGGGCAGCGACCGTGCCGGCGATGCCCCCGAGAAATTGTGCGGCAACATAGGCGGCGAGCTCGCGCCACGGCAGGTCGCCACGCACGGCAAACACGAGGCTGACGGATGGATTGAAATGGGCGCCGGAAATCGGCGCGAAGATGGTGATGATGACCACCAGAATGGCGCCGGTGGCGATGGTATTGCACAGCAGCGCCAGGGCAGCGTTGCCGCCAGCCAGGCGCTCCGCCGTGATTCCCGAGCCGACCACGGTGGCGACGAGAAGTGCCGTGCCGAGCGCCTCCGCGGTCAGCCGACGCGCAAGCGGCTCGTTTGCCATCAGGGCCTAGGCAGCCGACGAAGTGTCGTGTTCGCGGCCGATTTTGCCGATGTCGTGCAGACGCTGGCGAAGGGCAGCGCGGTCGAGTTTGTCCATCGGCAGGTTGATGAAGATGCCGATGCGGCTGGCCAGCATGCGATAGGCATCGTCGAAAGCGAGCTGGACCTGTGCGGGTGATCCGGTCGCGGCGGCCGGATCGGGAACGCCCCAATGGGCGGTCGCGGGATGGCCGGGCCACAGCGGACAGGTCTCGCCGGCGGCGGCATCACAGACGGTGAAGATGAAATCCATCTCCGGCGCTTCCGATGCGGCGAACTCGTCCCAGCTTTTCGACCGCAAGCCGCCGACGTCGTAGCCAAGCCCCCTGAGCAGAGCGATGGCATTCGGATTGATTTCGCCCCTGGGGTGGCTGCCGGCCGAGAAGGCGCGAAAGCGGCCCTTGCCTTCGCGGTTGAGAAACGCCTCGGCCATGATGGAACGCGCCGAGTTGCCGGTGCAAATGAACAACACATTGTAGACTTCGGTCATGGCGTGTCTCCGTGCCGCAAGCACCTATCTCCATCGACGGCGCGTGTGACAGTGGTATGACGGCCGAAATCGAGAGGGAGACGCTAATCATTCAGGCCGCCGGCGAGCGAGACGAGGGCTAGACGCATGCCGCTTTTCGGGTATGACGGCATTCGCCCATCGAGTGCTCCTTGTGCCATCGCCGCGCCATGATCGCCCTCGTCTAGATCGTCGCCGGCGCCGATCGGAGAACCAGTGACGACAGAGCCAACGTTCCTGACGACCACCGGGGCCGGCGCGTTGCGGCTGTCGGCGACCGGATCATGGACCATCGACCAGGCCGACGCGCTGCGCGCATTGATCGCCGCGGCGCCCGTGAACGGCGGTCGTGCCCAGCTCGACATGGCGGGCATCGAGGGTTTGGACACGTTCGGCGCCTGGCTGATCGAGCGACTGCTCAGACGATGGCGAGAAGCCGGCGGCGAGGCCGACCTGATATCGGTACCCGAACGCTACCGCGGTCTGATCGACCAGGTGCGGGCTGCCAACAGGCGGGAGGTAAGCAAACCGCCGAGGCGGTGGGGCCCGATCGCCAAAGTCGAGGACATCGGCCGGGCCACGGAAGGATTCGTCGCTGAACTCGGCGACCTGGTGGGATTGATCGGCCTGGTGACGGTGGCCGCCGGCCGGGCGATCCTGCGCCCGCGCGTCCAGCGTCTCACCTCGATCGTTCAACATCTCGATCGCGTCGGCTGGCAGGCGATCGGGATCATATTCCTCATCACATTCCTGATCGGGGCGATCATTGCCCAGCAGGGCATTTACAACTTTCGCCGGTTCGGCGCGGAGGACTACGTCGTCAACCTGGTCGGCATCCTCGTCTTGCGCGAGATCGGTGTATTGCTGGTGGCGATTATGATCGCCGGCCGATCAGGGAGCTCGTATACGGCTGAGCTCGGCTCGATGAAGATGCGCGAGGAGATCGACGCTCTGCGCACGATGGGCGTCGACCCGACGGAGGTGCTCATCCTGCCGCGCGTCGTGGCGCTGGTGATTGCACTGCCGATCCTGGCTTTCCTCGGGTCGATGACGGCGCTGCTCGGGGGCGGGCTGGTGAGTTGGCTCTATGGTGGCATGAGCCCGGTCATCTTCGTCAACCGGCTGCGCGAGGCGGTTTCGGTCGACGATTTCCTGGTCGGCATGATCAAGGCGCCGGTGATGGCGTTCATGATCGGTATCGTCGCCTGTGCGGAAGGGATGCGAGTCAAGGGCAGCGCCGAATCGCTTGGCCTGCAAACCACCGCTTCGGTAGTCAAATCGATCTTTCTGGTGATTGTGCTCGACGGCCTGTTCGCGATGTTCTTCGCGGCAATCAGGATGTGAGGCAATGACGCAAGGGTCGGTCAACGCGGTGATCAGTGTGCGCGACTTGGTTGCTGGCTTCGGCGATCAAGTCGTCCTCGACCACCTGTCGCTCGACGTGTGTGGCGGCGAGATTCTGGGTGTCGTCGGCGGCTCCGGCGCCGGAAAATCGGTGCTGTTACGTACCATAATCGGTCTGGTCAAGAAGCGCGCCGGCGAGGTGCGGGTGTTCGGCGTGGCGGCCGACCAGGCGAGCGAAGCGCAGTGGCGCGCGGTCGAGAGACGCTGGGGCATCCTCTTCCAGCAGGGGGCGCTGTTCTCGTCGCTGAGCGTGCGGGAAAACGTGCAGTTTCCCATGCGACAATTCCTCCGCCTTCCAGAAGATCTGATGAACGATCTCGCCGTGGTCAAACTCGAGATGGTTGGCCTGAGGCCGCAGGATGCAGCCAAATATCCGGCCGAGCTGTCGGGCGGGATGACCAAGCGGGTGGCCCTGGCCAGGGCACTTGCCCTCGATCCCGAGATCGTCTTTCTCGACGAGCCGACCTCGGGACTGGATCCGATCGTTGCCGGCGAGATCGACATACTGATACGAACCTTGCAGCGCACACTCGGCATCACCGTGTTCATGGTCACCCACGATCTCGACAGCCTGGCCACCGCGTGCGACCGCATCGCCGCACTTGCCGACGGCAAGATCGTGGTGGAGGGACCGATGGCGACAATGCTGGCCTCGGATCACCCGTGGGTGAAGGAATACTTCCGCGGCAGGCGGGCGCGGTTGTCGGTGCCGGAACCGACTCCTGGGCGGAGGTGAACCATGGAAATTCGCGCGCGCTATTTCCTGGTCGGAGTGTTCGTACTCGTCGTGGCGGCCGGGATCGTCGGCTTCATGTATTGGCTGTACAACACCGGCGGGCTTGGCGAACGGACCACCTATCAGGTGCGCTTCGACGGCCCGGTCTCGGGCCTGTCGCCCGGTTCGGCGGTGCTGTTCAACGGAATCACCGTTGGCGAGGTGAGCCGCCTGCAGCTCAGTCCCGACAACCCTGGTGAGGTGATCGCCACCATTGCCATCGACAAGCGGACGCCCGTCCGCTCCGACACCCATGTCGGGCTCACCTTCAGCGGTCTTACCGGAACGGCGACGGTGGCGCTCGTCGGCGGATCGCCATCGGCGCCACGGCCGACCGGCGTCAACGGGCAGCCGCCGCTGCTCATCGCCGACAGCGCCTCGCTCACCGACCTCACCCAGTCGGGCCGCGACGTGCTGGCGCGCCTCAACAGCATTCTCAAGGAGAATGCCAATTCGCTCCGCGATGCGATCGACAATATCGACACTTTCTCCGCCGCGTTGGCGCGCAATTCCGACAAGGTCGACTCGATCCTCACGGGCCTCCAGCGCCTCACCGGTGGCGGTCCGCAGGCACCGGAAAACACCATGTACGACCTGAGCGCACCGGCGACCTTCCCGCCGATCGCCAAGCTGCCCGCCGGTCAGCTCACGGTGCCCCAGCCTACGGCTGTCATCGTCCTCGACACCCAGCGCATCCTGCTGCAGCGCGATGGTGGTGAAGTGCCGGTGTTCGACAACGTCCGTTGGGCCGACAGCCTGCCGCTGCTCATTCAGAACCGGGTGATCGAAGCGTTCGAAAACGCAAACTACCCACGCGTCGGCACCGACAGCGGCAACGTGAAGGGCGATTTCAAGTTGCTCCTCGACCTTGGCCAGTTTCGTATCGACGCGACGCCGGCGGCAGATGTGGCTTACACGGCCAAGGTCGTCGACGCCCACGGCAGAGTGATCGGCTCGAAGAGCTTCGTTGCCAAGCAACCGTTGGCCACGACCGATGACGCGGCAGCGGCGGCGCACGCGCTCAACGTCGCGTTCGGGGCGGTAACGACCGATATGGTCGTGTGGACCCTGGAAACGATGTCAGAGGCCGAAGCTCAATCGAGCGCCAGCGGTACGTCGCAATCGGGTGCACCGGCAGCAGATGACGGGCAGGCGCCAGCGGTTAAGCCCCGCGGCCGCCAACGGTCAAACCCCGTGACCGCTCAATGACGGCACCGATCAGTCGGTAGAGGCGGCGGAGGTATATTCCCCCTCGCCCGGGCCAAGCGAATAGCGGCGAGGTCAGCCGTCGGACGAGGACGCCGGCTGTGTCTTCGTCGCTGGTTTTTCCTCTGCGTCAACGAGGAACTCGAGCCCGATGCTTCTGCCTCGCTGCCAACGCCGGGCGGCGGTGTACACCTGGCCGGTGTCAAGAATCGCGAACGAGAACGTCGGCGGAACCGCGAGCTGATCTTCCACCGATATGCGCGCGCCCCGGCCGGAAAGATCGCGGATCATGCAGTCAATCGTCGAAAAACCGTTGCCGAAAATGATGCGGCCCCGAATGAAGACACGGTTGCGCCGTTGTGAGCGGCGGTTTTCGCTACGGTGACCAATGGGGGCGTTGTCGTCGCGGGCGACATCAACCAGGACACCGATTGGAGCGCTGTCACCGGCCGCAGCTCCGTTCCCGTGCGACGGCCCGTCGGCATTCCACCCCTTCCGTTGAGACGGGCGGGATTCGGCCTCAATGGAGCCTTGCGGGCGTGACGGCGTCTCGATCGCTTGGGCGAGGCAATGGCCGGCGCCGCTTGCCTTGGCCGCATACATCGCCCTGTCGGCCGCGGTCAGCAGCGTATCGGGTGTGGTGCCGTCGGTCGGGAAAATGGCGGCTCCGATGCTGGCCGACAGGGAAAGACCGACAGCCTCCAGTTCGACCGAGAACGACAGGCCGCTCGTCAGACGATGGCAGGCGCGCTCTACCGTTTCGTAAGAGACGTCGCGATCGATCAGATAGAGAAATTCGTCGCCGCCGAAGCGCCCGAGCGAATCGGACGAACGCGCCGTCAGCATGAGCTTCTTGGCGAACGCCTTCAGCGCCTGGTCGCCGATCGCGTGGCCATAGATGTCATTGATCTTGCGGAAATTATTGACGTCGACCAGGACGACCGCAAAAGTGCTGCCGTGCCGCTCGCCGCTCGCGATCAGACTGACCAGCCGGTCTTCGAGAAAACTTCGGTTGGGAAGACCGGTCAGGCGGTCGTATTTGGCCATCTTCGACAAATGCTCGATCTCATCGAGCCGGGATTGCTGTTTGCGGTTGCGCCGCACCGACTCGCGGATCGCCCGGACAAGTTCGTTGGCGAAGTCGTGGTCGCCCGCAACATAGTCGCTGAAGCCGGCCCGGAACGCCGCAATCGCGGTCCTGGCGTCGAGCTGCCGAGCCATCATGATCATCGGCGGCGGACTATTATATTTGGCCGCGACCAGCTGATGCAGTTGCACGGCGCTTTGGCGGCCGACCGCCTGGTCGATCAGAATGCAATCAAATGCAGCCTGGCTCAGCTTGGTGAGCAGTGCTCCACTGGTGACGACGCCCTCGGCGAGCGAGAGATCGCTGGCGTCAAGGACCTCGCGGATGCGACTTTGGAAATTCTGATCGCCCGCGATCAGCAGCCGCATCACCTGATCGCCTCGGATGTCGTCCAAGGGTGCAAGTCGGGTCTTGCCGGTCGCCATTGTTCACCGTCTCAGTGGGCCACGGAGCTTCTATGCCCTTATTCAGTGTAGGCGTGACTCTTACAACTTTGACGGCGATCCGTTAAAAATGTCCAAAAGCGGCTGTTTGGGACCGCAAAAGCCGGCAATGACGATCAAGGGGACCGCTTGCATAGCGGGCCCGGGGTGCCCACATACGCCGAGGCGGATGCCGGTCTCGGGTCCGCCGAGGTTGGTCGCTTGGTTATGAGGGCCGCCACGGATGACGCGGATTTCAACCTTTTCCAGCCCGTTTTTGCTCGGCTTCGATGAAATCGAGCGGGCGCTCGACCGGCTTTCCAAGGGGGCCGGGGACGGTTACCCGCCCTACAATATCGAGCGTTTGCCGAAAACCGCCGAGCGGCCTGAAACGTTGCGGATAACCTTGGCTGTCGCGGGCTTTGCCAGCGGCGACCTGGACATCGTCATCGACGAGAACGAACTCGTCATCCGCGGAAAACACGCCGACGACGGCGGCCGCGAATACCTGCATCGCGGTATTGCGGCCCGTCAATTCCAGAAGACCTTTGTGCTCGCCGAGGGTATCGAGGTGCTTGGTGCCGATCTTGAGAATGGCCTGTTGTCGATCAATCTCGTGCGTCCGGAAATCGAGCGGGTTCAGCGTCGGATTGAAATCGGAGGACGCGGCTGATGCCGGTCCCAGCGAGGTGCACGCGTATGACCAACGAAAAGGAACTGATGTCACCTGAGTCCTTCGCCGGTCTCGGCGGAGGTCGCATTGCGTACGTCAAGGCGCTCAATGCTGATCAGGCCCGCGGCCTGTTTCCAAGCATGCCGTCGGTTGCTCCGGGCCTTGAGCTGTGGGCGCTGCTGGCGGCGGACGGCAGCCCGATTATGCTCGCCGACAGCCGCGAGGCGGTCGTCATGAACGCACACGAGCACGATCTGGAGACGGTCAGCCTGCATTGAGCAGCCGCCGTGGCGATCAGGCGGCGTCGGACGTCGTCCCTTCCGTCAACACCGCGTACAGCGCTGATTTGTCGGTGCAAGCCCTGAGCTTGGCGACAACGCCCGATTGCCGGAACAGTCGGGCGATCAAAGCGAGCGCCTTCAAGTGATCGGCGCCGGCACCCTTCGGGGCGAGCAGCAAGAACACCAGATCAACCGGCTGCTCGTCGGGCGCCTCGAAATCGATCGGCTTGGACAGACGGGCGAACACGCCGAAAATCCGCTCGAGGCCGGCAAGTTTGCCGTGGGGGATGGCGATGCCGCCACCAACCGCGGTCGATCCGAGCTTCTCGCGCTCGACCAGCGTCTCCAAGATCTCGCGTTCGTCGCGCCCGGTGAGCGCGGCCGCTCGTTCGGAAAGCGCCTGCAGAACCTGCTTCTTGCTGCTCGCCTTGAGCGCGGCCAGAATCGTGTCGGGGGTAACGAGGTCGCTCAGATCCATCTTCGTCGTCCGGGGGAGACTCTGCCGTGGCGGTCGCCTGGTGGGCTCTGATCTACAGGCCGACGCAGTTCACTCGCTGATCACTTCCCTCTTGGCCGGCGCTACGAGGCACCTTCGCGACGGGCGTGATGATGCTCCTTGAGCCGGCGCTTGTAGCGCCGAAGGCGTTTCTCCACGCGCTCGGCGGCGAGGTCGAAACTCTGATGCGGATCCTGCGCCCTGCCTTCAGCCTGTAGCACAACGCCGGTGTCGAGGTGAATCGCACAGTCGGTCTTGAAGCCCGAACCCTCGCGCTCGAGAATGACGTGGCCGGTGAAGCCGCCATCAAAATACTTGTCGAGCGCGAGCTCGACGCGACCCTCGACGTGGGCGCGGAAAGCGTCGCCGATCTCGATATTCTTGCCGGAAATGCGTAAAGCCATCGCGGCGGTCTCGCTTGCTCGGTCAACGGCGTGAGGCAATCTGTGACGCGCCGCCCACAACTCGGTTAGCATCCAACCTCGGACGGAAAAGATCCAGTTCCTTGGGCAAGGCCGCGTACAGAATGGCGCCCTTCTAGGGATCGCCGGTCGACAAGTCAACCAGACCGACAGGGCCGACAACCGGCAGTCTCACCGGCCCGACTGTTTTTCCCTGCGGCGTTGCACCGACGACGGTATTCGCATGGCCTCGCGGTATTTGGCGACGGTGCGCCGGGCAATGTCGACCCCCGACTGACGCAACTTGGCGACGATGACGTCGTCGGAGAGGATCGCGTCCGGCGCCTCGTCCTCGATCAAGCGGCGAATGCGAAACCGGACCGCCTCGGCCGAATGCGCCGTACCGCCGTCGGCTGCGGCGATCGAGGCGGTAAAGAAGTACTTCAGTTCGAACGTGCCGCCGATGGTCGCCATGTATTTGTTCGAGGTCACTCGCGAGACCGTTGACTCGTGCATGCCGATGGCCGCAGCCACCGTCTTCAGATTGAGAGGCTTCAGGTGTTGGACGCCGTGGGCGAGGAAAGCATCCTGCTGACGGACGATTTCGGTGGCGACTTTGAGAATCGTGCGGGCGCGCTGATCAAGGCTCTTCACCAACCAGTTGGCGGTTTGCAGGCAGTCGGCGAGATACGCCTTGTCGGCTTCGTTGCGGCGATGACGGGCGACGGTCGCGTAGTAGCTCCGATTGACGAGCACTTTCGGCAACGTGTTGGAATTGAGTTCCACCAACCAACTGCCGTCGGGGCCGGGCCGGACCAGAACGTCGGGTATTACGACCTGGACCGGGGCGACCCCAAAGGCGTTGCCCGGCTTCGGATTGAGCGACCTGATCTCCGCCAGCATTTCGGCGAGATCGTCGTCATCGACTCCGCACAGTTTTTTAAGCGCGGCGTAGTCGCGCTTGGCGACCAGGTCGAGATGAGCTACCAGGACCGCCATCGCCGGGTCGAAACGATCGCGTTCGCGCAGCTGGATCGCCAGGCACTCGGCCAGGTCGCGCGCGCCGACGCCGGTCGGATCGAGGGTCTGGATGACGGCCAGCGTGTCTTCGACCACCTCGATGGGCGCGGCCAGGCGGTCGGCAATCGCCGCCACATCGACGCGCAGATAACCGGTCTCATCGATCTCATTGATCAGGACCTGACCGATCAGTCGTCTGGTCGGGTCATTGACGGCGAGGCCGAGCTGATCACCAAGGTGGTCGGCAAGCGTCTTCTCCTGCGCGACAAAGGCCTCGACATTGTAATCGTCGCCGCTGACCGGCTGGCGGGCGGGGGCAAGCGACCAATTCTCCTTAGGTAGCGACAGTGCGGCTTCGTCGGCCGGCCTGGGGTGATCATCGGGAAAGACGTTGGCAAGGTCGGTATCGAGCTTGGCGGCTATCGCCTCGGCATCCGTGTCGAGACGCGATTCGAGCCACTCTGGCTCGTCTTCGCCATTGCCATCGCTGGCGGGGAAGGCCGTCACGTCATCCTCGCCCGGCGCTGTCTCGGGCTCACCCTCCTCTTCCGCCCGCTCAAGCAGCGGATTGCGCTCGAGCTCGGCATCGACGTAGGCGATCAGGTCGAGATTGGAGAGCTGTAGCAGCTTGATCGCCTGCATCAATTGCGGCGTCATCACCAGAGACTGGCTCTGGCGGAGCTCAAGCTTGTGGGAAAGGGCCATGACGCGCTTCGGCGGGTTCCTGGGATTGGTCCGAGTTTTGCTTGTCAGTTTCTTTTGGTAGCCGAACCGGACCAACGGTTAAAGGCTAAACTGCTCGCCAAGGTAAAGACGGCGCACTTCGGGGCTGGCGACTATGTCGGCCGGCCGACCCTCAAAAAGCACCTCGCCGGAGTGAATGATGTAGGCGCGGTCAATCAGCCCAAGGGTCTCGCGCACGTTGTGATCGGTGACCAGGACACCGATGCCAAGGCCGGTGAGGTGGCGGACGAGCGCCTGAATGTCGCCGACGGCGATCGGGTCGATGCCGGTGAAGGGCTCGTCGAGGAGCATGAAAGCCGGCCGGCTGGCAAGGGCGCGAGCGATTTCGCAGCGTCGTCTTTCGCCGCCCGACAAAGCCACGGCAGAGGCATCGCGCAGGTGGCCGATGTGGAATTCCTCAAGCAGCGCGTCCAGCTGTTCTTCGCGATTGCGCCGGTCGGGCTCCACCACCTCGAGCACCGCCCTGATGTTGGCCTCGACGCTGAGGCCGCGGAAAATGGACGACTCCTGGGGCAGATAGCCGATGCCGAGGCGCGCACGCCGGTACATCGGCAGGCCGGTTATGTCGTGGCCATCGATTTCGATGACACCGCGGTCGGCACGGATAAGGCCGGTGATCATATAAAATATGGTTGTCTTGCCGGCCCCGTTGGCGCCGAGCAGCCCGACAGCCTCGCCGCGGGCGACCGCAAGACTGGTATCGTGCACGACCGGACGGCCGCGATAGGCCTTGGCGAGCCCCCTGGCGACCAGCCAGCCGCGGCCGCCCGCGTCGGGGACCAGACGCGACGGCAGCGCTGCAGAGTCTTGCCCGATCCGTCGGGTAGCGGCGCCGTTTGCCGGCCATCGACGCGAGCCGCGGCCAAGATAACTCGACGTTGCCACCGAAACGGTACCTTTCATTGGTCGCGGGGAGATTAGCCGTCCCGCATCGGCTGTCGAGCGTCTATTGGCCGACCTTTGGTGAACTCGACGGCGTGAACAACCCGCGGACCTTGCCACCCTCCATGCGGGCTCTGCCGGTGACTAGATTCACCACCAGCTGGCTGCCGGTCAGCACGTTGCCGCCCTGCGACAGCACGACGCCGCCGGACACGGTGATGGTGTGCGTGTCCATGTTGACCACCGCGGTCTTGCCGCTCAGCGTCTGGTTCTTGGATTTGACGAAGACGCCACCGGCGGCTTCGATGCGGGTGAAGGCATCGACCGTGGTGGCAGCGATGTCGGAATACAGCGTTACGGTGGCGGCCTCGAGGCGAGTGTCGCCGCGCGTGACGACGACGTGGCCGCTGAACACGGAAACGCGCTGCTTGCCCTGCTCGTAGACCTCAAGGCCGTCGGCGTTGACTTGCACCGGTTCATTCGATTTCGCCTGAAACCCCTGGAACAGGTCGGCAGCCGTCTCGGCGACGCTCGGCAGGGTGGCGAAAGCAACCAGCGCTGCGGCCAGCCAAGCCGTCGCGCCCACGCGCGTCATCACTTCTCCGAAGACGCCGCCAGCGCGCCTGCCGGCAGGTAGGTCACCGACACCCCGTTGCGAAACGCGATGCGCTTGCCGCGGTCGCTGATCTCGATGCCGTTGGCGCGGATGGTACCTTCGCTGGTGTGAATTTCCACCGGCTGGGAAGAAACCACGCTGCCGGCGCCAAGATCGATCACCGCCTGTTGGAAAGTGCCCCAATAGCCGGTGGTGGTCTTGACGTTGATGCCGTCCTTCAGGGCCAGCGTATTGGCGTTGCCGTCGTAGACGCCGGTGGCGGCGTCGATCGTCGCGGTGCCGGCCTCGTCGAGACCGACGCTGGCATCGATCGCCTTGAACGTCATCACCTTGGGATCGTCGAGGCTTTGGACCGCGCTGTCGGCTTTCAGCTCGTAGGCGCGTCGGGTACCCTGGAAACCGGAGATGCGCGGCTTGTCCATGATGACGCTGTTG
>Ga0307436_1000691_pt1 | contig 15863 bp, 14 predicted proteins | sample SalMarWE160440MG_FD_202513 | JGI IMG/M metagenome (GOLD analysis project Ga0307436, IMG submission 202513) | Salt marsh sediment microbial communities from the Plum Island Ecosystem LTER, Massachusetts, United States - WE1604-40 | ecosystem: Environmental > Aquatic > Marine > Intertidal zone >...
TCTACCCTCGCTGTGACATGGCCTTCATCGGCACGGAACAACGCCGCATTGAGTGGTGCGATATCAGTCGCGATGATATAAACTGGCAACCCGGAATGCCGCAGCGCCTTGACAATGCCCTGACCGACAATACTGCCGGCACCTGTAACGATGACCCGAAGCGGCATCATGCGCCGGTCACACCCTTTAACAGCCGCGTGATCGCACCGATATCCTCACGCCGGTGCGCGTTCGACCCGAGCGAAATCGGGGTTCCGTACTTGCGACAGATCGCAATGAAGCGCCAGGGATCGCGGTGGTAATTCGCATTGATCTCGAAGGCAACACCGTACTGGGCGCAATCGATAGCGAGCTGCTCGATCAGCTCTTGCGGAGGCTCGATCTTGAAGCGCCGATACGACATGCCGAACGGATGACCGAGGATGTCGATGCGACCCGCCTGGATCGCCGCGCGCGAAAGCCGGAACTCGGTGTCGGCAACCTCAGCGACTGACAGCGGCGGCGGATTGGCCTTGTCGATCGCGGTCTCGCCCGGGAAGCGATGAACGCTTCCCATCACCAGATCGCAGTGTCGTCGAATATTGTCGGTAATATCGAGCGCGCCATCGAAATTCTCGATCTTGACCTCCGCCCCGACCATTGCCCTGCAGCGATCAGATGGCAGTGTGCGAACCTCATTGGCAAACTGTCCAAACCAGTCGCCACTGGTTTTGCGGGCATGTTCGCTGAACAGAATGCGGGTCAGATCGGTCGCGATCGCTCCAGCGTGCATTTCCTCGACAGTGTTCGCTCCATCCGTCCAGTTGGTGTGCATGTGGTAATCTACCGGCGGCACTGCCGCGCCCTCGAAAACGGCAAATTCTTTCAACTTTGGGTGCATGTTACTGCGCAGTTGCGATGGGCCGGTCGACGAAGCGTTTGAGCAATACATCCTGGCGGCTGCGTTCGCGGAATACCTTCTTGATGAAAGCGCGCGCAGTCGGTGACGCGGTGCCGGTCCCATAAGGATATTCGAAGCGGCCTCTCGACAGAGTCTCCATAGCTTGCTTGATGCCTGCAAAAATCTCGTCTGACGATGTCCCGACCTTAATAATGTTGCCACCCGACAGCCGTCCTTTTTGCCGGCTTCCGATATCGACCGCGAGAAGACCCGCCACAGGCGCCTCGTTGTAGGCGCTCGAGGAGTTACCGATCATTAAACGGGTCGCTTTCATCAGGCTGAGATAAAGCAGAGTGCCGAGACTGTGGACATAAACAGCCGCCTGCGGAATCTGCTCTGCAAAGGAGCGAAGGCGCGCCTCGATTTCATCGGCACCCGGATCGGCGGCAGGGCTGGTAATGACGAACTGCAATCCGAGGCGCTCGCGCGCCACACGAAGCGCCGCCGTGAGCGCTTCTGCCTGGGTCGCTATACTCCCACTCGAACGTGTTTCCGGATGAAACGTCACAAGCGCGGTCGGCTTCGACAGGTCTAGGCCGATCCGCTGCGACAGCTCCACGCTATCAAGCAATTTCAGGCGGTTGAAATTATCGATGCCCGGGCCGCCGCACACGACGATCCGCCAGTCCTCCTCGCCCATTTGACGCACACGTTTGGCGTAAGTCTCGTTGGCGACGAAATGCAGATGCGACAACTTAGTCACAGCATGACGCACGCAGTCGTCGAGTACGCCTTCTGTCACTTCGCCACCGGAGAAATGTCCAAGCGACACACCGGCCACCGTACTCGCGGTCGCGATCGGAAGCATCTCCCATCGATCACCGAGTATCAAAACAATGTCGGGTTGATTCGCCGCGAGGAATGAAGTCAGGCCGGACAAAATAGTCGCCGCGGCCGCAGCCAACGTGCTTGCCTTCTGATCGCTGAGATCGACGGGTATCCGCAAGGTGATTTCGTTGCCATCGGCGACGACCTCATCGACCGTATGGCCATGCCTTGTTGACAAATGCGAGCCAGTCACCACCAGTGACAGCGCAAACTCCGGGTCCGCCGCGATATCGCGGATGATCCAGCGCATCAGCCCGTACTCGGAGCGAGAGGCTGTGACAATACAAACCCGAAGCGGCGTCGAGCGATCCACGAGCACCTAACCGTCTAAAAACACTTGAGCCGTGGATTCAATGTCAGCTGCCCGTGCTTGAGGAAAGCTGATCGGCGAGCTTGGCGCTGCTCGGCAGATTAATCAGCCGGGCAGCGATATCCTCGGTCTGCGGCAGCGGCGCTCGCGGACAATCACGCTGGAATGGCAGGAGATGCATTGGCTGCCACGTGGGGCGGCAATGCAGGCCACTCTCGTTCAGCCGCTCCAGTAGGACATCCCGCGACGCCTCGCGTCCAGGCACCAGTACAATAGCGTTAAGCCAGTAATTGCTGGCCGTGCCAGACCGCTCGCGGAAGAATTTCAACTCAGGTATCTCGGCAAACGCCTGCTCGTAAGCCTGGGCCAGCAGCCGCTTGCGTGCGACGAAGTCCGGCAGGCGCTCGAGCTGCGCGCAGCCGAGCGCCGCGTTAATATTAGGTAGCCGGTAGTTATAGCCCACCTCGTCGTGCAGGAATGCCCAGGCATGCGGCACCTTGGCAGTGGTGCCGATGTGCCTTGCCCGCTGCGCAAGCTCGGCATCATCCATAATCAGCGCGCCACCGCCGCCTGTCGTTACGATCTTGTTGCCGTTGAAGCTCAGCACACCGATCGCTCCGTGATGACCGACTGGCCGTCCATCGCACGTCGAACCAAGCGCCTCAGTCGCGTCCTCTATGACCGCGACGCCATACCGCTCGGCAATTGCGCAAAGCTCCGGCATTCGCGCCGGGTGGCCGAAAATATGAACCGGCACCATCGCGCGGATCGGTCGGCTGGTTTGCTTGTTGATGCAGACGCCATCATCGCCACGCGCAGCGACCTTCTCTAGATACGCAGCGAGTGCATCCGGGCACATGCCGAGCGTCACATGCTCGCAATCGACAAAATGCGGGATTGCTCCGCAATGATGCACAGCATTCGCCGTGGCGACGAAAGTCAAGGCTGGGACCAGAACCTCGTCGCCATGTCGAACCCCCATCAGCATCAGCGCCAGATGCAGCGCCGCTGTGCCGTTCACACAGGCAAAACCATACTTCCGGCCGGTCGCCTTGACGAGCTCGCCCTCGAAGCGGTCGACGAAGCTTCCCGCAGAGGACACCCAGCCTTCGTCGATGCAGGATTTCACATAATCCCATTCATGGCCGCGGAACTCCGGCTCGTGCAGCACGGCGTTTTCGCCTGCTGGCACGACTTGGCGTACCGCTGCGATCACTCGCGATGAAAGAGCGTCCGGCATCTCAAACCGCGTAATCCTCGCGCGGATAGCGTGCCCGATTTGCTGGTTCGGAGAACCAGCGAATGGTCCTTTCCAGACCGGTACGCAGCCCTGCAAGGCCCGAAAGCTCCGGGCTCCAGCCGATCAATTCACGGGCTTTACTGTTGTCGGCATTAAGCCGCTCGACTTCACTAGCCGCGGGCCGCACACGCGCCTCGTCGCGCGCAATTTCGATCTTGACGTTCATCAGATCGGCGATGAGCGCCGCCAGTTCACCGATGCTGATATCAAAACCCGTGCCAAGATTGATGACCTCTCCGGTCGAATGAGCCGAGTCGAGACCGGCGATCAGCCCGCGAGCGGTATCGGTCACGAAGGTCAGATCGCGGCGCGGCTCGAGCGCACCGAGTCTGAGCTTGCGCGTGCCTCGGAGCAGTTGGACGATCACGGTCGGGATGATGGCACGCATCGACTGCCGCGGCCCGAAGGTGTTGAATGGCCGCACCACCGTCACGGGTGTGCCATAGCTGAGGAAATAGCTGAGCGCCATCTGGTCGGCAGCGATTTTTGTGGCTGCGTAGGGCGACTGTCCGACCAGCGGATGATGCTCGTTGATCGGCACAAATTGCGCGGAACCATAAACTTCGCTGGTTGACGTGACGACGACTTTGGTGACGCCCTGCTCTCGCGCAGCTTGCACCACATTGAGCGTGCCGCGGATGTTAGTGTCCACGTAGCTGTCAGGCGCACGGTAGGAATACGGGATGCTGATGAGCGCCGCTAGATGCAAAATTCGGTCGCAACCTGCCACTGCATCACGCACCGAAAGGGCGTCCCGGACGTCGCCCGCGACGACCTCAAGAGCGTCCCAGATCGGCTCAGGCACAGTGTCGAGCCAACCCCAGTGCCCGAACGAGTTGTATTGCACGAAGGCGCGCACCGGCCGGCCCTGGCGAACCAGCTCTTCAACGACGTGGGACCCGATGAAGCCGTCGGCCCCAGTGACGAGTATCTTTGAACCGCTGCTCACGCTGGCTGCCTCGACATCAGTGCGGAGATTTCCGCCAGACCGAAAACCTGGCCCGGACGGTAGAGCAAATTGAACAGCTCGGTGAAGAAGCGATAGTCATCCCCATCGTCGAGCAGCAGGTCACCGACAGTGTAGCGCACCGTCGTAGCGATTGATGCCGACTTGAATTGCTCCGGATGCTTGAGAATCCAACTTGCCACAAACTCGCGATCCCGCTCATTGCTCAGGTTGCGATTGCACCATTCGATTGCACGGGCAGAAAACGCCTCGGTGCTCATGCCGAGCGGCCAGGTAAAAGGCTGCTTGTTTGACGCAGCATCGAGGCCCGGCTTGGCCAAAAAGCGATCCGCCACCTGTTGGAGAACCGCCGCATCAACCACCGGACAATCGGCATTGACCTTCAGGATGCCGCCAGCCCCAGTCGCAGCTACGACACCTGCGAGGCGTCCAGCAATGTCCTCTTCCTCATGGTGGCGATAGACTTGCATGCCTTGCGATTCGGCGTAAGCGGACATGGCGTCATTGCGCGGATCTACGGTCGTGGCAAGCACCACGGTTTCGATCTGTCTTACGCGACGCAGCCGGTCAAAGATGTGCCAGATCACCGGCTGCCCCGCGAGCGGCAACATCACCTTGCCGGGCAACCTCGTCGAGCCCATTCGAGCCTGGATTACGCCGATGAATCGCATGACTGCTTAGGTTCGAGGATCGCCTTTTCGAGTCGAGCACAACTTTCGGCGACGGCGGCTTTCAACCCAGCAGGCAGACTAGGGCCCTGCCTATCCTCCATCAGGCGCAACAGCTCGGATACGTTGCGCGCCCGGCCGATCCAACCGTGGCGGCTAAGCGAACATTTATCGCTGTTTATGGCATTGGGCTGGACACTGATGACTTTCCGACCGGCGAGCACGGCATCCACCATGACCGATGAATACATCCCGAGCACGTATCCAGCGACGTAAATCCCAGCCTGGCCCGACTCCACCCGTTCCTGCGCCCCTTCTCCCGCGGAGGCATCCTCATCCGGATGCGGAGCGAAGACGAGCCGAGGAAAAAGATTAGGGTGCTCGCGCGCGGCGTTGCGCACCATCTGCCAGGCGGTTTTTTCTGTATAACCGAGACTTTCGCCCCAATGACGAGCTATCGGCTGGCTGACGAACAGGACAGCGCGGTTGTCACGAGTCAGCCCCGGTTCAATGTTCTCCCAAGCCGGATTGCCTACCGCGATAATGATGTCGGGGGGAATACCTTCGCCTACGGCTTCGTCCTTGGCCCGATCATCGATCACCAGAAGGCGATCCGGAAGACGGCCTTGCCCATTGGTGCTTTCGAGACGCCGCGCATAGTCGTACCACGTGTCGATGAATTGCCAGACCGGAACACGCGTCCGGCGCGACCAATCGAAGCCCGCACGCTCGATAGGCTTATCGCTGAGCGATGTCACAACCAGGTCTGGCCGCCAATCGCCTAGCGCGAGCGCCAAACCTGCTTCATCCTCAACGCCTTCCGGAAGCGAATGGACCGAAATCCCGCTCGTAACCGCGCGGGCGCTTCGGTGCAAAGCCACGCGAAATTCTACATCGCTGCCGAGCCAGCGCCGCCACAGAGGCGCAAGAAACGCTGCAGCAGCACCTTGACCGGCTACAAATAGTACACGCATGGGGGCGCGATCGGACGATCTATTGCGGTCAGTTGACCTGACGCTGGTCGTGATCGAGCAGCGCATCGCGCGCGGCGATGACCTTTCGGCACGCGGCGACAAAAGCGTCCATATCAGCGATCGAAAGCGGCGGGTAAATGATATTGGTCACCATCAGTTCCCGCTCGTTGAGTCGTTCAACGGTCGGACAAAGTCCCTTGGCGTAGGAAAGGTTCTTGTTGCGGGGGTTTGCAGTAAACGGATAGCCCCCGGACCCAAAGCAAATCTTTTTCTGGTAGAGCGGCTCCAGATAAAGCGGTTTCACATAGCCAACTCGCAAGGTGAAACCCTCGGCTTCGACCGCCTTGGCAAACAGGTTGCGCGGCATACCCACCACTTTCTCTTCAAAACGAATCGCATAGAAATAATAGACGTGGCTGCAATCCTTCTCGACGACCGGCGGCGTCAGTCCAGGAATTTCCGCAAGCCCCTTGGTGAGCCGGTCTGCCAGCGCGACCCGCTCAGCGTTGAGTTCCGGCAACTTGCGGAACTGGCAGCGCGCCACTGCGGCCTCCATCTCCGTCATCCGGTAATTAACGCCGATGGTGTTGACGATATCCTCGACCCCCATCGAACCGACCACGACCTCACCGTGATTGCGGACGAGCTGCAGCTTCAGCGCGATATCGGGATCCCGGCAGACCACCATGCCGCCCTCGCCGCTTTGCATCGTCTTGTGCCGATTGAAGCTGAATACGCCCGCGTCTCCGATGGTCGCAGTGTATTGGCCGGCATAGGTCGCGGCCGGTGCCTGGGCGTTATCCTCAATCAGAAACAGCTTATGGCGATCGGCGATTTGGCGAAGTGGCGCAAGCGCGGCCGCGTGACCAAACAAATTCACCGCCATAATGCCGCGGGTATAGGGCGTGATCGCCGCCTCAACGGCCGCGGGATCTAGCCCAAAAGTGCGGTTCTCGATATCGGCGAATACCGGCACCGCGCCGGTCATCAGCACCGAGGTCGCGCTTGCACTCATGGTGTAGGGCGGACAGATCACCTCGTCGCCCGGACCGACGCCCATCGCCGCAACGGCGCAATGCAGCCCCGATGTAGCTGAATTGACCGCCACTGCGTGCGGCATATCAAAGAAATTGCAGAAATCCTCCTCGAGGCCGCGAACCTCGCGACCGCCGTAAAACTCAGGTCCGTTATAAGCGATGAAACCTGACAGTTCGCCGCCGTCGAGAACCCGCATGACCGCGGCCTTCTCTTCAGCGCCGATGGTGTTGTAGCGAGGCAGCGGCTTGGATCGCACCGGACGGCCGCCCAGAAGCGCCGGAATATCGCCATTGCTCATGATTTAGCCCCTTTCAAGCTTTCTCGGGCCTAATCGCTTGACCGCCCGCTTCGAGCGAAGCCAGAACCGCATCGACCACCGCCAACCCTGCCAGCGCTGACTTCTCGTCGCAGCCTTCAAGTGGCGCACCCTTCGTCAGATGCTCGGACACGGCGCGATAAAGTTCCTTCATGCCACCTACCGGCCGATCCGCCGATAGCGCCGTCGCCGCGCCAAGCTGCGCGTAACCCGGATAATGCAGGTCGTTGACCGCAATGGAAACGCGCTTCTCGACGCCACCATTGGCGAGCTCGATGCGCCTGTCCCGAAAGTAAAATTCCAACTCGAATTGATCGTAATCGACATTGCCCATTCCGAGCAGAACCGCATCAAAGCCCGCCGCCATGCCGCAACGGAAACTGATGCAAGGATCGCCGCCGTTCTGAGCGCCTCCAAATGCCTGAACCTCCTTTACCGCGCCGAACCAATCGAGCAGGAGATCAATGGCATGCGAACCGTAGTTCCGAATTCCCTTCGTGTAGCGCCCTGCAACATTGCTAGGCATGCCGTGAAGATAGGCGCGCACCTCCGCATGCCCCGGATCAAACCTCCGGGGAAAGTTGACGCGAAGCGTCACGCCCGCGGCGCGCGCCGCCTCGGCAAGTCGGCGGCCTTCCATCAGGCTGTTTGCGAAAGGCTTTTCCACGATCAGTAAACGTGGCATCTTGCCGATGGCCACCATTGCATCGCGGTCACGGGTACCAGTCGGCCCAGCCAAAACGATCACATCGGCAGCACCCAGAGCCAGCCCATCCAGCGTGCTGAGAAGTACAGCACTTTGCAGCGAAGGCCAGCGCCGCAGCACCGCATCCCGAGCGTTGGGATTCGGATCGATCAGCGCGACTATTTGCAATACCGGATCAGCAACGATGCCACCAACATGGCTTCTTGGCATAACGCTGTCTACACCGGCTATATCATTTTGGGCGCCAATACGGCCGAGCCCGACAACAGCGACAGTGGTCACCCCGCGCTTGCCTTTCGCGACATATATTCTTCGCGCAATACACTCATCATCAGCGCGTCGTAATAACGGCCATTCCGATAAATTAGTTTACGGCGGACGCCTTCGCGGACGAAACCGGCCTTCTCATAGCTCTTGATGGCGCCTTCGTTCTCGGTGTTCACACCCAGATAGATCGTTTCGAGATTAAGCTTGTCGAACCCGTAGGCCACCATAAGGCGCGCGGCTTCGCTGCCAATCCCCTTGTTCCAGGCGTCGGCGTCCCCAATGATGATTCGAAAGTCCGCCCGACGGCAAATCCACTGGATGGCATACAGACCGCAACAGCCGACGACTTTGCCCGCACCCTTGTCGATAATTGCAAATGCGACCGTATCAGGACTGGCGGTGGACACGCGATACAGCTCTTCCAATTCATGATCAGCGATCGGGCGCCAGCCTGTCTCCATGAACTTGGTCACCATCGGGTTATCGATCCAGCTGCGATAGGCGTCCAAATCCTCCCGACGCAATCCGCGCAGATCAATCTTTTGGCCTTCAATGAAGTTCTGGATCTTATCTACGGACATCGTCCTAACTTTCAACGCCGTCAAGAATGCTTGCAAACTTGAGAAGCTTATAGTCATCAAAACGCCGCGCCGTAATCTGAATGCCGATCGGCAGGCCGTTTGGCCCCTGCAGCAACGGCAGAGTCATTGAAGGTGCGTGGCACATTGTCCAGATCAACGAGTGATCCAAAGGATCGGGTGCATCGAGTCCGACCGGGGCTTCGTCGACAGCGGCAGCGGATATGATCACATCGAAACGTTGAGCCAGCTGACCGTCCAGCAGTACCGCAAGCCGGGTTTGCTCGGCGATAGCGGCATAGTAGTCCTCCGCCGAGATCTGCCGCCCCTCAACCACGATGTTCGCTAACTGCTCACTGAACGCCGCGCCAGCGCGTTCCCATTCCATCTTGAAATAGTATGACAGCGCCTTGTGGTAGATTTTCCGGTGGATGTCGTGCGCACTGTCAAAATCTGCAGGCAATCGCCATGTCTCGACGGAAAAGCCAAGTCCCTGGAGCCAACGGCCGATCCGTTCGATGCCGGATTTGACCGCAGGATGTTCGAGGTCCGATTTGGGACCTTCCACGATTCCGATCCGCCAAGTTCGCCCCCCGATGTCATAACGCTCCGGCCGAGCAAGCTCACGATCCACAATCGGATAATTGGGACCGCGTACTCGTAACGCATCGAACAGCAAAGCAAGATCGGACACCGACCGTGCCATCATACCCACGGTATCAAGGGTGTCCGTTGTCTTGAGCATAGCGGTCCGCGGCAACAGGCCGAAAGAGGGCTTGAAGCCGTAAATTCCACAATAGCTCGCAGGTCGGATCGTGGACGATGCCGTCTGGCTCGACAAAGCAATTGGAACCATGCAGCTTGCCACGGCGACCGCAGAGCCACTCGACGAGGTTCCTGTACTGCGAGTCAGATCCCACGGGTTCCTGGTGTCCGGGGCCGTATGCACGGCAAATTCGGCAGTCGCGGTCTTTCCCGCGACGATACCATCATGCCGTCGCACCGAAGTGACTACGCGCGCGTCGTTACCAGGCGTGTAATTGGCAAAAATCGCACTACCGTGCATCGTTGGCATATCAATGGTATTGAAAATGTCCTTGACGCCGACCGGCACGCCAATGAGCGATTTTGGGGTTCGGCCGCCGCCCGCTCCGTTTGCCCGTATTAGCGCATCGGCCTTTCGCGCATTGTCGACAAGATAGTCTGGATCACGCCACGTCCACGCACTCAGCATCGGCTCGAGACGGCCGGCCAATTCAGCACAAGATGTGCAATACTCTGCAATAGAAATGTCACCCGATCTAACGCGCGACAGAAATTCTGTCGCCGTCAAGGTTGCGATCGAGTTTACTCCCGCGACAAGGGGAGGCAGAGGACGATGCTGTTTTTGGCTCATGGCAGATTTTTTGCCGCACCTTGCCGCTGAGCACGCAGAATGTTCTCGAATTCTTGTTCGGAGTACTTTGTGATCTCAAGGTAGTAGTCGAGTGCACTCGGACGCTCGGAATCGACTTGCTTGGCAACTTCGAACGCCTCATCACGAGTCATCAGACCGGCCCGGACATCCTGACTGGCAAAGTCCGTGCCGCGTCCATAGCCCCGTTTGATCCATTTTGAATAATCGTGAACACCGGGCATGCGGCATTCGACACTCTTGTATCGCTTGAACGACCCCTCCACGATGTCTTCCTTCCAACCGTATTCCTCGACAAGGAATTCGACCTGTCTTTCGTGGTCCCAGAAGATAAAGTCGCCAAGATAGATCGCCTTGATTTCGCGCTTGATGAGCTCTTCCCGCGAAGGCGGGTAGAACATCGCCATTTCGGCTTTGGTGATGTCGTCGCCAACAACAGAATCGGGCCCCTTGCGTACAGAGCCGGCCATCGCGATGTCCGCCATGTTAACAGCGGAAGACATCCTGAATTCCTGATCGAAGAATGTGTCGCGGCCCGAGAATTCCGCCGGCGACTCTCCGTATACCATCAGCTTTATGTCAAACTTCACCGCGATATGCAGCGGAAACGCCAAAATGCCCGAGTGACAGTGCCAGCAAGCGTCCCCAATCATTGGAAGCGACTTTCGAGCAAGCCGATTCACGAGGCTGCGCTTTGGTGTATACATGATGTGATCGACATCGAGTCGCTCAAGCACATTCCAGAGGTTTTCCCAACCGGTCTTGCTGTACCAGTTGTGGCTGAACGTGACGGCGAGCGGCTTCATTCCATAAACACGGGTCAACACGTGGAGCTGGAACGCGCTGTCCTTGCCGCCACTGATCGGCACCATACAGTCGTAATTATCGCCGGCATTCTCTTTGGCGTGATCGAGCATTTTGGCGAGCACCTGCTCGCGCTTCTTCCAGTCGATTCGCATTTTTTCTTCGGAAGCCCGGCAAGCCTTGCAGATTCCCAGCTCGTCAAACCCGATTCCTTCGGTTGTGTCCGGCATGCAGCATCGCTGGCAGTATTTCAGTTGCGGAAAAGGTGGGCTACCGTGACTGTTCGACATGGCTTATCGCCTTATTGAGCGGCCCGAAGATCCGTCTTTTTCCTCAGGCTCTTGAGAAGCGCCGCGACTGCAGTTTCAATATGATGGCTTTCGAAATTCGTCACATCGAGGGCGGAAAACCTTCCGAGGTCAAAAGACGCACGCAGAATGGCCTCTTTCAGACGCGCGCTGTCTGCTGCTGTCTTGCGTTGATCGAAACTCTCCGAAAGCGCCCAATCCAGCGCCGATTTGAGCATATCTGATCTCGTTACAACCCGCGTATGGGGAAGAAACGTGTAGAAATTATGCTGCCCAAACGCGATCACCGGTTTGCCGATAAGTGCCGCTTCGAGACCAGCAGTCCCTGATATCGTCACAACGGCATGAGCCATCTTTACAACCTCAACACCTAGTTCCTGTACGTCAAGAAGAACCGTATTCTTTAGTCGTAGGATCTGCTCGTAGAAATCTCGCGGCCGCCGCCCCATCCCATAGATTGTTTCTTTGACAGCAAGTTTGACGCCGGCAGGCAAGTCACGCGCAACCATCGCAATTGCCCAAAGCTGGTCGAAAAATTCAGGTGACATACCTTGGAGTGACATTTCTGGTTCGGTCTGTAGCGGGAAATAGACGAATTGCTGACCTGCAAGATCAGCCAATCGCGTTGCTCTCGGCGCGCGCAATTGGCCCATAGCCAACGTTTCGCGCCACAAATAGCGAAGGTTAGAACCAAAATAGTAAGATTGAAGAAATTCACCGCGATGTTTCCAGTGATACAGCTTCCGCAGGATAAGCCCCCATACACGCTTAGACAGTCGCCACCACCGGTTAGGCAAAATAATAGAATTTCGCCATGCCACATCGGAATGATATTGTTGGATATCTGCCTCCTGCGCGAGATCCAATGTGGCAACTTCTCCATAGGCCTTTTCTACGCCATCGAAATCGATCATCTCGTTGACGGCCCAAAAGTATCGATTGCCCAGCCTTGCGCTATAGAGGAACCGGAATGGCACCCCGTAAGCCTGCGCAACCGCAGCTTCTTCTTTGGCTCCATTGAGGTGCAGGTCTATCTTCTTAGTCTCGTACTCGTTGCGCCAAAATTCGATGGCATGATTGTAGGCATTAGCTATTTGCTCGATTTTAGGAACGCGCGCATACGGCGAAACCGGATGGTTGAAACCACCGAGATAGAAGCCCAACCCAAGGTCTCGGCGCACCATTCGCAAAGAGTTGTACGTATTCCCGAGAAAGCGCTCATGCTCACGCGCCTTGGCATATACGGATTGTGGATTTGAGACAGGATCCAGAACCCTTCTTAGCAGGATATCCGCCATAATGACGTCGTCGATTGTGCCATCGCGACGGTAGCTGTCGTAGGCAATCGCCGCATCATTAGAGCGGACATAGACATAAATCTTGCATTGACATTGCTGCCGCAATAGCCGTGCCACGGCCATCAATACATGCCTGGTATCTGCGGCGTCGGCAATCGCCACAGCAGTTGGCCCGGTGTCGGATATCTTAGCGCTCTCCAACATTGTCAAATGAAAGCTGCGTCTACCTTTCGATGCTCGCGCTGCAACATCATTCCGCCAGCTACAACGACCAAGAAAAGTTGTAACTAGACCATGCGCCTCTATTCGTTTGCCGCATCTGAAATTCGGTTGTTCATGCGCGTCTTTCCGTAATTAGCGGCGCGCTAATTGCATCGTCGATGGTCACCACTTCCGATATCCTGCCCTCGTCTAGACGATAAACGCGATCCGAAGCACCGACGATCCCCGCCTGGTGCGAGATTGCAAGCACGGTAGCCTGACGGGACAGCTCGCGCAGCGTTCGGCAGATAGCCTGCTCGGCTTCCGGGTCGAGCGCCGTGGTCGGCTCATCCAGCACCAGGAGCCGTGGCTTGCGGACCAGCGCGCGTGCAATCGATATACGCTGCCGTTGCCCACCGGAAAAGCGCATCCCGCGCTCGCCGACCACGGTATCCAACCCCTCCGGCAGTTCAGAAACAAAGTCCCAAGCGCCGGCGGCCCGCAGCGCGGCCTCGATATCCTGAGCGCTGAGTTTCGGATCGCGCAAGCTCACATTGTTGGCAATGGTATCGTGCCACAACACCACCTCCTGCGGCACGTATCCAATCATCTTCCGCCAGGCGCGCAGATCGAGCCGGTCGAGCGGCACGCCGTCGATCAAGATGTGCCCGGAGCCTGGCGGGCTGAGACCCAGCAGAAGATCGATCAGCGTAGATTTTCCTGCGCCCGAAGGACCGATAATGGATGTCATGTGGCCGGCCGGAATTTCGAAACTGACGTCGCGCAGAACCGGCGCTGTGTCGTAGCTGAAATTGATGTTTTGGAGCTCGATCGCATTTTCGAGCTTTGGTTTGACGGTGCCAGCGGCGGATGGCTCGCTTGCCGCCTCCGCCTGCGCAAGCACCTCGCACACCGAATGATAGCTGCTTTCGAAACCCGCCGCCTTCTGATGAAGCACCTGCATGTGGCCGATCCGCGAAACGATGCGCTGGAAAAGCACTGCCATGAACAGCAGGTCGGATATCGGATAGTTCAGCCAGGTCACCGCACCGTAAAGGCCAATAGCAAGAAACAGCGCAAAGATGGGCTCCTGGGCAAGCCCAAGCGCTGCCGTCGTCAGCATCAGCCGCCGCTGCGCTACCTTGAGATTCTGTGTATCGCTTTGAAGCAGCGGAGCGAGACGATCCTCGCGCGCCATGGCCTTCAAAGGCTTGATGAGCTGCAGTCCTTCGACGACGCGACTCATCAGGGAGTTCATCGCATTGACCTGCCGTTCGCCCGCACGTCGGGTAAGCTTTACCAACCCGTGCAAGGAGCCGACCATCAGTAAGCCGAATAAGATGCCGGCAACCGTCATCTGCCAGGATGCAAAAGTCGCCAGCACTAGATACATCAAGACTTGGATCGCAGTCGCGACAAGGCTGATCACCGCGGAATAGAGGCTTCCGGCCAGGTTGGCCTCGTTCATTACCGCGTTGGAAAGCCGGCCGGTCGACTGCCGGATAAAATACAACCAGCGCGCCTCAATGAAGGCGCGGACGAGCGCAAGCCGCAGTTCGGCGGCAAACTCGATGGACGCGTAGCCCGAAATCTGATTGGCCAGCAAACGCAGCGCGGCAGTGCCGCTGACCGCCACGACCGTTATCGTCAGCAGGAATCCAAGGGAGGCCGGAATTCCAAGCGTCGAGAGCGCGGTCTGGACATAGCCCGCGATCACGCTGCCGCTTGCGATATTGCCGGTGGTAATGACGATAACAGGCAGTAGCGTAAGAATGCCGATGCCTTCGACGATCCCGGCGGCCAAGACGACCACCAGCACCGAGACGAACCGGAGCGGCTTGTACCAGAAGAAACGCCTGAGTACCGCGAGAGGCCCGCTGTCGCTTTGCGAAAATTTGCTCTTCAAATCAGCCTGCATGGACGGCACCGGTAATCATGTCCCAATTGAGCGGAGTGCCCCGCTTGATTTCGCGGCTCGCGCGTTGCCCAATCACCTGCGCCATGTATTTCGGCGCCAAACCGTATCCCGGCCGGATCGACCGGACATTGTCACGCGTGAACGGCGCCCGCGATTGTCTGGCCGAGCTGGCTGCTCTCGGACGATGAGCCTCGCCCAGTGGCGATTCCGAGCACCGGCAGAAGTGTCACGATGCCGACGCCCTCGGCCAGCCCGACCGCGAGCAATAGCGCAAGTGTTGACGCCATCCGACGCGGATTGGCGGCAACGAGACCTCGAATCATTGCCAGGGTACGCATGGTCGGCACGGTCTTGATTATCTTGCGCCAGGGTAACCGTACTCGGAAATCGACAGACCTAACAGATCGAACATTTTACGGTTTGTTTCGCCATAAACGCGATCGATCGTGGGCGCATGGCGATCATAATTGCGGTAATTCAGCGGGGAGCCGAATGCATCGCTCCAAATTCGGCTGGCGAGGAATGCCGGTCCCACAGTAATTTGATCTATTGCCCTCTTAAGGCCCCCGTTCCGTTCACAGCCGATGGCTGCCGCAAGGCGACTGGATATGGACCAGGCGTCGATGACAAGATCGCTTGGGCTTGGCCTGCGTCGCAGCTTTGGAAAATCAACCGCTGTTTGATTGGTAATGCCGAGGAAGTCAAGCAATCCGCATAAGAACCGATCTGGATCACGAGCCAACTCCTCATAAAACAGCACCTTCACATTCTCTGGGCCGAACTTGTCTCGATACGCCGAAACCATTTCAAAATAGCGTAGCTTCCCATTGTCCGCGAGGAGATGGATGAAAGTCTCATAGGAACCGCCGAAGCCATTTTTCGAGCAAGTGAAATAATAAGATCGCAGTGCGGCAAACTGTGACCGAATGGAGATTAGAATCTTTGCACTTGGATTTGTCGCATGAACAAGATCGACGGTCGAAACATCGTCGTGGTATGCGTCTCCAGTCAGGCTATTATGCGAGTAT
>Ga0307436_1000696_pt1 | contig 15799 bp, 8 predicted proteins | sample SalMarWE160440MG_FD_202513 | JGI IMG/M metagenome (GOLD analysis project Ga0307436, IMG submission 202513) | Salt marsh sediment microbial communities from the Plum Island Ecosystem LTER, Massachusetts, United States - WE1604-40 | ecosystem: Environmental > Aquatic > Marine > Intertidal zone >...
CGACCGCGCTGCCATCAGAATCGGAGTCGCGCTCGCCGCAGATGCCGACCAGTTCCTGACCATCGCCAAGGTCCGCGCCATGCGACTGTTGCTCGGCCGGCTCTTCGAAATCGCCGCCATAAGCGCACCAGCGCCGCCGCTGCACGCAGAGACCGCGTGGCGGACGGTGAGCCGCCGCGATCTTTATTCAAACCTGTTGCGAACGACGGCAGCAGCGTTTGCGGCGGCCGTGGGCGGTGCCGATGCGATCACGGTGTTGCCGTTCGACGCGCTGGTTGGCGGCGACGATCTCGGCCGTCGTCTCGCCCGCAATACGCAAACGATCCTCGCCGAGGAGAGTCATCTTCACCGCGTCGCCGACCCGGCCGCGGGATCGGGTGCCGTCGAAGCGCTGACGCTGGCGCTTGCCGAAACTGCCTGGCGCCGATTTCAGACGATCGAGGTGGCGGGCGGGGCCGGCGCGGCGGTCAACGATGGCACGCTGCAAGCCGATATCGCGGCGGTCCGTGACGCCAGGCTCCGTCGGGTATGCGACGGCGAAGCAACCATGATCGGCGTCAACGCCTACGTGGACGGCGGCGCGTCCGAGGCGACGGCGATAGCGCAGGCGCGCGGGCCGGGTGTCTTGTCGTTCATACGGCTGTCGCAGACGTTCGAGAGCGCGGAGGATCGCGGATGAGTCCGCGCGAGCCGTCTTTGCCGGATTTCGGCCTTGTCGCGTGGGAGCTGCCGGCCGCGATCCGCCAACGGCCCTCACCGCCGTGGCGGACTGCCGAAGGCATAGATGTGAAGACGGCGTTCGAGGCGAGCGACCTCGCCGGCCTCGACTTCCTCGACACCTGGCCCGGTCTGCCGCCGTTTCTGCGCGGTCCCTACCCGACCATGTACGTCGACCGGCCGTGGACGATCCGCCAATACGCGGGCTTTTCCACCGCCGAGGAGTCGAATGCGTTCTACCGCCGCAACCTCGCCGCCGGCCAGAAGGGGTTGTCGGTGGCGTTCGATCTGCCGACCCATCGCGGCTACGATTCGGATGATCCGCGAATTGCCGGCGACGTGGGCATGTCCGGCGTCGCGATCGACTCGATCTACGACGCACGCACTTTGTTCGACGGCATTCCGCTCGACCAGGTCAGCGTCTCGATGACCATGAACGGTGCGGTGCTGCCGGTCATGGCCCTCTATGTCGTCGCCGCTGAAGAACAGGGCGTAAAGCAGGCTCAGCTGTCGGGGACCATCCAGAACGACATCCTCAAGGAGTTCATGGTCCGCAACACCTACATCTACCCGCCGGAAGCCTCCCTCAGAATCGTCGCTGACATCATCGCGTACACCGCCCACAACATGCCGCGGTTCAATCCCATCTCGGTGAGCGGCTATCATATGCAGGAGGCCGGGGCCTCGGCCGACCTCGAGCTCGGTTACACGCTTGCCGACGGGCTGGAATACGTGCAGGCCGCGTGCGCCACCGGGCTGACGGTCGACGCGTTCGCACCGCGCATTTCATTCTTCTTCGACGTCGGCATGAACTTCTTCATGGAGGTGGCCAAGCTGCGCGCCGCGCGACTTTTGTGGGCGAAGCTGATGAAGGAACGTTTCGCGCCCGCCGATCAGCGCTCGCTCATGCTGCGCACCCACTGCCAGACCTCGGGCTGGTCGCTTGCCGCTCACGATCCCTTCAACAACGTCGTCCGCACCACCATCGAAGCGATGGCGGCAACCCAGGGGCAAACCCAATCGCTGCACACCAACGCTCTCGACGAGGCGTTGGCGTTGCCCACCGACTTCTCGGCGCGGATCGCCCGCAATACCCAGCTCTTCCTGCAGGCCGAGTCAGGCACTACCCGGATCATCGATCCGTGGGGCGGGTCGTTCTACGTTGAATATTTGACGCACGCGCTCGCGGCCCGAGCGCTGGCACATATCGCCGAGATCGACCGACTTGGGGGAATGGCCAAGGCGATCGCGGCCGGGCTGCCACAATCGCGCATCGAGGCGACGGCAGCACGCACCCAGGCACTCATCGACGCGGGCGACCAGGTCGTGGTCGGCGTCAACCGTTACCAGCCGGCCGAAGAAATCCCGGTCGAGGTGCTCAGGATCGACAACTCGGCGGTGCTTAGTGCCCAGATCGCCAAGCTGCGGCGTCTCAAGTCCGAGCGCGACCAGGCGGTGACCCGGTCGGCGCTGGCCGCGCTTACCGATGCGGCCAGGACCGGCAACGGCAATCTGCTTGCTTTTGCGATCGAGGCGGCACGCGCCAAGGCGACCGTCGGCGAGATCAGCTCGGCGCTGGAGCGGGCGTTCGGCCGCTATCAGGCCGAGCCGAAGGCGGTGGTGGGCGCCTACGGTGACGAAACGGGCGCGGACAGCCGGGCGACGGCCGCGGTCAGACAACTCGTCCGTCGTTTCGAGGCCGACGACGGCGCAAGGCCCCGTATCCTTGTCGCCAAGATCGGTCAGGACGGACACGACCGCGGCCAGAAGGTGATCGCCTCTGCCCTCGCCGATCTCGGCTTCGAGGTCGATCTTGGTCCCCTCTTCCAGAGCCCGCAGGAGGCCGCAGCGCGCGCCATCGCCAAGGACGTCCATATCATCGGCGTCTCCACCCTCGCCGGAGGGCACCTGACGCTGGTGCCGGCGCTCAAGCGGGCGCTTGAGGCCGGTGGCCGTCCCGACATCATGGTGGTGGCCGGCGGTATCATCCCGGAGCGCGATCACGAAGCGCTGCGGGAGGCCGGAGTGGCGGCCATTTTCACACCGGGCACCGTCATCACCGAAGCGGCCGAAAGGCTGATCCGCGACCTCAATCGGCGGCTCGGCTACGAGCGGACGTCGGCCGCGAATCTCTAGATACCGGGATTCCCCCGAAAAGCCTGACGATCTGTGCCATTACGGGACGGTTGCGGCGGCACGAATGTTGAGTGGGTAAGGGCGGATTTGCGTATCGGAGTGCCGCCAATGGACCGACGAACATTTCTCACCGGCGCGCTCGGCGCTGCCGTGGCGACGCCCGCGGCGGCGGCGGTGGACGCCAACGCGCCAGTCCTGAGAGAGACGCTCAACGCCGCCGAACTCGGCGTCAACCCGGGCGACTCGGCCGATCAGAGCCAGGCCGTGCAGAAACTGCTCGACCTTGCCTCACGGGACGACCGCCAGATCTTCCTGCCGGCCGGCAGCTATGTGGTTTCCCAGCTCAAACTGCCCGCGCGGACACGGCTGGCCGGGGTACCCGGGGCAACCCGCCTCGTGTTCGGTGGCGGCAGCCACATGCTCGTCGGCGAGCGCGCCGAACTGGTCGTGCTGCGCAATCTCATCATCGACGGCGCCAACCAGCCGCTCGACGAATACGTCGCCGGCATCGTTCACCTGAGCAACTCGCGCGGGGTCGTGATCGAGGATTGCGCGATCGAGGGAAGCAGCCGGTCGGGCATCGCCCTTGACCGCTGCGCCGGACGCGTCAGGGGCAACGGCGTGCGCACCGTGCACGACGCCGGAATCCGGGCGATCGAATCGAGCGGGCTTACGATCACCGACAATACGATCGAGGATTGCGGCAACGCCGGGGTGCAGGTCTGGCGGTGGACGCCGGGCGATGACGGTACGATCGTCACCGGCAATCGCGTTCAGCGGATCGCCGCCAAGGACGGCGGCAGCGGTCAGAACGGCAATGGCATCAACGTCTTCCGCGCCCACGGCGTCATCGTTGCCAACAACCGCATCGCCGACTGCGCCTTCACCGCCGTACGCGCCAACTCGGCCAACAACGTGCAGATCACCGGCAACAACTGCCAAGGCTGCGGCGAGGTTGCCATCTACTCGGAATTCAGCTTCGAAGGCGCCATGATCGCCAACAACATCGTCGACACCGCGGCGACCGGCATATCGGTGACCAACTTCAACCAAGGGGGGCGGATCGCCGTCGTCGCCGGCAACATCGTGCGCAACCTCAGCGACATCGGCATCTCGGTCGAAGCGGATACCGCGGCCAATGGCAACGTCATCGACGGCGCGACGCGCATCGGCATGCTGATCGGATGGGGACCCTACATGCGCGACGTGACGGCGACCGGCAACGTCATTCGGCGAGCGCCGTTGGGCATCGGGGTGAGCGTCGCCGACGGGGCCGGCTCCGCAGTGATCAGCGACAACCTGATTGCGGGCGCCGACCAGGGCGCCATCGTCGGCATGCGGTGGGACAAACCCGCCTCGGGCGACCTTGCAGAGACGGGTGCGGCCAAATTCCCCAACCTGCTCGTCGAGCGGAACCGGGTGAGTTGACCGGCGCTCGCCGGTCAACCCTGGCGAAGCAGTTCAGCCAAACCCGCGACCGTCCTGATTTCCCCGACGCTCGCGCCGGCGCGGCTGAGCACCGGCAGGCGATCGGCGATGCCCTCGGGTTCATCCCCAGCCATCGGAACGAACGCCGATATCACGGCCGCCATAACGCGTTCGGCGGCACGGCCGGCACCGTCGTCGCACTTGATGGCCACTCCGAGACCGGCTTGGCGGAAGAAGGCGCAATAGACGCCTTCGGCGCCGCCCTTGACGAAAACGTGTCCGGGGAATGCGGCGAGCACGTGCGTGGAGAAGCGGCCGTTTCCGGCCACCATGTGGGGCTCCGCCCAACACGCTTCGCACAGCCGGCGCGCCGCCGCCGCACGGGCAGGAGGCATCATTTCACCGGTCGCGAACCGGGCGAAAGCAAGCGCCAGCCGGTGCAGGGGAATGGCATAGGCCGGGATCGAGCAACCATCGACGGCGCGAACGTCGTCGTTGAGGCTGGTGTCGGTGAGCGCGGCGAGTGTCGCGGTCACCTCGCGCTGGACCGGATGATCGGGGCGCACGTAGCCCGCCGGATCGATCCCGCGATGGCAGGAGACGCAGATGAAACCGGCGTGCTTGCCCGAGCAGTTGTCGTGGAGCGCGCTCGGGCGCGCGCCGGCGCGCGCGAGGGCGAAAGCGGCATCACGGCTTGCCGGCCAGGAGACGCCACATTGAAGGTCCGCCTCGCCCCGTCCTGCCGCGGCCAGCATCCTGGCGGCGGTGGCGGCGTGGCGCGGTTCGCCGTTATGAGACGAACAGGCGAGCGCCAGTTCGACGTCAGCGAAGCCGTAGTGGTCGGCGGCGCCGCTCTCCACCAGAGGCAGCGCCTGCAGCGCCTTGACCGCCGAGCGCGGGAACACGCTTTGCTCGACGTCGCCGACGGCGGCGCGGCGGCGGCCGGTGGCGTCGACGACGGCGATGGCGCCGCGGTGCCGGCTCTCGACCCAACCGCCGCGGGTGACTTCCACCAGGACCGGATCGATCATGCGCTGGCGCGGTCGCGGCGGGCAAGCCAGGCCGACAGGCGCCCGATTGCCTCGTCGAGCACTTCGTCGCGTTTGGAGAAGCAGAAGCGGACGAAATTCTTCGGCCCATCCCTGTCATAGAATGCCGACATCGGCACGGCGGCGACGCCCGCCTCGACGGTCATTGTCCGGCAAAACGAGACGTCGTCTGCGAATCCGAGCGAAGAGATGTCGCAGCTGATGAAATAAGTGCCGGCGCAAGGAACGACCGGCAGGCCGAGATCGACGAGACCGGCGGCAAAACGGTCGCGCTTGCGCTCAAGATCGCCGGCCAGCCCGCGGTAGTAGTCGTCGCCCTTGGCTAGGCCGTAGGCGACCGCCTTCTGCAGGTTCGGCGGCGTGGTGAAGGTGGTGAACTGGTGCGCCTTGGTGATCGGATCGAGGAGGCGCGGCGCGGCAGTGACATAGCCGACCTTCCACCCGGTGAGGGAGAAGGTCTTGCCGGCCGAACCGATACGCACGGCGCGCTCGCGCATCCCGGGCAACGTCATCAGCGGGTGGTGGCGACGCCCGTCGAAGACGATGTGCTCGTAGACCTCGTCACAAATGGCGTAAGCGTCGTGCTTGATGACGAGATCGGCGATCAGGGCGCGTTCGTCGTCGGTGAAGGCCTTGGCCGCGGGGTTCATAGGGTCGTTGATGAGGATCGCCTTGGTCCTGGCACCGAAGGCGGCCGCAAGCATGGCGGGGTCGAGGCGCCAATCGGGAGGCGTCAGGCGGACCAGTCGCGGGGTCGCACCGGCACGGCGAATGAGCGGCAGGTAGCAGTCGTAGAGCGGCTCGACCGCCACCACCTCGTCGCCGGGCTCGATCAGGGCCGCCATGCAATCCGACAGGGCCTCGGTGGCTCCCGAGGTGACCAGAACCTCGCCTTGCCAGTCGATGTCGAGCCCATGGAAACGGGCGTTGGCAGCGGCGACCGCCTGGCGCAATTCGACAACCCCCATCATCGGCGGGTACTGGTTCAGGCCGGAGGTCAATTCCTCGGCAGCGAGCCGTTTGACGTCGTCCGGACCGTCGACATCGGGAAAGCCCTGACCGAGATTGATGGCGTCGTGCTCGATGGCGAGCCGCGACATCACCTCGAAGATGGTCATCGACAAGTTGGTATAGACGGGATTGGTGGTCTTCACGGGCGGTCCTGTCCCCTCACCGACCCCGGCGAGGTTAGGCGGGCCGAACGGGCGAGGCAAGGCAGCGCCTGAGAGCAAGAGGCCGGCAGCGATGGCCGGTTCGGTGACACTTCCGTGACGGGATTGCATTCGCCATCGGTTGAGGGGATAGTCCGGCCCCGTCGACGGGCGCGGCCGCGCGGTCTGACGGTGTTCGGCGATCACCAATGTCACCGCCGATCGACCCGGTCGGCGGCGGCTGTTGCCGGGTGGTTCAAAAGGCCGAACCAACCGCCTACATGAGCGCAACGCGCGGCCGGCGTGTCGCTGACGGCTCGTCTCAAATTGGGTGAACCGCCAATGGCTTCCGGGTTCCTCAGGCCAAGCCGGCTGATTGCGATTGTTCTGGTCGTCGTTGCGGCCGCATGGATTGCGTCCGGCGTGTTGGGGCCGCATGCCCAAGAGAGCGCCGGTGAAACGGCAACGGGTCAGACATCCGCGAGCCAGGTGCCGATCCAACGGGTCGCCGTCCAGGTGGCGACGGCGGAGCAGCACCAGCGCCAGGTGGTGCTGTCCTGCGTCACCAAAGCGGACCATCGCGCCCAGGCGGTGGCGCGTGGCGCCGGCGTCATCATCCAGCTCCTCGTCGCGCGCGGCGACACGATCAAAGCCGGCGATCCGGTGGCGTATCTGTCCGACGAGGGCCGCCAGGCGGCGCTGCTGCAGGCGCAGGCTCTCCTCGAGCAGCGACGGGCCGAGTACCAGGCCAACAAGCAACTGATCGAGCAGGGCAACGCACCCAAGAACCAGCTGCCCGCCCTGGAAGCGGCGGTGGCGGCGGCCAAGGCCGCGGTGGCGTCGGCCCAGGCCGAGGCCGACAAGACCATGATCAAGTCGCCGATCAGCGGGGTGGTCGACGCCGTCCCCGTGCAGGTCGGCCAGGCTGTTCAGGTCGGCGACAAAATCGCGGCAATTGTCGATCCCGACCCGATGCTGGCAGTCGGTGCGGTTTCGGAAAGCCGCCGCAGCAGCCTGGAGGCAGGCCAGCCCGCCAGCGTGCGCTTCATCGACGGCAGCAGGGTGGCGGGCGTCGTCGACTTCGTCGGGGTCAGCGCCGACGCTGCAACCCGCACCTACCCGGTCGAGGCGAAGATGCACAATGCGGACGCGGCCATCGCGGACGGTCTCACCTGTGAGATGACGGTCACGCTCGCGGCGATCGAAGCCACTGCCGTGCCGCGGTCGGCGTTGGTGTTCTCCGATGACGGCAAGCTCGGCGTGCGCATCGCCGACAGCGACGACAAGGTCGAGTTCAAGCCGGTCGAGATCGTCGAGGACGGCCTTCAATCGGTGTGGGTAACCGGGCTCAGCGGATCGACCCGCGTCATCGTCGTCGGCCAGGATTTCGTCAAGGCGGGCGATCCGGTCGAGGCGGTGTCGGCGGCCGCCGGCGAGGTCAGCGGAAAGCCGCCGGCGTGAGGAAGATCGTCGACATTGCTGTCAGCCACGCGCGGCTGACGCTGGCGGTGCTCATTTTTCTGCTCGCCGCCGGCGCGTCGTCGTACATCAGCATCCCCAAGGAGGCCGATCCCGACGTCAACGTCCCCTACATCTATATCCTGCTGACCGAACGGGGCATTTCGCCGGAGGATTCCGAACGGCTGCTCTTGAGGCCGATGGAGACCGCCCTCAAGCAGGTGGCCAACGTCAAGAAGATGACGTCGGCGGCCTTTGAAGGCGGCGGCAATATCCTGCTCGAGTTCGAGGCGGGCTTCAACGCCGACACCGCGCTATCCGACGTGCGCGCCAAGGTCGACGATGCCAAATCGCAGCTGCCGACCGACGCGGACGAACCGAGTGTCCACGAGGTCAACCTCAGTCTGTTTCCGGTGATCTCGGTCGCCCTCTCCGGCAACCTATCGGAGAGGGCATTGGGGCGCATAGCGCGCGACGCTCAGGACGCCATCGAGCAGGTGCCGGGGGTCCTGTCGGCAGACCTGCGCGGGACGCGCGACGAAGCGGTCGAAATCATCGCCGAGCCGATGCTGCTCAACAGCTACGGCGTTTCGCTCGATCTGTTCGCCGCTGCCGCCGCGCAGGGCAACAGCCTCGTCGCCGCCGGTGCGCTGGAGGGTCCGCAGGGCCGCTTCGCGGTCAAGGTGCCGGCTCTCATCGAGACGCCGGAGGACGTCTTGAACATTCCGGTCGCGGCGTCGGGGGCGGCCGCGGTCAAGCTCGGCGACGTGGCGTCGATCCTGCCGACCTTCAAGGATGCCACGACGATCACGCGGGTGAACGGTCGTCCGGCGGTTGTGATCGAGGTGTCGAAGCGAACCGGGGCAAACCTGATCGACACCGTCGCCGCGGTGAAGCAGACCGTCGCCAAGCTGCAGGCGGGCTGGGGCGACAAGGTCGGCGTGCGTTACATCGGCGACCAGTCGAAGTTCATCAAACAGATCCTCTCCGATCTCCAGAACAGCGTGGCGACGGCGGTCATCCTGGTGGCCGTCGTCATCCTCTTCATCCTCGGCGGGCGGGCGTCGATCTTCATCGGCATTGCGATACCGTTCGCCTTCCTTACCGGCATCCTCGGCCTCAGCATGTTCGGCGCGACGATGAACATCGTCGTCCTGTTCAGCCTGATACTGGCGGTCGGCATGTTGGTCGACGACGCCATCATCGTGTCGGAATTCGCCGAGCGCCGCATGAGCGAAGGCATGAAGCCGCGCGAGGCCTATGCCTTCGCGGCGACGCGCATGTCGGGGCCGGTGACGGCCGCGACGCTGACCCGCATCGCGGCATTCTCACCGCTGTTGTTCTGGCCGGGCATCGTCGGCCAGTTCATGAAATACCTGCCGATCACGCTGGTGGCGACGCTGTCGGCGTCGCTGGTGGCGGCGCTGGTATTCACCCCGACGCTGGGGGCGCTGATCGGCAAGCCGCACCAGGTGAGCCACGACGCCGCACCGCGGGAAGGCTGGTACATGAAGACGGTGCGGCTGGCCATCCGCCATCCCGGCACAACGCTCTTGCTGGCGGTGGTCATGTTGATCGGCGTGCCGCTGCTCTACAGCAAGGTCGGCAAGGGAGTGGAGTTCTTCCCGAACGTCGAGCCCGACACCGGCATCGTCCTGGTACACGCGCGCGGCAACCTGTCGCTGGCCGAACAGGACCGGCTGGTGCGCACCGTGGAGGCCCGCATCCTGCCGATGAAGGAACTGGCGACGGTGTACGCCCGCTCCGGCGACATCAGCCAGGGCGGCGGCGCCTTCGGCACCGACATCACCGAGGACGTCATCGGTCAGATCCAGTTCGAATTCGTCGACTGGCAGCAGCGGCGACCGGCAAGCGTCATCATGGACGAGATCCGCAAGAAGACCGCCGATATCCCCGGTATCAAGGTGGAGGTGACCGCCCCCACCGGCGGCCCGCCGACCGGCAAGCCGATCCAGATCCAGTTGTCGAGCGATTATCCCGATGCCCTGGAGGCGGCGGCGCGCAAGGTGACGGCGGAACTGGCCAAGCGGCCGGAAATCCGCGACCTCGACAGCGGCCTGCCGATGCCCGGCATCGACTGGCGGCTGGAGATCAACAAGGCGGAGGCGGCGAAATACGGCATCGGCGTCGGCTCGGTCGGCTCGGTGGTGCAATTGGTGACCAACGGGATGAAAATCACCGACTACCGCCCGGCCAACACCGACAAGCCGGTCGACATCATCCTGCGCGTGCCGCAGGACCGCCGCACTCTCGACCAGATCGACAGCCTCGAAATCCAGACGCCGGCGGGAGCTGTGCCGATCGGCAACTTCGTCAAACGCGTGCCCGCCCGGCGCGTCGGTCTCATTCACCGGGTCGACGGCAAGCGGACCGTGACGGTGACAGCCAACGTTGCCGAAGGGGTGCAGACGGCGGCGGTGCAGCAGGAGGTCGCCAAGCAGCTCGAGAGCACCGATTTCAAGGGGCTGGTCACCTGGAAGCTGACCGGCGAGAACGAGGAACGCACCAACGCCGAATCGTTCCTGATGAAGGCGTTCGGCGCGGCGATCTTTCTTATCTTCGCGGTGCTGCTCGCCCAGTTCAACAAGCTGTCGAGCGTCGCGCTGGTGCTTTCGGCGGTGGTGCTGTCGACCATCGGCGTGTTCATCGGGCTGATCGTCATGGGTCAGCCGTTCGGCGTGGTGATGAGCGGAGTCGGCATTATCGCGCTGGCTGGCATCGTGACCAACAACAACATCGTGCTGATCGACACCTACGACCGGTTGCGGCGCGAGGGGGTGCCGGTCGAGGAAGCGATCATGAAGACCTGTCGCGAACGCGCCAGACCGGTGCTGCTGACGGCGGTCACCGCCGTCCTCGGCGTGCTGCCGATCGCCTTCGGCTTCAACATCGATTTCGTCAATCGTGAGGTCACCTACGGCGCGCCGTCGACGCAGTGGTGGATCCAGCTGTCGACGGCCATCGTCTTCGGGCTCAGCTTCGCGACGGTGCTGACGCTGGTGGTAACGCCGGCCTCGTTGGCGGGGCTGGCGCGGCTGCGCTCCGGGTGGGACTGGCTGCGGCATCGCCGCGGCGCGCGCGGCGGCGGCATCGCCGCTCTCCACACGCGCGGGCCCGACGATCGGGCGCAGGGCTGAGTCCGGCTCAGTCCGGCGGCCGACCGGGAACCACCGGCAGAGAAGGAACGATTCACTCGGCCGCGGCGGGAAACTCCTCGACTTCACCGGCTTCCTCGGCGGTCGGTTTGAACGAGCCCGGAGCGGCCTCGGCGGCGGCCATTTCGCGCTCGAGGCGCTCGGTCTCGGCGCCGCGCGGCTTGGAGAAACGAGCAAGGAGAAGGAAGACGACGGGCGTCAGGAAAAGGGTCGACAGGGTCGCCAGACCGAGCCCGCCGACGATGACCCAGCCGAGGGCGTGGCGGGCCTCCGAGCCGGCGCCGCTGCGCAACACCAGTGGCAGTCCGCCGAGCACGGTGGCGAACATCGTCATCACCACCGGACGCAGACGGATCAAGGCAGAATTGTAGATCGCCTCGCGCACCGATTGGCCGGCGTCGCGTAACTGATTGGCGAACTCGACGATGAGGATGCCGTTTTTCGACATCAGACCGATGAGCATGACCAGGCCGATCTCGCTGTAAATGTTGACCGACGTGCCGGTCATGAGCATGGCGAAGACGGCGGCGGCAAGGCCGAAGGGAACGGTGGCGACCAGGATGAAGGCGCTGGTGAAGCTCTCGAACTGACCGGCAAGCACCAGCACCACGACGAGCAGGGCGAAGATGAAGGTCTGGATGACGCCGCTGGTCGAGCTGTTCAGCTCCTTGGCTTCACCGGTGTAGACTATGCCGACGTCGGGCGGCAGGTTGGCGGCGGCGAGTTTTTGCAGCTCGTTCATCGCCTGACGCAAATCGACCCCGTCGGCCAGGCTCGCGCCCATCGGCACGGCGCGCCGCTGATCCTGGCGCGGCAGGCTCGGCGCCACGGCGGTCTCCTGAAAAGAAACCAGGGTCGAGAGCGGCACTATTTTGCCGTCCTTGGTGCGTAGCTGCATATTGTCGAGGGTGCTGGCGTCCTGGATCATGCCGGGGGGCAGCGTCGCCAGGATTTCGATAGCGTTGTCGCCGACGTAGAAATTGCCGAGATCGTCGCCGCTCAACAGGGTCTCCACGGCGGTCGAAATCTGGTCGACCGGGATGCCGAGATCGGCGGCACGCTGACGATTGATCTTGATCGACAGCTGCGGCTGGGTGGTGTCGTAGTTCACCTGCACGACGCCGTAGACCGGATCTTTCTCCATCGCCGCCGACAGTTTGTCCGCAACCTTGGACAGCGTGCCGTAGTCGTTGCCGGTGAGAGCGAACTGGAGGCCCTGTCCGCCGCCGCGAATGCCCAGGCTGTTGGAGGTGCGCGCGAAGACCTGCACGCCGGGCAGCTGCTGGAGTTCGTGGTTGAGCTCGGCGGTTATCTGCGCCTGCGACTGGCTGCGCTCGCCCCACGGCGCCAGCGTCAGGAACAGGAAGCCGCCGTTGGCGCCGCCAAAGCTGCGGCCACTACTGAAGGCGATGGAAAACAGGTTGGTGGCGACGCCGCTCTTGAGCAAAGGATCGGCGATCTGTTCGATCTGACGCATCTGCGAGGAGGTGTAGTCGACCGTCGACCCTTGCGGCACGGCGACCGCGATCGGGACGAAGCCGCGATCCTCGGGCGGCGTCAGCTCTTGCGGCAGCAGCCGAAAGACCACCGCGGCGGTACCTGCGAACAGCAGTGCAATAACGATGACGACGGCAGGGGCAGCGAGCGCCCAATTGAGCAAGCGGGCGTAAAGACGCACAGCCGCCTCGCCCAGCGCGACGACAGCGCGACCGAACGGATTGTGATGATGGGACTCCTCGCGGTCGACCAGACGCGAGGCCAGCATCGGCGACAGGGTAAGGGCGACGAAGCAGGACAGCGTCACCGCGAAGGCAAGCACGAATCCGAACTCGGAGAACAGCGAGCCGGTCAGTCCGGGAAAGAACGAGATCGGGATGAAGACCGCCGCCAGCGTTGCCGTGGTCGCCAGCACCGCCAGGAACACCTGGCGTGTGCCGACGACGGCGGCGGCGCGTGCGCCCAGACCGAGCGAACGTTGCCGGGTGATGTTCTCGATCACGACGATGGCATCGTCGACGACCAAACCGGTGGCCAACACCAGCGCCAACAGCGTCAGGATGTTGATCGAGAAACCGGCAAGCCACATCGCCGACAGCGTGCCGATCAGCGCGATCGGCACGGTGACGGCCGGGATGAAGGTGACGCGCAGCGACCGCAGGAAGATATAGATGATCACCACGACGATGGCAGTGGCGATCAAGAGGGTGAGCAGCACCTCGTGGATGGCGCTGCCGATGTAGTCGGCGTCGTCGGACGTGACGCGGATGTCGACGCCGGCCGGCAGCGAGGCCTTTATGTTGGCGATGGCGGCGCGAACGCCGGCCGAGATGTCAAGCGTGTTGGCGCGCGCCTGGCGCACGATGCCAAGGCCGACCCCCGCGGAGCCGTTGATGCGCAGCGAGGTGGTGGCGTCGGCCGGACCGAACACGACGTCGGCGATGTCGCCGACCTTGGTCTTGGCATTGAGGCTGATGGCGGAGATTTCGGCGGCGGTCTTGGCGCTGGCGTCGGCGCGTACCAGAAGCGTGCGATTGGCGTCCGAGATGGTGCCGGCCGGGGTGTCGAGAGTGACCGAGCCGAGGGCAGTGTCGAGATCGCTGATCGACAGGCCGTGGGCGGCGAGCTTGTTGGGATCGATAATGATCTGAACGAGCGGTTCGCGATCGCCGTAGACCTGGACGTCGGCAACGCCATCGACCGCAGCCAGGCGGGTAACGATGACGTCGTTGACGAGTTGGGTCAAATCCTGAATCGACATCGTCGACGAGGTCACCGCCAGCCGCATGATCGCGCTGGAGTTGGCATCGGCCTTGACAATGGTGGGCGGCTTGAAGTTGGAGTCGGTCGGCAAGGTGCGCAGGTTGCCGATGGCGTCGCGCAGGTCGTTGGCGGCGACGTTGATGTCGGTCTTCTGATCGAACTCGACGGTGATGCTGCTGCTTCCCGGGCTCGATGTGGACGAGATGGAGACCACACCCGGGGTGCGGGCAACGGCCCCCTCGATCACGCTGGTGACTTCCTTGTCGATGGTGTCGGGGGTGGCGCCGGTATAGTTGGTGCGAATGGTGATGACCGGCCGGTCGATGTTCGGCAACTCGCGGACTTCAATGCCGCGGAACGCGGCAACGCCGGCGATGACGATCAACAGGTTGAGGACGATCGCCAAGACCGGGCGGCGCACGAACAGTGAGGCGATGCCGCCTCCGCGACCGGCGAGGAATCCTTTGGGCGACGGTTCCTTCACGCGTGCCACCGTGCGCCTAGCTGCTGCCGGAGGAAGGGGCAGCGGCGGCCGCCGGCGTCACCGTCGCGCCGTCGCGCAGGCGCTGGAGACCCTCGACGACGACCTCGTCGCCCACCGCGAGGTCGTTGCTCGCCAAGAGTACCTCGCCGCTGCGCCGCCCGATGATGCTGATCGCGATCCGGTGCGCGGTTGCGTCCTTGATCTTCCAGACGTAAGGGCCGTTTTTGTCCCACTGCACGGCGAGGGAGGGGACCACCGGCCGCTGCACGCCGGGGAACGACATCGACACGTCCATCGCCATGCCCGGTTTGAGGATGTTGGCGTCGTTGGACACCGTCGCTTCGACCGCCAAGGTGCGCGTCACCGGGTCGGCGCGGCTGTCGACGGCGCTGATCTTGCCCACGAAGGTCTTGCCGGGGAGCGCGGCAGTGGTGGCACTGACGGCCTGGCCGTCGGCGACCAGGCCGCTGGCCCGCTCGGGCACAACGAACGAGACCTTGAGCGTCGCCATGTTGTCGAGCGTGGTGATCGGCTTCTGCGTCGTCACCAGATCGCCGACGGCGATGTCCGACAGGCCGACGACGCCGGCAAAGGGCGCGGTGATGGTGTACTTGGCGAGATCGATCTGCGCCGCCTTGAGGTCGATCTCGGCCTTGCGCACGGCGGTTTCGGCGTCGTCGACGCTGACCGCGGTGGCATTGTTGGTCTTGGCCAGCCGCTGGACACGACCCAGCGCCTGATTGGCGGTGTCGAGGGCGAGCTGGGCCTGGGCGACGGCAACCTGCTTGTCGTCGTCGACCAGGTGGACAAGTGTTTGCCCGGCGGCCACCGTCGCCCCTTGCGTGAAATCGACCTCGGCGACGATGCCGGTGACCTGCGGGTAGATAGTAATCGATTGGGTGGCGCCGACAGTGCCGATCGCATCGACCTGCACGCCGTCGTCCGCAGTCGTCACCGGCGCCGTGATGACAGGTGCCGCACCTCGGCTGCGGACACCCGGCGCGGCGCGGGCGCCGCGACTTGCCTGCTGGTCGGCCTGCCCGGCTCCCGGCGGGCTGCCAGCCGCGGCCGGACGCGCCGGTGCCGCCGTCTGCCGAATCGGGATAAACCAGCCGCGGTCGTAGGCGAACCACCCGCCTGCGGCGATGACGATGACCACGAGCGAGAGCAGGATCTGTTTGAAGACCGACATCAGGACTCCGTTGCGGCCGGCACGGCACCGTTGCGTTCAACGCGGCAAAGGGCAGGTTCCGTAGCGGCGCGGCGCAAAAGATTACAGCATTCGGTAACCCCTGGCGCGGTAATTTGGCGAATCAGTCTCGGGGGGCAAGGGTCTGGATTTCCGCCGCCGGCTCTTTATTTGATTTGCATGACGGTATTTGCCACCATGCGTTGGCATGCCTGATTGCCCATCGAGGCAGTGAAAGTGACTAGCATCCA
>Ga0307436_1000699_pt1 | contig 15765 bp, 15 predicted proteins | sample SalMarWE160440MG_FD_202513 | JGI IMG/M metagenome (GOLD analysis project Ga0307436, IMG submission 202513) | Salt marsh sediment microbial communities from the Plum Island Ecosystem LTER, Massachusetts, United States - WE1604-40 | ecosystem: Environmental > Aquatic > Marine > Intertidal zone >...
GCCAGATCCCGGAGGCCGATACCTCGACCCGCGCCGGCAAATGGGAAAAGAACAAGTTCATGGGCGTCGAGATCTTCAGCAAGACGCTCGGCGTCATCGGCTGCGGCAATATCGGCTCGATCGTCGCCGACCGCGCCATCGGGCTGAAGATGAAGGTGATAGCCTACGATCCGTTCCTTTCGCACGAGCGGGCAACTGAGCTCGGCGTCGAAAAAGTCGAGCTCGACGAGCTGTTCAAGCGCGCCGATTTCATCACGTTGCATACGCCGCTCACCGATAAGACCCGCAACATCATCGACGCCGCCGCCATCGCGAAGATGAAGAAGGGCGTGCGCATCATCAATTGCGCGCGTGGTGGGCTGGTGGACGAGGCGGCCATCGCCGAGGCGTTGAAATCCGGCCAGGTTGCCGGCGCCGCCTTCGATGTGTTTGCGACCGAGCCCGCCACGACAAGCCCGCTGTTCGGTCTGCCCAACGTGGTGTGCACGCCGCATCTCGGCGCCGCCACTTCGGAAGCGCAGGAGAACGTCGCGCTGCAGGTCGCCGAGCAGATGTCGGACTATCTGTTGCGTGGCGCCATCTCCAACGCGGTCAACTTCCCTTCGATCAGCGCCGAGGAGGCGCCCAAGCTCAAGCCGTTCGTCTCGCTGGCCGAGAAGCTCGGCTCCTTCGCCGGCCAGCTCACCGAAAATCCGATCAAGGAAGTGCACATCACCTACGAAGGCGCGGTGGCGCACATGAACATCAAGGCACTCACCTCGGCGGCTCTCTCCGGTCTGCTGCGGCCTATGCTGGGCGACGTCAACGTGGTGTCGGCGCCGATCCTGGCGCGCGAGCGCGGCATGGCGGTGGAGGAAACCACGCGCGAGGCGGTCGGCGACTATGAGAGCCTGATCACGCTGACGATCGTGACCGAAAAGCAGACCCGCTCGGTCTCGGGCACGGTGTTCGCCGACGGCCGCCCGCGCATCGTCAACATCAAGGGCATCCGCATGGACGCCGAGTTCGGGCCGTCGATGATCTACATCACCAATCTCGACAAGCCGGGCTTCATCGGCAAGTTCTCGTCCACCTTGGGCGAGGCCGGCATCAACATCGCCACTTTCCATGTCGGCCGCGAGGCGCCCGGCGGCAATGCCGTTGCGCTGATCGAGATCGACGGCGAATTGCCCGAACCCGTGCTCGCCAAGGTGCGCGCGCTGCCGCAGGTGCAGCAGGCCAAGCCGCTGCATTTTTAAGCTCTAACGGCCTCATGCTGAGGAGCGCTCCGAAGGAGCGCGTCTCGAAGCATGGGGCCGCCCCATCCTTCGAGACGGCCCTTCGGGCCTCCTCAGGATGAGGCGGTACTAACCCTCAGCCCGCACATCGAGCGTGAACAGCTCCTGCGGCCGGCCCACGCCGCGCAGGGCATAGCGGCCGACCGACACCAGCCGGCTCGCATTGTCGCCCACCCGGGCGAATGCGTCCGACACCAGCACCGGCTGCTCGACCGAGCGGCACATGGCCGCGATGCGGCTGGTTTCGTTGACTGCCGGCCCAATCACGGTGAAGTCGAGCCGCTCGCGGCTGCCGACATTGCCGTAGAACACCTCACCGATATGCAGACCGATATACATGTCGGTGACCGGCAACCCCTCCTGCGCGCGCTCTTGATTGAGCGCCGCCACGCCGCGCTGTGCAGCGATGGCCGCGTTCAATGCGGCCGCGCAGGCGCTCTCGCGCCCGCCGCTGGTGAAGATCGCCAGCGTACCGTCGCCGATCAGCTTAAGCACGTCGCCGCCGTGGTCGTGGATGGCCGAGACGATCACGTCGGCATAGTCGTTCAGCAGCGGGATCACCTGCTCAGGCGCCGTGTCGGTGATGCGCGTGAAGCCGCGCAGGTCGCTGAACCAGATGGCGGCCTCGATGCGCTCGGCCACCCCGCGCATGATGCGGCCGCTCAACACGCGCTGGCCGGCGTCGCGCCCGAGATAGGTGTGCATCAGGTTGGCGGCGACGCGCGTGAGCGCCACCGATTTGATCGCCAGCGCCAGGAACGGCACGATGCGCTCGAGCGCGGCGATGTCATGGTCGCTGAAGCCTTGCGGCTCCCGTGTCCCCCAGGACGAATAGACGCAATCCATGTCGCCGAGCGCGCCTTCGGCCGCAAAGCGGTTGATGATCGCCACGTAATCGGTCATGCCGGCGGCGCGTAATTGCGGCAGCAAGTCGAATTCCTCGTCGCTCGCCTCGCTCAGCCGCCGGCGCAGCAGCGCCGCGCCGGTTTGCAGCATGTGATAGAACGGGCTGCGCCGCCAGCGTTCGCCGGTTTCCGCCTGTTTCGCCTGTTCGGCCTGGGCGGCTGCGTCGGCGTGCGCGCCGCCGAGCGTGGCGACCGGGCCGGTGCGGCCGTAGTCGAGCGAGGGTGTATCGCCCGCGCCGTAGCCCCAGCGCACCAAGCGTCCTTCGTAGACGGGATGCAGCGTATCGATCAGCAGGTGCGCGCGCGCGATCGGCACGTCGGCCGCCACGCAGCGCTCGCAGAAACCGGTCAGGATGGCGGTCTCGGGCTCGCCGGCGAGGCCAGCTTGCGTCAGCCAGGCCGCGATGTCGGAAAACTGGGCGTCGTCCATGGTCGCGATAATATAGTCGCGCCGCGCCATCCTACGAGACGCATCGTTTCACGATGCTACTCGGGATGAGGCGGTCGGGCTCCCTGCCTTCCGCCCGAAAACCGGTGCAAGTTCAACCCGTTGAGCGCGCCCGCCGACGCCCCAAAATGCCCCCGCCGCCTTGCCTCAAGCGTCCGCTTCCTTTATCCGAGGGTGGACCTGGCCGGCGGCTCCCGGCTGTGAAGTGTCCGGGCGCTGGCGCAGGGAAGCAATCCGCATGGCCAATGTGGTAGTAGTCGGGTCGCAGTGGGGCGACGAAGGCAAAGGCAAGATCGTCGACTGGCTCTCTGAACAGGCCGACATCGTCGTCCGCTTCCAGGGCGGCCATAATGCGGGCCATACGCTGGTCATTGACAGCACCACCTACAAGCTGTCGCTGCTGCCTTCGGGCGTGGTGCGCGGGGGCAAGCTCTCGATCATCGGCAACGGTGTGGTGATCGACCCGCAGGCGCTCATCGACGAGATTGCCCAGCTCGAAAAACAAGGCATCAGGGTGACCCCGGACAATCTGCGCATCGCCGAAAACGCGCCATTGATCCTGCCGCTGCATCGCGAGCTCGAAGCGGTGCGCGAGGCCGACGGCGCCGCCACCCGCATCGGCACCACCAAGCGCGGCATCGGCCCGGCTTATGAGGACAAGGTCGGCCGCCGCGCCATCCGTTTCATGGATCTCGCCGACCTGCCGGCGCTGGGCGGTAAGATCGACCGGCTGCTCGTCCACCACAACGCGCTGCGGCGCGGCTACGATTTGGCGGAGATCAAGCCGGCCGTGGTCTACGACGCGCTCGCCGCGGTGGCGCCGAAGGTGCTGCCCTATATGGATTCGGTCTGGTCACTGCTCGACTCCAGGCGGCGCGAGGGCAAGCGCATCCTGTTCGAGGGCGCGCAAGGCGCGCTGCTCGACATCGATCACGGCACTTACCCTTACGTCACCTCTTCCAACACCGTGGCGGCGCAGGCAGCCACCGGCTCCGGCCTCGGGCCCAACGCCATCAATTACGTGCTCGGCATTTGCAAGGCCTACACCACGCGGGTTGGCCTCGGGCCGTTCCCCACCGATCAGATGGACAACGCAATCGGCACCACGCTGGGCGAGCGCGGCCATGAATTCGGCACGGTCACCGGGCGGGCCCGCCGCTGCGGCTGGTTCGACGCCGTGCTGGTGCGCCAGACCGTGCGCACCTGCGGCATCGACGGGCTCGCGCTCACCAAGCTCGATATCCTCGACGGCTTCGACGAGATCAAGGTCTGCACCGGCTACAGGCTCGACGGCCGCACCATCGACTACCTGCCCGCCGGCGAGCGGGCGCAGGCACGGGTGGAGCCTGTCTACGAGACCATCGACGGCTGGAAAGAGCCGACCGCACGCGCTCGTTCCTGGGCGCAATTACCGGCGCAGGCCATAAAATACGTGCGCCGAATCGAGGAACTGGTCGGCTGCCCGCTGGCGCTGCTCTCCACCAGCCCGGAACGCGAAGATACGATCCTGATGAAGAACCCGTTCGAGTGATCAGGGGCGAAAAAAGGACATGAAGTTCGTTTAGTGGCATGCAATGGCTGACTATCATCCGCTGATCTCCCGTGCCGTCGCCGGCCTCGAAAACAATACGGGCGAGAATCGCCGCGTGCTGTATGAGCGCGCGCGTGCGGCGCTGGTCAACCAATTGCGCAGCGTCGATCCCCCGCTCGAGGAATCCGACATCACGCGCGAGCGGCTGGCGCTGGAGGAGGCTATCCGCAAGGTGGAGGCGGATGCTGCCAAGCGCGCGCGGCCGGATGAGGCGGCGGGCGTGCCGCAAGCGCCGCCGTCCGCGCCGCGCGACGAGGGAATGCGCGGCTTCCGCGAAACCGTGGCCGAAGCCGACAATCTGGGCGGCGCCGCGGCGCAGGCCCGCCGATCGGCGCGCGAATTCTACGCAGCTGTGCCCGATGATCAGCGGCCGCGCGTCGACGAGGGGCGGGGCGGTCCCGGCATGCATTATTTCGAGCCGCCCGCGGCCGAGCCGCCGCCGGTCAGCGAGCCGGACCTGGTTGAGGAGGCGCCGCCGCCGGCGCGACCGCACGAGCGGCTCGAAGGCGCGTTGCAGCCGACGCCGTCCTACGACGAGCACTATGTGCCGCCGGTTCGGTCCCGCGGCCGCATCGTCAAGCTGGTGCTGCTGCTCTTGGTGATCGCGGGGCTTGCCGGCGCCGGCTACTGGCAGCGCAAAACGATCTCGACCATGGTGGCGAGCCTGCGCAGCGCGACGGCGCCGAAGCCGCATCCGGCCGCGGCGCTGCCCACGCGCCCGAAAATCGCCGACCGCATCGGCGAGAGCAACACCGCGCCCAAGACGGCCACGGCGCCGGCCGCCGCGGTGGCGCAGAAGGTCGTGCTCTACGACGAGGATCCGAGCGATCCCAAGGGCAAGCGTTACGTCGGCTCGGCGATCTGGCGCACGGAAACCGTCTCGCCCGGCCAGGGGCTGGCGCCGGAGCTGGCGGTGCGCGCCGACGTCGAGATTCCCGAACGCCACATGCGCATGACCTGGTCGCTACGGCGCAACACCGACAAGGCGCTGCCGGCCAGCCACACCATCGAGGTCCAGTTCACGCTGCCGGCGGATTTCGACCAGGGCGGCATCGGCAACGTGCCGGGCGTGCTGATGAAGTCGGGTGAAGAAGCGCGCGGCGTCCCGCTCGCCGGTTTGGCGGTGAAGGTGACTAACGGCTATTTCCTCATCGGCCTGTCGGCGGTGGATATCGACAAGCAGCGCAACATCCAGATGCTCAAGGAACGCGACTGGCTCGACATCCCGATCGTCTATACCAGCGGCAGGCGAGCCATCCTGGCGGTGGAAAAGGGCACTCCGGGCCAGCGCGCCTTCGAGGAAGCGTTCCAGGCGTGGGGCGAGTAGGACGTTTAGCGCACCGCCGCGCGCGGCGCGGGCGCGGCATGCGCCAGCAGCCCGTTGCGGGTTTCGTTGTTGAGATGATTGAGCACGCCGACGAAGATCGCCAGGCCGAAGATCGAAATCGCGAAAGCGACGACGCCGATCGCCAGCATGCGGTTCTTCGGCCGCGCCTGCGCCACCAGCTCGGCGCCGGTGGTGGGATAGCGCAAAGCGGCGGAATTCGACGCCGAGCTGGCGAGGCGCTGCTCGTCAATACGGGTTTCCTGCACCCCCCACAGATGGATGACGAGAATCGCCGCCAGCAGGCACATCATGCTGCTCGGCACCCAGATGATGAAGCCGCCGATCAGCTCATCGGCGAGCGGCTTGATCTCGAATAGGCGGCCAGCCACGTCATAGGCCGCATAAAGCACCTCGCTCTTGAGCGTGGTATAGGCGCCGAGCCCGATCTGCGAGAGGATGACGATCCACAACATCATTAGCCGCGTACCGTACGAGAGCCCCATCGGTGGCGGCCGCATGTCGAAGACGCGCCACCAGAACAGCAAGCCGGCGGCGAGCATGGTCACGTGCATGGTGTAGTGGATGCCGTCGTTCAGGATGGCGGCGTCGTGATAGGGCGGATACTGCCAGACATAGAGCGCGGCGATGAACAGCACCGTCACCACCGTCGCGTTTGTGAGAAATGAAAAGATCCGGCGCAGCATGCCGCTGCCGGCGAACGGCGCCAGCGCGCCGCGCCGCAGCGCGGACGGCAAGCCGCTGATCAGCATCGCCTGCGGCGCCGACAGCGCAATGAGCATCGGCCCGATCATGCGCAGCAGCATGTGCTGGATCTGGTGCATCCAGAACAGGTGGTCGGCCATGCCGTCGATCGGCGACTCCAGCGACAGGAACACTGCCGCCACGCCGGCGAAGAAAGCGCCATGGCGCCACTGCCGCAAGCGGTCGCCGGTTGCCGGCCGGCGCATAATGCCGGCGGCGTAAATCAGACAGGCCAGAAGCGTCATGACGACGATGTCGGGCTCGAACTCCCAGCGGTTCCACGCTACGTCGTCGGCATGCGCTTCGCCGCCATGCGCCCAGGCCGCAGTGGTGAACAGCAAGAGGGCAAGGCTGGCCAGCGGCGCGCCGATGCGGCGGATGAGCTTATGAGCGGGAGAAACGGCGGCGCCAGGCAAGAGAACCTCGTTCAGTGTTCCATCTGTGCCCCGCCGTCCGCTTGGTAGACCCTTGGGCCGTGTGAATCAATGTGCATGCACCGCGGATTCTACTAGCGTTGCCCGACGCTCCCAAGGCCGCACAAAATGAATGGCCGGGCAACGTGCCCGGCCATGAAGATGACGATGGTGACGTCGTCTGGATTTTACTGCGCCGCGATGGCGGCCGCTTGCGGCGGCTGCTCCATGGTGGCGACGCGGCTCTTCACTGCCTTCTGCACCTTCTCGAAGGCGCGCACCTCGATCTGGCGCACGCGCTCGCGCGAGACGCCGAATTCGGACGCCAGCTCCTCGAGCGTGACCGGGTCGTCGGCGAGCCGACGCGCCTCGAAGATGCGGCGCTCGCGTTCGTTGAGCACGTCGAGCGCGCCGATCAGCGCCTCGTGGCGGTTGTCTTTCTCCTCGCTCTCGGCGAGGATGCGCTCCTGGCTCGGCGCTTCATCCACCAGCCAGTCCATCCATTCGCCGCTGTCGCCTTCCTCGCGGATCGGCGCGTTGAGCGAAGCGTCGCCGCCCAGCCGGCGGTTCATGTCGATGACATCCTGCTCGGTGACGCCGAGGCGCTTTGCGATCAGCTTGACCTGGTCGGGCCGCATGTCGCCTTCCTCAAGCGCCGAGATCTTGCTCTTGGCCTTGCGCAGGTTGAAGAACAGCTTCTTCTGGTTGGCGGTGGTGCCCATCTTCACCAGCGACCACGAGCGCAGGATGTATTCCTGGATGGCGGCCTTGATCCACCACATGGCGTAAGTGGCCAGCCGGAAGCCCTTCTCGGGCTCGAAGCGCTTGACCGCCTGCATCAGGCCTACATTGCCCTCCGAGATCACCTCGGCGATCGGCAGGCCGTAGCCGCGATAGCCCATGGCGATCTTGGCGACCAGGCGGAGATGGCTGGTGACGAGCTTGTGCGCGGCGTCACGATCGCCGTGCTCACGCCAGCTGCGCGCCAGCATGTATTCTTCCTGCGGCTCCAGCATGGGGAACCGGCGGATTTCTTCCAGATAGTGTGAAAGGCCGGATTCGGCCTTGAGTGCCGGCAGTGCGGCTGAACGGGCCATGACAGCGCCCTCCTTAATTTGCCCCCGATAATCGGCAGGCTGTTGTCGCCGCCGCTCCCTGAGCCGACGGCTCACAATCCGATTTCGCAACTGCAACATACCGCAGCGTTGGGGCGAAAGAAAGATGCGCGCCCGTCACGTCGTCGTGACCCCACGACCGCCGCCAGATACAACTAAGCCCCTGGTTCTGTTGATCTATTTTCGGCAGCCGTGTCAGCTTTTGCGGATATCCGCAGCAAAGGCATCACGTAAACGACGCAAGTCGCCCGGCAGTTCCGATCGGAATGCCAGGTTTTCTGCTGTTTCAGGGTGTTTGATGACCAATAGATAGGCATGCAGGGCCTGTCTGCCAAGGGCCTCAAGCGCGGCGCGCGCCCTGGGTCCCAGCCGGCTGGCCTTGGTCTTGAAGCCGGCGCCATAGGTCTCATCGCCCAGGATCGGATGGCCGATATGGGCGAGGTGCACCCGGATCTGATGGGTGCGGCCGGTCTCCAGCGTGCAGGCCAAGAGGCTTGCAACCGGCTTGCCGTCGGCGCCGGTGAAGCGCTCCAGCACCTGCCAATGGGTCACGGCATGGCGCCCGCCCTCGCGCACCGCGCGCTTGTCGCGGGCATGCGGGTGGCGATCGAGGGTTGCGTCGATGGTGCCCTTCGGCCGGTCGGGTGCACCCCAGACGAAGGCGAGGTAGCCGCGCTCAAGCGGGCCTTCCGCTTTCTCGACGAATTGCTTGCTGAGCGCGCGGTGGGCCTTGTCGGTCTTGGCCACCACCATCAGACCGCTGGTGTCCTTGTCGAGCCGGTGCACGATGCCCGGCCGCTTGACGCCGCCGATGCCGGACAGGCTGTCGCCGCAATGGGCGATCAGCGCGTTGACCAGCGTGCCCTTGGCGTGGCCGGCGGCCGGATGCACCACCAGGCCGGCCGGCTTGTCGATCACGATCAGCGCATCGTCTTCGTAGACGATGTTGAGCGGGATATTTTCGCCGCTCGGCTTGGCTGGCTCCGGCGGGGGCAGGGTTATTGTGATGACGTCGCCGGAATTGACGCGCACCGCCGGATCGCGGATCGTGCGGCCGTCGATCGCCACCTGGCCGGCGAGGATCAGCGCCTTCAGGCGCGAGCGCGACAGCGCCGGAACACGCGCGGCCAGCACGCGGTCGAGGCGATCGCCCGCCTCCTCGGCGACAATTCTGATTGTATCGGTGGCGCTATCCGGCATTAGGTCTCACGCGGATGTCCGACGAAAAGTCCCTCAATCCCGAAGCCGAGCGCGCTATCGCAAAAGTGCGCCGGCTGATGATGATCGCCAGCGTGACCACGTTTCTCGCGGTCGCAGCCGTATTGGTTGTCATCGGCTACCGCGTTTTTCAGCTGGGGGGAAGCGCGGCCCCGCCATCGGCCTTCGTGGACGTGACTACGGCGCTGCCGGCGGGCGCCAAGGTGCTTTCGACCGCGGTCGGCAGCGACCACATCGTGGTGACCATCGAGACTGCCAGCGGAATTGAAGTGCTCACCTTCGACCCCGACACGCTCAAGCCGCTGGGGCGCCTGCGGCTTGCGCCGAAGCCTTGAAGTTCTTACGGGCATATCAGCGCCCCGGCCGCCTGAAGTTCTTGCGCGCCCGCTCCACTTTGCTTCTGATGATGCAATCCGCAACATGATCATTAATCAGCCCCATGGCTTGCATGAAGGCATAAACAGTGGTGGGGCCGATGAATTTCCAGCCTTGTTTTTTCAATTCCTTCGACAGGGCAATCGCTTCCGTCGAAGTCGAAGCGGTTTGTGGCTTAACAAATTGACTTGGGTCAGATTCGTACCGCCAGATAAAGGCCGCCAGCGAGCCTTCTCTTTTGACGAGTTTCTGAGCCTGTCGTGCATTGTTGATGACAGCCTCGATCTTGCCACGATGCCGAACGATCCCTTCGTCTTTGAGCAGACGATTGATGTCACGCTGGGTGAAGCGCGCTATCCTGTCGAAATCAAAATCGTGAAAAGCGGCGCGGAAGTTCTCTCGCTTAGCGAGGATGGTACGCCAGCTTAGTCCGGATTGAAAACCCTCCAGACTCAATTTCTCGAACAAGTGATGGTCGTCACCGACCGGATAAACCCATTCGGTGTCGTGATAGACAAGAAATTCCGGTGCGGCTCCGCACCAACGGCAGCGTGATTTTCCGTCGGGCCCTACAATCGTCTTGCGCATGTATCCGGTGTCCTTGCTCACTTGAGCATGAATTCAAGGCGTTCATCGGTCTTTGACGGCGTGATCTCAAGAATTTCCGCGCTGACGATATTTTCCGCGACAAAAGGATCGTCATTCACCCGGTTCTGAAGGTCTGACAGCGACGTATTGTGCGCAACAATCCCACCACCCAAATTGGGCTGAATGCTGCCGGCCAACAAAAAGACGCCGTCATCAAAACCGCGCTTGATCCAACCCTTGTGGCCTTCCATGAATTGGCTCGCTTTGCTCTTGTTGTCCGAAAACTTGAGAAGCATGATGAACATCAGATCCTCCTGCTGGGCTTCCTGGCGTGATCCAGTTGGTTCGCTTCTGTATTTTTCATATATGCATCACTTGACCAAAAAAATTACGGGTTGATTGCAGAAAGAGCGCGGCGGAGGGCGCCCTGATCGAGGCCTTCCAGTGTCTTGAAAAGCTCCGTTTGCACCTTTGCGACTTCCTTTGCGCCCGCCGTCTGCCGCTTGATCCCAAGCCGCGTCAGTGCGGCCTTCACGCCCCGGCGGTCCTGCGGATCTTCAATCCGCCGCACCAAGCCGTCTGCCTCAAGCCGATCCATAAGCTGCGTGATGTTGGAGCGCACGCAAGTCATTTTCTTGGCACACTCACTCAAGCTGAGCGGTTCACCGGCTTCCATGAGGTGGGTTAACGCGCCAAATTTCGCGACTGATAGCCCAACCCGCGTTAAGGCTTGTTCCAGGCTCTGCTCGACGGCGCGTCCGCTGTTGATGAGAGAAAACATCAGCTGGCGGCTGCTCTCGCCGTGGCCGCTGCGTCGGGTGCGGGCGCGCCGTTTATTCATATATGAATAATACAGACATAATCCATCCCCTGTCAAACCCGCCAGCGGATGTGCAAAAACCTAAAACTAAAGCGCCCTGATCTTCTCCAGCACCGGCAGCAGATAGCCGACGAACTTCTCCGGGTCTTCGCTCATGGGGAAATGCCCGAGGCCCTTCATGATGGTGGCGGGCGCGCCGGTGCGCTCCGCGATTGCCAGCGTCGCCTCGGCAGTGCACGAATAATCGTATTCGCCGGTGAGCAGGAACAGCGGGCAGCGCGTGATGTCGATCTCGCCGAGCTTGTCGCGCACGTCGCCGTCCTTGGTGGTGTAGAAATACAAGTCGCCCTTGAACACGCCGGGTCCGCTCTGCATGTAATGCCACAGCGTTTCCCAGCGCTCGGCATCGGCAACAGTGGGCGCGACCAGGCCGGAGATCACGCCGGCGCAGACCATGCCGCCATGCACGTCGGGCCGGTTGAGCCACGACAGATCGTAATAGGCTTCCGCATAAGGCGCCGATTCCAGACCGATCAGCGCGCGGAAACGATCGGGATGCTGGTGCGCGAGATGCAGCACGATGCGCCCGCCGATCGAGCAGCCCATGGCGACCGGCCTGTCGAGTTCGAGCGCGTCGGCGACATCGAGGATCAGCCGGATATAATCGGGCGCGCTCAGTTGGTATTCGCGCTCCTGCCAGCCGACCGGCGGCGAGGTCTTGCCGTGCCACGGCATGTCGAAGGCGATGACGCGGAAATTGTCGGTCACGCGCTTGTCGTTCATCAGGCCGCGATACTGACGCGAGTCGGCGCCGGCGGTGTGCAGGCAGAGCAGGGGAATCCCATCGCCCGCCTCCTCGACATAAAGCCGGTGCGGCTCGCCCAGCAGTGTGCTGGGCAGGTAGCGGCCGGTAACGGGCTCGTAACGCGGGCTCATCGCTTGGCCTGCCTTTCTGCGCCTTCTTTGCGCGGGGCGGCCAGCACGTCCTTGAAATAGAGCAGGTTGGCCATGAATGGATGCAGGTCGCCTTCCACCCGCATCAGTTTCTGCTTCACCAGCGCGAACACATCGTTGAAGCCGATTGGCGGCAACGGCTGCCAGAATTTCTGCCAGACGTCGCGCGGCGCCCGCAGGGCGAAGCTGTAATTGGGCGTGATGAACGGGCCAGGCGTCACGTTGGTGATGCGGCCCTCCTGCACGCGGATCAGGGTGTCGGCGTTGTCGATGGCGAGCAGGAAGGTGGTATCGACGAAGCGGCCGCGCCGCACCAGCTTGGCGTCGGCATTCACGAGGCGGGCGATGGTGTCGAGCATGCGGGATAGCTCCGGCTGGCGCGCATGATCCCGAAAAGGGTGTAGCGGTTTTCGGACAAGATCATGCGCAGGCAAAAGACCGAAACAGAGTGGAGTTTTGCGGCCGCCCGGGCAAGCTTGCGCCCTTAGCCGATCGAGGTTATCTCGGGACCTTGGCCCTTAGCTCCCTTCGTCTAGCGGTCTAGGACGCGGCCCTCTCAAGGCTGAAACACGGGTTCGATTCCCGTAGGGAGCGCCATTCGTTTTGAAATTCCACCGGATGGGAACCGCCGTCCCGCGCCAGTGCTTTCTGCATTATGCCGACCGCCGACGCCGCGAAGCCGAAAAGCCTGACAGGGCTACGCGCCGCGGAACGCCGCTGCCGGCGCTGCCCGCTTTATAAGAACGCCACCCAGGTCGTGCCGGGCGAGGGGCCGGTGCGCGCCCGCATTATGATGGTGGGCGAGCAGCCGGGCGACAAGGAAGACCGCCAGGGCAAGCCGTTCGTCGGCCCGGCCAGCCGCGTGCTCGACCAGGCGATCCTCGCAGCCGGCATCGACCGCAAGCAGGTGTTCGTCACCAACGCGGTCAAGCATTTCAAGTTTGCCCCGCGCGGCAAGCGCCGGCTCCACAAGAAGCCGAACGCGCGCGAGATCGAGCGCTGCCGCTGGTGGCTCGATCTGGAGCGCGCCATCGTCAAGCCGCGCATCGTGGTCGCGCTCGGCGCCACCGCCGCGCGCAGCCTGCCGGGCAAGTCCGTGACCATCGGCAAGATCCACGGCCGCCCGGTCAAGATGCCGGACGGCGGCACGCTGGTTGCCACCATCCACCCGTCCTACATCCTGCGCATCGAGGATGAGCGCGATAAGCAGGCGCAATATCGCCGCTTCGTCCACGACCTGAGAGCCTCCGCCAAAGCCACGCGCGCGGTCCGCTAGGCCGGTCGGCTCCAATAAAATGCCCAGAATTTCATAGCCTTATGCTATGCGGCCGCACAGTCCCTTGTTATTTCTGTATTACCCGGCATTCTTGAAAAACGTGCATATGCGTGCCGGTCGCCTCCATGCAGCTTTTCACCACCGCCGAAGCCGCCGCCTATCTCCGTCTCAAGGAGCGCAAGATCTACGAGATGGTGGCCGAGGGCACGGTGCCATGCACCAAGGTCACCGGCCGCTGGCTGTTCCCCAAGGCCGAGCTCGACCAGTGGCTCGCGTCCAGCGTCTCGCGGCCGGCGGGCATGACGCGGCCGGAGCCGGCACCGATCGTCGCCGGCAGCCACGACCCGCTGCTGGAATGGGCGTTGCGCGAGAGCGGCTCCGGGCTCGCAACCCTCGCGATCGGCAGCGAAGCAGGCTTCAACCGCTTCATCACCGGCGAATCCATTGCCGCCTCGATGCATCTGCATGCGCTCGAGGACATCGCGGCCGACGCCAATGTGGCGGCGATGGCCAGCCGCAGCGATTTGCAGGATGCGGTGTTGATCGCGTTCTGCCGCCGCGAGCAGGGCTTTCTGCTGGCGCCCGGCAATCCGCTCAAACTTGCCTCGATCGAGGACGTCGCCGGCAAGCGCGCGCGCATCACCATGCGGCCGAAAGGTGCCGGCGCCCAGCTGCTGCTGCTGGCGCTGCTGCACCGCGCCAAGCTGACGCACGACCAGCTCGCCGCCGTCAGCCCGATCTGCCCGACCGGGCCCGATATCGCGCAGGCGATCCGCGCCGGCCGCGCCGATACCGGCATTGCCACGCGCGGCGTTGCCAACGCCGCCGGGCTCGATTTCGCGCCGATCGTCTGGGAGCATTTCGATCTGGTGCTGCGCCAGCGCGATTATTTCCATGCACCAATGCAGGCATTGATCAGGTTCCTGCGATCGGACGAACTGGCCACGCGGGCGCAGGAATTGGGCGGCTACGACATGAGCGAGACCGGCAAGGTGCGGTTTGTCAATTGACCGGCAGCGCTATAAGACAAGCGTCATGACCGGCGACACCGCTCAAGCTTGGCCGAGCGAACTGCGTCTGCACAAGGACCGCAAGACGCTCACCGTCTCTTTCGGCAGCGGCGAGCGTTTTGACCTGCCGGCCGAATATCTGCGCGTGAAAAGCCCAAGTGCAGAGGTGCAAGGCCACTCCGCCGAGGAGCGCAAGACCGTGCCCGGCAAGCGCGACGTCGGTATCACCGAAGTACTCCCCGTCGGCAATTACGCTGTGCGGCTGGTGTTCGACGATCTGCACTCGACCGGCATTTTCGGCTGGGACTATCTGCTCGATCTCGGCCGCAATTACGCGCGCTATTGGCAGGACTATCTCGACGAGCTCGCCGCCAAAAATCTTTCGCGCGAGCCGCCGGCGCGACGCAAATGATGCAAGCCAAAGATGCGAGACGGAATGGTGGGCGCTGTAGGGATTGAACCTACGACCTCTCCCGTGTGAAGGGAACGCTCTCCCGCTGAGCTAAGCGCCCGGCCGCGACGGCCGGGCGATATAAGGAGTGGCTCGAAGGCGTGTCAAGCGAGCGGGCTAATTCGGCTTGTCGTCCTGGGCTATCCGCGAAGCATGGGTCTGCAGCGCGCGGATGCGGTCGGCGAGGTTGCCGTTGGCCGAGGACGCTCCGCTGATGTTGGCCTCGCCATTGCTGCTCTCCGACGCCGGGGGCCGGCCGCGCACCGTTTCGGCGGCGAGGATGGCGTCGATCGGCGAATTCGGCCCTTCCAGCGCCGAGGCGAGCCGCGCCACTTCGGCGGCCACGTCGTTGATGCGCTCGCGCAAGAGCGCGTTCTCCACCCGCTCGGACGCCCAGGCTTCCTCGGTCTCGCGCTTGATCATGCCGAGGTCGCGGGCGAGCCGGTCGCGCTCGTCCTTGGTGCGGTCGAGTTCGGCCTGGAGCTGCGCCTTCTCCGCCTTGAGTTGCTCCCTGGCCGAGCTGGCGCGCTCGTCGAGCTCGACAATGGCGGCGCGCAGATCGGTTTCCGTCTTGTGCGCAGTTTCGATCTGGCCGCGCAGCTGCTTGAGTTCGAATTCGGTTTCGGTCAGCAGCCGCGACTGCTCATCGAGCCGGGTTTCCAGCTCCGCGGCGCGGCGGCCAAGAATTTCCGCCTCGGCGCGCTGTGCCGCCAGGTGCTGCTCGAGCTCGCCCACGCGGCGGCCGAGATTCTCAACCTTGCCGCGCTCTCGTTCCAGTTCCTGGGTCGCCGCCTGCAGCTCGACCTGCTCGGCCTTGCGGCGATCTTCCGCTTCCTTGACCTCATTGCCGGCGGCGGTGAGCCGATCCTTGAGCGCCTCGACCTGGGTCTTGAGCGACACGATCTCGACTTTCTGCGCGTCGGCGAAACTCGATTGCTCGTCGAGCTCGCCCATGGCTTTGGCGAGCTCGGCTTGTTTGTCCGACAGCGCGCGCTGGGCGTCGTGCATCGCGCTCGTCTTGGCCGAGATCTCATCCTCGGTCGAGCGCAACTGGTCGCGCAGCGCCTTGTCGCGCGCTTCCAGCGCGAAAATGGTGGCGGTCTTTTCGCCGAGCTCGATCTTGAGCCGGTTGATGGCGTCGCCCTTCTTGCCGATTTCGGCAAGCTGGCTGGTGGTCTTGTTCTTGAGCTGCTCGACGCTCATTTCGAGGCGCCGCGTCGACATCGCGAATTCCG
>Ga0307436_1000700_pt1 | contig 15753 bp, 14 predicted proteins | sample SalMarWE160440MG_FD_202513 | JGI IMG/M metagenome (GOLD analysis project Ga0307436, IMG submission 202513) | Salt marsh sediment microbial communities from the Plum Island Ecosystem LTER, Massachusetts, United States - WE1604-40 | ecosystem: Environmental > Aquatic > Marine > Intertidal zone >...
TGCCGACGCCTTGCCGCGGTTTATCGAGACGATACAAAGATTGAGAGCCGATGCGTTGATGATTGGATCCGAATTCGATCTGGCTTTTTTCGCGCGGCACAGGGCTAGGATCGAGAAGGAGACCGGTGCGGTGATTATCGTTTCGCCGCTTGAGACGGTCGAACTTGCCGACGACAAGCTTAAGACGGCGGTGTTTCTCCGCGACCACGGCGTGGCCTATGCGCCGGCTTGCTCGGTATCCAGCGCGGTGCAGGCGTCCGAATGGGCACGTGCTAACGGCTATCCGTTGATACTGAAGACGCGGCACGGCACCAGCGCGCGCCACGTTCACGTCGTCTCCAGCGAATCCGAGTTGCTTCAGTTGCTGCCACGCGTACCGAACCCGATGCTTCAGCAGTTGGCAGGGCCGATCGAGGACGGCCTGGCGTACGAATACACCTGCAGCGTATTTCGCTGCTGCGACGGCGTTTTGTTAGGGCCGTTCGTCACCCGGCGAACGTTGCGCGGAGGATCGTCATGGCTGGTCGAGGTGGCGCCTGAGCCCGCGGCCGATGTGCTGATGCGCAAAGTCGGAGACCTAGTGCCGAGCGTGGGGAGCCTCAACGTGCAGATGATGATCGCCAATGGCCGCGCCGTCCCCTTCGAGATCAATGCACGCTTCTCAGGGACCACCCCGATCAGGGCCTATTTCGGCTTCAATGAGCCGGAGATGGCGCTGCGAAGCTATGTGCTGAAGGAAAAAATTGCGGAACCGAATATCCGGAGCGGAATGGCAATCCGTTACGTCGAAGAGGTCTTCATCGACGATGTCCGCGCGGACGAACTCAAGTCGTCGCTGCCGAAAGGGCGTGTGATGCAGTGGTTCTGACTGTGGACGGGTTTTGGACTTGACGACAGTAGCATTGACAGGGCCTGACGGGGTTCTTGGTCGGCATATCGATGCTCGTTTGCGGCAGTGCGGCTACGCTGTGCTCCCGGTGGGCCGCGATGCATGGGATCTTCGTGAAAACCGAACCGTTGAGGAGCTCGACCGGGTCTTGAACGACGCGCGCCTAGTCGTTCACGGCGGCGCGCTCACTCCAAAGCCTGGTGTGGTAGTGAATTACGCCGAGCTCTGCGATGTGAACATTCGCGCTTCGGTTCTACTCGGAACATGGGCTGCATTACGAAAAATACCATTAATCTATATTGGTAGTGCTGGCATCTATGCGTCAGGCGTGAATGCTGCGGCTGAAGACGCGCCGCTTGCGCCGGTGCCGGATGGCGGTTTCTACGGCTTGACCAAGCTTCTTTGTGAGATGGCGTTGTCGGGGCTTCAGGCCCAAGGATTGTCATTATGCGCGCTCAGGGTCACATCGATTTATGGCGCGGGCCTACATCCAGACAAGGTTGTGGCCAAAATGCTGAGAAAAGCAGCATTGGGCGAGACGATTAAGCTGGTGCCGCCGGTGGACGATGGTGTCAATCTCGTCCATGCCTCTGATGTTGCTGACGCTGTGCTCTCCGCAATCGAACGTAAGGCTCACGGCATCTTTAATGTCGGTGGTCCGGCAGTTGTTACAATGATGGATCTTGCAAGGGCTTGTATCGCGGTTGCTGGAAAAGGCGATGTGGCGGTCGATGCCGCCCCCGAGCCGTTAGGGCATGCTTCAATGCATCGCTTCGACGTCAATAATCACAAGGCCTATTTGGAGCTCGGTTATGTGCCTAAGGTGCAGCTTGATAGTGGACTCAAAATGATGTTGGAGGGCCGCTATGTTGTCTAACCGCGTGTTTTTCATCGCCGAGGCCGGTGTCAACCATAACGGCACCGTTGATATGGCGCTGGAATTGATCGATGCCGCGGCGAAAGCCGGGGCTGACGCGGTGAAGTTCCAAACGGCGATTCCGGAGGAGGTCGTTAGTGCGCGCGCGGAAAAGGCGCCCTATCAAAAGGCAACGACAGGAGCCGAAGACTCTCAGCTTGACATGGTACGCAAGCTCCATTTCGGCAGCGACCGTTTGGAGGTGCACCGTCTCTTGATGCAGCACGCTGCAGACCACTCTATTGCATTTCTATCGACACCGTTCGACCTGCCAAGTTTGCATATGCTGACCGATCAACTTGGCTTGCGAACGCTGAAGATTTCATCGGGCGATGTTACGAACGGACCTTTACTGCTCGCCGCAGCGCAAGTCGGTTGCGATGTGCTCCTGTCTACCGGAATGGCGACTTTGGTGGAGATCGAGGACGCCCTTTCAGTGCTAGCGTTTGGTTATCTCAATGCGAACAATCCCTCATCGCTTGACGCATGCCGTGCTGCCTATAGAGATGAGCGCGGGCAAGATGCGGTGCGCCGTCGGGTGACGCTTCTGCAATGCGTGACAGCCTATCCAGCGCCCACCGAGCAATCCAATTTGCGTGCGATCGATACACTTGCGCGTGAGTTTAAAACGCGCATTGGCTTTTCGGATCACAGCGTTGGACTGAATATTGCAATCGCTGCCGTTGCCCGCGGCGCAGCCGTCATCGAGAAGCATTTCACTTTAGACAGGACTTTGCCGGGCCCGGATCATGCAGCATCTCTGGCGCCGAATGAATTGAAGGCGCTCGTATCGTCCATTCGTGAAGTCGAGGCGGCCCTCGGCTCGGGCATTAAGGAGCCGCAACGTTGCGAGCGCGAGAACATGACTATCGCCCGTAGAGGGCTTGTGGCGAAACAGGCGATAGCGCAGGGCGAGATCTTTTCTAAAGATAATGTGACGGTCAAGCGGCCGGAGGTCGGTACGTCGCCGATGCGGTTCTGGGATTTGATGGGGCAACGCGCAGGCCGTGACTTCAAAATAGACGAAGCCATTTCATAATGAGACTGGTAGACTTCAGCACGCTGCCCTTCTGGCGAGGAGTAGCATCCCGCCCCGGGGTTACGGATGCTTTGCCGTTTCGTCTGGTGGTCAATGATCTCGGGTTGATTGTGCAGGATGCCGGCGACGAACTCCGTAGCGCAATAGCTGGCGCCTATGCTCGACCCGATTATGTATTTATTACGCCTCCACCAGGCTCGTCTCAATGGGCGGACAAGCTCGGAAAATCGAAGGTCGAGTCCCTTGTCTCGGTTTGCGGGCCTCTCGACGGCTTGAGCGTTTTGGAAATTGGGGCTGGCAATCTGACCATTGCCAATGCGCTGCTGGATATGTTTCGCATTACACAATATGTCGCCGTCGATCCCACTCTTCCAAAAATTCAGCCGGAAGATCAGCAGGGATTGCTTCGCTCGATCAGCTCATTTTTCCCGACTGAAGTACTCGTTGGTTCGACTTTCGACCTTGTCATTGCGCTGAACTGTCTGGAGCACGTCAATGACGCGGTGCAATTTCTAAAAGCGATCAAGCGGCATCTGACGAGTGGGACAGGTCGTGTTTTTTTGACCTTTCCGGATGTCAGTACGATGTTGGCTAATGGCGATCTCAATGCTCTGGTGCATGAACATATCAGCTATTTCGACCGCTCTGGATTTCAGTGCGTTGCCCGAGAAGCGGGATTTGAAATATCGGCTCTTGATACCAAGAATGGACTATTTTCTGCGCTGCTCGAACAAACGGAACTCCCCTTTGATTGGCCCCTTTTGGCTGTGCGTCCGGAACAAGAATTGATTCGAAGCGCCTATCAGCGTGTAGTGCGAGATCTCGGGGAAACGATCCGTCTCGCTCTCAAAAGTGGGAGAAAAATAGGGTTTCACGGTGCCTGTCCGGGTCTCAACAACTTCCTATGGGCCACGGGGCTAGGCGATGACCGAAATATTTTGATCGCGGATGGCGATCAGACGAAATGGAATCGTTTCGTTCCTGCGTGTCCGATGCCAATCCTTAGGCCTGATGACCCAAAGTATTTGGCGGCGGACCAGATTTATATTGCTGCCACAAATTTCATTAGTGAGATTTCTAGCGAATTGCGTAACCGCGAAGTTGCGCCGGAACGCATAGCGTCACTGATCGCGAGCTGAGAATCGGCAGACCATGACAAGGTTAGCATCAGCTCTTGCGATTAATGGCGGCGGAGCGATTGGCTTGCATCAGGCGGCTGTGATCGGTGACAAGTCGCCGACCTGCTGCTAAGGCACGATGGTGTAGCGCACCTGCTACCGTGACAACGCCGGAAAATTCTAACTTTGGACGGTATAAAAGTGGCCTCGCTGCACAACCGGAGCAGACCGAGCCCTCGTTCTCAACGAAGGCAAAATTGGAAGTAGGTCAAGTGCGCTATTTGACGTTGAAAGAGTTATCAAAGACTGCGAAGCTGACGAGCCGATTGCTCAATAACACAAACAGAACATCTCTTTTGCAAACGGTATCGGTGAATTGACAGCTATTCGGATTGATACTCCTGCGATCCAGGTCGATCGGAGCGGGGTTCGCGACTATTACTGGCCGGTCAGGCAGCAGGAGCTGATTGAAGGCGCGCAGGCGATCTTGCAGACGTTTGCGAGCGTATTGCGCGATCTATTGGCGCGTGGCGAACCGGATGCGCACATCGCCGCTGTGGCGAGCAATATTATGGTGAGCGACACCATTGCCATTTTTGCTGCGCGGCTGCTGGCGACCCGCCTGGACGCGGCGGGCAAAACGCTGCCCAGCGAGGCGTTGGGCGACGCTGCGCTCTGGCGTTGTGCCATGCTCGGTGAGCAGTACAGCGGCAGTTTTGCATTGTCCTTGCTGAGAAAGGGGCTAAGCCGGCCTCCTAGCTGGCGGCGGCTGATACGTCCGTTCGCAGACCTCGTCAGTCAGGTAGGGTTTCCACGCGGTCCCATCGAATGGGTCGATTTCGACGAGAGTATTGTCGCAGTGACGGTATGTCCTTTGTCGCGCAAGCGTGCCGAGCGGCTCAAGGCGCGCGTCTACTACACGCCACTATACGAATGGTTCTACACTCCGAGCCAGGAAGAACTGAGCTCCAGTCCGCCGAGGCCGATTTCACCTGATTTGCGCGATCGTCTAGTTGCGCCGCTTGAGAATCTCTTTGTCAGGCTTGGCGCCAATCCGGCGCGCATGCCACCGGGTACGTTCCACGAGCTTTTCGATGGCGTGACGTCCTGGATCCAGTTTTATCTGAGGCGTATCCAAAGCAGGCCGGATCGGCTGCCGAAGCAGCTATGGAAGGGATCAAGCGGGATTATTTGGGCCCGCATATTAGCGGAGGCTGTGCGTATGAACGGCGGCACAGTTACCGGGTTTGATCACGGCTACGGTGCCAACTTCAGCGAGCTCAGCCACTTTCCGTTTGTCGAGCTGCAAGGCAACGACGTCTTTGTGACGTACACCGAGGCTCATGCCGATCTGTTTCGGCGAGTCGGGCCCAAGCTCACTTTTGAATCTCGGGTGCCTGCTGTCGAATGTGAATCGACGGCCAGAGCCGCCGAGCCTTCGCCCCCCGTGGTGGACCGGACACCACAAACCGTGTTGTACGTCGCCCCCTTCCTCTCTTACGGGCGCGTCTCGTCGATGCCGCTCATGCCGCCTGTTATGGCGCTGGATTGGCAGGCACGCCTGTTATCGATGCTGAGCGATATAGGGCTGTCAGTGAGCCAGAAGCCGCATCCCGAGGCGCCCGTTTCGACCGCCAGTATCCTCGAATCGCTTGTGGGGGTGACGACATCGAATGAGCGATTTGAGAAGGTGATGAACGACTACGACGTGCTGCTGTTCGATTTTGCGCCCCAGACTTGTTTTGGCGCGGCGATGCGCAGCAATCGGCCGGTTGTTCTGATCGATTTCGGCGTCACAACGTATGAGCCCCGCTATTTTGATATGCTCAAGGCGCGATGTGCCGTTGTTAAGGGCTGGTTTGATCAGGACAACCGCGCGCAAGTGGATAGAGATGAACTGAGGGCGGCGGTCGAACAAGCAAGGTTTCTCAATGACCCGTCGTTTGCACGGGACGTCATCGCGCTATGAGCGACACAAAGCTCTGTGTCGCGGTGATCGGTTGTGGCGTGATTGGATCGCGCCATCTTCAGGCGCTGGGTTCATTGAAACGGCCAACCATGGTCTATGCAGTCGATCCGGCGCAAAGTGCCCGCACCAATGCAACACGTCTGTTCCTGGAGAACAAGGGTGGCGTAGGCTCGGATGACTTGAAGGAACTGGAGACGATTTCGGCGCTGCCGAAACGCCTCGATATCGCAATCGTCGCCACGACGGCAGCGGGACGCAGGGATCTGATGACCTCTCTGTTAAGGCAATCGGCAGTCAAGTACGTGATCTTGGAGAAGTTTCTGTTCCAGGCCATTTCCGACTACGCTGATGTTTCATCGATCCTAGCTGGCCGCGGAGCCAAGGCGTGGGTCAACTGCCCCCGGCGTATCTGGCCGGTTTATCACAAGCTGCGAGAAGCCATCGGGGCCGGCGCTGGGCCTGTTGCGCTGTCGTGTGCCACACATGCGCGGTACGGCATCGGTACAAGCGCAATCCATATGTTGGATGCGCTGGCATTTCTCTGCGGCCGGGCCGACTTTCACCTTTATGGCGATGCGATTGATCCGGAAGTGATTCAAAATTCCCGCGGCGGCATCGAGATGACGGGCTCGCTTTACGGAGCGAGCAATGCCGGCGACTTGTTTCGCTTCACGTCCTATCGTGAGGGCGATATGCCGTCCCTCGTAAGCGTGGAATCAGCGCGGCTGCGCGCAATCGTTGATGAAGGGGCTGGAAAGATACGTATGAGTTCTGCCGACAATGGGTGGGAATGGCGGGAGTCGGAATTCAAGGCAATGTTTCAGAGCCAGTTGACGGACAAAGTGGTGACTGATCTGGCTGATACTGGAAATTGCCTGCTCCCCACGTATGAGGAATCCAGCAAATTGCATCTTGCCGGTCTGGAGCCATTGCTTGCCCATTATCGGCGGCACATTGACAGCAAGGCGACAGTCTGTCCGATAACGTGAGCCTGCGTGGCGAATGGCGTTTAGCTCGGAAGTTTTCAGCCGACGCCCTTCCATATCCATGCCAATTATTATTATCGCATGCCTGATCACTTGAATGAACCGGTTTTGTTGGTCGGCGTCGGAGAAATCGGCGTAGTCTATGCGAATGTGCTCACGCATCTGGGCTTTATGCCGACCGTGGTCGGACGCGGAACGGCGGGCGTGGAGAGATTCGAGGCGGCGACCGGAATCAAGGCGAGGCCGGGCGGCCTGACCAACTGGCTGGCGACAGGTGCTGCGGCGCCGCCGTCTTGCATCGTCGCAGTTGACGTCGAAAACCTTGCGGCTGCAACAATCGAGCTTGCTCGCTGCGGCGTCCGCCGCGTCCTGGTCGAGAAACCAGGTGGCGTAGACGCTAATGAGATCGCTGCCGTTCGCCGCGCCGCCGATGAATTTGGATGCGAAGTGTTTTTGGCCTACAACCGGCGCTTCCTGGCTTCAACGACCATGGCGCGTCGGTTGATCGCCGAGGATGGCGGCGTCACGTCGTTCGGTTTCGAATTCACCGAGCTGGCCGATCGGGTGGCGCAGACGGTGCATTCCCAACGTGTTAAGGCGGCGTGGTTCGTGGCAAACTCCTCCCACGTGATCGACTTAGCGTTTTTCCTGGGAGGGCGGCCTTCGACGATGGCGGCTTTTGTCGACGGTGAGCTTTCCTGGCACAAGCCGGCCCGGTTTTCCGGAAGTGGTCGCAGCTCCGCAGGCGCGCTGTTCCGGTACCACGCGGACTGGAGCTCCGCGGGGCGCTGGGGCGTGGAGATCAGCACGCCGCAGCGGCGGCTGATCATGCGGCCACTGGAGAGCCTTCAGGAGCAGCGTCTCGGCAGTTTCGACATTCGTCCGATATCGCTCGATGACGAAGCGGACAGAATGTTTAAGCCAGGGTTCCTCAAGCAGGTCGAAATGTTTATGAATGGCCGCGATAATGATTTGCAAAACATCAGGACCCAAGACGATATGATGCGCGGTGAGTTCGCCGTCATCCGCAATGGCGGGAAACTGGAAGCGCCAATACCATGATCTCGGTGCCGACAAACAAGCTGCTGCACGTAACCGATACGATCGGTGCTGCGATGCGGACGATCGATGCGTCAGCGGGTGCCGTCGGTCTCGTGGTGGATGAGCAGGGGCGATTGATCGGCACGGTCAGCGACGGCGATGTGCGGCGCGCCTTGCTGCGCGGATTTACGCTGAACTCGCCGCTGGCGGAAGTGATGAACAAGAATCCGCTGTCGGTGGAAAGCGGCGCCGATCACGAAAAGGTGCGCGCCATGATGCGCGAGAAGGCGATTCGGCACGTCCCGGTCATCGACCGCGACCGTCGCGTTATCGAGCTGCGGACCATCGAGGATTACCTGCGTCCGGCGCCGCGCCCGAATACCGTCGTCATCCTTGCCGGCGGCGAGGGGGTCCGGCTCAGGCCTTTGACCGAGAAGTGCCCGAAGCCGATGCTGCCGCTCGGTAAGCAGCCCATCCTCGAGGTCATCATCGAGCGGCTGAAACAACTCGGATTTTGCCGCATCTTGATATCGGTGAATTACCGCGCCGATATGATCACGAATCATTTCAATGACGGCGCGGATTTCGGATTGGATATCCGCTATCTGCGCGAAGATAAGCCGCTCGGCACCGCGGGCCCGCTCAGCCTGCTGCCCGAGGTGCCGCGTGAGCCCATCCTGGTGATGAACGGCGATATCGTCACCAAGCTAAACTTTTCCTCGATGATCGATTTTCACGCGGAGCACGGCTCGGCAGCCACCATGGCCGTGCGCGAGTACGATGTTCAGATTCCTTATGGCGTGATTAATATTGACGACATGACCATCTCGTCGGTTCAGGAGAAGCCAGTGCAGCGGCACTTGGTGAGCGGCGGCATTTATGTGTTCTCGCCGGAGGTTCTGTCGCTCGTGCCGCGCAACACGCGTTACGACATGCCGGACCTCTTCAATGAACTGAAGGCACGAAACCTCTCCGCGGCGCCGTTTTTCGTTCGCGAATACTGGCTCGATATTGGGCGGCTGGATGACCTGAACCAGGCGAGAATGGACTTTCACGACCTATTTCCGAATGAGTAACGCGGTTAAGATTCTGGCGCTCATCCCGGCGCGTGGCGGCTCGGTCCGCCTGCCGCGGAAGAACGTGCTGCCTTGCGCGGGACGACCGCTGATACACATAACGATCGAGACGGCGCGCGCCGTAACGCCACCGCTTGCGCGGATCGTGGTCAGCACCGATGATGCCGAGATCGCCGAAGTGAGCCGTGCGGCCGGTGCCGAGGTGCCATTCATGCGCCCTGCGGCTCTGGCGACGCCGGAGACGGCGTCTCTCGATGTGGTGCGGCACGCGCTGGAGCAGCTCAAGGCCGCGAAGTTCGAGCCGGATTGGGTGCTGCTGCTCCAGCCGACTTCCCCGCTGCGAACCGTGGGCGACATCGAAGCCGCCGTTGACCTTGCGAACGGTACGGCATGCGACTCGGTCATTTCTGTCGTCCGTCTTCAGCACGAGCATCCCTGCGCGGCTAAGAGGATTGCCGGTGGTTTTTTGCGCCCATTCGTCGTGAATGCTGCGGAAGGAGACAAAGTGGAGCCCGCTTATGCCAACAACGGCGCGATTTATCTCACGCGGACCGCCGTCATCCTGAATCAGAACTCGCTCTATGGCGACGCAAGTGTACCCTACGTCATGCCGCGCGAACGGTCGATCGATGTCGACACCGCGTTCGATCTGAAGATCGCGTCAATACGCCTTGATTCAGGTCAGCTGGGGTCATGACCACGTGGTCGTTGCCGTCCTAAGGCGCCTGCGGCATGGGCCGCTGAAGTGGTTCGACGCTTTCTGGCTCCTGCTCGGGCGATGGTGGCGGTGCTTGTTCCGGCGGCTTGGAGACGCCGTGTTGGTCCGCCACAAGATCGGCCTCGACGGCCTTTTTTGCCTCGACGGTTTATTCGAATTTAGGAATTTTCCGAAATGGAGAAAGCGGCACAATGAAGGGTTCGCCGTCTGCGGCGAGTCCGGCAGCCGCGCTGCGGTGCGGCGGAAACATCATCCAATAGCATGAACGTCGGCAAGATTTTGGAATGGCTCGGCTTAGGGCGCCGGGCCGATTTCGGGTTCTTTTTGCGGCGATGGTCAATACCGGGCGATGCCAGGATGACCGCCTCTGTTCTTGCCACAATGTGCCCGATTCGCGCGGTTGCCCCCGTTCTCGCCGAGCGTCCGCCGGGGAAACGGATCACGGTCGTCGCGCCTCATCCGGACGACGAATTGATGGGACCGGGCGGTACGTTGCTGCGCGCGTTGTCGCAAGGCGTCTCGGTGTGTGTGATCTATCTTACCGACGGGGAACATGATCCTACCAGCGGCGCACAACGCCGCGCGGAAGCGACATCGATCGCCGATGCGCTTGGATATGAACCTGTATTTCTGAGCCTTGGAATGGCGAACGACATGACCGCCGGGAACGCCCATCTCGAGCTCGCCCGCGCAATCGAAATCTCGCGGCCCGATGTTCTCTTTTACCCCTTTGTGCTGGACGACAACATCGAGCATCGCGTTGCCAATCGTCTTCTTGCTACGGCTGTTTCTGCGAAAAGCGGTCTTGCCTGGCGCGGCGATGTCTGGTGCTATCAGGTTTATTCGGTCGTACCGGGCAACGTGCTAGTGCCGCTGGGCGAGTTTGCGGTAAAAAAGGCCGATGCCATTCGCCTTTACAAGTCGCAGCTCGCGGTGCGCGACTGGGCGACCTTTGCGCTCGGGTTGAATGCCGTCAATGCGCGTTTCACATCGCGGACCTGCAAGGACACGCACGTCGAATCCTTTCTGGTTCTACCGCTCACGCAATATCTCGATGCGGTCCATCAGTGGTTTCTGCCACAGGCACGGGACGCTTCGTGAGCGCGCTTTCGGTTTCGCTCGACGGAGCCGACGAGGGCGCCTGGATGGAGGTCCTGCGCCGTCATCCCGAGGTGCCGCCGATCGGCGGGCCGGAATGGAAAAGGGTCTTGCGCGATGCCTATGGCAACGAGCTTGAATGCTTGATTGCGCGGAGCCCTGACGGCAGACCAGTCGGAATACTTGCCTTTCACATGGCCAGGGATCTCACTGGCCGCCGTCGGATGTTCTCGGCGCCATGGGGCCTGGTGGGCGAGGACGACGGCGTGGCGCTGGAGCTTTCGCGCGCGGCAACGCAGATTGCCCGGCAGCGCGGCTGCGTGTCGGCAGCGATCACCTCGGGCGCGCGCTTTTTTCCGCTTTCGTGCCGGCATCGGGTCAGGCAGACCTTTGTTTTCGATCTCGGGATGGATCCCGAAACGATCTGGTCCGGTCTGCGCAGCCAGACCCGGAATTCCGTCCGGAAGGGACAAAAGAGCGGGCTTGAGGTGGTCCGAGGGTGGGCGCCGCTCGACGATTTCTACCGTGTCTATTCCGCGCGCATGACCGCGAAGGCCGTGCCCTTTCACAGCCTTAGATACTTTCAGGTTGCGGCCGAGGCGCTCGGGTCGCGCGGCGAGGTCTTTGCCGCGTATCGCAAAGGCCGCGTGGAGGCGGCGATGCTGGTCGTCTATGGCCGCGAGGTCGCGAGCTACAACTGGGGCGCGTCCAATCCCGGAGGGGCGTCGGTGCAGGCCGGACAATTCCTACTCTGGGAAATTGTTCAGGCCTGCATAGCACGCGGCCTGCGCCTGTTGGATCTGGGAGAGTCGTCGAAAGGTAGCGGCACACACGCTTTTAAAATGAATTTCGGCGCGCGTGCGCTCAACGTGCATTACTATGATCTGTTATCCGCGAAATCGAACAAAGTGCGCGAAAGGCCCCCAGTCGCTCGACCGGTCCCGGGGCTGTCTTCGTTCGGCCGGGCCGAACAATGGCTTGTACACCATCTGCCAGCGGTCGCGCGCGCGAGACTGCTGGTACTTCAGCGCCGCGGGACGAGACTGTTCTGATGCTTTGGCGGCGGCTGCTGGGCGGGCAATTCGGTCGGGCGCAGCGCGTCTTATTTGCAGCTGGCGGATCGCGAGAGAAAGTGCCTGAGCCGCGAGACTATGAGTTCACCGAGTTCGGTGTGCTTGATTTCGAAAAATCGGAAATCGCGCGGATGCGCGACCGCGCCGTGAAGTTTCCGTTGCGACTTCGCGAAGGTCATCGATGCTTCGGCTGGCGCGCCAGCGACGGCCAGATCGCAAGTTATCTTTGGTTCAGCAACGCCGCCGCGCGCAACCCCCCTTGGATGTTTGATCTGACCATCTTGGTGCGTCCGGACACGGCCTACATCTGGGATTGCCGCACAGCTCCTGAGCACGAGCGACACGGGCTATATACGGCCGGGCTCGCGCGGCTCAGGCGGCTGGCGCTGGAGCATGGTGCCGTCCGGGTGCTGATCGATTGTGCGCCGGACAATGCGCCCTCCATCCGGGCGATCGAAAAGGCCGGGTTCCGCCGAATCGCCGACACTGATGTGCGCAAGATCGGCCCGTTCAATTTCTTCCGCATGAACGCCGGACGTTGGCAGGTTATGTCCCGATGCCTCGATCCGCATTCGCTGGGGTCGTGACCACGTGGTCGTTGCCGTCCTAAGGCGCCTGCCGCATGGGCCGCTCAAGCGGTTCGATGCTTTCTGGTTGCTGCTCGGGCGATGCTGGCGCTGGCTGTTCCGGCGGCTTGGTGGCGCAGTGTCGCTCAGTCACAAAATCGGGCCCTACGGGCCGTTTCGCCTCGACGGATTCTTTGCCTTCAGTAATTTCGCGCAATGGGGAGACCGGCACAACGAAGGCTTCGCCGCTTGCGTCGAAGCGTGCCGCGGCCGGCGGTGCGTGCTGGATGTTGGCGCCCATATCGGCCTCGTGACCCTGCCGGTGGCAAGCGTACTGGCGCCCGGAGGTCGTGTTGTGTCCTTTGAGCCCGGCACGATCAACCGCAGCTACCTCGAACGACACATCGCGCTCAACAATTTCGAGGGCATAGTGACCGTCGAGAGTGTGCTGGTCGGGGCGCGGGATAACGAAAGTGTCATGTTCTTCGAGTTGGACGAGGCCGCCGGCCAGAACACGACGATCATAGGCATTCTTCCAGCCGGCGCTCACCGCAGCACCGTACCCCAGGTCAACCTAGACCGCTATTGCGAACAAGCCGGGTTATCGCCCGAGGTGATCAAGATCGACGTAGAAGGCGCCGAGATCGACGTGTTGCGGGGTGCCCGTAAAATCCTCAACGCGGCACGGCCAGTGGTCTTCCTCAGTGTGCACCCAAGGCAGATCCAGAGCGCCGGCCGCTCGCTCGATGAGCTCAATGCCGTCATCGCGGAAGTTGGTTATGAGTGCCGGCATATCGATGGCTCCGCCGTTTCAGCTTACGCCTTGCGCGAATATGTGCTGCGACCTATTGCGGCCGCTCCTCGTGCTCTCTGATAGGGAATGTCGGACCACAAATGCTGACACCGTCTCGTTTCTTGTCGTCCGTGCGAACGCGCGGGCTTGGTACTATCTTGCGTGCAATGTTTCGCGAAATCCGGGCAAAGCTGCAGCGGCGGCGCGGCCTGCGCTTCGTCGAGCGTAAAATTTACAATTACCGGATGCTGCTCGATCTCGAGGATCGCGGCATTTCCCGTACGCTTCTTCTGTTCGGCGAACGCGAGCTGGAACACAAAATCATGTTGGAGCGCGTGTTGAAGCCCGGCATGACCGTGCTCGATATTGGGGCCAACATTGGGTACTACGCCCTGATGGAGTTGCAACTGGTCGGCCCGAAGGGCCGCTTGATTGCGGTCGAGCCTTCGCCCTCGAATGTCGCCTTGCTCAGGAAGAATCTCGCGCTGAATGGCTATACCGGTATCGAGGTGCATCAGCTCGCGATCTCTGATCGCTCCGATACCCGGCCGTTTTTCATGTCGGAAATGTCCAACCTCAACACTTTCCACGACACCGGAACGGGCACTTTGCATCTGAGGGGCGAGACGATTGAAGTCGCGACGGCATCGGTGCCCGAGATTGCGGCCGGCCGGAAAGTCGATCTGATCCGGATGGACGTCGAGGGCCACGAGGTTGAGGTTCTGAACGGCATGCTGCCGGCGATCGAACGCGGCGAAATGGCGCCAATGATCATTTTCGAGACTCATCGGTCACGCTACGCTAGCGATCACGACATCGAGCCCCCGCTGCGTCGGCTGTTTCAGGCCGGCTATCGCGTCAGCCTCGCGGGTACCTCTTCGGAGCGCGGCAACACGATCGTGGAAAGCCTTGGCTACCGCAATGGCCAGAAAGTCAGGTCCGATGACGTCGAGCGGGTTATCATCAGCGACGTGCAATCCGAACATGCCATCCGCCTGATCCGCCATGAGGGCGGCCTACGCACGGTTCTGCTGGCTCCGCGGGCAGTTTGATTCCGGGTTTGGAGTGGCACGCGTCCACGTTCTCAGTCCAGGCTTTGAAACTCCGAACGGGGGTGCTTTCTTATTTCCGCTTGTGGTCTGGCACAGGGCGCTGGCCGAAGGTGGCATTGACCTGAAGATTCACGCAACGATCTCGGATTCGCTGACCGATTGCGATGTGCTCGTCATTGACAGCAAGTTTCACCGGGACCGGTGGAAATTCGGCGCAGAGCCGGTCGTGAAGGAATTCGTCGAACTCAAGCGAAGATCGTCAAAGCTGGTCTATTTCGACACGACTGATTCCACAGGTTGCCTGCAGGCCGAATTGCTGCCCGTCGTCGACCTCTATTGCAAGAATCAGATCCTGCGCGATCGAGCGGAATATATGCAACCGCACTACGGGCAGCGTATCTATGCCGATTATTACTATCGGACCGACGGTGTCGAAGACACGGCCCCTCTTTATTCCAACGCGGTAGCGGACCAGACACATTTGTCGAAGCTGCGCGTCGGCTGGAATAGCGGTCTGGCGAACTACTCCGCGTTCGGGCCGTACTGGACGTCTCTCTACCGGCGCTTGCCGCTGCCGCCGATCCTGCGCTTCTCGCGGGCCTTTGTTTCGCCCGGAAAGGACCGGCCTATTGCGTTGCAGAGTCGGTTTGGGCTTGGCCAGGGGCGTGAATCGGTGACGCATCAACGGCGCCGGATTGCGGAGCGTCTGGCTGGCCGGGTGCCGACCGACAAGCTCCGGCGCTTGGCCTATTTCGAGGAGCTGACGCGCAGCTGGGCTGTGCTGTCGCCCTTCGGGCTTGGCGAGATCACGTTGAAAGATTTCGAGGTTTTCTTGACTGGTGGACTGCTCGTTAAGCCGTCCATCGATCACGTCGAAACCTGGCCTGACCTCTTTCAGGACGGCGAGACGATGATTTCGTTCCAGTGGGATCTTTCTGACCTCGCCGAAGTATTGGACCGGATCGAGGCGAACCGGAGCCGGTATCTGCCGCTCGCCATAGAAGGACAGCGGCGCTATCGCGATTCGACAGTCGGCACCGGCGCTGCCGAACGTTTCTGCGCGCACGTGAAGCAAGTCTGGTTGCACTGAACCGGACACGCGAAAATCCGTCATCGTGACTGTGCAGACCGTCCATGCGTCGCTCGCTAAGGGGCAGTTCGTCGAGGAAGACCGGTGACGCTGCCGGTCCTACATCATCGGTCCGATACGTCCGATTGGTCCATAAGACAACCAAGTCGTGTGATCGGCTGACCATAGTCATGTCGCGTTATTCCCTTTTGCTCGAGCACGCCCCGCTCATCGAGGGATTCCAAGTCTGGTCTGAGAAGCTGCGTCCGGCGTTACGGCGCCATGCCACCAGCAAGGGAGAACTGCTGATCGTGGGTGATCCCATCCACGGCGCCCGGCGTGACGATGCT